>Ga0213881_10001607_pt1 | contig 10501 bp, 14 predicted proteins | sample BarmaccoBMER_R08_FD_160104 | JGI IMG/M metagenome (GOLD analysis project Ga0213881, IMG submission 160104) | Barbacenia macrantha exposed rock microbial communities from rupestrian grasslands, the National Park of Serra do Cipo, Brazil - ER_R08 ... | reverse complement strand
TCAGAGTTCGGCCTAAGCATCATCCGCTCCGGCCGTGAGACGGCTAAGACATCAACCAACGCCCAGGTCGCCCTGTCCTTCAAGCTGGGCAAAGAGCGACGCTCCGAGTTCGTGCACCTCTTCGACGCGGCCGGCGAACACTTCCGCGACGCGCGGCGGCCCGACGCACTCCGATTCCTTGACGACGGCCAGGGCCTGGTGTACGTCCTTGACCCATTCTCGATCGACGCAATCCGCAAGCAGTTCGGCGAGAATGACGCGACGCTCCTTGTTGCGCATGCCGCCACCGGCGATCCGGAACTCACCTATGAGGAGGTCGCGTCCAGATTGCGTGACAGCGGAATACCAGCCAACGTCCAGCGACTCGCCGTCGTCGTCTCCAAGGCCGACCTGCTGCGCTCGGCCGGCCTGGACCTGCCTTCCGGCTCGGAGGCTATCGCACGGTGGCTGTCCGACGCGGGCGTGCACAACCTCGTGATGTCTGCGGGCCGCGAGTTCGCGGAGGTCAGGTTCTTCATCGTCGCGTCGCAGGAGGTCATGGCCGACGGGCAGGACGACCCCGGCGCCCCGCTGCGCTGGCTGCTCAGCGCGCACGGCGTGCGGTTGCCCACCGATCCCGCGGACGTGGCCGGATCGAGTGACGACCGAACCACGCCAGTCCCCAGCGAAACCGCGGAGGCGCGATCATGAGAACACCACCGCATATCGTCGTCTACCGCTCCGTTATCTCAAGCATCACGGCGCTGATCCTGATCGCGTCTGGCTTCGGGCTGGCAGGCCACGGCCCGCTGACCGCCCTGCATCAGCTCGCGAGCCCGGTCACCCATGTCCACCGATATTCCCTTCGTCCGGACAGGACCGGGGAATGAGCCGGACGGTCAGCCAGGTTGTAGGGATCGATTTGGGCACAACGAACTCGGTGGTTGCTTCGGTGGACAACGACGGCACGGTCGTGGTGCTGCCGAATGCAAACGGCGGCGAAATTACGCCATCGGTGGTCTACTTCGAGCCGGATGGGACTGCGGTCGTCGGCGAGGAAGCCGTGCAGGCGACCGCAGTGGACCCGGAGAATGGAGTCCAGCTGATCAAGCGGGCCATGGGCACCGAGTTCCCGCTGCGGATCCGTGGCCAGGAGCACAGTCCAGAGTCGGTCTCGGCGCTTATTCTCCGCCAGCTGGTCATCGCCGCCAACGGATCACAGGACAAGGTGAGCGCCGTGATCACCGTCCCGGCATACTTCGGTCACGCCGAGCGTGAGGCGACGTACCAGGCCGGGGTCATCGCCGGGCTCAACGTGCTAGAACTACTCGATGAGCCAGTGGCCGCGGCCGCTCACTATGGTCTGACCTCAAGTGCCGACCGGGCGGTCCTCGTCTACGATCTCGGCGGCGGCACGTTCGATACCACGGTGTTGCGGATCTCGGGCGGCGCGGTGCAGGTGCTGGCCACCGACGGGCATCATTCGCTCGGTGGCGCCGACGTGGATCAGCGTCTCATTGACTTGATCCTCGAGCGGCTCGGCGATCGTCTGTTGCCCGACGAACTGGACGATATCGTCGATGACAAGAAGAGGCTAGCTGAGCTGGTACTGGATGCGGAGGCGGCGAAGAAGGACCTGAGCGCGCGGACCTCCCGGCAGGTGATCGTCCGGACTCCCGCAGGTCGCACCTCGGTGACCATCACCCGAGCGGACCTAGACGCGACGTGCGGCGATCTATTCGACACCACTGCGGAGATCATCGAGCGAGTACTCCGCACCGCGGGACTTGAAGGTGGCCGCGATATCGACGACGTGATCATGGTTGGCGGATCCAGCCGGATCCCGATGCTGGCCGCGCGGCTCAAAGCGATGCTGGGCAAGGTGCCCCGACTAATCGACCCTGACCTGGCGGTGGCCAAGGGCGCGGCACTGCGCGCTCATCACCTGGCCGGGACGCCGCAGCTCACCGCCCTTACCACTGTCCGAGGCCGGGTCGGGGGTGGGTCGCGGGGCACAGGCCAGGTGACGCCGGTGGCGCCGCGAGCCGTAGGCATCCTGGTCGAGGACAGCTTCGACCCGTCCGGAAAGCGCAGCTTTGTCGAGCACCTCATCGCGGCCAACACACCACTGCCCGTGAGGCGGATCGAGGAACGGTTCGGCACTATCCTGGAAAAGCAGGAGTCCGTCCGCATCCAGGTGTACGAACAGGCGGGACCAGCCCCCTCCCCAGAGGTCGGCCACAATCGCCGGGTCCTGGATGGCGAACTGACCCAGCTCGGCTCGCTTGCGGCGGGCTCGCTGATCAGGATCACGATACGGATCGCGATCGACGGCCGTCTGACCGTTATCGCGCATGAGCCAGAATCCGGCCGCGAGCTACGCCTTGAGGCTTACGTCGAGGGTGTGGTCGACGGGTCGGAGACCGAACGGCTGACCAGACTCGTCGGGCTGACCAAGGTGCGGGGATAGATGACGAGCTGGATACGGCGTCCGTTCACCGCTCCCGGGCTTACTCAGATCCCTCCCGGCCCTCACCTTCACGCTGTTCAGGCCCGAATCGGTGGCACCGTGATGCTGTGCATCGATGTGAGCGGCTCAATGAGCGGCAGGCCGCTGGCCGAGGCGGGACGTGGTGCCAGGCAGTTTGTCGCCGAGGCCGTCGCCGCCCACTACAACGTAGGTGTGATCTTGTGGGATACAGGCGTGGCCGCTCTAGCTGAGCCGACAACCGATGGCGCGGCCGCGACGGCAGTGCTCGATAGCGCGCACAGCCGCGGCGGTACGAACCTGCTCCCCGCGCTGATCCGATGCCACGAGGTCTTAGACAGCTTCACCGGTGACCGTGTGGTCGCAGTGTTCGGCGATGGCGACCTTGGCCCATCGAAAGACGCCGTCTTGGAGAAGGCGGCACGGATGAAGGCGGAGGACATCCGATTCGTGACCCGTGGCCTCGGCGCGCATGCCGCCCGCGAATTTAGCGACATCTCGTCCGAGGACGCACAGAGCACGGTGATCGATGACGTAGCACACCTGGCCGAAGGCATTACCGACATGGCCAGTAGCCTCAAACCCCACGGCCTCTCCCGTCAACTCCGTTAATTCCGGATCTGCGCAACGGCGAACCGAGGCAGTTCGCGGTCCTTATTACGATAGCGTCAACTCGCACTCGCTCACGAGGCCTGCATTGTGTACCTAATTGCTGCGGGTCAAGGGTCGCGGCAGGTTAAGCGCAGCGCATATCAGCTGTCGGTGCGCCGCTTCAGCTCGGTCAAGCTTATTCCCAAAGACTGGCTTGTCTGAGCGATGGTCGTGTTTGATGAGGTGCTGATTTGCTTTAGTACAAGCAACTTCAGGAGGACCCTCTCCTGTTCAGAGACCTGAGCCCGATTATGAAAACATGTGTAGAAGACAGCTCCATCCCCAAACTCAATCTCAACCATCAGAGGTCGTCCTGCGTATGCGGTGCCCTGAGTCGCCTCGACCAAAGTCTCGCCTTGACATCCTTCGAGAACAGACCAGCTGGGCATGTCGAAGTGGATAGTGGTCGAGTCGCCAACGACCTGGCGCAACTCATCATCAACGACGTTCGCGGCAACCATACCGACATCACCGGAACCGCCAAACCGAAACCTTCCCGGGAAGGCATCGTCGATCAAGCTGCTGGTCATGTCTGAGGCGTACAGACACCCACCCGCGTGGACGAAGCGCCGCAAGCTTGCTGGGTCCAGTAGATCGCTCGTCCCGCAGTTGGCGAACAGAAGATCACAGTCGTAGTCGCCCCGGAATGGCTCGAACATTACGCCCATCGAGCTCAGGACCTCGCCGATGTTGTCCCACCCTCGGGAAGTCACGTAGATCTTGCGGTCCCAGCGCCGTGCCAGCTTCGCGAGGTACGGGCCAGGAGGGGACTGAGTCAAGCCCGGGGAGCTAAAGATTCTGCGTCTCCAGCCAGACATTCAGCGACTCCCGGAGCGCCGGCGATGGCTACTGTGTTTCGCTGTCGCCGCAGATAGGTCGCGCGGAACCCGGGGGGCGAACTTGGGGCCTTCTCTGAACCAATCTTGCGATACAACCAGCATTACAACCCTCCCAGCTCAAACATAACTCACAGCTACATGCATCAAGCGCCCATTTCCGGGCAGATAGATGAGAACTTTCTTCCACTCTACGGCAATTTAAGCCAGCCAGACACCCAACTTTGTGTAGTGAACGACGGATGCATCGATGTTTCTCGCTTGCTCGCCCGGATACGACCGAAGACCAGGTTGCGCTTCCCCAAGTTAGGACCTGAACAGCCCGGACTCCCGAACGCCCGCATGTTCCCTGAGCCAGTTAGGCTAATCGCGCAAGCCTCTTAGTTCGGCGCCTTGTGTTGGCTGGCGAGGTGGTCATTTCACCTACCACACCGAGAGCCGGGGTCAGGCAGCCGCGAGCGGACGGCAGTCGGAATGACCTCCGTGCGGGCCCGGCTGCCGCTTGAACTCCGGCATGAGCCACTTTGGACTGCTGATTACATATGGTGTGGGCGTGACTGAGATCCCTGCGGCTCTAGCTGAGGAGCTGGCGCGGCTGCGGGCGGAGAACGCGCGGCTGATGAAGATGCTGGAGCTGAGCCCGCGGGCAGGCCGCGCCGCCCGGTCCGGCGCAGGCCGACTTCTTCGAGGCGCCGCCAGGACCGGTCCATAAGGATTCGCCGAATGATGCGAAGGTGGCGTTGTTCCGGGCGCTGTTCGCGGCGCGCACTGATATCTATGCCACACGGATCGAGAACTCCCGTAGCGGCTGGAAGGGCTGGCTCCCGGCGGTGCGCGCCGGGTGGCAGCGCGGGGTCCCGCACGAGAAGCGGGACTACCTGTGGCTGACCACCGATGTGCTGGCTGCGCATCTGAAAGGCGATGCGCACGTCGGTGTGTACCCGCTGCTGGACGGGGACCGGTGCTGGTGGCTGGCCGCTGACTTCGACGGGCAGGACGCGCTGACCGAGGCGCTGATGTACGTCAAGGCGGCGCGGGCGTTCGGGGTGCCGGCGGCGCTGGAGGTCTCGCGTTCCGGGGTGGGTATGCACGCGTGGGATTTCTTCACCGCGCCAGTGCCGGCGCAAACCGCGCGGCGGCTGGGCACCGGCCTGCTGCGTGAGGCGATGACGGTGCGCGGGAAGGTGAACCTAGCCAGTTATGACCGGCTGTTCCCGTCTCAGGACCTAGTCCCGGCCGGCGGTGTCGGGAACCTGATCGCGCTGCCGCTGTTCCGGCCGGCCCGGGACCGCAACGCGACAGTCTTCCTGGACCTGGAGAGTCTCGAACCACACCAGGACCAGTGGGCGTACCTGTCGACGCTGGGACGCATGACGCCCAAGGAGGTGACCCGGGCCGCGGACAAGACAGGGCGGGTCCCGGCAGGCAGCCAGGTCACCAGGCTTGCCGCGCCGGTGTCCACGAAGATCCGCCCGGAAGCGGCAACTGCGGTCCGAGCCCGGCTCGGCGCGGGCATCCGGGTCGATTTGGCCGACCTGACGCCCGCGCTGGCCGCGTCGCTGCGGCACGCCGCCTCGATGCATAACCCGCTGTTCTACGAGAAGCAGCGGATGCGTGCCTCTACCTGGGACATACCCCGGTTCCTGCAGTTCTTCGACGAGACCCTCGACGGCGGGCTGATCGTGCCGCGCAGCATGCTCACCACCGTGACAGATCTCGCGGTGCAGGCGGGCAGCAAGCTGGACCTGACCGATGAGCGCGCGGGCGGCACCACGCAGGCATTCACCTGCTCGGCCGTGCTGACCGGGTCACAGCAGGCAGCCGTCCAGATCTTCGGGCTGGTCGCCGCTGCTGGTCATCGCCACCGGGCCGTACGCGGGCGAAGGCTTCGACTGCCCGGCCCTGGACATGCTGTTCCCCGCCGCGCCAATCGTCCAGAAAGGGCAGCCTGACCCAGTACGTCGACCGCATCCTGCGCGTCCACGACGGCAAGACCACCGCCGAAGTCCACGATTACCACGACGAACGAACCGGCGTCCTCGCAGCCATGCTCGCTAAACACGCGCCGGGCTACACCGGCCTAGGCTTCTCAGACCCGCGCCGACTCGCACCCACGCCAAGCGCCAGCATGGGCAGTTGGTCGCTCCGCGTGCTACCTAATATTACACAGACATGATATCATGTCTGTGTAATACTGCGCTGTGGGGAGGCATCTGACATGGCCTATCTCCTGGTCATGACGCCGGAGGTCCGAACATGGCTGCACGACTTGCGCAAGCGTGACCGGGCCAGCGCGATCCAGGTCGGCCAAGCCATCGGCATGCTACTCGAAGCCGGGCCGGAGCTCGGCCGCCCGCTCGCCGACCGCGTCCACCACTCCCGGCTGAGCAACCTGAAGGAACTGCGGCCAGGCTCCGCCGGGCGCAGCGAGATCCGCATCCTGTACATCTTCGATCCCCGGCGGAACGCAGTCCTGCTGGTAGCCGGAGATACTAGTAAGAAATGGAGTTTCTGGACCACGAACCCACTGTTCGCGCAGGCCAGGGCATCGCGATTGTCCAGGAACTTACGTTCTCCTTAGTAAGGCTGGTAAATGGGAGACCTGGTACCGCCAGGCGATCCCGTTGGCCGAGCAGCGTTACGAGGACTACCTGAAACAAGAGGAAATCCGATGAGCAGCAGCGAATTCCACCGTTACACCAGGGGTGAGTTCCTGGCCGAGTTCTATCCCGATCCTGCCGACAAGGCCGCTATCGCCGCCGGGATGGAGCAGCTGCGTGCCGAGCAGCGTGCCTTCCGGCTCGCTGAGATGCGCCGCCGCCTCGGCATTACCCAGGCCCAGGTTGCTGCCCGGATGGGCATCACCCAAGGCCGCGTGTCCGCCATTGAGCACGCCAAGCCAGGCACCACCGAACTGCGCACCCTGGCCGCCTACGTCGAAGCCCTCGGCGGCCGCCTGGAGATCATCGCCGACTTCGGCGACCAACGGCTCGCCTTCACCGAACCCGGCACCGAAGCAGCCTGACCTGCTCAGCACCCGTGACCTAACAGGAACTCCGCAGTCAAGCGAGCCCGGAAATCCTCCGCGACACCTACGGAAATAAGCAGATGCTTCAGCGCATAACATGCACTCCAGGCGTCTTTCCGAACCACAGACGATGGCGAACGGTCGCTCACGTATAAGGCGAACCTCGCACCCTGACTACGGCCAGCGAAGGTCACGCAGCGCGACGGCCACTCCGGAAGACGAGTATTGCCGAATCGGTGGGCTCTGGATCGCCTGTGCCTGGGATGTGTCCTGATCGCCGACCGCATCGCAGCCGCCCCAGGCTCTTGGAAATGCGGAGAACTTGGTCCTGACACCAATCCCAAGACAGCGTTCGTGGTGCTCCGGGCTCAGGAGGGATGGCCATCGCTGCTGACCTGACCACGGCTGTGATCGTCGCAGGTCACCAGCACGAACACGCTCAACAGCGCCGACAGCGCCAAGGCTGTGCCTCTAAGGGTCAGCGGCGGGCCTAACTTGAAGCTGAGTCCCCGCGGCGCAAGCCCGCACGCTCGATGTCGCGCCGCTGAACGTGGATAACCTGATCAGCAACAGCGCCGACCCGCTGCTCGGCGCGATCGCGGCCCCGCTCCTGCAGTTGATCCTGGCCAGCGTCCTCCCGGAACAGCCGCAGACCGGGCCTCGCATGCGGAGGTTCATCAAGACGGCTGATCCGCAACAACAGGCAGGCTGCCCGTCTACGCAGCCAGGTACCCCGGCGAAGGTAATCCATCCATGCCACCTGGTCTGCGCTGTCCCAGTGACACCTGGACAACTCAGATCGCTGGAGCCGCCATGGAAAGCTTGATAGCTGCCACGGGACGCATTCCCTGAACCGGAAGCAATCTCTGGCCTTGCCGACACGAGCAGGTTCCCAGGCAGCGCCGTGATCGCCGCTCCAGTCCCGCAGCCGGGGGGCAAATGGGGGGCAGATCCGGGCAGCACAATCTAGGGCTAACTTTCGAAAATTGCTTATCAACTGGGAGCCCCGTTACGGAATCGAACCGTAGACCTTCTCCTTACCATGGAGACGCTCTGCCGACTGAGCTAACGGGGCCTGTCTTAAGTTGTCTGAGCTGCGCAACGCTTGCCTCTGCAGGAACCTCATGCCCCCGTACAGCGTCCAATCAGAGCCGGAACCTGCGTCAGCATTGGAGAGCTTAGCGTACTTCGGCAGTGCTGGCGCCACGGGCGCCGCCAACCGCGGCCCCGGCCCGCAAGAGCCTTCCGTCAAGGCAGCCCGCATGCCACCCACAAAGCACCAGCCCGCAATCCAGCGACAGACCGCCCCGCCGCCCGGCCCCGGCCGCCCGCCCGGCCCGGACCCGCCCGGCCCGGGCCGCCGGCCCGACCCAGACCGCCCGCACCGCATGCACCGCCTCACCCAAACCCCTCAAACCACCCAAAGTGACCGCCTGATATACTCCCCCATATTCGATTCGGACGTGAGTTGGGTCACATCGACACGCCGATCTGTTGCCGTTGAGGACGTCCGAACGTCTCACAAACACGTACCGAGGAAGCCGCCGATCCCCCTAGCCCCCCGGCGAACTCGCGGAGAACGAGCCGAGAACGAACGGAAACCGAGCCGAGAACGAACGGAAATCGAGCGGAGGTCGAGCGCAGAACCGGCCGGTCGGCGCCCGCGCCCGAAGACGAACCATCTGCTTACGGCGCGATCCGAAGGGGCAGGTGGTAGGCATAACTGGCGTTGGAAGGGATATGAGTTAGGTCGTACCGAAACCAGCGACTCCTGGTCGTCCCGGAACGACTCGTCTCGGAACGATTCCTGGTCGTCCCGGAACGACTCGTCTCGGAACGACTCGCATCGGAACGACTCCTGGTCGTCCCCAAACCGAGACAACTCTGACGAAGACGAAGACGAAGACGCAGAACAGGACGATCTTCATGTGTTTCGTGCACGTACGAACGGTGGCAGCCGGCCTGGTGAGCGGCGGCGTATTGCTGTCCGTTGGTGTGCAGGGCACCGCGCACGCTGCCGTGCTTGATTCTCTGACGCGAGGAGCGCGAGCAGCGGCTAGTCCCGCCACCAGCTCGCAGTGTCAGCCACTCAATCAAGCTTCTACGTCCCCGCCGCCGAGCAGCTCCTCGCCTCCGCCCAGCTCTTCGTCGCCGCCGCCTACGTCCAGTTCTCCGTCCTCTTCGACGAGCACGAACGGCACCGGAACGGGTTCTCCGGGAACGCCTCCCCCGTCCACGGCCAGCTCGACTCCGTCAGGCACCGGCTCGCCCTCGGGCACCACGTCAGGCAGCCCTTCAGGCTCAACGTCGGGCTCCCCCTCGAGCACCACGTCAAGCACGCCTTCGGGCTCCCCCTCAACCACGACCTCGAGCACGCCGTCCGGAACAGGCACAGGACCAGCAACAGGCACAGGACCAGCAACAGGCACAGGAACCGCCTCGCCGACGCAGTCGAACTCAAAGTCAAACTCAAACTCAAACTCAACTTCAAGCACGACATCTAGCGCCGCTTCAGCCACAACTGTCGCCACCCTCGACGCGGTCGTCAAGACTGACGCGGGCCAGGCCGCTGGCTCCAGCGCTCCGCCCTCCGAACAACTGTGCATAAGCATTACCCGGCCAGCGGCGAGCATTCAGCGCGGCCATTCGGGCACCTTCGGGCTCCAGGTCTGGACCCAGAACTGGGCGAGCCCGACCGGGAAGATCACGATCGCGCTCTCCGCCCAGCCTGCCGGACCGGTGGCCGCGTTCACCAGCTGCCCCTCCGGTACCAAGACAGCCTCGTGCACGATCGCGGCCCCCGGCAGCACTCCCACCGCCCTCCAGGCGCAGGTGTCGGTCGGATCGAACGCGACTTCGGTCAGCTCGGTCACGCTGAAGGCAGTCGCCTCCGGGCCCTCGCTGCAACAGCTGCCGACGGTGGCCGAGACGGCTCAGGTGACCGGACCCGGCGCGTCCTCGTCATCTTCATCTTCATCGTCGAGCAAGAGCAGCCACACATCGACGGTCGGCAACGGCAACGGCCTCGGCGGGGGCAACGGACTCGGTAACGGGTCAAGTATCCCGGTCGGTCCGCTTCCTGCCCTGAACAATGAGGCCAGCTCGCTCATCGGGGCGCCGGGCAACGCATCTGGCTTGTTCCCGCAGATCAGCCCGTCTGACTCCCCCAGCCCCGCACCTGGAGCGGGCAGCCGCGCCGGCAATGCGAAGGCTGATCCGAGCGTCTCCCTGCTCCCGCTCGGCATGCCGGTAGTGACCGCACAGGTGGTGGGTCTCATCGCGCTCGCGGTGGCTCTCATGCTGGCCATGACCCGGATATCGCTGCGGCGGCGCCCCGCCGGCGCAAATGGCGCCGGCCCCGGCAACAGCGCGACTGGCCCGGATAAGACCAGCACCCCGAAGCGCCCCTAAACTTGCCGTTTAACCTGTCGGGCTGGGCGCGGTCTTCTTTGTCTTGCTGGTGTTCTTTTTATTGGTCGTGGTCTTGCCGACGTCGTGGCGGGTGGCCGGGCGGCGGTT
>Ga0213881_10001606_pt1 | contig 10509 bp, 9 predicted proteins | sample BarmaccoBMER_R08_FD_160104 | JGI IMG/M metagenome (GOLD analysis project Ga0213881, IMG submission 160104) | Barbacenia macrantha exposed rock microbial communities from rupestrian grasslands, the National Park of Serra do Cipo, Brazil - ER_R08 ... | reverse complement strand
AGACAGCGCCCCGTGGTGGGGTCGGGTAGGGGTGGGGTGGCGGGGCTGGTGTGGGTGTGGGCGCCGGGCCAGGCAGCCTCGATGGCCCGCTCGACCAGGCCCGGGGGGATCACCCCGGGTACCCACCACCGGATCGCGACCCCCGTCTGGGAGAACACGTACTTGCAGGCCAGGTGCGGCTGACCGGACAGCAGGCGCTTGAGCGTTGGGCGCAGCAGCCCCATCAGATGCGCCCACAGGGCCTGCCCTCCGGCCGGGTCTACGGTGGGTGGGGTCAGCACGGTTACCACCCGGGCGTGGGTGAGTATCCGCTGGTGGCAGCGGTGGCGCCACCAACGGCGCGCCACGAGCAGGGCAGCAAACCCGGCTGCGAGCACCGGACCGGCGACCGGTCCCCAGACCTGTGCCCACTCCCGCAGCTGGGTCAGCAGGTGCGCCGCTGTGCCGCTGGGATCCCGCAGGTAGTCGATGATCCAGTTGGGGTCAGGCATGGGAAAGCCTCCGAATGATCGGGTCTTTTTCATGTCACGGCTCGAGGTCGATGTATGCTTTTTCAGAACCGGAATCGGTGATGTGACTATCGTCGACCAGTTCAGCCGGATCAGTGGTGACGAGATGATGCTCGGTGGGTGAGGCGATAGCCTGGAATGCCACTCTCTGCGTTCCCGAGGAGAGCAGTCCCTGACCGCGGTCAGCGGAGAGCAGGAATTGTCGTTCCCCGTCGGAGAGGTTGAATGTGTGCACGATCTCGTCGATAGCTTGCGGGGCCTGGCGGAGCAGGATCTGAGTCGCCGCGTTGGTGACGACGGCTTTGCCTAACTCGGACCCGAGAACGTCGGCGGTATCCTGGGTGGCGACAGTAAGGCCGGCCCAGTGTTTGCGGGATGCTTTCGCCATCCGGAACAGGAACTCCGCACCAGCGGGTTGTTTCATCAACAGCCACGCCTCATCGACCACGACCAATCTCGGGCGGCGGATAGCGGGATGACAGACGCGGCGCCAGATCACGTCCAGGGTGAGCAAGGTGCCAATGGCCTTGAGTTCCTCGGATAGATCCCGCAAGGAGAAGACCACCAGATGCCCCTCCGGGGTGGTAGTGGTCGCCCCGTCGAACAACTGCTTAAACGCACCCTCCACGAAGGGATGCAACCGGGCGGCCAACTCGCCTGCCGCCACGTCACCGGCCTGAGCCGCGCGGGCGAGGGTGTCGCGCAGGTCCCGCAGTGTGGGCGCGGGCCGGGTCCAGCTGCGCGCGTCCGCGGTAATCCCCGACTGCTGGTAGGTGGCGGTGATCGCCCGGTCCAAGCTGGCGCGTTCGGTGGCCGTAGGCTCGGCGCCGAGCAGGACGGTGATGACCGTATGCAGGAACAAACTGCGGCGGATCAAGGCGTCCCGGGGAGCGGTGCGCTTGCCGTCCGGGCGCACCGCGAGGGGCAGATCGAACGGGTTGAGTCGCACTCCGGGGCGGCCGAGAGGCACCGTGGTGATACCACCCACGGCTGCGGCGAGTCGGGCGTACTCGTCCTCGGGGTCGATGACCGCGACCTCGATCCCCCGGTACAGGCTGCGCAGCAGTTCCAGCTTCACCAAGTAGGACTTGCCCGCCCCAGAGCGCCCGAGGATCACCGAGTTGTGGTTATCCAGCGCAAAACGGTCCCAGCACACCAAGCCCTGCGAACCCAGGTTGTCGCCGTAGAGCACCCCACCCGGACCCGCAGCACTACTCGGCTCGGGGGGTGGGAGGTCTGGGCTGGTGAACGGGAAGCTGGCGGCCAGCGCGTTAGTGTCGAAACTGCGGCGCATCCCGATCAGATCCAGACCCATCGGCAGCGTGGTAACCCAGCCCTGCAGGCTGCGGTAGGTGGTGGGCTTAACGTCCAGCAGCAGGCTGGCGGCCACGGCGCGAACTGCGGCGATCTCCTCGGTCAGCGCCGCCTGGGAGGTGGCGTGGAGCGTCAGGTACAGGCCGAGGCGGAAGAGCTTGCCTTCCCCGCGGGCCAGGCGGGCGGCCAGGTCGTAGGCGTCCTCAGTGGCCGCCTCGACGTGTGGGTCGAGCAGCCGGCCGTGCTCCTCGGTGTGCCGCCGGCCGCTTTCCAACCGGGCCAGCTGACGGCGCAGCCCGGCCGCGGCGGTGACCGCGTCGACCGGCTCGATGTGTAGGGACACGTCGAGGCGGCCCGGGTAGGTCAGCAGCGGGGAAAGCCAGCTGGGGTGGACCTCCCGCGGGTAGCCGGTGACCGCGAACGACGCCACCCACTCACCACCGACCTGCAGGTGCCGGGGCTCGACGCTGATCGCGTCCGGGAGGAACGCGCTTGCAGCAGAACGTTCCGACCCGTGTCTCCTCAGGTGCAGCCTCATGCCGCTTCCTCACCCCAGCCGCTGGTGAGGGTAGTGATGCTCTCTTCTGCGCTAGCAAGATCAGGGACGGGCGAGTGTGGGGCCTCGGGGTTGCACGCGGCGGCGAGCACGACGGTGGCTTGCCCGGCGTCCAACGGGGTCAGGCTGATCCCGGCCGGCGCGAGTAGATCGAGGGCATCAGCGAGCCGGCGCGCCAAGCGAGACTCAGCCGCCCGACGAGCCGGGACGCCTACCGCCGGCCAGGGCTCGCGCAGGACGAGGAGGACTTGGCGACGCAGCAGTTCGCTCTGCTCAGCGAGGTGGGCCAGGTAGTCGGCGTGCTCGACGGCGGCGGCCTCCAGCGCGGGATGCGGCAGCCCACCCGCACCTGTCCTCAGTTCGCTGATCTGGGTGGACAGGTCCAGGCGTTCGGTGCGCACCAGCACCTGGACCGGGGCGCTCAGCGAGTGCAAGTAACGCCCGAAACTGCCCACCAGGGCCTCCTGCTCAGCGGGAGTGCGCAAGGCAAAGTTGACGGTGCTCGCGGCGGCGAGCACGGCCAGGCCGTCGCCACCGAGGTCCACCACCCCCAGCTCACTGCCGGGGTGAGCGCTGGTGGCCTGCACCCCGGTAGCGGGCAGTTCCAGCGCGGCAGGGCGATGAATGCCCTGGAGAGTGTCGCCGGTAGCGCGATCGGCGAGCCAGGTAGGTGCAGGTCGCACACCATCGGGGGCGGCGACCCGATGTTGGGGCTCGAGACGGTGGCGGATCGCGGACAGCGCCAGGCGATCCAGGCTGACGCCATCCCGTTGCCCCAGCACCAAGAGCGCCACGCTGAGGCTGATCGGGATGGCTCCCAGCAGGAACACCGGCAACGGAACCACCGCTCGCGTCACAGTCCAGACCGCGTAGAGCACGATCCCGGTGCCGGACAGGACGAGCAGTTGCCGAGCGGTCAACCTGGCCAGGATCTGATCTGGTCGGTCCACGTCGACGGGGATGCGCACGGCCAGGCTCGGGGCGTCGTGCCTGCCTGCCCTCGCGGATGGGGCGGTCAGCATGGTGAGTCCTCCTGATAGGCGTCCGTTGGGCGAAGCCATTCAGCGACGGAGCAGCTTGAAGGTTTTGCCGATCACATAGGCGCGGGCCACGGTGCCCGCCAGGGAGCGACGCCCACCGCCGATACACAACGGGCCGAGGATCCAGAATGGGATCTTGATCAGGATGTACAGCAACGCCAGCATCACCAGCAGAGTGACCAGCGCGGAGCGGGTCGCCCCGAAGGGGGTAAAGGAACCGGGAGCGAGGAAGACCCGCAGGCCGGTGATCAGGGCGAGGCCCTGGGTGAGCTGGATAGCCAGGCAACCCCCGAATGCCCGCCACCACCAGTACGCGATGCCTTCGGTCTGCGGCAGGGCGTGGCACATCATCGCCAGCGGGCCCCCGGCGATGAGGATGATCGTGAACGCGACCCGGACCAGGTAGGTGAGCAGCAGCACCACCAGGGCGACGACGAGGAAGACCCCGAGGAGGACGATGAAGATCTCGCCGCCGCTCAGCGGTGCGAGAATCATGTTCTTCATCGTCTCGCTCACCGAGACCGCGTTGAGCCCATCACCCACCACTGCGGTGACCAGTGCGTTGGCTAGTTCGATGGCTTTGGTGGCGAGAAAGAGGTTCAGTGCCCCGGCGAGGAACCCGACTACCAGCCGGGGCGCGATCTCCTTGATCGAGTATCGGGTGTGCAGTGATTCGTACGCCATGAGCAGCACCCCGGCGGTCATGACGAGCAGGGCGTAGCAGGCCAGCAGGATCTCCCAGGACTGGTTCCACAGCTGGCCCACGCGGGGCAGCGACTCCGGGGATGGGGTGGTGAGCAAGCTGGCCGAGAGCAGTTCCAGCAGCGGGTTGAGCGCGGCGATCACCAGGTCCCGGAAGAAAGTGGTGATCGCGTTGGTGATGCAGCCGCCGATGCTGGTGATGCCGCACTCGGCCCGCGTGTTCGCCCCGTCGGCGGGCTGGCCGACCACCGGGTCAGCCGGCGGCGGGGTGGTCGTGGGCTGCGGAATGCAGTCCTGACCGGTGCACGGCGGTACCGGCGCTGGCTGGGCCGCCACGGGAAAGTCAGCAGCCTGGGTCGAGGCGCTGGCCACTGGCGCGCTGCCGAACAACAAGGCCAGGCTCAGCGCCAGCGCCGACACCACGGTGCGCCGGAATCCACGACGTGAACAGCGCTCCACCGGGGTGGTACCGGGCATGGCCGGGCAACCCGGCACCCAGATCCCGGGCGTGACGCTCCGGGCACCGGTGGGAGGCCGGGCCCGGAGCGACGCCGCGTGCGAGAAAGCGGGTGTCATTGCTCAGGCCCCGACGATTCCCCGCAGCACGGTCACGACCAGCGGTGCCAGCGCGGCCATCCCGTACCCGATGCCCGCGGCGCGGAAGGCGGTCTTGGCCTTCTCCACCTCGCCGGGGTCACCCCCGGCCATCACGTAGCGCACGCCCCCGACGGAGACGAACACTGTCGCCAGGCCGGCCAGAATTCCCATGATCCAGCTCCGGATGTTGGTCAGCACCTGGTCCACCGAGGCGGCCAGCGCCACCACGTGGGTCGTCTCGGCGTAAGCGTTGGAAGCAGCCATGAGCAGTCCCACTACGGCGAGCGGCACCACCAGCAGGAGATGAGTGCGGCGGGGGGAGTGGATACTCAGGCGCATCGGGGCACCTCCGGGGAGTGTGGGGCGGTGGTGGCTGGTGTCTTCCCGCATCTCTGAACTCCGGTTTGCAGGTCCTTTTTCGACACGGCGCCCCGGGTTTTCTTCGATGCTGTGCTGCTGGCCTGTGCGGCGTTGGTGAGGGTCACGGCCTGGACGACCTGGGTGGCCGGATCACCGCGCTCGTCCTCGCCTGGAGTCTCGTCGAGCAGGTAGGCGGCCAGCCGGTGCTCGGCGCGGCGGCGGGCTTGGTGCACGGTCGGGTAACTGGTTCCACGCGCCTGGGCCACCCTCGTCAAGGGGACTCCCTCCAGGCGGGTGGAGCTGATCAGCTCGGCTTCACTAGCGGTGAGGACTCCCTCGGCGACGGCGCGGGCGAGCACGAAATCGGGGTGCCCCGAGGGCAAGGCCGGTGCCCTCGATCCGAACCCCCAGCCGGAGGGCACCGGGGCATCCAGTGCCTCGCGCACGGTGGTGTGTCCGGCGCGGTAGGCCGCCCAGCGCAGCCGCAGCATGATCCGCGGCTTACCCAGCTTGACATGGGCGAGTTCGGCCAGGAGGCCGGTCAGCACGGCGGCGTGGATGTCGGCCACGTCACCGGCGAAGCGGGCCGAGAGCACCGCGGCGATCCGGGTCAGCGCGGGCAGCGCGACTCCGACGCACCCCAGGGTCCAGGTGGCGCCCTCGGTGCGGGAGCGCAGCACCAGGTGTGCCCACACCGCGTCGCGGGTGGACTGGGGACAGCTGGGGTGCAGCAGCCGGTCACGGACTTCGTTCAACGGGACACTGCGGCGCTGCAGGCCAGGGAACAAACGCCCATCAATCGACACCGGATGCGGCCCGGTCACCAACCAGTCAAACGCACTCCGCGCGGTATCCAACGGCAGCGGGCTCTGCCCCGCCCGCACGTGATGACGTTCCTTATCGACGGTCATGAAACGGCTCCTTGCGAGTGGTGAAAAACGACGCCGCAAGGAAGCCACAGCAACTACTACCGCACCGCTACCAAATCACTACCGGATTACTACAACACTACTACCATCGATCGTGATCGAGTCTTTTCTCGGCAAGCAGAATCAACGCGAATGATTGTTTCTTCGTCTCTTCGAGATCGCGTGTAGTAGCCCTTGAGCTGCTACGATGGGCTAGACGTGGCGGCTTGGTAGTAGTGCTATCGACTACTACAACCTCGCCCGTGGACAGTCTGACAAATTTTTTTGATCTTCTTCAACCGAGCCTCTCCTCGCGCGCACGGGTGCGCGTAACCGGAGTTGGCGGTGTCGGGAGTCCCGTCTGGGCTGGCGCGAGACGGCACGAAGAAAAAGTTTGGAAGCCGGTGTCGAAAAGGAGCCAGAAAGCCGGAGTTCAGGAATGTCACCAGCGCGCAACGCGTATCGGACAACGGAGGCATCGATGAGACATCCCGATCAATGGCGCACCACCGGCCCGCACACGCGAACTGACCCGACACGCCCGCCACGCTCACCCTGCGGTCACGGTAGGTGCAGTTCTGGCACGCCGATCCCCGCGACGGTATGGGTGTGTGGGAGATCGCCCAGTGACCTCGACGTGGGGTGGCCACCGCTGGTTGTGCAGACCATCGTCGCTTCCTTCACCGGCCCGGGCGGGTACGTCGTCCTGCTGCCCTGGCCAACCCCCATACCGATCACCCCAGCGCTCCTCGACCACGAGCTGCAAGACGCGCTCAGCGCCGTGTGGAGTCTCGACTGCACCGCGCAAGTGATCCACACCGAGCGCAAGCCAGACCAGTGCGGTGGCACGGCGGGAGCGGACCTGGTCATCACAAGCCTGCGTCCCGAGCACAGCGGGGACCGCGCCAGTGACCGGGTCGCCTCAGCGGCGGCACGGTTGTTGCGCACCGGCGGCGTCCTCGCAGTGCTCACCCACAGTGACTGGTCACAGGGTCAGCTGGTCGACCCGACCGGTGCTTTGGTGACCGCCGCGCAAAACGCCGACCTGCTCTACCTCCAACACATCGTCGTCGTACACGCCGCCGTACGCGGCGGCGAATTCTTGATCGACAACCCGCACCCACGACCCTGCGCACAGCCCACCACCCACCGCAGGATCCACACCGATCTCCTGGTCTTCGCCCAGCCCCACGATCACCAGGCGATACCCCTCCCATGACCCATTTCCCCACCGGCCGTATCACGAAAGGCAACCACATGCCTGACCTGCCTATCGAGCACGCAGTGATCGACAAGGTCACCACCCAGGGACCACCCCCGCCGACGTCGGTGTGGGTCACCGCCCAGCACTCACCGGCAGTCCAGCGCCGAGGCCGCTACCTCCCCGAGTCGACCGCGCACCCAGCCAAGATGCTCCCCACGATTGCCGCGCACGCCATCACCCACTACACCCGCCCCGGGGATCTGGTGCTGGACCCAATGTGTGGGATCGGTACCACCCTCATCGAAGCCCTCCACCAAGGCCGGCGGGCGATCGGCGTCGAGTACGAGCCGCACTGGGTCCAGATCACCCGGGCCAACCTTGCGCTGGCCCACGAGGCCGGGATCGACACCGGCGCCCAGGTGATCCACGGCGACGCCCGCCAGCTACCCACCCTGCTGCCACCCGAGCTGCTCGGGCAGGTTGCGCTAGTGCTCACCTCACCGCCCTACGGACCCTCCACCCACGGGCAGATCACCGCCACCCCCGGCGGTGGCGTGCACAAACGCGACCACCTCTACGGCAACGCCCTCGACCGCGGCAACCTCGCCAACATCGGTCACCATCGCCTGCTGTCCGGCTTCACCAAGATCCTCACCGGTGCCGCCGCGTACCTGCGGCCCGGCGGGCATGTGGCGATTACCGTGCGGCCCTGGCGCGAGCACGCCGAACTGATCGACCTCCCCTCCCAGATCCTGGCCTGCGGCCACCACGCCGGCCTGATACCTGTCGAACGCTGCGTCGCCTTGCTCGCCCGAGTTGCTGAGCACCACCTCATTCCCCGTGGGTCGTTCTTCCAACGCGACTTCATCCGCAAACAACGCGCCGCCGGACTCCCCCTGCACCTCATCGCCCACGAAGACGTGATCATCTTCCAACGAGCCCAAACCCCAGCGAATTCACCACAAAGCACGGGCCTTCCCCACTCAGCACCAGCGCTTGCAGCAATCCTGGGGCGGGACGGCCCACTTCCACGCGAAAGATGGGCAGCCTGAGCGCCCACGGGCACCACGACGGCTGAGGGCAGGGCGGCATCATCGGCGCCCCGCCCTCAGCCGCACTACGGGGGAAGCTCGCCCAGTCCACAGGGGGCAGGTTGCCCGCCCAGGGCACGGACCAGGCCCGCTTCGGTCGGCATCGGGGGGATGACATCGGAACCCCGCAGGGACCGCGGCGGGGGGCACGACGAGTCCGGCCCTGCCATCGCGCTTGACCATCGGGGCGCACAGAGCGTGGATACATCAGCACCGCCCGCTACCACGGGCGGCAGACCACAAGGCACAGCGAAAGGACACCACGAACCAAGGATTCATGCCGCTTAGGGCCGGCAGCCATGGGCGGGATCGAACAGCTGACCTTACCGGATCAAGGAGGACCGCGACCGTGAGCACCCACGCCGACCAGTCCGTTTCTCGCCGCACCAGCGACGGCAACCGCGCAACCGAGATTGCCGGCCTGCTGACGCGACTGGCGGTCCTCATGTCCGAGCAACCTCCTAACACCGAAGTACCCCAACCGATGCCGGTGCGCGTGCTGCTCACAGTCGAGGAAGCCGCAGAGCGGCTACACATCGGCAAAACGAAGACCTACACCCTGGTCAAGTCGGGAGAAATCGAGTCGGTACTGATCGGCCGTCTACGACGCATCCATATCGACGCGATCGACGCCTACACCGCACGACTCATTAATCAGCAGACCACCACACAAAAAGCCGCCTAGGGGACATAGTTGTCGCGCGAGAAGAAAAGCCGCAACGCCAACGGTCGATCAAGTATATATTTCAGTGATCGCGACAACTCATGGCACGGCTATGTCACGGTCGGCGTCAAGGATAATGGCAGGCCAGACCGACGACACGTGCGCGGCAAGACGAAAGCGGCGGTCACCACAAAGGTTCGCGGCCTGGAACGGCAACGTGATAATGGCAAGGTCCGCAAGCCCGGACAAACCTGGACCGTCGCCCAATGGTTAACGTATTGGCTCGAAACCATCATCGCCCCGCCGGTTATCACAGAGAACTCGTTCATTGCTTACGAGGTCGCCGCTCGGGTGCATCTCATTCCCGGCATCGGCGCGCACAAACTGGACAAGTTGGAGCCCGAGCACCTGGAACTGTTGTACCGGAAGATGACGCGAGCGGGAGCCAAGCCGGGGCGAGTGCACCAAGTACATCGCACCATCCGAGCCGCCCTCAACGAGGCCATGCGGCGAAAGAAAATCACCGAGAACCCCGTGCTGCTCGCCAGGGCACCGAAGGTCGAGGAAGACGAGGTGGAGCCGTACTCAGTCGCTCAGGTCAAGAGCCTCCTGGAAGCCGCGCAGCAACGACGTAACAGTGCCCGATGGGCGGTCGCGCTGGCGCTCGGTCTGCGCCAAGGTGAAGCGCTGGGGTTGCAGTGGTCGGATATTGACCTCGACGAGGGCACACTCATCGTGCGCCGTAGCCGGCTACGCCCGAAGTGGGCGCACGGATGCACCGAACCGTGCGGTCACAAGTTCGGTGGATATTGCCCGCGGCGGGTCTCGCTGCGCACCGAAACGGCCGGTACGAAATCCAAGGCTGGCAAGCGCGGCATCGGCCTACCCGACGAGCTGGTGACACTGCTCCAGCACCACAAGGCAGAACAGGAGCAAGAACGACTGAAAGCGGCACAGCTCTGGCAGGAAACGGGCTACGTATTCACCACGCCGACCGGCGGACCGCTCAACCCGCGCACCGACTACACCGAATGGAAGCGGCTCCTTGACCGGGCCGGGGTACCAGAACGCCGGTTGCACGATGCCCGGCACACGGCCGCCACCGTGCTGCTGCTGTTGCAGATCCCCGACCGAACCGTGATGGCGATCATGGGATGGTCCAACACCGCCATGGCTGCCCGTTACCAGCACATCATCGCGGCCATCCGGCGAGACGTGGCCACCAGCGTCGGCGGACTGCTCTGGAAGCCAGCTGAGCCAGGCGGGCAGGGTGACGATGACAGCACTGCAGGGAGCCCCACACCGACCGGGTAACCAGCAAATGCCACCACAAATGCAACCAGCCGCACAAACGCCGATCACCCACAAACAAGGTGACCGGCGTTTGTGCTGTTAGATGGCGGTAGCGGTGGGATTTGAACCCACGGAGGGCGGGTGCCCTCACGCGCTTTCGAGGCGCGCTCCTTCGGCCGCTCGGACACGCTACCGCCGGTCACGATACCGGGCGCACGACGTCGGAGAAAAATCCGGTGAGCAGGGCGGCGCACTCCGACTCGAGGACACC
>Ga0213881_10001605_pt1 | contig 10514 bp, 6 predicted proteins | sample BarmaccoBMER_R08_FD_160104 | JGI IMG/M metagenome (GOLD analysis project Ga0213881, IMG submission 160104) | Barbacenia macrantha exposed rock microbial communities from rupestrian grasslands, the National Park of Serra do Cipo, Brazil - ER_R08 ... | reverse complement strand
GAGGGTGTTGCAGGGGGCCATGAAGATGCCGCGCACGATCGGGCCGTGCGCGTCCTGGGTGCTGGTCAGGCTGGTCGCGATGTGGCTGAGCCAGGAGCCCCAGAACAGATAGCCCTGCTGTCCGCGTGGTTGGTAGCTCAGGGCGTTGAACAGCGTGTTGAGCACGTCGAGCGCGTTGACCAGGTGCGGCGTGGCGTGAGCCAGATCCGCGCTCGCGGGTGCGAGGAGCTTCGCGAGCGGCTGGACGGCTTTCGTGAACGGGATCAGCTGGTTCTGGATCACCGGCGTGGTGTCGTGGAACAGCGGCCGCGATGCCTGCAATGCGGGACCGAACGCGTGCGCGAAGGGGAGCAACTCGGGGAGCGTCTGCGTGCTCTGATGGGCGAATGCCTGCACCTTGCCGAGGGTCTGCGTGGTCGTGCGGAGCGTTCCCGGGAGCAGCGTGAGCGCCGCCTGAAGGTTTGCGTCCTGGGATGAGATCGCGGAGAAGTTGGTGTTCGACGAATTGATGAGCGACGTGAGCTGGGTGTCGACGCTGCCGAGCGATCCGGCTACAACCTGCAGGTTGTGGATCGCGCGGCTGATGTTCTGCCTTCGCTGGGCGAGGAGGCTCGTGAGCGTGAGCGTGTCGCGGTTCAGCGGCGCGAAGCGCTTGAACGTCCCGCGCAGGTCGTCGACCGCCGCGGCGCTCGGGACCGGGCCCGGGTTGCCCGCGTCGCGGAACGCCTGGGACCCACCCGCCAGGAGCAGCAGGAGGTAGTTGCGCGTGTCGGCGTCGAGGGAGGAGAGGATCTGGTCGACGTTGATGTCAGGGCTGGTGGCTGCCACAGGTAAGGTCCCGCCACTGGGAATCGCACCCGCCGCCTTGGTGCCCGGATCGAGGGAGAGGTACATGTCCTGCAGAGGCGTGCGCGGCCGCAGCAGCACCGTGGCGTCGGTGTAGATCGGGGCGTACTTCTTGAAGATGTTCATCGTCACGACGGCGCGGCCGTTCGCGAGCTGAACGCCCCCCACCTGCCCCACCTCGACCCCCGCGACGTCGACGGTCTGTCCCTGTCCGGCGGTCACCGCGGCCCCGGTCTGGAACTCCGCCTTCACCGTGTAGTAGCTGTGGCCGAGCGTGAACGCCGGCTGGTGCAGCAGAATGTAGGCGACCACCGCGAGCGCCAGTGCCACCATGATCGTGACGGCGGCGAAGTCCTTGCGGTGGACGAGGATCGCGCGCTTCACGGTGCGGCCCCGGTCGTCGCATTGTTGAGCTTGGGGACCGGGTTTGCGGAGCAGGCGACGCTACTGCGAATCGGTGGGGCCTTCCCCGGGTAAGCCGGCCGCGTCCCCAGCGGCGGCAAGACCGCATTGCCGAAGAGCGCTCCGTTGCCCGGCAGCGGCGGTGTCTGCACCGGCACGGAGCCGCCCCCGGCGGAGGCGCGGACGTAGCGGCCGTTGCCATCGAAGTTCCCGGCCGCTCCAGCGAGCCCGACCGCGCTCTGGAACAGCTCCTGGTAGACGCTCTGCCCGGTGCCGAAGGGCGGATCGCTGATCACCTCGTTCCCGGTCGGGATCACGGTGTGGGTGAAGCAGCGGGCGAGCTGATCGGCGGCCGAGATCAGCGCCTTGGTCGTCGTGATCGCCGCGGAGGTGTTTTGCACGGCGGGGGTGAGGTCCGACAGCAGGCCACCCAGGTTCGCCGGCGAGACCAGCTGGGTGGCCTGGGCGATCCACGGAATCGCGGCGTCGATCGTCGGGCCGAGCTGCTCGACGCCGGGGGTGAGCGCAGCGGCGAACGTCTGGGTGGGTCCGAACGACGCGTCGAGCGCGGTGTCGGCCGACTGCGTTCGGCGCAGTAGCGGCGGCAGCAGCGAGATCGTCTGGCTCAGATCCTGCTGGCGGGAGGCGAGCGTGGCCATGGTCGCGTTGAACGTGGTGACGAGGCTCGAGAGCTGGTTGCCGCTCGCGGCCAGAGCCTTGAACACCTTTGCGTTTCCGGTCACGACCCTTTCCAGATCATTTCGCTGAAGCCCCAGCAGCCCCTGGTTGACGATGGCGGAGGCCTTGAACGCGTCCGCGGAGTACTTGAGCGACAGGTTCAGCGCCTGAGCGCCGGTCAGGCCGCGCACGCTCGGATCTTGTGTGGCGTCCTGACCCGGACTGGGGGGCGCGCTGAGTGCGGCCCCGATGCCCTGCAGCAGTGTCTGCAGGTTGCTCCGGGCGCTGGAGTTGAGCGTCGAGAGCACGCGGTCGAGCTGAACCGGCCCCGAGTTCTGGGCGGCCGGCAGCGTGTCCCCGGAGCGCAGACTCGGCGCGTTCGGGGTCCCCGGGAACAGGTCGACGTAGAAGTTTCCCTCGAGGAAGATGCGCGGGCGGATCCTGGCGTTTGCGTTCGCGTGGATCGGCAGCCCGTTCTGGTTGATGTCCATGGTCACGAGCCCGGCGCGTGAGGAGCCCGAGATGTGCGTCACCGAGACGACCTGTCCGACGTCGACACCGGCGATCCGGACCGGCGACGGGATGTGGAGCTGGGTCTCGGTCGTGAAAACGGCCTTGAGCACGAACGGCGACTTCGAGAACGGAAGGCTTCCGCCGAAGACGAGGTAGCAGGCGGCGACGAGCACCGCCAGGCCGATGATCCCGCCCCAGAAGTTCGATATCCGCGGACGATGGCGCCTCATCCGCCGGTCCTCGATGTCCGCTGGGTGGCCAAGCCGACGTTTACCGCCGGATTGCCGATCCGGGCGGTGGAACCCGAATAGGGCTCGTTGCCGGCGGCGCATTCGGGCGGGTTCTGGCCGGGGGAAGCGGTGTTGGGGTACGGGTTGACGTGCAGCGGTCCGTACGCGTTATTCGGGTTGTTGTTCGGAGTCGTGTACGGCTTTTGCGAGGGGACCGCTTCGCCGCCAAGGACGTCGTCGATCGCGACGATCGAGAAGCGCAGCGAGGTGCCGTTGCCGACGGGGTCGGAGAGCAGGCTCGCGATGTTGCGCAGGAACAGGGTGGCGTAGTTGCACGTGGCCTGGACCGGAGTGAGAAACGACAGCGGCGACCGCAGGCTCGATGCCGTCAGGGTGAGCCGGTTGAGACCGGCCTTGACCGCCGGCGTGTGCCCGTAGCGCTCGAGCGCGAATGCCAGATTGGCCAGCTGCTGGTCCAGGCTGGTGTTTGGAGGCAGATACGTTCCCGGAAGGGTCCGCGTGCCGATCGCGAACGCGTCCGCGAGGACCGGGGCGCTCGTCGGGAGCGTCGCGAACGCCGGGCGCAACTCACTGAACAGATCCTTCGTGTCGGTGAGGAAGGCCCGCTCGCTCGGGCTGTTGGTGATCACGGATTGGAACGTCGGCGGCGTCTGATGGATCCAGTCCTGCAGGAACGGTGTGGCCACGCTCGCCAGCGAGGTGAAAGTGGTGTCGAGGTTGCCGTACAGGTCGGCCTGGGTCTGCGCGACCGGCGCCAGGGCGCTCGAGAAGGACTCGAGCCCGTGCCAGAAGCCCGCCAGGTCGGTGTGCGGCGAAGCCAGGTTGCGCGCCACGGGTTCCAGGTCGGTCACCAACGGGACGAACGCGCCGATCGCGTTATTGATGTCGCCGCCGCGGCTCGCGAGGGCGTCGCTGAAGCCGACCGTGGAGGCAGCGACCCCCGCGCGCGTCGCCGGATCGAACATCGACAGAACCTGGTCGAGGTCGACCTCGCTGCCGGCCTGGCTTAGCGGCACGGTGGCGCCGTTCTTGTACGTCTCCGTGGATGTCCCCGGGGTGACCTGGACGTACTTGAGACCAATCGCGCCCTTGAGCCGGACGTCGAACGTCGAGTCCACCGGGAGGGGCTCGACGCTCTTGTTCAGGTTCATGTTCATCACCGCGATCGGCTGCCCGGACGCATCTCGCGCCGGGGTGACGGTGTCGACGATGCCGACGAGCGAACCGCCCATGTGCACCTCCGCTCCCTTGGTCACCTCGCTGGCGTCCGCGATCTGGACGTGCAGGCTGTACCTCGGCACGAACGGCAGCCCGTTGTTCGCGTTGTAGGCGAGATACACCGCGATGATCGTCACCAGGATCGTGAGCGCGCCGATCAGGATTGGGTTCGAGAGCATCCCCTGCTCGCGCCGGCGAAGGTTCACTGGCCGCTCCCAGTCAGGTAGCGCATGAGCCCGGTGAGCGCCGCGGTCGTGCGCTGTTGGTCGGGCGAGGTCATCTTCGTGGCCTCGATCGCCACGCGGGATGCTTTGCCGCCGGAGGAGGCAACCACGGCCGCGCTTGTCGCCCCGTGGGTGAACCTTGCCGAGCAGCCGGGTTGCGGGATTGTCGAGTAGGGGACGCAGTCGCCGAGCACCAGCGACTCCGTCCGGACGTAGTGCCCGAGGCTGTCGAAGCCGTTGCCGGCATTCGCGCCGTTGAACAGCAGCGACATCAACTGCTCGATCGCGCCGGTGTTCTCGAGGCTCGCGGTCAGCTCGTCCAGTAACGTCGCCGACGGCAAAGCCTGCTCGCCCAAGGTCTTCAGCTGGCGGGCGAGTGGCTCCGAGGCGACGAGCGCAGGCTGGGACTGCTGCGAAGACTTTCCGAGCGCGACCAACGCCGGCCGGGCCACGTTCGCGAACGGCGTCAGGTTCTGGAACTGGCGACCCAGCGCCTGAGCGCTCTGCCCGAGCTCGGCGAGCAGCGGCGTCCCCTGGTCGGTGAGCTGGCCGAGATCCACCATCAGCGGGCGCAACTGGCGCAAGAACTCGGGGAACAGCTGGAACGAGCGCGCGATGTCGGTCGCTCGCTGCGCGCTCGCGACTGACGTCGTGTTGGCCTGGACGATGAAGCCTGAGAGCTCGTGCTTGGCTCGCGCGAGCGGCGCCAGCACCGTGTCGGAATCGGTTGCCAGCTGGGCGAGCTGCCTGTTCTGCTGAGCGAGGATCTTGATCACCTGGTCGGTGTATCCGAGCGCGGGATTCGCGCGGTGGATCACCGCGTTGAGGTCAGAGCCGCGAGCCGCGAGGCCGGTGCCGAGCTCGTCCAGGATCAGCGCGAACCGCTCCCGGATCGGTTGCTGGTAGATGTTCTGCACGAGGTCGGAGTCGACCGGAGAGCTCGTGCGGGTGAGAGGGAGATAGTACGTTCCGGCTCCGGCCCCGCCGGTGATCCGGGATAGCTCCGGCGCGCTGGAGGAGCCGGGTTCGCAATCGACGTAGCGCTCGCCGATCAACGACTGGGGCCTGATTGCGCACGTCGCGTTGGCGTAGAACGGCGTGAACCTCGCGTCGTCGATTTCGATCGTGACCGCGGCCTTGTTCAGCGGCGCCGTCGCGGGGCACGTCTGTGCGGCTGTGCAGACGTTCAGCGCCTTGATGCTGCCCACGTTTGCCCCGGCGATCCGTACGGTCTCCCCCGGGACGGCAAAGGCAGCGTTGTCGAAGATCGCGGTCACCCCGTAGGGGCCGCCCGCGCCGCGGGATGAACTCGTCGCGATCACGCCGGCCGCGAGCGCGGCAATGAGCGCAGATATGACCGCGAATCGCCTCACGGCCCTGGCGGGGTGGCGGCGGGATTGCAGCCCGGGACCGGCACCGGCGCCGAGTGGTCGGGCGGCGGCTGGACCGCGCCCCCCGGACAGCGTCCGTGCGCGTTATGCAGGCCCTCATAGCGGGTCTGATTTGGCGGCAGCGGCGTGAGCTCGTTGCCGCTGCCGAGCCCGAACGCCGAGAAGATCGGCTGGGTGCGCGTGTAGTGCCCGTTGGCGTCGTAGTACCCCGCGGCTTGCCCGAGGTCTGCGAGGGCGGCGACGACGTCGGGCGTGTACTCGCGCAAGTAGTCCACCTGGTTCTGGGACTGGTTCATCTCCTTGACCAGCTCGGGGAACGCAGAGTGCGCGAGCTTCGCCAGCGAAGGTGTCTCGAGGAGCAGGCTCGTCAGGTCGCTGCCGCCGGGGTTGTGGATCAGCGCGTTGAGCGCGGCGACGGTCGGGATCGACCTGTCGGTGAGCGTCTTCAGCATCGAGGCGAACTGCGCGAGGTGCACCGAGGCGGGTTTCGACGCGGCGACCAGGGGGTCGAGCTTGTTCAGGGTCGTGTTCAGACCGGCGAAGGTCTTGGTCGAGTGGTTGAGCGCGGGCGGAAGAAGCGACAGCGTGGTCTGGAGCGCCTGGCTCTGGCTGGCGATCGCGGCCGTGGTCGCGTTCGTGTTCGCGACCAGCTGCGTCAGCTGCTGGCTTCGTGAGGCCAGCGTCTGCAGCGCCTGGGCACCCTGAATCAGCAGCGAGTCAAACGCCGGCTCGTCGCGCGTCAGCTCGGCGGTCACGTTGCTCGTGCTCGAGAGCCCTGGAGCCAGATACTCGAGAGTCCGGTTTGCCGCCAGGGCGCGCCCCTGAATGCTTGCCGCTTCGCCGCGGATGAAGCCGCGCAGCCCGGCTCTGGTCAGCGGGTCGAGCGTGTTGAACACCTGGTCGAGGCTCACGAGCGAGTGCGTGTCTTCCTCGCCGATTAGCCCGCCGCTCGGAATCGCGGGAGCACTGCTCGGACCCGGTTCAAGCACCACGTACTTGTTCGCGATTCCGGACAGGGAGTTCTGATAGATGCGGGCGATCGTGCCCTGGTGAAGCGGGGCCGCTTCCGATCCCACGCCCAGCTTGATCTCCGCGGCACCGTTGCTCGCCAGTCCGATCGACTGGACCGAACCGACGATGGCGGGGCCGATCATGACCTGATCGCCGGTGACCAGGCCGCCGGCATCCTGAAAGTCCGCGCGCAGGGTATACCCGCCGCCATTGCCGAACACCACGAGCGCGACGAGGATGATCGCGGCGGCGAGCGAGGCAAGCGCGGCGACGCGAGCGATCATTCCCCGGGGGTGACCGCTCCACTCACGGGCAGAGGCAGGCTGGTGCGCCTGGCGACCGTCGCTGGCATGCGTGCCGAACTACCGGAAGACCCTATTGGCTCTCTCTCCCCTCTGTGTCTCTGTCCCGGCGCAGCATCATCCTGCCAGAGGGGCGGGTCATGCGCCAGTTCGAGGTGTTTAGCGGGTATTAAGTCGCCGTTTGTCCCTGGCCAGCAGCGAGGCGCCCAGCGCGCCGCCGAGATCTCCCAGGGCCGCCAGTCGGACGTCCGGTGGCCGGTGATCGTTGAAGAGATGTGGGTGCATTGCCCGCGCAATCCGTTCGGTGAATCGCTGGCCAAAGCGAACACCGAGGCCGCCCCCGATGATCACTGCCTCGAGGTCGAGGAGATTGATCGCCGACGCGATCCCGGCGCCCAGCGCCTCCACCGCCTCGTCGATCAAGTCGGTCGCGAGCTTGTCTTCTTGCTTGAGCGCGCGCTCCCAGATCGCGCTGGTCATCCGGGTGCGACCGTGCTCCTTCATCAGCTTGAGGAGGATGGTCTTCTCTCCCTTGCGATGGCGTTTGCGGGCCTGGGCCTCCATGGCCGCGCGGCCGGCATACGCCTCCACGCATCCCCGCCGTCCACACGGGCAGCGGCGGCCGCCCAGCTTGACCACGGTATGACCGATCTCCCCCGCGCCACCGCGCCCGAGCCACGGCTTCCCGTTGAGGATCAGGCCGCCTCCGATGCCGGTACCCCAGAAGACCCCGATCAGCGACTTGTATTGCTTGCCCGCGCCGAGCCGGTACTCAGCGTTGGTGGCCACCCTCACGTCGTTTGAGACGAACACCGGCGTGCCTAGATCCTTCGAGAGCCCTGGCCCAAGCTCGAACGTTCCCCCCCAGCCCGGGAGGTTCCCTGCACTGGCCACCGTGCCGCCAGCCTCGTCGACGATCCCGGGGGAGCCAACACCGACACCGCTGAGCTGCGCGGTCTCGAGCCCTGCTGCGTGGGCGGCGTCCCTGACCGCAGCCGCGAGCTGCGCCGCGACGTCCGGCGGCCCGCCAGTGGTCGGCGTGGGCCGCCGCGCCGTCCCCAACACGGTGTTCTCGGCGTCGACGACGATCGCCTCGATCTTGGTCCCGCCGAGATCGATGCCGCCGCGTGCGGCAGGTTTGTTCCTTGACGCCGGCATGATGCGGATCCTCGCAGACCGAGGCGGTGCGCGGGGGCGCCGGTCCGGGGTCTGCGGTTAGCCCCAAGACTCGCGGTAGTGAGCCTGCTCTACCGTGGGTTCGTCGATCTCGACGCCGAGGGCGGCCAGCTTGAGGCGTCCGACCTCGCGATCGATGGAGCCCGGCACGGGTTGCACGCCCACCGGCAGCCCGCCACGGTGCCGCACGAGCTCCTCGACGCAAAGCGCCTGCAGCGCGAAGGACACATCCATGACCGCCGCCGGATGCCCTTCACCGGCCGCCAGGTTGACCACTCGGCCGCGCGCGATTAGGTTGAGCCGGCGGCCGTCTTCGAGCTCGTACTGCTCGACCAGGGGGCGCACCTCCCGCGGAGCGCTGGTGACGAGCTCACGAAGCTCGTCGAGATCGATCTCCACGTCGAAGTGTCCGGCGTTGGCGAGAAGTGCGCCGTCCTTCATTCGCCTGAAGTGCTCGCCGCGGAGGACTCGACGGGAGCCCGTGACCGTGATGAATATGTCCCCGCGCTCGGCCGCCTCGAGCGCCGGCATCACCTGGTACCCGGCCATCCGCGCCTCCAGGGCCCGCAGGGGGTCGACCTCGCAGACGATCACTGCGGCGCCGGCTCCACGCGCCCGCTCGGCCACTCCCTGGCCCGCCCAGCCGTAGCCGATCACGACCACCGTGTGGCCGGCGAGTAGGACGTGGCTGGCGCGGACGATCCCGTCAAGCGCCGATTGGCCGGTGCCGTGACGGTCGTTGAGCGCGCGTTCCGTGCGCGCCTCGTTGACGGCGAGCACCGGACACGCCAGCTTGCCCTGCTCCTCGAGGCGGCGGAGCCGCACCAACCCGGTGGTGGTCTCCTCGGTGCCGCCGATCAGCTCGTCGAGCGCCTCGCCGCCCAGCTCGTGTGCGCCTATGACCAGATCGGCGCCGTCGTCGATCGTCACCTGCGGCGCGTCGTCAAGCAGCGAACGGACGTGCCTGGCGTATGTGTCGAGATCCTCCCCGCGCAGCGCTCTGACCTCGATCCCGTGGTCTTTGACGAGCGCCGCGGCCACGTCATCCTGGGCGGAGAGCGGATTTGCCGAGCACAGCGCGGTCGTGGCTCCGCCCGCGGCGAGCGTGAGCATGAGGTTCGCGGTCTCGGCGGTGACGTGCAGGCAGGCTGCGATCCGAATCTGCTCGAGCGGGCGTTGCTGTGCGAAGCGCTCGCGGATGCGCGACAGCACCGGCATCTGCTCGGAGGCCCACGCGACGCGGGCAGAGCCTTCGGGCGCGAGGCTGAGGTCCGCCACGTCGTGTGCGGGGATCGTGGCTCGGGCCATCGTCTCGTTCCTCGCCTGCCGCCTCTCTCCTGGCCCGCCGACTCTTTCTGCCTGCGCCGGCGTTGGGCGCTAGTACCGGTAGTGGTCCGGCTTGTACGGACCCTCGACCGGGACGCCGAGATACTCCGCCTGCCGCGGGGTCAGCTCGGTCAGCTTGGCGCCCAGCGCCTCGAGGTGCAGCCGCGCGACCTTCTCGTCGAGATGCTTCGGCAGCGTGTAGACGCGCTTCTCGTAGATCTCGTCGTGGCCGAACAGCTCGATCTGGGCGATCACCTGGTTCGTAAACGAGTTCGACATCACGAACGAGGGGTGACCGGTGGCATTGCCGAGGTTGAGCAGCCGGCCCTCCGACAGCACGATGATCGAGCGACCGTCGGGAAAGACCCACTCGTCGACCTGAGGCTTGATGTTGACCCGCTCGATCCCCGGCAGCTTCGCTAAAGCGGACATCTCAAGCTCGTTATCGAAATGGCCGATATTCCCAATGATCGCCTGATGCTTCATCCGCGCCATGTGCTCGGCTGTGATGACGTCCCGGTTGCCCGTCGCCGTGATGAAGATGTCGGCCGTCTCGACCACGTCGTCGAGCGTGAGCACCTGGTAGCCGTCCATCGCCGCCTGCAGCGCGCAGATTGGGTCGATCTCGGTGACCACCACACGGGCCCGCTGGCCGCGCAGCGCCTCTGCACATCCCTTGCCGACATCTCCGTACCCGCAGACGACCGCAAGCTTGCCGCCGATCAGCACGTCGGTCGCCCGATTGATCCCGTCGATCAGCGAGTGCCGGCAGCCGTACTTGTTGTCGAACTTCGACTTGGTCACCGAGTCGTTGACGTTGATCGCGGGGAACAGCAGGAGACCCTGTTCGGCGAATTGGTAGAGGCGATGGACGCCCGTCGTGGTCTCCTCGGTGACGCCCCTAATCCCCGCGGCCAGTCTCGTCCAGCGCTGCGGATCCTCCGCGAGCGACCGCTGCAGCAGCGCGAGCACGATCGCAAACTCCTCCGAATCGGCGCCGGCGGGATCCGGAACCGCGCCCGCGCGCTCGAACTCGACCCCCTTATGAACGAGGAGCGTCGCATCCCCTCCGTCGTCCAGGAGCATGTTCGGTCCGGCGCCGTCCGGCCAGCTCAGCGCTTGCTCGGTGCACCACCAGTACTCCTCGAGCGTCTCACCTTTCCAAGCGAATACAGC
>Ga0213881_10001604_pt1 | contig 10521 bp, 9 predicted proteins | sample BarmaccoBMER_R08_FD_160104 | JGI IMG/M metagenome (GOLD analysis project Ga0213881, IMG submission 160104) | Barbacenia macrantha exposed rock microbial communities from rupestrian grasslands, the National Park of Serra do Cipo, Brazil - ER_R08 ... | reverse complement strand
CCATGGCGATGATGGTGACTCCGGCGCCCTGCGCCAAGAGATTGGCAACGTTGCCAAGGGTCAGGAAGCTACCCGAGGCCACCGAGAAAATGACACCCAGCACCACGAGACCCAACAGCGCGGGCAGCGAGCCAAGCTCACCACCTCGGACTCGCGCCAGGTAATCTCGCAACGCCTCACCGGTACTCTGCGCCGTGGTATCGATGCCGAAGTCAGCCACAGCGCTGTCTCGCTCGGCATGTGGGCGTTTGCTAGGGGTGGCCGGGGCGAAGTCTGCCATCGCGGGCCTCAAATCGTGACTGTGTCGGGGCGGGCCAGGCCTAGCTCGCCCGAGCGTCCGGCAGTAATCAACTCGACTACCTGGCTGTGCGTGAGCTGCCGGGTGGGCAAATCGGCCACCAGCCGCCCCAGGTACAGCATCGCGATCCGGTCGGACACCTCGAAGACGTCAGAAATGTTGTGACTGATCAACACGACGGCGATGCCCTGCTCAGCTAACCGCCGGACCAGGTCGAGCACCTGGCGGGTCTGTGCCACACCGAGCGCCGCCGTCGGCTCGTCCAGCAACATGAGCTTGCTCTCCCACAGGACGGCTTTGGCAATCGCCACCGTCTGGCGCTGGCCACCGGAAAGCGCGGAAACCAGCGTCCGGACCGACTTGACAGTGCGGACCGACAGGGTAGCCAGGGTCTCGCGGGCTGCCCGCTCCATGTCCGCTTCATCCATTGCCCAGGCCTTGCCGCGCTCACGGCCGAGGAACATGTTCTGTACGATGTCGAGGTTGTCCGCCAACGCGAGGTCCTGGTAGACGACCTCGATACCCAGCACGGCGGCGTCCCTGGGCCCAGTCACCCGCACCGGCCGGCCCGCCCAACGGATCTCGCCTGAATCCACCGGGTGAATCCCGGCGATGCACTTGACCAGGGTTGACTTGCCGGCGCCGTTGTCACCGACCAGCGCCATCACTTCGCCGGGACGGACCGCCAAGTCGACGTCGTGCAGCACGTGCACTGGACCGAAGCTCTTGTTGAGTCCCCGCAGCTCCAAGATCGGACTGGTCACTGGGTCTCCCTCTTTCCCGGGAATCACTTGATGCCGAGCTGGTCGCACGTCGCTCTGGTGTCCTCGACACAGATCTTGGACACCAGCACGCCGCCCTGGTCGATAACCTGCTTGACATTGTTCTTGGTGATCAAGGCCGGGGCCAACAGCACGGACTTAACCGTGCGGTTTCCCTTCGAATCTTGCGATGTGGCGGTGACTTGCGCGTCCGCGGCCGCTTTGTCCCCCTTGGCCAAGGCGGCAGCCAGTTTGGCGGTAACGTCGGCCTCCTGCGCAATCGGTTTGAACACCGTCATGTACTGGTCGCCGCGCAGGATGGCCCGCAAAGCCTCAGGCGTAGCGTCCTGCCCGGTCACCGGCACCTTGCCGGCCAGTCCGGTCTTCTTCAGCACGGTGATGACCGCGCCGGCCATCCCATCGTTGGCCGCGAGTACACCATCGACCTTGCCGCCATTAGCGGTCAGGAACTGCTCAAAGACGACTCCACCCTGCTGGTTGTTCCAATCCGGAATGCGCTGGGTACCAATCCGCTTGTATTGCCCAGAATCGTACTTCGGTCGCAACACCGATTGCTGCCCCTGATACAGCAACGTGGCGTTGTTGTCGGTCGGCGAGCCCTCGATTTCGATGATGTCGGCACCGGCCTTGGCTCCCACCGCCTGAACCAGGGCCTGGCCCTGCAGCGCACCAACGCGGACGTTGTCGAATGACACGTAGTATTCTGACGAGCCGCCCAGGTTGAGCCGGTCGTAGTCGATGGTCGGTATTCCCGCGGCCTGCGCCTTCTTGGCCACCGCGGCGCCAAGCTCGCTGCTCAATGAGTCGATCACGAGCACCCTGACCCCACTGTTGATCATTCCGTCAGACAATATGGAGAACTTCTGCGCGTCGCCCAGGGCGTTCTGAATGTCCGCGTCCAGGCCCTCGGCCCGGAACGCTTTCTCCAGCAGCGGCCTGTCGAAGCTTTCGTAACGAGCCGAGCTCGCGGTATCCGGCAGGATCACCCCGACCTTCGCCCCGCCGCTGGAAGACGGCACACTGTTAACATCGCTGCCTTGCCCCGCGTTACTCACAGCGTTCGCACCGCAGGCGATTAGTGCGAGCATCAAGCTCACGATCGATGCGACCAGAGCCGCTCTACTCCTACCCATAATCCCTACCCATAATGACATCGCCCCTCCGCTGCACCCGATCGACGCGGCACCGCACCCGATCAGCGCCGACACGCGGCCGGCCGAATAAGTTGTGAGCCACAACCTAATAGGTTGTGATTCACAACATATGTCTTCCCGACGCGATCCCGAAAGGGTGACTGAGGCGATACAGAATTACGACTGGGCAACGAGACGTCTAAGAACGCGGAGCGCCGCCCACCCGGCCAGCCAGCGGCCTTCAGACCCCGATGACGGTGGGCACGATCATCGGCCGACGGCGGTAGGTTTCCCACACCCAACGCCCAACCACCCGACGCACCGCCTGGGCGATCCGATGGGTGTCGGCCACTCCCTCAGCCTCCGTCCGCGACAACTCAGCCTCGATCAGTGGTACCACATCACGTAATGCCTTGGGATCATCAGAGAAACCGCGTCCAGAGACCGTCGGCGGAGCGACCGCCCGGCCGGAACTGCTCTCCACCGCGAAGGTAATGGCGATGAAGCCACCCTCGCCGAGCGTCAGGCGATCACCGAGCGTGCTCTCCCCGATATCACCGACAGCTAGGCCGTCCACGTACATCCGGCCGATCTCGACCCGCCCAGTGACCCGAGCCGCGCCGTCTACCAGATCGACCACGACGCCGTCTTCGGCCAGCACCACCGCGTCGGCCGGCACTCCGGTCTTAACCGCCAGCGCCGCGTTGGCCCTCAGGTGGCGCCACTCTCCGTGGATGGGCATCACGTTGCTCGGGCGCACGACGTTGTATAGAAACAGCAGCTCGCCGGCCGGTGCGTGGCCGGACACGTGGACCCTGGCGGTGCCCTGGTGCACCACCCTGGCGCCCAACCGGGTCAGCGCGTTGATCACACCAAAAACCAAGGTCTCGTTGCCTGGAATGAGTGAGCTGGCCAGGATCACGGTGTCGTCAGGCACGATCCGCACCTGGCGATGCTCGCCCTTGGCCATCCGAGACAGCGCGGAGAGCGGTTCGCCCTGGGAGCCGGTGGACACCAGCACCAGCTCGTGGTCAGGCAGGTGAACCGCCTCATCAAGCTCGACGAGCAGGCCCTCGGGCACCCGCAACAAACCCAAGTCGGCGGCCAGGCCCATGTTGCGCAGCATCGAACGACCGACCAGACAGACCCTGCGGCCGCGCGCGGCGGCGGCGTCGAGAACCTGCTGAACCCGGTGCACATGGCTGGCGAAACAGGCCACGATGATCCGTTGCGGGGAATCGTCGAACACCTTCTCCAGCACCGGGCCGATCTCCCGCTCGGAGATCACGAAGCCGGGAATCTCGGCGTTCGTCGAATCAACCAACAGTAGGTCAACCCCCTCGTCGCCAAGGCGGGAGAATCCGGCTAGGTCGGTAAGCCGACCGTCCAGGGGCAGCTGGTCAAGTTTGATGTCACCGGTGTGCAACACCACCCCGGCCGGGGTGCGGATGGCTACCGCCAACGCATCCGGGATGGAGTGATTGACCGCGAAGTACTCGCACCGGAACACCCCGTGAGTGCTGTGTTGGCCTTCTCGGACCTCGCGCAGGTGGGGCGTGAGACGGTGCTCTTTGCACTTGGCGGCGACCAGGGCGAGGGTGAACCTGGAACCAACGACCGGGATGTCCGCACGCAACCGCAACAGGAACGGGACCGCGCCAATATGGTCCTCGTGGCCGTGGGTGAGGACGAGCGCCTCGATATCTTCCAGCCGGTTCTCGATCGCCCGGAAGTCGGGCAGGATCAAATCGACGCCTGGCGAGTCGTCGGAAGGAAACAGCACTCCGCAGTCGACGATGAGCAAGCGGCCGCTGTACTCGAACACGGTCATGTTACGGCCTATCTCACCAATACCGCCGAGCGCGACGATGCGCAAGCCGCCATCGGCTAGCTCGGGCGGGGCGTTAGTCGGTAATTCGGAACTGGCCACCCGCACCGCGGGCTGGGCGGGCCGAGAGTAACTCTGCAGGGATCGGTTCACGGGTCAACAACTTTCGCGGCCGGCCTCACGCCGGCCATGGTTTGAGTCGCCGACAATGACTTCGGCAACGGGCTCGGGAGGCGCGGGCCCGCTGCTCGAGGAAGGGCATACGCAGCGCCGCTTCGCTAGGGTCGAGCGGCTGGGCTCTAGCGCGCATCAACTTTCAGCATACCGCCGTACCCTGTCGAGATTGGAAGACAGGGCCCAGAGAACTTCGCACCCACCTCGTTCGGCGAACGTACGGTTTCAGATGCCGCGTGGGGCGGCGTGCTAGCCTTCGCTGACCATCGGGCTGGAAGCGATCTCGGTACCGTCCGGTAAGGTAGCGATCTCGAAGTCAGCGAACACGTTGGGTACCTCGGCCTGAAGTTGGCGCAGGCACTCCACGGCCAACCGGCGAATCTCGACGTCAGCATGCTCGGTGGCCCGCATGGCGATGAAATGTCGCCAAGCCCGGTAGTTCCCGGTCACCACGATCTTGGTCTCGGTCGCGTTCGGCAAGACCGCTCTGGCCGCCTGGCGAGCCTGCTTGCGCCGCAGGGTCGCGTTGGGCTCTTCGGCGAACCGCTGCTGCAGGCCGGCCAGCAGCTGGTCGTAGGCCTTCGCGGCGGCCTCGGTAGCCTTGATGAACACGGCGTGCAGCTCTGGGTCGGACGCGATGGCCTCGGGTTCGACCAGCGCCGAGCCCGGTGTCGGCACATACCGCTGGGAGAGCTGGGAGTACGAGAAGTGCCGGTGTCGAATCAACTCGTGGGTCAGTGAGCGGGACACACCGGTGAAATAGAAGCTGACCGTGCCGTGCTCGAGCACGGAGAAGTGCCCGACCTCCAGGATGTGCCGCAGATAGCCGGCGTTCGTCGCGGTCGCCGGGTTGGGCTTCTTCCAGGACTGGTAGCATGCCCGCCCGGCGAACTCGGCGAGTGCCTGCCCGCCATCCGCATCCGTGCGCCATGGCACGTCCGCCGGCGGCAGAAACTGGGTCTTGGCGATCAGCTGGACTTTCAGCTGGACGGTATCAGCCACAAACGAAGGGTAACCTCGACAAAAACGACACCACTTTGACATCATCCATGCCGCACCGGACAGTTGTGCGACGTCATCCATGACGTCATAATGACGCCATGGATGTTACACCGTATGTCGCTTCTCTGCGGGAGGATCTGATGGCGGCCGTGGCCGCCGGCGACGAACACACCCAACGCACCGCCGCGCTGCTGGCCGGCGCGGTCGAACCGGCAGCCCGGCTAGCACTGCTCAACGCGCTAGCCGACATGGCGACCGAGGTCACCGAGGCACTCGACGGGGAGCGGGTAGTTGAGGTGCGACTGGATGGACGGCAGGTGCGGGTAGCGGTGAGTGAGCCGCAACGCACCCCGCACGCCGACCACAACCCCGGGCCTCCGCTGGGCGATCCCGGCGATGTCAGCCGGATCACTCTGCGGTTGATGGAGCACTTGAAAAACCACGCCGAGCAGGCCGCGAGCGCCCAGGGCGTCTCGCTGAACTCGTGGATCTCCCAGGCCGTTCAGGGCGCGCTGTACGGACCGAAGATGTTCGGCGAGCGGGATCGCCGGCGAGGCCGGGCCGACGAGCGCCACCTGCGGGGTTGGGTTCAGGGATGACGGAGGACGAGATGACCTCGGACGAACGGACCAACGCGGATTTGCCCCGTACCGAGCAGTGGACCTGCGATGGCCCGGCCACGCTGGATCTGTCAATGGGATTCGGCCAGGTCGAGGTGACTTTGGTGGAGCAGGCCTCGACGGTCAAGGTAGAGCTGCGGCACGACCCTGGCACGGCCACCGGCTGGAGCCAAGGATTGTCCGGCTTGCTCGGCGGCTGGCTGGGCGAGAGCACGGGGCGAGGTGGGTTCGGCCAGAGTTGGTCATTCAGCACTGACCGTTTGGATCCGAGCATACCGTTTGGGCAAGATCTCGGCGAGGAGGCCGTACGGGCCACAGAGATCCGCTGGGCGCAGACTCGGCGTGAGCTGGTGATGCGCTCGCCGTCAGCGATCGCCCTGCGGGCTGTTCCGCTGGCGGTCAGCGTCCACGCGCCGGCCCAATCCCGGCTGATCCTGCGCTCGGCTGGCTCGGTGAACGTGACCGGCCGGGCCGGTGACACCGTAGTCCGCAGCGGTTTCGGCGACATCACACTCGGCATCGTGGACGGCAACGCCACTCTCACGGGCGGCTCCGGAACGGTCAACGTCGACGCGATTCGCGGACGGGCGAATGCCAAGACCGGATCCGGCGACCTGCGCCTGGCCGAGCTAGGTGGGCCAGCCGAGGTACGCTCGGGCAGCGGCGACGTGCGGCTGGGCAGGGTGCACGCGGATCTGCGGGCTCGTACCGGGTCCGGCAACCTGACCATTGACGATGCCCAGGCCGGTTGCCTGGAGTTGACCATGGGATCGGGCGACCTCCGGGTCGGCGTGCACGCCGGAGTGGCCGCCGAGTTGGATCTCAGCAGCGGCTCGGGGCGGGCGCGCAGTGACCTGGAAGTGGGCCACACCGCTCCGGCTGACGGCACGAAACTAATCATCCGGGGCCGCACTGGCAACGGTGACGTATGGATCACTAAGGCACTGGTCACCACCGGCTAGCCCCGGCTTTAACGCACCGCGGCGGTGAGCGGACCGACTAGATCGTCGCCCCGCTCACCGACCGCTACCGTGCTCAATCCCAGCCAGCTGGCCATCGTACGCAGCTCGGCCGCCAGCTCGGCGGCAACCCGAGCCACCGACGCCGCCGGCTCGACGAACGCGCTCAGCACCCGCAGCACGCCGTCCTTTCGGTCGGCCTTGAGATCGACTCTGGCCACCAGCGCATCGTCGAGCAGGAACGGAAACACGTAGTAGCCGTGCTCACGGCGATGCTCTGGGGTATAGATCTCGATCCGGTAACGGAACCCAAACAGCCGTTCGATGCGTGTGCGCTCCCAAATCAAAGGGTCGAACGGGCACAGCAAGGCGCGCGCCTCGATTCGGCGCGGCGCGTGGGCGCCCGGATGTCGATACCCCGGAGCCGACCAGCCAGCTACCCGCACCATCTCCAGTTCACCGGCCGCGGCCAGCTCAGCTACCGCCGCGCGACTGGCGTCTGGACCGAGGCGGTAGTAATCCCGCAGCTCGGGCTCGGTGGCCACGCCGAGCGCCGCCGCCGCGTGCCCGACCAACCGCCGCGCCGCTACGGCCGGCTCGACCGGCGACGCGGACAGCACCTCCGGCGGCAGCACCCGCTCGGGTAGGTCGTAGAGCCGCTGGAAGTTAACCCTGGTCCCGGTGGTCAGCTGACCGGTGCCGAACAGCCACTCACAGATCCGCTTGACGTCCGAACGGTTCCACCATGAGCCACCGCGCGGCCGCGACGCCACGCCCAACAGCCGTTCCAGCGTGCCGGCATCGACCGGGCCGATCTCCTTGACCGCCGCCAATACGTCATTGACCAGCACCGACTCCCGCTCGGCCAGGTCACGGTAGTTACACCACCATCCGGCGCGCTTCGCTCCGGACAGCAGCAACGGCCAGTCGGACACCGGCAGCAGGCATGCTTCGTGCGCCCAGTACTCTACCAACATCCGGGGCCGACGAGCCGTGGGCGCCGCCCAGGCCGCCTCGTCCAGCAGCTCCCGCCGGTAGGCACCCAGCCGGCTGAACACCGGCATGTAGTGCGCCCGAACGGCCACGTTGACTGAGTCGAGCTGCAGCAGGCGTAGCCGCTCGATCAGCCGGCCGAGGTGACGGCGAGTGAGCGGCCCGGCAGGCTTGGGCTCGCTGAAGCCTTGCGCGGCCAACGCGATTCGCCGCGCCGCCGCCGCTGTGATCGTTCGCACCTGGCTGATGCTGCCAGCAAACCCCGACAAAAAATGGCACGCGCTCAGGGATCCGATGGGCCACCGTTGTGCCGTCTGGTGGGCCATCCGGTAAGCAGAGCGCATGGCACTCGCCTCGGTCCGTCCCGCCACTCTCGACGACGTCGAAGAAATCATCCGAATCCAGGCCAGCACATGGCGTACCGCGTATGCCGAACTGATACCGCGCGCGGCCGTGGACCGGCTGTCCGGCCCGGCCGCCAGGCAAGCCTGGCGGGCGGCGGTGACCGCCGGGGCCGGTCACCATGTGTTCGTTGCCACCGAGGGCAACTGGACGGTCGGATTCTGCGCGGCCGCCCGCGCGGCGGAAGACTTCGACCAGCCCGACGGCGTTCCGCTCGGACAGCTCGCCACCCTACTGGTGGAACCCCGCTGGGGCCGGCGCGGGCATGGAAAACGGCTGTTCGACGCCGCGGCCGAAGCGTTACGTGCCGACGGCGCGCCGGGTGGGTTGGTGTGGGTGCCTGAGCAAGATGTGGCGTCTCGGGCGTTTTACGCCCGGCAAGGCTGGGAAGCGGACGGCATGGTGCGGGTGCTCGACGCCGGCGACCGTGAACTACGCGAAATCCGGCTGGTCGGGCCGTTGGCCTTGGCGAAGGTGGAGCCGGGCCGGAACATTCACAGCCCGAGCAACGGCTCCAGCCCGATAGTCAACCCGGGATGATCGACCACGTACCGCACGGCCATCAGCACGCCGGGCATGAACGAGACGCGGTCCAGCGAGTCGTGGCGGATGGTCAGGGTCTCCCCTTCGGTACCGAACAGCACCTCCTGGTGGGCCACCAGTCCTGGCATCCGTACCGAATGCACCCTGACCCCGCCCACGATGCCGCCCCGAGCGCCCGGCGACTCATGTGTCGTGGCGTCGGGCATCGGCGCCGACCCCGCATCGGACCGAGCGGCGGCGATCACGGCCGCGGTGTGCGCGGCGGTACCGGATGGCGCATCGACCTTTCCGGCATGGTGCAACTCGATGACTTCGGCGGCCGCGAAAAACGGGGCCGCCAGTTTCGCGAAATGCATCGAAAGCACCGCACCAACACCGAAGTTGGGCGCCACCAGCACCCCGAGCGCTGGCTTCTCCGCTACCCAACTTCGCAGGGTCGCGAACTTGGCTTCATCGAAACCGCTGGTCCCCACCACGCACCGAATATCGTGATCAAGGCAGAACCGGACGTTGTCCATGACCGCGCCCGGATGGGTGAAGTCGACGGCCACCTGGGCCGCCGCATCGACCAGCCGCGACAACGGGTTCCCGAGGTCTACCTCAGCGACCAGGTCGAGATCTTCGGCGCGCCGCACCGCGCGGCACACCTCTTCGCCCATCCGACCTTGGGAACCCATCACCGCGACCCGGACCGGCCCAGATCGCTCGACCCCATCCACCGCGTACCTCCAATCACGCCGAACTTGGCGCAGCCTGCCCGGAGTCGGCCGATTCACCCATTGGAACAGCCCTCGGTCATTCGACGCAGCTCGCTCGGCAGATCCGCTTCGGTTTCGAACGGACCGACCACCGCGACAGTCAGCGGCCGGCGCAACACCTGATCGGCCACAGCGACGATTTCCGCTGGCGAAACCGCCTCGATCGCGGCCAGGCTCTCGGCCAACGACCGCTGGTGGCCGAGGTCGATCTGGTGGCACCCGATGCGTTGCATGCGCGAATCGGAGTCCTCCAGACCGAGTATCAGGGCTCCACGCAGCGAACCCTTCGCCCGTGTCACCTCGGCCTCAGTGAGTCCGTCGCGGAGCACGTCGTCCAGCACTCCGCGCATGACAGTCACCACATCACCAAGCCTGTCAGGCCGGCAGCCGGCATAGACGGCCAGCTGACCGGCGTCGGAATAGCTGCTCGTCGCTGAGTACACCGAGTAAGCCAGGCCACGCTGCTCGCGAACCTGTTGGAATAGCCGCGAGCTCACCCCACCGCCGAGCACGGCGTTGAGCACCTCGAACGCCGGTCGACGCGGATCGCGCTGGTCCAATCCCCGCATCCCGACCATCAGATGGGCCTGTTCAGTGTCCTGTTCGAGGATGGCCAGCCGCCGCGCGCCGACCGAGGCCATCGGCGCCAACCGCCGCCCCTCGGGCCGCACGGGCGAGTACGACTCGGCCGGCCACGACCGCGCCACCAGCCCCACAACCCGGTCATGCTCGAGGTTGCCGGCAGCGGCCACCACGACCCTGTCGGGGGTGTAATGGCGACGCCAGAAGTCGCGCAACCGTGACCTGGTCATCGCCTTGATCGACTCTTCGGACCCAATAACCGGTCGACCAAGCGAATGGTCGCCGAACAGCGCGGCATCGAACACCTCGCCGAGTAGGTCCTGCGGGTCGTCGGCACGCATCGCGATCTCTTCGAGCACCACCGCGCGTTCCAGCTCGACATCCCGGTCGATCATCGTCGCCGCGGTCACCACGTCGGTCAGCAAGTCCACCGCGAGCGGTAGGTCA
>Ga0213881_10001603_pt1 | contig 10521 bp, 7 predicted proteins | sample BarmaccoBMER_R08_FD_160104 | JGI IMG/M metagenome (GOLD analysis project Ga0213881, IMG submission 160104) | Barbacenia macrantha exposed rock microbial communities from rupestrian grasslands, the National Park of Serra do Cipo, Brazil - ER_R08 ... | reverse complement strand
CGTCCGGGCTCGAGGCTGAAGGTCGATTATGCGATATGCGCGGAGCGCTCTGAGCTCGTCACTACTCTCCAGGCCGCAGCGCCACTCGTTGGGGCGGCACCCTGCATCGTCCATCTCGGTGACGGCTTGTTGGAAGAACCGCTCGCGGATCACGTCGCCGCCATGCAAGAGGATTCGCTCGACCTTCTCTTGATTGGTGATCGCCCAGCGGCTGGTGGGTTCATCGGCATCAAGCCGCTGGCGCACGGACAGGGACCCGGCGGGCCGGGTGAGGGCGTGTGCGAACCCGGGATCGCGGTGTTTGGACCCGGAGCGTTTCGGGACGCTTGTCGCGCTGCATCGAGCGACGCGCGAGCAACGGGTTTGCACGCGCTGGCGCGGCGTCTGGCGGCCCAAGGCGCACAAGTGGAGGTCAGCACGACGGACGGTTGGCGCCGCTACCGAGGTAATCCGCAAGACCTTCTCGAGGTCAACCGGATCGCGCTCGACCGGCTACCTGCCTCGATCCGTCGAGGCGCGTCACATCACAATCGCATCGAAGGCCGCGTCAAGATCGATCCCAGCGCCTCTGTCACGACGAGCGTGATCGTCGGACCTGTCGTCATCGGCGAGGGTGCCGAGGTGAACAACGCCTACATTGGCCCATACACATCGATCGGCGCCCACGCGCGGATCGAGGGTGTCGAGATTGAACGCTCGATCATTCTCCCGGGTGCTCGCGTCATGCATGTTGGTGGACGGGTGGTATCGAGCCTGGTCGGTCGCGGAGCGCACGTTTTTCGCGACTTCTCCTTGCCTCGAGCGATGCGCCTGTTCGTCGGCGAGGGCGATGAGGTCGCGCTGTGCTGAGCGGCCGGGGCGCGAGCGTTCAAGCGGTTGAACCGTCGCCGGTCCGGGCGGCCTATTGCCCGCGTTTCGCCGCGGATGACATCCTTCGCCTGCGCGGATTGGGGCGCTGAGTCGCCGCGGACGGCGACTGAACGTCATGAAGACCAGATGGGGGACTACATGGAATCCTCAGCCTCGGAACCGAGACTGAAGAGCAACACGCGACGGGTCGTCATCGTCGCCGACAATTCATTGATCGTCGAGGCGATCCGTATCGGGTTCCGCAAGAGCGGCGAGTTCAAGTTGGTCGGTCACGCCGACGGGCGCAAGACCTCCGCGCAAACGATCATCGCTGCTCGGCCGGACGTGATCCTGCTGGACGATATGAACCGGTCCGACCGCGCGCTCGAGCTGATCCGTGAGCTCGGGACGGCCGATGAGCCGAGCACCGTGATCGTACTGAGCGTGCACATGGATCCGGAGTGGCTCGAGCAGACGTTCGACGCCGGAGCGACCGCCGTCATTTCCAAGGCCGCCCATCCCGTCGCGTTGGGCACGCTTGTGCGCGAGACGCTCGACCGGCACATCTTTCACCGTCCCTGCACGCGGGGGAATCCGAACAGTTCCCTGCCCGCTACGGTGCAGCCTGAGGATCTGCCGCTGACCAGCCGCGAGCTCGAGATCCTTCAGCTCGTCGCCTCCGGCTCGACGAACAGCGAGGTGGCACGGAAACTCTGGGTCACTGAGCAGACCGTGAAGTTCCACCTCAGGAACATCTATCGGAAGCTCGACGTGGCCAACCGAACGCAAGCCAGTCACTTCGCCTACGTCAACGGACTGGTCCACTCGCCCCTGGGGCTCACGCCCGCGCAGCCCGAGCTGTCGGTCGTCGCCTCCTAGCTCTTCGCCAATCCAACCGAAGAGCTCGTGCAGTCTCTGGCCCCGGCGCCTCAACCGCCGGAGCGGAGCTCGCCGAGGGCGGCGGTGGCCCTTTCGGCCACGTCCGGCTGCGCCCCCTCGCGCGCGCGCCAGAATGCCGCCTCGGCGCCGGCAATGTCACCCCGCTCGGCAAGGAGCACCCCGAGATTGAACGACGCGGTGACGTGCCCGCGGCGATCGGCGCGCCGGTACGCCGCCTCGGCTCCGGCGGTGTCGCCGCGTTCGGCCAAGAGCACGCCGAGATTCGACGCGCCCGCGGCATCGCCCCGCTCATCGGCTCTGCGGTAAGCGGCTTCGGCGGCGGCTACGTCACCCCGCTCCGCGAGGAGCACACCGAGGTTAAAGGGTGCCGCGCTATGGCCGCGTTCATCGGCCCGCTGGAAGGCTTGCGCAGCCGCGCCCATGTCGCCGCGTTCGGCGAGCAGGACCCCGAGATTGAACGCGGCGCCGGCGTGCCCGCGTTCATCGGCCCGCCGGAACGCTTCCTCCGCACCGGCCATGTCACCCCGCTCGGCAAGCAGCACACCCAAATTCGAGGCGCTGGTGGCATCGCCCTCGGCGTCTGCCCGCCGAAACGCCTCCTCGGCGCCGTCGAGGTCACCGCGATCGGCCAGCAGGACGCCGAGGGTGGAGGCCGAATCGACATGGCCGTGCTCGTCCACGTCCCGATGCTCGTCTTCGGTGGGCGCCCGGGCGTCCTGGCGCTCCCGTCCCGCGCTCACATCTACCCAGCTCTCCTCTCCGAACCGAGTAACCAGCCGTCGCCGACCCCCTGTCATGGTGCGCGGATTATTCCTCACGGCTGACGGATGCGAATGGTCGTCCGGAGCCGCTTGAGAAGCATGCCTCGCGCGCGCTTCGAGGTCGGCCGGAACGCTCCCGTTGCGTAGGCCGGTCACGTCGTTGAGGTGCGCTGTCGCAGGAGCTGCAACGGCGTGCGGAGGATGAGCCTGAGATCGAGTCCCAACGACCAGTCTCGGACGTAGGCGACGTCCAGGTCGAGGGCCTCGAGATATGTGGAATTCGCCCGTGCTGCGACCTGCCATAGACCGGTGATGCCCTGAGGCATGGAGAACCGTTCCAGGTGGTGCGGCGCGAAGTTCTCCGCCTCGTAGGGAATACAGGGCCGCGGTCCGACGAGCGACATGTCGCCCTTGAGGACGTTGATGAGCTGAGGAAGTTCGTCCAGGCTGGTGCGTCTCAGCCAGCGGCCCACGTTGGTGACGGCATTCCCTCGATCGAGCTTGAACAACCCGTTCCCCTCGGCGGCCACCTGCAGCGACATGCTCTTGCGGATGTACTCGCGATGCGCCTCCTGGTCGGTGTCGACCTTCATCGTGCGGAACTTGAGCGCGGTGAACTCCTTCATCCCAGTGCCCAGGCGCGTTTGGCGGAACAGGATAGGTCCGGGCGAGTCGCGGCGGATCCGGATCGCGATGTACGCCATCAGCGGCGACAGGACGATCAAGGCAGCCGCTGCAGCAGCGACGTCGATCGCGCGCTTGAGAATCCGCGAGGCGGTCGAGCGGCGACCGGCGGGCAGGCCGATCAGCGTGAGGCCCTCGACGGTGTGGACCGACACGCGCGCCCCGATCAGCTCAAACAGCCACGGCACGAGGTCGATCTGGATGGGAAGCGGCCGCAGCTGGCGCAGCAGGGCCAGCAGCTCCGGGACGGGAGCGTTGGAGAAGGCGATCACCACCCGCTCTACGTGGAGACGCTCGATGATCTCCGGCAGCCGATCTGGTCCGCCGAGAATCGTGAGGTGTTCGGGGAGGTCCGAACGACGTATCTTGGGCGAGCGGTCGACAAAGCCCACCACATTGGCGCCATACTCGGGATGCTTGATGAGCTTGCGGCAGATCAGCTGCCCGATGTCGCCGGCGCCCACGATCACCGTGTTCTGCACGTAGGCACGGCTGCGCCGGCATAGCCTCCGCGCGACGGTCCGTGATAGCGGAACCAGGATGACCGCGAGCAGCCAGAAGCCGGTCAGGCTGATGATCGACGGACCGTTCCAACCCTCCAGCCGGGACACCACGAGCAGCAGCCAGGCACCGATCGTGACCAGGTGGAAGACGCCGACGATGTCATCGGTCGTGCAGTGGTCGGTCCGCTCCTCGTCCCGGTGATAGAGCCCATGGAGCTTGGCCACGAGCAACCAGGCCGGCAGCGAGCACGCGAACAGGATCAGCTCCCGAGTCGAGCCCGGAACACCCTGGCCGCCCCAGTGATGCGTGGCCACCAGGTACGCCACGGTAAGGCCGAGGACGTCGGCGATCATCAAGCTGCGGGGGACGAGGCGGCTACGCCTGGCCGTAGACGGCCGGCCCAGAAGGTGGCGGGTGTGTTCGTCGACCGCCTCCGTCAGGTCAATCGCCGGGGCGACGCTGCGCGGGCGCGCAGCGATTCGCGACACGTCGATGTCATCGCGCCGCCGATCTATCGGGGTGACTGAAGGCACGGCAGGAAGCATGGCGTCGGCGGTGGCGGCGGGAAAGGCTAGGACAGTAAGACCGTCCGTTGGGAGTGCGTTCGAGTCCGCGCCCGGCTGACCCACCTGTCCCTTCGGTCAGGTTCCGCACTGTATGCCTGCCACGGCCGTTGTTTGGGCTGCCTGCGCCCGTTGAGTGGGGGCAAGGTCGACGCACCTGCCAGTGAACATGAAACAGCCGCAGTGGACTCCCGGTGACCCACACGGCACCTGCAGCGCAACCAGAAAGGTCTGATCCAGATGGCCCGCATCTGTGTCCTACGCCAGTTCTATGTGCCGGATGATCCGCGGGTGCGGCGGGAGGTCGATGCCCTGACGAGCGCCGGGCATTCTGTCGACGTCATCTGCATGCGCCGACCGGGTGAGGCTCGGACTCAGCGCGAAGGGTCCTTGACCATTCACCGCCTGCCGATGACTCACAAGCGGGGTGGGCTGGCTCGCTACGCCTTTGAATACGTCGGCTTCCCCGCGCTGGCGGGTGCCTACCTGGCCTGGCTCGACCGCCGCCGGCGATTCGATCTGGTCCAGGCGAACACGGTTCCGGATTGGCTCGTGTTCGCGGCCTTCGCGCCTCGGCTTCGTGGCGTCCCGGTCGTGCTGGACCTCCACGAGTGCGTACCGGAGTTTTTCGCCACCAAGCTTCACATTGACGTCGACCATCCCGCCGTGCGGGTACTGGGGGCCGCCGAGCGGGTCAGCATCAGCTTCGCCAGCGCCGCGATCACGTGTACCGACCAGATGCGCGATGCGTTCGTGTCGCGAGGCGCGGCGCGAAACCGAATCGCGGTGGTCATGAACAGCACCGACGAGACGATCTTCGACCCTGATCGGTTCCCGCCGCTCCCGCGCCGTGAAGGCCGGTTTACGCTGCTCTGTCACGGGACGATCGAGGAGCGCTACGGGCAGGACACAATCATTCGCGCGGTCAAGCGGCTTCAAGGGCGGATCCCCGGCCTGTCCCTCGAGATCTACGGTGATGGATCGTATGGCGAGGAGCTGCGCCGCCTGGTCGACGAGCTTGACCTCCAACAAGAGGTCACCTTCCACGGGTTCGTCCCCATGGACGAACTCGTCGCGGCCATCGCGGACGCCGATGCCGGCGTGGTGGCAATGAAACGCGATGCCTTCCGCGACCTCACCCATTGCAACAAGATGTTCGACCTGATCACCATGCGTCGACCCGTGATCTGCTCGCGGACCAGGTCGGTCATGGCCTACTTCCCGAACGGGTCGCTGAAGTATTTCGACGCCGCCGACGACGCCGACCTGGCGCGGGCAATCGAGGAGCTCTACCTGGATCCGGTCCAAGCAGACGAACTCGTGCGGAGCGCCTCGGCCGAGAACGAGCCCTATCGCTGGCCCTACCAGCGTGTGCATTACCTGGCCGTGCTCGAGGACCTCCTCGCCGGCGACTCGGAGCAGGGCGACATCGAGCTGCCCGAGCTCCTAGCGGAGCGGGTGACATGACGCCAGCCGCCCGCCTTCGCGATCATCGGCCGCACAAGCAACAATCGCCGGGAGGCTCCTAGCCCTGATGTGCAATAGTTCGGTCGGCGTGGGAAGGACCGGACGTGAATAGACCGCGCCTTGTGCTGCTGCTGTTGGCGGCGAGCGCCGCACTCGCGGGGGCCGCTGTCGCGAGATCGGCGTCGCCACCGCCGCAGCAGAGCCGCGCCCCGGTCAGCGAGGGCTTGCCCGGGATCTCCGGAACTCCGCAGGTCGGCTACGTCCTGCACGCGCACCCGGGGCGGTGGACCGGCGCCGCCGGGTTCACCTATCGCTGGCAGCGCTGCAACGCGAACGGCGCGCACTGCACGATGGCCCCCGCTCGGCAGCACCGACTGTACGCCACGTCGACGCTCAAGCTCACCAAGAGCGACGTCGGCCACCGGATGCGGCTCAGCGTGACCGCGCGGAATCGGTGGGGAAAGCGCACCGCGTGGTCGCACGTGACCGCGAAGATCAGGAAGGCAGGCTCCCCGAACACCCCCGGGTCCGGCGGCTCGGGCGGTAGCGGCCGCCCGAACCCCGGCACGGGCTTCGGGTCGACCTCCCCCGGGTCCGGCGGCTCGGGCGGTAGCGGACACGTGAATCTCGGCACGGGCCAGTCGGTGGGATTCTGGCTGGCCTGGGACTCGAGCATGCAGGAGTCGCAGATCCAATGGAACGCCCTGACCCAGGTCGACCTGTTCGCGCTCGAGACGACGAACGGAACTGGCCTGGACACCACCAGCCTAGGGATCGACAACATGAACGTCCACGGGTGGGTCCAGATGGTCCATCAGCACGATCGCCTGGCGTTGATCACGATCGGCGGGATCTCCGACCAGAACTGGCACAACGCGTGTAACGACACCAACCGGAGCGGATTTGTCTCGAACCTCGTCAACTACATGAAGGCGAACGGGTTCGACGGCGTCGATCTCGACGTCGAAGATGGTGCCTGGACCGGAATGCTCCCGCCCGTCGCGCCGTGGAGCGCGTGCGTTCAGGCGATCGCAAAGGCGGCGCACGCGACCACCACAGCGGCAGATGCCACACCGATCGTTTCCACGGACGTCGATCAAACCTGGATGGCGCCGTATGTCGGGGGCTTTGCGTCCTACCCCGACCAGTTCAACCTGATGGGGTACCAGAGCAACTGCGACAGCAGCTGCATGGTCCAGCAGATCCAGGCCATGCAAACCAAGGGCAAGGTTTCGTCTTTGTCGAGGATGACCATCGGCATGGATGCCGATCAGGGCGACAATGGGATGACCGTCACTTCGGAGCAGTGCGGGGTCATCGCCAAATACGCCGCCGATGCCGGCCTGGGTGGTGTAATGCTTTGGACGCTCCAGGGCGACGGGCCAAGCCATCCTTGCCTCGACCAAATCGCGCCGTACGTCACACCGCCGCAGTGATCAGCCTCGGCGGCCGACGTCGGTAAATACGGTCTCGTCGTCCCGCTGTTCGTAGGCATCGGCCCGCTGGTCTAGTTGCGGCCATGGAGATGGCCAGTCCATGCCGCGGCAGCCTCAGGTGCGAGCCCTACCACTGTGAGGCGATCCTTACGAAAACCTCACGCAAGTATCGGCTTTTCAGGGCCGTTCTCTCATCGACAGGCCAGACTAGCGGTGTCCGCTGGGCACGTGAAGCCGAACAGGGAAGAGGAGCGCCTCGCGTGAAGAAATCGACCACCTACCGCCAAACATTTCGTCGCCACCGGCTCCTGCTGAGCGTCCCGATCGTGATCGCGGTGTTGATCGCGGGTGCGCTCAGCGTCATGAGCCCGAAGTCGTATCTCTCGACGGCAAGTCTGTGGGTCGATAACCCGGCGACGACTGACTCCTCGCTCGGCAACCTCAATCCGGCGATGACGCCGCCCTCGACGCAGGAGCAGAACGTGGCGACCGAGCTGCTTGCGACCCAGGGCTTTGATCTCAAAGTCGGTCACGCGTCGGCGCTGGGGTCTTACCTGGCGGCTCACAGAGGCGGCGGCATCCCGATCCTGAGCAGCGGCGGTGGTTCGCTCGACTCGCAGATCATCGCGGCGCTCCAGCCACCTGCCGTCATCACGAGCGTGCCCGGCCCCCAGGTGCTGCAGATCAGCTTTACCGGTCCGACCCCGGCCGTCGCCCAGAGCACGCTGCAGACGATCATCACCGAGCTTCAGAAGGACAGCGCCACGTTCAGCCAGCAGCACAGCCAGGGTGCTATCCAGTACTACTCGGGTCAGGTCAATACGGCAACGCAAGCGCTCCTCGCCCTGCGCAACCAGGCGGACGCGTACCGAAGCCAGCACCCGACCGCTCCGGCAAGCGATCCCAACCTCGCCGCGTTCCAGGCTGCGGAGTCGTCCGCTGGGAGCCAGATCGCCCAGGCGCAGGCGGGTCTGAGCGCAGCCAAGGCCGCGCTTCAGGGCGGATCGATCGGGAGCGAGGTCGGCGTCATCGACAACGCAACGCTTCCGACGGGGCCGACCAGCGGTAAGAAGAAGCAGGTCGAGGGGATCCTCGGCGGGCTGGTGGCCGGGCTTCTGATCAGCTTCCTCGGGACGATCGCCCTGACCCGTCGCGAGTCTGATCCGTGGGAAGACGAGCTTGCCGATGCGGCTGGACCCGGTGGCGCAGCGCATCCTGGAACCATGCCCGCGTATGCCCAGGGCTACCGGGACCAGCCATACGGGTTCGGGGCGCCCGGAGATGGACCCGGGCACTCGAACGGCAATGATGCGGCGGAGGTAACCGGTCGGGGTGGGCGGCCGCACTCGAACAGCGCGCCGAGCCCTCCGGCGACTACGCGCCGGATGGCAGGCACGCACCACGACGGTCCGTCGGGACTCGACGCTCCCATCATCTCCGAATTCCGTACGTAGCCTCCGGTGACGTACTGGGGATACCTGCTCCTGGCCGCCTTCGTCGCGCTGGGCCTGACCGAGCGCCTGACCTGGCGTAAGGCCGGCAAGACAGCCCTGATCGTGACCGTCGTTGCGATCCTCGTAGCCTTCGCGAACATCGGGGGCCTGCGATGACGGCAATGGCGGCTGCCGCTGACTCGCGCTCAGACCTGAAGACGGCAGCGCGGCGCATGACGTTCGGGTTGGCGCTCCTCGCCGGCGCCACCGTCTTCGGCCTCCTCGCCGGCGTCTTGGCCGCCAACGGGAAGGCCATCGACGTAGTCGGCCTCACGCTGGTGCTGCTCCCGGTCGCCCTGTGGAAGCGGCCCCAGTTTGGGCCGATCGTGCTGCTCTGCGTGGCCGTCCTGTTCGAGCAGGTCGTCTCGACCACGACCCCCCAGGCTGGGTGGGTGCCGGGGATCGGCGACGTGCTTCCACCCCCGCCCCTGCTCATCACGTCTCATGTCCACATTTTCGAAGGGATCGGGTCGATCCACCTCGAGGGCGCGGATCTGCTCCTGTTCATGGTTGCCGTGGTCTACCTGTGGAGGACAAAACCGGCCGAGCGTGCCTGGCCACACTCGCACGTGAGCCGGTCAATGGCGTGGCTGCTCGGTGCGGTGCTGCTGGGGATCTTTGTCGGGGTCAGCCATCACGGTCAGATGCGCGTCGCGTTGATGGAGTCAAGGCCCTACGTATATCTGGCCGCGGCCTACGTGCTCACCGCGACGCTGATCCGAACTCGTTCGGCGATGCGCGGTGTCCTATGGGCGTTCGTGATCGCCACCGGACTAAAGGCCGCTCAAGGCGTGTACGAGTTCTTCCGGGTGATGAGCTGGCATCCACGGCCGGAGGCGGTGATGGGTCACGAGGACGCCTACACGTTCGGCGTGTACATCTTCCTGCTCGTGGCCCTGTGGCTGTTTCGAACGCCGATGGGCAAGCTGCGCAAGGTCGCCACGTGGATCCTGCCTCTCGTTATTGCCGCCAATCTGTTCAACAACCGTCGCGCGGCTTGGCTTCTGCTCGGGGGTGGCATGCTCGTTCTGCTTGTCATCGGATGGCGATGCCTCCCGGACCGCCGGCTGAGGTTGAAGAAGATCCTGGTTGGGGTGCTCATATTCTCCGCGGGATACATCCCTGCTTATTGGAACAAGACCGGCACCCTGGCGCAGCCGGCCCGCGCCCTTCACTCGATGATCTCACCCGACGTACGTGATGCCGCCTCGAATCTCTACCGCACGCAGGAGGACGCGAACCTGAAATACAACATCCGCCAGGGCGGTGTGCTCGGAAAGGGCTTCGGCGTGCCGATCGACTACGCGCTGCCGATCGTCGACATCAGCAAGTCCGATCCGGAGATCAAGTTCATTCCGCACAACGGAGTCCTCTATATCCCGATGCGGATGGGCCTCCTGGGCACCATCGCCTTCTGGACGCTCCTGGGAACCGGCATCATCGCCGGCTGCCGGTTGGCCAGATCCCGCGAGCGCGAGATGGCAGTCGTCGGAGGCGTGCTCGCCGCTTCGCTTGTCGCGTACGCCCTCGAGGGGGCGACCGATCAGGGGTTCTACTTCTACCGGATCGCGTTCATCACCGGAGTCTTCCTGGGCCTTGCCGAGGCCGCGCGCCGCATCCAGCGAACCAACCCCCTAGCCTTCCCATCGTGGCTTCAATCGCCGAGCGCAGTGCCGGCGCCGACGGCCGTCGCCCCCGCGCCGGCCGGCATGGCCTCACCGTCCGAGCCCCCGCCCGAGCCGGCACCCGTACCGCTGGCCTCCGACGTGGCTACACCGCTCGCGCCGCCGCGCAAACTGACGCTCGCACCGCTGCCGGCTGAGCGCACGCTCCACACGCGCCTGACCGGCCTGTGCAGCGCCCA
>Ga0213881_10001602_pt1 | contig 10526 bp, 8 predicted proteins | sample BarmaccoBMER_R08_FD_160104 | JGI IMG/M metagenome (GOLD analysis project Ga0213881, IMG submission 160104) | Barbacenia macrantha exposed rock microbial communities from rupestrian grasslands, the National Park of Serra do Cipo, Brazil - ER_R08 ... | reverse complement strand
AAATCGTCGCCATGCGGTGCGGCATCCCAAGTACAAGCCGCGGAAAGTTACAGGACACGTCTGTACACAATTCCGCGACCTTGGCTCGGTATGGCTTGCAAATTCGGTGCGCTGGTGTTTATTCCCCTCCTTCGCAGCGAGTAACACAATAATCGTTGCGCCGTTGGTCCCTGGGTTTCCGTCGCTGGACGCGAAGCTTCACTCGCCAGGGGGAACCCGGCGCGAAAGGAACTGTAGATTGTCGACTGCCGAATGCCGATTGATTGAAGGCGCCGCCCGTGCGCTTTCCTCAAATCGGCACTCGGCAATCGGCAATCGAAAATCTAATCATGCCTATTCGTTACGGTCGGTTTGAAATGCCCAAGACGCTCTCGAAGGACGAGAAGACGTCCACGGAAACTTACGCGAAGTTTGTCGCAGAACCTTTTGAAGCCGGATACGGCCATACCGTTGGCAATTCGCTCCGGCGAGTACTGCTTTCGTCGCTCGAAGGCGCGGCCATTACCGCGGTGAAAATCGCGGGCGCGCAGCACGAGTTCGCCACTTTGCCCGGCGTGGTCGAAGACGTCACCGACATCGTACTCAACCTCAAGCGGGTAAAATTCAAGGCCGCCGAGCACGAGCCGCGCAAATTAAACCTTACCGTGAACAAAGAAGGTGAAGTCACTGCCGGCGACATTCAACTGGCGCAGGGCTACGAGATTTTGAATCCTGATCAGGTCATCTGCACGCTCGATAAGAAGCACAAGTTTGACGCTGAGCTTGAGGTTCGCGTCGGGCGCGGTTTCGCCACGGGCGAGGAAAACAAGCGCGCTGATCAGCCGATTGGATTGATCCCGATTGACTCCATCTTCTCGCCCGTCACTCGGGTGAAGTACGCGGTCGAGAATACTCGCGTCGGCCAGCGCACCGATTACGACAAGCTGATTCTCGAAGTCTGGACCGACGGGCGCCTCACGCCCGATGACGCGCTTCTGCAAGCGTCCGCCATTATGCGTCATCACCTCGATGTCTTCGTCAACTTCAATGAGGACGTGATCGAGTTCGACGAAACGCCGGCCGGCGTGAGCGAGGAAAACATGAAGCTGAAGAAGCTTCTGAATATGAGCGTCAATGAAATCGAGCTCAGTGTGCGGGCTGCCAATTGCCTTAACAATGCGAACATCACCACCGTCGGCCAGCTCGCGCAAAAAACCGAAGCTGAGATGCTGAAGTACCGGAATTTCGGCAAGAAATCGCTGAACGAGATCAAGGATAAACTGACTGCCCTCGGCCTCGGCTTGGGGATGAAATTCGATCCAGGCCTGGTGGAGACGCCGATTGCCGCGAGCGCCGACGGCGCCAGCTCAAACGGCGCGAGCGAAGAATAAGCATCATATGTTGCATCACAACATATGAGCAGGGTAGCTGTCCCCGTAACTCGTCAACCGTGAGGCATGAGACACCAAAACAAAACAGTTAAGCTCGGGCGCAAAGCCGAGCACCGCAAAGCGCTGCTGGCCAACCAGGTTTGCAGCTTGATCGAACACCAGCGGATCAAGACCACCCTGGCCAAAGCCAAAGCGGTGCGGCCGCTGGCTGAACGAATGGTCACGCTAGGCAAGGACGGTTCATTGCACGCACGCCGCACCGCCTTTGCCTATCTTCGGCAAAAGGACGCGGTGAAGAAGCTGTTCGATGATATCGCGCCGCGCAGCGCGGAGCGGAACGGCGGCTACACCCGGATCATCAAACTTGGCCAGCGTAAAAGCGATGCCGCGCCTATCGCCTATCTGGAATGGGTCGATGCCGCGTTTGTCGTGGACGAAGAACCCGCGCCGGAAGAGTCGAAATCTCGAAAAGGCAAAAAGGAGAAAGCGCCGGAGGAACAGCCGGCTGCCGCTGGCCGTAAGAAGAAAGCAGCCGCCGCGGCGACATAGCCGAACGTCTGCGGGAATCGCGCCGGCATGACGCCTCGGGACGGAGTCGCCGGTCGGGAGCGAAGCGGTTGATCGTTTTCAAAGGAACTGCTGCAACGGAATCGGTCGCGCCAGTACTTCGGCCATCCGAGGTCGTCTCTTCCAAGACGCTCGCGATGGATCGTTGACGATCACTGCGCGCGTAGCGCCATCATTGGATCCACTTTCGTGGCGCGCGACGCCGGGATGTAGCTGGCCAGCAGCGCCACCGCGAGCAGCACGAGCGTGATGCTGAGGAACGTGACCGGATCAGTCGCGCTGATGCCGAAGAGCAAAGTCGCCATCACGCGTGTGAGTACAATGGCGATGGCCAGGCCACACGCGAGCCCAATCCCGACGAGCTTCAGTCCTTGCGCAACCGTCATCTTTAATACGTCGCTGCGCTTCGCCCCGAGAGCTATGCGGATTCCGATCTCCTGCGTTTGTTGCGCGACGGAGTAACTCATCACGCCGTAAATACCAACGGCCGCGAGGACAAGCGCGATTCCAGCGAAAATCGCGAGCAGCAGCATGCTGAACCGTTCCCGCGCGAGGGCGGTGGCAACGACGTGTTCCATCGAATCGATGTTCGAGACGGGCTGGTCTTTGTCCACCGCCCAGATGGCGTTGCGCACTGATGCGGCTACACTCAACGGCTCGACTGTCGTCCGTACGACCAGCGCGTTCGGAACGAGGTTGGTGAGTTGCCGATAGCTAAAGTACATCTGCATCTTCGGCTCAGCGATGAAATCGTTTTGCCGCACGTCTTTGACGACTCCGATGACGGTGCGCCACGGAGTTGCCGATGTACTCGAGCCGGGTTTCAGGCGTTTGCCGATCGGGTTTTCGCTGGGCCAATAATGGTCCGCGGTTCTTTCGCTCACCACCACCGTCAGGGTGGAGTCCATCTTGTCCTCGTCATTGAAATCGCGCCCGCGCACCAGCGGAATTCCCATCGTACTGAAATAACCGGGACCGACCGCGCGATAGATCACGTCCGGCCATTGATCCGGCGGCGGATCAGGAATGCCTTCCACTGCGATGCTCATTGAATCGCCGTTGTACGTGAGCGGCAAATTCCCTGCCACTGCGACGGAATGCACGCCCGGCAGCACTCGCACACGCCTGACCACTTCGTCGAAGAACGCGGTGCGCCGCGCGTTATCCGGGTACTTCACTTCGGCTAAGTCCACATTCATGACGAGCAAATGATCGACGCGAAAACCGGGATTGAGATTGCGCAAATGCATAAAGCTGTTGATGAGCAACCCCGCACCGATGAGTAAAACGAACGACACGGCCACTTCAGTAATGACGAGTACGCGGCGCAGCCGTTTCCCGGGACCGCCCGCGCCGGATCCGCGGCCGCCTTCCTTTAACGTGTCGCTTAGGTTGAAGCGGGACGCCTGAGTGGCTGGCACCAGGCCGAAGACGAGTCCCGTGACTATCGCCACGGCAAAGGTGAAAATGAGTACGTTAGCATTAATGCCGATGAGCCCCGGCTGGGCGATGTCTTGCGGAATGAAGCGCGCCAGCAGCTGAAGCCCCGCGTAGGCGAGCGCCAGGCCAGCGATGCCGCCGAGCAGCGAAAGCATTACACTTTCCACAAGCAACTGCTTGGTCAGTCGAAGCCGGTCAGCGCCGAGGGCGAGGCGCAGCGCGATCTCCTTTTGCCGCACGGCTGCGCGGGCGAGCAGAAGATTCGCCACATTCGCGCACGCAATCAGCAGCACGAACGCAACTGCCCCTGATAACACAAGCAGCGCCGGTTTCATGTTGCCGACAATCTCTTCGTGCAGCGGGCGCACGACCGCGCCGATCCTTGTGTTGTACTTAGGATATTCCTGCGCCAGCCGCGCGGCGATCGTTTCCATCTCCGCCTGCGCTTTATCCAGGGTGACGCCGGGTTTCATGCGCCCGATCACCTGGAGAAAATGGTCGCCCCGATCTGCCGCTTCCGCGGATGAAAACGCGAGCGGCACCCAGACCTGGTCGCGCCAGTTACCGAACGCAGGTAAACGCACGCTGCCCGGCATCACACCGACCACAGTGTAGCTTTCGCCGTTGAGCATAATCGCGCGCCCGACGACATCCGGGTCCCCGCCGAAGCGGCCCTTCCACAGGGTTTCGTTCAGAAGCGCGACCTTTGTTCCCGGCTGATCATCCTGTGGCACGAAGTCGCGGCCAACGATCGGCTTCATGCCGAGCAAGCTGAACAGATTTGCGGACACGCGGCGGCCGTCGAGCCGTTCAGGTTGTCCCGCAGCGGTAAGATTGAAACTGCGCTCGGCAAACGCAGCCATGTCCTCGAAAACCGTGTTCTGCTTCTGCCAGTCGAGAAAATTCGCCGGCGATGGCGTGTTCTTTGAAAATCCGAGATGGGCGGCGTTTTCCCATATCATGACAAGCTGCTGCGCATTCTTGTACGGCAGCGGCCGGAGCAGCAACGTGTTGACCACACTGAAAATCGCGCTGTTTGCGCCAATGCCGAGCGCCAGCGCAAGCACGGCGACGATGGCGAACCCGGGATTGTTTCCGAGCGTGCGGAAGGCAAAGCGCAAATCCTGCAAAATATCTGCCCATGCGCTTCTTCTCCTCCATAGGCCGAGAACATCGCGATCCTTCCCGTCGCGGCGCTCCCCACCTTGGAATTCCCGAGCGAACAGGTCTGTGCTGTTCAACTCCTTGAGTACAGCGCCGTTTGCTTCCGCTGCCGTTGCCCCCGTACTTAGGGCGTGCTCATACTCTTCTTCGAGGTGCTGCGACAACTCTTCGGTAATTTCCGCCTCACGCGCTGGCGTGAGCTCCAGTGGAGCCAGCCTGCGCCGAATCTCTTCCTTGAAATCAGGCATACTCGATTGCAGCGACACGGCCGATGGCCTCGACGAATTTGAGCCAGCCCTCGCGCTGTTGCGCCAGCATGCGCCTGCCCGCTGGCGTCAGCCGGTAGAAACGGCGGCGGCGTTGCCCGGCTTTCTCGATCCAGCGGCCACGAATCCAGCCGCGTTTCTCCAGCCGGTAAAGCAGCGGGTAAAGTGAGGCGACATTAAATCGGAGCGCACCGTGTGAACGCAATTCAATCAGTTGCCCGATTTCGTAGCCGTGCCGCGGCCGATGCTCCAGCAGCGAAAGCACGAGCAGCTCCGCACTTCCTTTCTTCAGCTCGCGGTCACGCATATTGGATTATCATATGTAGTTATACTATATGTGCAATACAAACCATTGATGGGCAATCGTTGCTTGTACTTCCACAGCGCGCTTCGGGTCTCGTTCGCCGAATAACGCCACGACTCGCGGATGAGTACGGAAGTCTGCCTACTTGCTTTAGGTTTGCAGCCGCAGCCGATTGATTTGTTTTCTAAAGACTCGAATCTCAGCCGGCGTACTTAGTCCCCGGCGCCGTTTAGATGCGCGATCGCGGCGGTAACTTCGGCCGGTGTCCAGCCGTTGCCACGCCAAAGCTTCGCGACTTTTCCGCCGGAGGTGACAAGCGCGGTCGCGAGGCCGTGACTCAGCGTCCCCCCTTCGTTCTGCCGGTACACAGCGAAGGCTTGCGTAAGCGCATCGATTTCCGCGGAATCGCCAGTTGCGAAACTCCAGATTTTGGGGTCGGCATTTTCGCTTTTGCCGTAGGCGCTCAGCACCTGCGGCGTGTCAAACTTCGGATCGAGAGTAATGCTCAGCAGTCGTGTCTCGGCCAGCGGCCCTGCGCCGTGCTCAATCGCATCCTGCAGCGCTGCAAAATCTCTCGAGATGCGAGGGCAAAAATTTGGCAGCGGGCAGCGCGTGTAAATAAACGTGAGTACGAACGGCCGGCCGCGGAAAGAATCGAGCGTGATCTTTTCGCCGCGCTCGTTGGTGAGCGTGAAGACCGGCATCTCATCGCCTTCTTTTAACCTTGGGCTCAAGCTCGTGATCGTGCTCGTACTTGGAACCGGCGGCGAGGGCGTGGGCAGATGTACTTCGGCGGCGGCGATGCGCCTGATATTTTTCACGGTCGCCTCCTTCTCCGTCACGAGCAGCTCAAAGCTGACCGCGTCATCGGCGTTGAAATGCGCCACCTCATTCGGATCGGCCGCGCTAAACGGCATGGTCATTGATGGCATGAATCCCGGAATCGCTTCGTGCTCAATATCGATCGTTGTCCGATCTGGCGAAATCCCCCGCACGATGCCGCGCACATGGTAAGTACGGGGCGCCGGCTCCTGCTTTCCACGATTGCAGCCGCTGAGTACCGAAAGCGCCGCGACCAAAAGAATCGCGCCGACGGTTACGCGGAACCGCCTCTTATCAGAGACAACAACGCCGACAGGCGCGCGGTCGGCTTCACGCCGGCCAGGTCGATTCTGCTGTCGCGTCTCACGCTTCGCGGCCAAGCTCGAGCGCTTCATACGTCTCGCCGACGATGTGGTCCACGACGGCTCGGATATTCCCGGTTTGCTCCCAGACACGCAGCTGGCGGTCGGCGCCGGTCCCTTCCTGTAGAATTCTCTCGACGTGCGCCATCTCCGCGTGGCTGCCCAGTTCGTCCACTTCCGGCGCAACGAAATGCAGGATTTCGTGAATGAGATCACGCTCATCTACTTCGCAGGCGCGGCCGAAATCGATCAGCTTCCCGTCGAGGCCGTAGCGCCCGGCACGCCAGCGGTTTTCGTCGATCAGCCGCCGCCGGTACATGCGAAAGGTGACATTTTGGCGGAGGAATTTGTGCAGCTTGAGTACGACAGCTTGCATGAGGGCGGCCAGTGCAAGGGTGTCGTCCACGCGTGATTGCGCGTCGCAGATGCGGAACTCGATCGTGTCGAAAAACGGGTGGAGACGAACGTCCCACCAGATTTTTTTAGCGTTATCGATGCAGCCCGTGGAGACGAGCAGCTTGAGGTAATCTTCGTACTCAGAGAGACTTTCAAACGTGTCCGGCACGCCCGTGCGCGGGAAACGCTCGAAAATCATCTGGCGGTAGGCCTTGAGCCCGGTGTTCTGGCCCAGCCAGAACGGGGAGTTCGTGGAGAGCGCGTAAAAGTGCGGCAGGAAATAGCGCGCCTGGTTCATCACCTGGATGCCGGTCTCGCGATCCGGAATGCCCACGTGAACGTGCAGGCCAAAGATGAGATTGGCACGCGCGATTTGCTGCATGTCCTGCACGATGGTGGCGTAGCGCTCGTCTGCCGTGATCTGTTGATCCATCCAATGCGAAAACGGATGCGTGCCGGCTGACGCGATCTTCAGACCGTGCCGTTCAGCCAATCCAGCCAGCCCGCTGCGCAGTTTCACGACCTGCTGGCGCGCGCTCCTGGTATCACTGCAAACTTCCGTGCCCAGCTCGACGACGGACTGGTGCATCTCCGGCTTCACGTGCTCGCGCAACAGCATCTTGCCGTCGGCCAGGATTTCCTGGATGTGCGAACGCAGCTCGCGCGTATCCGGATCGATGATCTGGAATTCCTCCTCGATGCCGAGAGTGAAAACGTGCTGGCGACCTTGCATAAGAGGAGAACTGAACCCGCACACTAGCGCAGTTCGACAGGAAATTCGCTCGGGGTTGATCTGCATCAAAGCGCGGTGAGGGCGGACTTCCCATTTTGCTCCAATGAGAAAATCTGCCCTTCATGCGCTGCCGGCGGTCATCGTCGGCTGCGGTGCGCTATTCCTTTCACTTGCTGGCTGTAACCGCGCTCCATCGGCGCCCCCGAAGACGCTCGAGCTCAGCGCCGATGACAAGATGAAATTCAGCACCACTGCGCTCGAAGCCGTACCTGGCCAGCAGGTCACGGTGACGCTCTCGAACAAAGGCACCTCGCCCAAAGCGTCGATGGGCCACAACTTCGTCCTGCTGAACAAAGGCGTGAATTGGAACCAGTTCGTCGAGAACGCTTCCATGGATGCCGCGCACGATTACGTCCCGCCCGCCTCGGCCAGGGATGTGATCGCCCACACGAAACTGCTCGGGCCCGGCGAAAGCGACAGCGTCACGTTTACGGCGCCGTACGTGCCCGGCGATTACGACTTCGCCTGTACTTTCCCGGGGCACGCCACGCAGGGAATGAAAGGCACGTTCACAGTGAAAGCGCAGTGATCAAGAAGGAGAATGAAATGAAAACGAAGTTGCTGTTTGCGGGAACGGTTGCGTGCGCCGCGTTTTCGCTGACGAGCTGCTTTGAAAGCAGCAGCACGAACAAAGGCTATCGCGCGGCCAACGCATCAGCCACTTACGTCGCGCCAGGGGAGAAGGACGAGTACTACCTGTTCTATTCGGGCGGGCACTCGGGCCAGGTGTTTGTCGCCGGCATTCCTTCGATGCGTCACATCACCACCATCCCGGTGTTCTCGCCGTACTCAGGCACCGGCTATGGCTACGATGAGGAATCGAAAAAGATGCTCGGCCAGTACACCTGGGGCGATGTGCATCATCCCGCGCTCTCGCAAACACAGTCGAAGTACGACGGCCGCTGGCTGTTTGTGAACGACAACGCCAACAACCGCGTGGCGCGCATCGATCTGCGCGATTTCAAAACGCACCAGATCCTCGGCCCAATCCCGAACTCGATGGGCAATCACGGTTCGTCGTTTGTCACCGAGAACACTGAGTACCTGCTCGTGGCGACGCGTTTCTCCGTCCCGCTGCCGAAGGGCCGCGTCGCTGATCCGAACGACTACCCGAAAGAATTCAACGGCATGGTGAGCGCGATCAAAGTCGATCCGCAAACCGGCAACATGAGTGTGGCCTGGCAAATCCTCACGCCGCCATTTGATTGGGACCTCGCGTCGACCGGCAAAGGCCCTTCGAGCGGATGGGCGTTCTGGACCAGCTACAACAGCGAAATGGCGCACGACGTTCTCGAAGTGAACTCGACCCAAATGGATCGCGATTATTCCGCCATTGTGAACTGGCGCGCGGCTGAGCAGGCCGTGGCGCAGGGCAAAGCGCAGGAAATGGCCGGCGTGCCGGTGCTCGATCCGGCCAAGGTGCCGGGTATCTTGTACTTTCTGCCCATCGGCAAATCGCCGCACGGCGTGGACACCGATCCGACCGGTAAATGGCTCGCCTACGGCGGCAAATTGCAGCCTTCAGTGACCGTGGTGAACTTCGAGAAACTGAAAGCCGCGATCGATAACAAAACGTTCAGCGGCGAAGTACGCGGAATTCCGGTGGTTAAGTACGAGGCGGTCGTTGAAGGCGAAGTGCCGGTCGGGCTGGGGCCGCTGCACACGCAGTTCGACGGCGTGGGCAATGCCTACACCTCGCTCTTCATCGACTCGAATATTACTAAATGGAAGCTCCCGCCCTGGAGTGACGACGAACGCAAAGACATGACCAAAACGGTGCTGGATAAAGTACCGACGCATTACAGCACGGGTCACCTCGTCGTCGCCGGCAGCGACACCGCGCATCCGTACGGGAAATGGCTCGTCGCGATGAACAAGCTTTCCGCCGGACGCCACATCAACGTCGGGCCCTCACAGCCGGAGTCCAGTCAACTCATCGACATTACCGGCGCGAAGATGAAGATGGTGTACGAAACGTACACAGAGGCGGAGCCGCATTTCGCGCAAATCCTGAAAGTGAGCGACGTGCAGCCGATCGAGGCGTATCCGAAACAGGAGAACCACGATCCGAACGCCGTTTGGGATAAGGCACAGACCGGTGTGACTCGCAACGGCAACAAGGTGGAAGCGAAGGTGATCGCCATTCGCAGCCGCTTCATCCCGGACCGCATCGATGCGCAGGTGGGCGATGACCTCACGATCCATGTCACCAACGTCGAGCAAACGCGGGACATGATCCACGGGTTCGGTGTTGTCGAAAACAACATCAACATGGTGATGGATCCCGGCGAAACCAAGACGCTGCACATGAAAGTGACCAAGCCGGGCGTGTTCCCGTTCTACTGCACGAACTTCTGCTCGGCTTTGCACCAGGAAATGCAGGGTTACCTGGTGTTTGCAAACACAGGCCAGCCCATGCCGGGCGCCGTTTACACGAATACGCCAGGCGCACCGCAGCCCGGCCCAACAATTCCAAGTGTTGACACCAAGGGAACCGCGACGGAATCGCCGGTACCCGCAACCGAGAATCCCGAAGCGGGTCCGCCCATCCCGCCCGCGAGCCCCAACGCTGCTTCGTCTGCGAGCTCGAATGCAAGCGCGCCGGCAAGCCCCGCCGAGAGCGCGTCACCGCAACCGTAATGACCGTTTGCCCGGCTGGAGTACCCCCGCTCCAGCTGCGACGAACGATTTGGCCATGAACATTTCCGAGCTGCTCCGGCGAGAATTCCGGTTTCTGAGCCGGCCGCTGAACTTGAGGTCTCGTTTGCTGCTGCTCGCCGCGGCGATCACGATCGCGGTCTCGCTCTTCTTTCCGCTCTGGCGCATGCACCTCGTCGCACCGCAGTACTCAGACGGGCTCGATCTCTACATCTACACCTACAAGATCGTCGGCGGCGGATTGAACGGGCAGCACCTGAACGAAATTAACGGCCTGAATCATTACATCGGCATGAAGCCGATCCAGCAGGCCGATTTCCTGGAGATGCGCTGGATGCCGTTCGTGTTCGGTTTGATCATCCTCATGATCCTGCGCTCGATCGT
>Ga0213881_10001601_pt1 | contig 10527 bp, 11 predicted proteins | sample BarmaccoBMER_R08_FD_160104 | JGI IMG/M metagenome (GOLD analysis project Ga0213881, IMG submission 160104) | Barbacenia macrantha exposed rock microbial communities from rupestrian grasslands, the National Park of Serra do Cipo, Brazil - ER_R08 ... | reverse complement strand
TCAATTGATGGCGCTGAGTTGATGAAGTACCTGGGCGTAATCTACGCCTGGTGCGGCGAAAAGGACCGCGCCATCGAGCAGATCGCAGCGACATTGCGCATCCCGAGTACGCTCAGTTACGGCAACCTGAAGCTGCATCCGGAATGGGATGCTCTGCGTGCTGATCCCCGGTTCCAGAAGATCGTCGCTGATCTCGCCCCCGTGGAATAGCAATTGATCTGACAGCGGGCGTGTGCGGCGCTCCGTCTCGTACTCTAAGGTCCGCGGAACCGGGACATGAGTACGAGCGAATCGCTGATGCGCGTGACCTATCGACCAACGAGGGAAATGCCGGCACGCGTTGCGCGCTCGATCAATACGTTCTTTTCCAATAGCAGAGTTCGCCCAGCTTGAACGGCGATCACGCGTACTTTCGCCTCGACTTCCGCCGTAATCGTTCGCGGGCCGAGTACGGGGACATCGAAACGCATGTCCTGATTCGGCTTGGCCACTTTGATCACGACCGCCTTGCCATTTGCCAGTGCTGCGCCGCGCCGAATCGTCTCGTCAGTGCCATCGAACCCTTCTACCGCGAGCACCGTTCCCTTCCTGACGACAATGGTCTGGCCAATGTTCAACGCGGCAATCTGCATGGCGATTTCCCAGCCGAACTCGACATCGGCATTTTCGCGCCGCGAAAGCCGCGGGCCGGCGAACAACCCTGGCGGCGCGAGCAGGTCTTCGAGGAATGTCGTGGCGGGCAACAGCGTCACGCCAGCGTTCAGCAATTCCTGCCCAATCGCGCTGAAGATCGATTCCGCATTGCGCTGTTTCAGCTTCGCCAGCAGGATGAGGGCGCGCCAATCCGGCCGCAGCTCGAAGAGATGTCGCGGCGTGATTTGCCCGGCCATGATCGCCCGCGGAATGTTCCACTCCCGCAATACCGCGAGCATGCGGTTTAGCTGACCGACGCGGAGCCAGCAAATCTCATCAACCAAGCCGGCCAGCGTGGCGTCCGTTTCGCCAGTAAATGCGACCGCCGCGATCTGCTTTACTCCGGCGCGACGTGCCGCTTGCGCGAGCAGTTGCGGATAAACGCCGCTCCCAGCAATGATCGCGAGCTGCTCGAGCGCTGGCACGCGCGGTACTCAGGAATGGTGACGACGGCGCTTGACGTGCAGCTGCGCCAGAGCTTTCTGCAAAGACGCCTGTATGGCCGCAACCTCTTCGCCGGTGAGGTCTTCCTTCATCGCGGCCTGCGCTCGCGCCACCGCCTGCTCAGCCGCCGACTCATCGATGCGTTCAGCGCCAAGGGCGACATCGGTCAAAACCGAGACACGCTCGGGCGTGACTTCGATAAAGCCTTCGCCCACCGCCAGCCAGGTGTCGCGCCCATTCTTCATTACCCGCAGTTCGCCAGGCTTGAGGATGGTGAGCAGCGGAACGTGATGCGGATAAACACCAAACTCACCCTCCGAACCGGGCAGCGTCACCATCTCGACGTCCTCCGAGTACGCTGTCGCCTCCGGCGTGACAATTTCCAATCGTAACGTCGCCATCAGGAGGCTTCCTGGATTTGGTCGATGCCGCCCTTCATATAGAAATTCGTTTCGGGTACTTCGTCGTGTTTGCCATCGAGAATTTCCCTGAACCCGCGGACTGTCTCCGCGATCGGCACGTACTGTCCTTTGTGACCGGTGAAAACTTCCGCGACGTGAAAGGGTTGCGAGAGAAAGCGCTGGATCTTACGGGCGCGATAAACCGTCAGCTTGTCCTCGGGCGAGAGCTCGTCCATGCCGAGAATGGCGATGATGTCCTGTAAATCTTTGTAGCGCTGGAGTACACGCTGCACGCCACGCGCGACATTGTAATGCTCCTCGCCCACCACTTCAGGCGCCAGCGCCTTTGACGTTGAGGCCAATGGATCAACCGCCGGGTAGATACCGAGCTCCGCGATTGAACGCTCAAGTACGATAGTGGAATCGAGATGGGCAAAGGTGTTGGCCGGCGCAGGATCAGTCAGGTCGTCCGCCGGAACGTAAACAGCCTGGACTGAGGTGATCGAACCATTCTTGGTCGAGGTAATTCGCTCCTGCAAATCTCCCATCTCAGCGGCAAGCGTCGGCTGGTAGCCAACAGCGCTCGGTGTGCGGCCAAGCAGGGCGGACACTTCCGAGCCCGCCTGGGAGAAGCGGAAGATGTTATCGATGAACAAAAGTACGTCCTGGTTCTTTTCGTCCCGGAAGTACTCCGTCATCGCCAAGGCGGAGAGCGCGACTCGCAGACGAGCACCGGGCGGCTCATTCATCTGGCCGTAAACGAGCGCCACTTTTGATTTGCTGAGGTCCTTCTGGTCAATGACACCGGCCTCGCTCATCTCGACGTAGAGATCGTTGCCCTCGCGGGTGCGTTCGCCCACGCCGCCGAAGACGGAAAATCCGCCGTGACCTTTCGCGATGTTGTTGATCAGCTCGAGAATAACGACCGTTTTGCCGACACCGGCTCCGCCGAACGCGCCCACTTTTCCGCCTTTGGTGAACGGACAGATGAGGTCGATGACTTTGATGCCTGTCTCGAGGACAGTTGCTTTCACGTCCTGATCGGTCAAAGAAGGCGGCGGCCGATGGATCGGGTAGCGCTTGGTGTAATGCACCGGGCCACGGTTATCAACCGGGTCACCCGTGACGTTGAAGACGCGGCCAAGAGTGCCCTCGCCCACCGGAACGGTGATGGGACCGCCGGTGTCATTCACTTTCATTCCCCGCTTAAGCCCCTCAGTGGAGGACATTGCGATGGAACGCACCCAGTTTTCGCCGAGGTGCTGCTGTACTTCCAGCGTCAGTTTGGTCGGGTTGCCATTAACCTCGTACTCGATCTCGAGCGCGTTATAAATGCGGGGAAGCTCCGCAGTGTCGCGAAATTCGACATCAACAACGGGACCAATGACTTGAACGATATTACCTGTGTTCATAACGAGAAAAATGCCGGGCGGCGCGTCCAGCCCAAAAAGCGAGCGTCACAGTAACGAGAGAGCGCCCGTGGACAAGTGGAAATGAGCCGTTGAATCAGAGGCAGCACAGCTGTGTTTTACTGACCCAGAGCCATCTGCGCCGTCGCGATCTCGAGCAGCTCAGTGGTGATGCTGGCCTGGCGCATCTTGTTGTACTCAAGCGTCAGGTCTTTGATGAACTGCGTCGCATTGTCAGTGGCATTCTTCATCGCCACCATGCGAGCGCTGTGCTCGGAGGCGCGGGCATCGAGCACCATCTGGAAGATCTGGTATTGAAGATAGTACGGCAACATCGCATCGAGTACACGTTCAGCGCTCGGCTCGAAGATATAGCCGAGCATCGGGTCGCTCGTGCCTGCCGCCTGCCGTTCCGGCAAGTCGAATGGGCTGATTGGCAGCAGCGTGCGCAGGGTGGGACGCTGATTGATGGTGTTGATGAAGTGGGTGTAAAGAACAGAAACCTTGTCTGCTTCGCCCGCGAGAAATCTCTCGATGACGAAGTTCGCGATCGGCTTCGTCTCCGTAGCCGTGGGCGCATCTTTGAGCTCGAAGTCCGCCAGCAACTGCCGCCGCGTCCGGGCAAGGAATTGCCGCGCCTTTCGACCAGTGACGACATAGCCGGTTTTCGCGGGATCGAAACGCGCCGCCTCGCGCAGCAGGTTGGTATTTAATGCGCCGGCCAAACCTTTGTCCGTGCTAATCACGATCACCAGCTCCTTCTTTACCTCACGCACTTGTAGCAACGGGTGAAGCTTCGCATCAGTACGATGCTGCAATGAAACGAGCACCTTATTCATGACCTCGGCATATGGCCGGCCAGCTAGTGCATGCTGCTGCGCCCTGCGCATTTTCGATGCCGCCACCATCTGCATCGCTTTGGTCAATTGGCCGATGTTGCGAATTGACTTAATGCGGCGGCGAAGGTCCTGAGTGTTAGCCATAGTTACGCCGCCCGTGTTCTCCTGGCGCGGTACTCGGATCCGCCTTCAGGAACATGGAAACCGATCTCGCGCTTTTGCTCGGGCGCAGGTTCAAGGAGCTCGCAAATGACCGCGAAAAGCTGCGCGATGGATTCGTCGTGCGAGTCCAACCGCCGCTCCAGGTCGGCCAGCTTCGTCGCAAGCTGCACGTTGCTGGAAACCATCTCTCGGAGCTTCACGAATGCGCGCACCACGCGCACGTTTGCTTCGATGGCAACGTCGCTGTTGAGTACTGAAGCGAGCATGATGGCGCCGTGCTCCGTGAAGACTCGGGGGAGCTTGCGTTTTCCCCCATGCGAACTTGAAGTCGCAATTTGCGACTTCAAGTTTGTAAACTCTTCGTTTGTAAGCTGAGACGCGAAATCCCTCGGGAACCTTTTCCTGTTGCGACCCAACTGTTCGTTCAGCCGTTTCGTACTCACGCCATAGATCGCGGCCAAGTCGGAATCCAGCATGACCCGCTCACCACGAATGACGCAAATCGGGAAGTCTGCGGCGGTGATTCGCCTGTCACTTTTCATCCCTTAGCCGACGGGGCGTGTCGCGACAAACTCATCGAGCGCGTTTTTCAGGCCCGCTTCCACTTCAGTGTCAATCTGCTTTTTATCGCGAATAGCAGCGAGTACCGCGGCTTTTCGTGTTTCAAGGTAATCCTGAAGTTTGTCCTGGAATTCTTTCACTCGATCTACCGGCACAGAATCAAGGTAGCCATTTTGCATTGCCCACATCACCGCCACCTGCATCTCCACTGGAATGGGGTTGTATTGCTTCTGCTTGAATAACTCAACGATTCGCTGGCCGCGATCCAGTCGCGCCTTGGTCGCAGCATCAAGATCGGAGCCGAACTGCGCGAACGCTGCCAACTCACGGAATTGCGCAAGGTCGAGCTTCACTTTGCCCGCTACTTGTTTGATCGCCTTGATCTGCGCAGCCGAACCGACTCGGCTCACCGATAGACCTACGGAAATGGCCGGCCGCACACCTTGATAGAACAAATCCGTCTCGAGATAAATCTGGCCGTCTGTGATTGAGATGACGTTAGTCGGAATGTAGGCCGAGACGTCGCCCGCTTGAGTTTCGATTATGGGTAGTGCAGTAAGTGATCCGCCGCCGTACTCATCGCTCACGCGCGCGCTGCGTTCGAGAAGACGGGAGTGCAGATAGAAGACGTCGCCCGGATACGCTTCGCGGCCGGACGGTCGCTTTAGTACTAACGAAACCTGGCGATAAGCCACGGCGTGCTTGGATAAATCGTCATAGATAATGAGCGCGTCCATTCCGTTATCCATGAACCACTCGCCCATTGCTGCTCCCGCAAAGGGCGCGAGATATTGGTTCGTCGCCGTGTCTGAAGCAGGCGCCGAAATGATCGTGGTGTATGGCATGGCACCCTCGCGCTCGAGTACGGCGAGAGCGCGCGCGACATTTGAGTTCTTCTGCCCGATTGCGACATAAATGCAATAGAGCGGCCGGTAATCCTTCAGCCGTCCTTCTTCCGCCGCCTTATTCTGCCGCGCTTGGCTGATGATGGTGTCGATGCAAATCGTCGTCTTGCCGGTCGCGCGATCGCCAATGATCAGCTCGCGTTGACCCCGCCCAATCGGAATCATCGCATCGATAGCCATGATACCTGTCTGCACCGGCTGGTTCACGCTTCGCCGCTTGATAATACCAGGCGCGATCTTCTCGACCGGATAATAGGTGTCCGATTTCACCGGCCCTTTGCCGTCGAGCGGCTGGCCAAGCGTATTGACCACGCGACCGAGCAATCCTTTGCCGACCGGAACAGAAAGCAGGCGACCCGTTGTGCGCGCCTCGTCGCCTTCGGAGACTTTGGTCATATCACCGAGCAGAATGGCGCCTACCTCCGTCTCTTCGAGGTTGAGCGCGAGTCCAAACACGCCGCTCGGAAACTCGATCATTTCGTTCAACATCACGTCGCTAAGCCCTTCGATGCGCGCGACGCCATCCCCGTCTTCCCGCACAACCCCGACGTTGCTTTTCGTGGTGGAGGTTTTTAGTCCCGCGATCTTAGTTTCGATTTCTTCAAGGATGGTGTTCATAATTCGGAAAAATCAGCGGTGGAGATGTGTCGCTGGTTAAAGTTGATGCTCAAGGCGCTCCAGCCGGTTGCGCACGCTGCTGTCCCAAACATCACTGCCAACGCGTACTCGCATCCCGCCAAGTAAAGCTGGGTTAACAACGAACTCTGTACTCAGGTCAGTGCCGTAACGCCGGGTAAGGTTCTCTTTGATTTCGGCCGCAGCTTGGCCCTCCAGCGGCGCCGCAGTCTCAATCCGCGCATGCCGCTTCTCGAGTTCCAGACGTAACAGCCGTTTGTAGTACTCAAGTACGCGGAGGTAGTTCCGCGGCTTGTCTTGCAAAACCGAGTTAACTACTGAACTCACGCGACCGTGATCAAGCTGGCCGTCGGTAAAGCTGGCGCGCAATAACTCACGCGCCATCTGCCGGACGTCTTTGCTCGCTTGCATTGTTCAGGCTAACTGCCGCGAAGCTTCTTCCTGTAGTCGGCGTTGATCATCAGACGTAAGTACCTTGCCGGTCACTTTCGCGGTCGTATCTACAACGAGCCGGCCCAGTTCGTGTTTCAGCTGCGCCATTGTTCGCTCATGCTCGAGAGCGCTGGCCTCACGCGCTTTGGCCACGATCTGCTCAGCCGCGACAATCGCTTCCTGCTGTTTGCGTTCCGCCACGACCGATGCACTCGCGCGCGCCTCGTCGATCATCTTCTGCGCTTCCGCGTTGGCTTTGGCCAGAATCTCAGAATGCCGCTGCTCTGCTTCAGCCAGCTGCTGTTTGATCTTCTCGGCATTGAGCTGCGCTTGCGCGATCTGATCACGCCGTTGTTGCAAGACGCGCAGGATCGGCTTGTAAGCGAACGCACGCAGCGCCAGCGCGACGATGAGAAAGCTGATGACTTGGGAGAGGAACAGCCACGGATCCCATCCGAAGGTATCGGCAATCTCACGCACCGAGTCGCCGATGCTGCTGGCGGCAAGAAACAATGTCATGGTTCGAAGTTAGTGCGGCGCGAGATAGAGCGCGTAGAAGACAATCGCTTCCGCGAATGCGATGGCGAGAATCGCCTGCACCAGGATGGGTGTAGCCGCGCCGGGATTGCGACCTACAGCGGCCGAAGCACCCATGCCGATCAAGCCGACGCCAATGGCCGCGCCGAGCGCCGCCAGTCCGATGTGAATGCTTCCGCCAATTTCTGCGAGTAAGGGTAGTATCATGTTTGTTGGTTGTTAGTTTGTTGTTCTTGTCGGCGGCTTCCGCGGGAACCACGGTCATGGCCGCCAAATTCAATGCTGCCGCTCGTGTCCGGGTTCGTGTTGGGCAATGAGCAGCGTGAAGACGGCACACAAAAGCATGAAGACAAGCGCCTGCACCAGCCCGACAAGCAATTCCATGAAGTAGAACGGAATCGGCAGAAGCCACGAAAGAGCCGGGACAATCTTCGCCATCGCTCCCAGCATCACTTCGCCGGCATACTCGTTGCCGAAAAGACGGAAGCTGAGTGAAACGGGCCGGAACAAGATCGACACGATTTCCAGCCAGCCCACGAGAAAGAAGACTATGATGAGCAGCAGCTTTAACGGCCCACTGGTTTCACCTTTGGGGGCAAAGAGATGCTTCAGGAAACCGCCCACTCCGTTGGCCTGGAGCGCCCAGATGAACCAAAGTACAAAGAAGATCGCCGCCATGGCCGTGGTCATGTTCAGGTCGGCATTTCCGCCGCGCAGCAGCGGACGATCGACGTGAAAAACACCGGTCGCTGCATCGTGATGCCCCCAACCCACAGTACCGACTCCGGGAATCAACCCAGCCCAGTTCGTAAACAGGATAAAGATGAACAGCGTGGCGAAAAACCAAAATGTCTTTCGCACGAGCTGGTTGCCGATGATTGACTCGAGAAACTTATAGAGACTTTCGACCAGCCACTCCCAAAAATTTTGCGCGCCGCTCGGCACAGTCTGGATGTGTCGCGTGGCAAGCTGGGCAAAGATGATCACTGCCACCGCAACGATCCAGGAAACCAGCATCGAGTTCGTCACCCCGAGTTTGCCAAGCTGGAACAGCGCTTCCGGTTTGAGCGGCGGCGGCTCGTGTCCTTCCGCCGCGGTGGCGATCGCCGGCAGAAACAATACTGCGCTGAGAAACAGCGCGCCTGATTTAAAGAAAAGCCGATGCCGAAACATTGAGATTACGCAAACGAAAACCCGGTTCTCCTCAGGGGCGGAAAAGCGCCCCCGGCCTGCGGGCGTCTGCGGCGCTTACCAAAGCCGCTTTTGCGTGGATGACAAGTAAATTACGCGCTCTCGGCCACTGTCGCCGGCAGCACCGCTACGGCTTTCCTGCTCTGGCGCGCCAGCTCCGGCCGGCAAATTTCCTCGTACACATCTTCCAGAGCACGCACCGTCACTTGCTGGTCGAAGCTTCCCGTCACCGCCTGGTGCGCGGCATGACTCATTTGCAGGTAATTATCGGGCGAGCGGGCCAGAGCGATGAGCGAACGGCCGAGTGCCTCGACATCGTGCTCATCCGCGAGTAATCCATTCAAATTGTGCGTGACCGCCTCAGGAATGCCTCCGTGCCGCGTACTTACGACCGGCATTCCGGTCGCCATCGCCTCGAGGATTGAATTAGGGACGCCTTCCTGATTTTCATCCGGCTGCGTTTCGCTCGGATGAATGAAGATGTGGCCGCGCGCATAAAAGTCCCGCAGAGCGCGTTGGCCCAGAAACCCGACGAAATGCACTTTCCGGGCAACGCCAAGCTCCTGCGCCAGAGTTTCAAGATCCTCCTGTAATGGGCCTTTGCCCGCGATGAAGAATTCCGATGCGGGAAACTCTTTCGCGAAAATTGCGAACGCTTTGATCGCCGACGCGAGGCCCTTCTTCTCGATGAGACGACAGGCCTGAAGTACACGCCATCTGCCATCCGGCGGAACTTCGCGGCTAACCCACGGGAAGTCGCCAAGCGGGATGCCGGTGCGATTCAGCCGAATCTTTTGCGCCGGGCAACCGAGTTGAATAAGCCGCTGCGCCAATGACTGCGAGCGCGCGAGTACGAGCGGCACCGCGCTGAAAAGCTGGCGCAATTTTACTTCATAGTTCGCCACCTGCGGATTGCGAGCGACATCCATCCCGTGGAATGAAACCAGACATGGCTTTTCCCACGCACGCACGAACGGCAGTAGATGCACGCCGGCGTGGCCGAAATAAATGTGCATCATATCCGCTCGTCGCCGCGCCAGGATCGAGATGAGAATCTGGTACTCGCCGCGATAAATCAGCGCCGGCTGCCGTTTCACCAGCTTCCCCCAGCCATGACGCAGCAGATTCGTGGGCGGGCGCGGAATCTTCTCGATGTCGGGAAATGGAAACCGGCGCGGATGTTCCACCTTTTTCGTCATGACGAACGTACGGGCGCGCCGCAGCGAACTTACTTGCCGGTAAATGTGCAGCATCTCCGGTTTCAGAAACGTGCTGCAATAACTCGCGACGGTAAGTTTACCCATGCAAAAAAGGGGAAGGTTGTTTCAGGCTGGGCACCTTATCTAATCTAAGAATCGGTTTCTGCCGTTAAATTGTCGCCTCATGAAGCTCCGGTTTTTTGAAAACCCATTGCTCGATCAAGTGTTTGAGTTCCCCGATCCCAGCGCCCTCTTTTCCTGAAACCGGTAGAATCGTAAGCTGCGGAAAGCGTGCACGAAAAAGTACAAGATTTTCGTTCGCGTCGGGCAAATCCATCTTATTCGCCACCACGAACCACGGACGCTCCGCCAGTCGCGCATCGTAGAGATCGAGCTCGCGCCGCAACGATGCCACGTCCGAGACGGGGCTGCGTCCTTCGCTTCCGGCCATGTCCACCACCAACAGGAATACTGCACAGCGGGTGATGTGGCGAAGAAATTCGTGGCCCAGCCCAAGATTGCGATGCGCACCTTCGATTAAACCGGGAATATCCGCCACAGTCGCGCGCCGATATTCCCCCAGTTCAACGACTCCAATCACGGGATGCAAAGTGGTAAATGGATACGGCGCAACCTTCGGTTGCGCGGCCGAGAGCGCTCGCAGCAGTGTCGATTTTCCCGCATTCGGGTACCCAACGAGCGCTGCGTCCGCAATCGTGCGCAGCTCAAGAAAAAAATATCCGCTCTCTCCTTCGCCGCCTTCGGTAAACTCACGCGGGGCGCGGTTGCGCGAACTCTTGAAATGCACATTACCTTTCCCGCCGCTGCCGCCTTCGCACAGAAGAAATTCTTGTCCGTCCTGAGTAAGGTCCGCAATTTGTTCGCCTGGCTCGAAGCGCGCCGGCGCGGGCGCATCATCAGCGTGTACTTCAAGGTCCGCGTTCACCCCGTCCGATTTACAGGCAGCCGCGCGATAAACAATCGTGCCCACCGGCACCTTTACCACTTTTGCCGGCGCATTCCGTCCATGCATTTTCTTGCCCTGCCCGTGCTCGCCGCTTTTTGCTTTGATGATCGGCTCGTAGAACAGGTTCGATAACTGGTCCGTGTGCTGATCA
>Ga0213881_10001600_pt1 | contig 10530 bp, 9 predicted proteins | sample BarmaccoBMER_R08_FD_160104 | JGI IMG/M metagenome (GOLD analysis project Ga0213881, IMG submission 160104) | Barbacenia macrantha exposed rock microbial communities from rupestrian grasslands, the National Park of Serra do Cipo, Brazil - ER_R08 ... | reverse complement strand
GAGTGGTTCAACCAAGATCAAACCACTCTGGTGCCGATCTCGGTCCGTGTCGATCACGGCCTGCGGCAGCCGTAGGCGATACGCGCCTCAACGATGTTTTTGGATCATTTGATGGGTTGGGCACTGAGCCCGGGCCGGCGCACTCGACGGGGTGCGCCGGCCCGGCGTGGCCGAGGACGCGTTCCGTCGTTGGCGCACCTGGAGGTAGAGCTACCGCTAGCGACCGCTTCAGAAGAAGCTCGATCCGCTCACCCTCCCAAGCCTGCGCGGCTTCCCGCTCGCCCCAGGGCGCTCAGCCGGTCCAGCTCGTCGAGGCTGACTCTAGTGAGCGAGGTGACTTCGGCCGGCGTCGCGGCCCCGCAGTGCACGGCCCCGCGCAGGAACGGGGCCGTCGCACACCGGCACCCTGGTGTCGGCGGCCGCGACCAACATGACGGCCTTTGCGTGGTCGGCGACCGGGTGCTCCATGCCCTGGCACGCCGCCGTCACGCCCAACGCCGCGCTGTAGTCGTACGCGCCGTAGTGCGGTCAAGCCGGCGCACCGGGGTAGCGCGCTCGGCGGTCACGGTCGTCGCTGGCCAGCATCGCATCCAGCTGGGCGATTACTTGGGGGTCAAGGGTCATGCAAAGAACTCCGCGCGGTCCACTGAGGTGGCCGCCTCTGTCGGCAGCAGCCCAAGCCACCGCGCCGCGATCTCCTCGCGGGCGGCTTCCGGTACCTCGCCGAACACGCGCAGCCTGGCCAGCCCGCCGTCGGGGTAGACGTCCAGCCGAACCGAGCGCAGCACCGAGTCAGCGCGCACTCGAAGAAAGTGTTCGGTGTCCGGCTGCAGCCGGGTCGGTGGCATCAGCTCGGTCCCGGTGTCCTGGTCAGACAGCCGGGCTGAGTCCGGTGAATTGCCCACGAAGTGGCTGGTGTCCAACACCACGTGCCGGGCCACCCCGGGCACACCGAGCCGCACGACCAACCAGTCGTTACCGGCGTCGCGCCGGCGCGCGGTCTCCCAGCCGTCGTACATCGCGACCGGGGTGCTGGGACGCAGCACGTTCGCTGGGGAGGAGAAGAACATGTTGCTGCACGCGCGGACCGCACCCCCGTGCAGCACCGAGGCCAGATCCACCCGCCCGCCCAGTCGGCGCGGGTCGGGCACCACCTCGCCGTGCACCCGAAACCGGGCCACCCCGCCGTCCGGGTGTAACCGCAGCCGGACGTGCGTGACCAGCCGGTCCGGGGAGGCGGAGCTTACCGGCAGCTGGTTGGCGCAGTCACCGTCCAGCCCGGTCCGCTCGACCAGGGGATACCACGGCGCGGCCAGCAGCTCGGGCACCGATGGATAGCCCAACGCGGTGGTGGCCTCGACCGAGGCGGACGGCGGATAGTTCCCCCGGAAGTGCGCGGTGTCCACCACCACGCCCCGCACCACGGCTGGCGCGGCCAATCGCACGATCACCGAGTCGGTGCCCCGATCGCGGCGACGACGGGTCTCCCACCCGTCGTAGATCTTGCCTCGGGGGCTCCACGCGGTGGGGTCGTGGGTTGCCGCGTCGGGGCGCAGCAGATGGTGCGCCCCGCCGAAGAACTCGTCGTTGGTGTGGACCACGCGGCCGCCCAGCACCGAACAGGCCAGATCGGGTAGCGCTAAGAAGTCAGTCATCGCCCCCATTGTGGCTATCCATGGCGTCACCGGCGGTCACCAACCGCCCGAAAGGGACTCCGTCGAGGTCGATGGGCTGCCCGCGCAACCAGGTCTCGGTGACTGCCCCGCGCAGCCCGCGGCCGGCGTACGGGCTGATCGGGTTGCGATGGCGCAGTCGCGCCGGGTCGACCACGAACGACTCATCCGGGGCGAACACGCACAGGTCGGCGCGCAGCCCAGGCGTGATGGCGCCTCGGTCGACCAGCCCAGTCAACGCGGCCGGCGCCGCGCACATCCACCGCGCTAGATCAACCAGACCCACGCCCCGGCTGAGCGCCTCGGTCCACATCGCCGACAAACTCAGCTGCACTGACGCAATCCCACCCCAGGCGAGCCCGAAGTCACCGATGTCCAAGCGCTTGGCGGCCACAGTGCACGGCGAGTGGTCGGACACCACGCAGTCGATCGTGCCGTCCAGCAGCCCCGCCCACAGCAACTCCCGGTTGGCATCGGAGCGGATCGGCGGACAGCACTTGAACTGGGTGGCGCCGTCCGGGACGTCCTCGGCCCGCAGCGTGAGGTAGTGCGGGCAGGTCTCGGCGGTGACCGGAAGGCCCTCCGCCTTGGCCGCCCGCAGCGCCGGCAGCGTAGCCGCGCTGGACACATGGACGATGTGGGTGCGACAACCGGTGCGGCGGGTCTGCTCCAGCAATGCCACCACGGCGTTGCGCTCGGCGGCGTCCGGCCGCGATGCCACGAAATCGGCGTACCGCCGGCCGAGCGCGACCGGCCGTGAGTCGATCAAGCTCGGGTCCTCGGCGTGCGCGATGAGCAAACCGCCGAACTCGGCGATCGTCGCCATCGCGGCGTGCAGCCCGGACGGGTCCAGCGGCGGGAACTCTGGTACCCCGGATGGCGGCAGGAAGCATTTGAAGCCGACCACCCCGGCGTCGTGCAGCGCCCGCAACTGGTCAGCGTTGCCGGGCACCGCGCCGCCCCAGAACGCCACGTCGACCATCAGCTGACCCCGCGCGGCGTCCTGTTTGGCCCGCAGCGCGGGCACGTTGACGGTGGCCGGGATGCTGTTCAGCGGCATGTCGACGATGGTGGTGACGCCGCCGGCGGCGGCCGCCGCGGTCGCCGTGGCGAACCCCTCCCACTCAGTGCGGCCCGGCTCGTTGACGTGCACATGGCAGTCCACCAGGCCGGGCAGCACGACCCGGTCGCCCGGTACATCCACGATGTCGGCGCGACGGCCAGCGGCCGGGCCGGGATCGGTGACCGAGGCGATCAGCCCATCCCGGATCGTGATCACGGCCGGCCGTTCCCCAGCGGGCAGCACCACCCGCGCGGCCCGGATGGTACGGCTAGCCCGCCGGGGCGATGCTCCCCAGGGGCCGGCGCGGCGCGCGGTCCACTCAGTCATCCACGTTACGGCGAAGTTACGGGCCGTCCGACTGGCGCCACGGACCGCGTCCTCAGGGGCCGACCTTCTGGCTGGGCCGGTTACGCAGCTCCCGCACGTAGTCGTCCGGGGCGCCGGCCCGCTCGGCCGCGTCGGCCAGCATTCCTAGATATCGGGCCGAAGGCAGCCCGCCCTCATAGGCATCCAGCACATACAACCAGGCCAGTTCGCTGCCCTGCAGGGTATGCACCCGCAGCCGCAGTTTCTTGTGCAGCCCCAGCTCGCCGCCCTCCCAGCGGTCGAGCTGGCTGGCGTCGGCGTCGGTGACGTCGTAAAGCACCACGAAGACCTGCGACTCCGGGTCCTCGACGATCGTGCACAGAGCGCCCTCCGGCCCATATTCCTCCCCGCCGAACGTCATGCGCCAGCCCAGCAGCCATCCGGTACCCGCCATCGGGGAATGCGGGCATCGCACCTTCATCTGGGCCGGATCCATGTTGGATCCGTAGGCGGCATAGAGCGACACTCGCACAGCGTAGCGGTCTCCATCCGAACTGTATGGATGGCAAGCCGAACAGACAGCGTACGGTAGCCGGGATGAGCCGAATAGTAATTATCGGCGGGGGACCAGCCGGATATGAGGCGGCGTTGGTCGCCGCCCAGTATGGCGCTAACGTGACGCTGGTCGAACGGGAGGGTATAGGCGGCGCCTGCGTCTTGGACGACTGCGTGCCGTCCAAGACGTTCATTGCCTCTGCCGGAGTGCGCACTGAGCTGCGCCGAGCGGTCGACCTGGGCGTCGAGGCCGACCTGGGTTCGGCGCGGGTGGACCTGGCCGCGATTAACCGGCGGGTGCTCGGGCTGGCCAGGGCGCAGTCGGCGGACGTGCGGGCCCGACTGCAGCGCGAAGGCGTGCGCCTGATCACCGGCACCGCCATGTTCGCCGAGCGGCCATCCACCGGCGCGGCTCATTCGGTCGTCGCCGTCGGTCACGACGGCGAGCGGGAGGAACTGCCAGCCGATGTGACGTTGATCGCTACCGGCGCCACCCCCAGGGTGCTCCCCAGCGCCGAACCCGACGGTGAGCGGATCCTCAACTGGCGTCAGATCTACCACCTCGACGTGCTACCCGAGCACCTGGTGGTGGTCGGCTCCGGGGTGACTGGGGCGGAGTTTGTCTCGGCGTATACCGAGCTCGGCGCGAAGGTCACCCTGGTATCCAGCCGTGACCGGGTGCTGCCGGCCGAAGACGCGGACGCGGCCGCCGTGCTTGAGGACGCGTTCGCCGATCGGGGTGTCACGATTCTGGCCCAGACCAGGGCGGAGTCGGTTCGCCGCGACGGTGACCAGGTCGTGGTCACCCTGGCCGATGAGACCGAGGTCACCGGCTCGCACGCGCTCATGACGGTTGGCTCGGTGCCCAACACCTCCGGGCTCGGGCTGGAACGGGTGGGCATTACGGTCGACCGAGGCGGTTTCATCCCCGTCGACCGGGTGTCGCGGACCAGCGCGCCCGGCGTGTACGCCGCCGGCGACTGCACAGGCGTACTCATGCTCGCGTCGGTAGCGGCCATGCAGGGCCGGATCGCGATGTGGCACGCGCTGGGGGAAGGGGTGGCGCCGATCAAGCTCAAGACGGTGGCCTCGGCGGTGTTCACCCGCCCGGAGATCGCGGGCGTGGGCATCAGCCAGGCCACCATCGATGCCGGCGAGGTGCCGGCGAGAACCATCATGCTGCCGCTGGGCACCAACGCGAGGGCCAAGATGCAGGGCCTGCACCGGGGATTCGTGAAGCTGTTCTGCCGGCCGGCCACCGGGGTGGTCATCGGTGGGGTGGTGGTCGCTCCGGTGGCCAGCGAACTGATCCTGCCGATCGCGCTGGCGGTGCGGAACAACCTGACCGTCGACGACCTGGCGCGCACGTTCTCGGTGTACCCGTCACAGTCCGGCTCGATCACCGAGGCGGGTCGTCGGCTGATGCGTCGCGGCGACCTGGACTGATCGTGCCGCCGTTGGACACCACCGAACCGCGCACCGCCTGCGTCCCGTGACAAGCGCATCGTTAGCATGAGGCCGATCATCGCCGGCCTTGGCGGGGCGTGTTGACCACACGATTCGTGGGAGGGATCCGAACATGGTGTCGAGGTGGGGCGCGGGGGGCGCGGGCCTGGTGGCGATGACCGCCGCCGTCGGGCTGGTCTTGTCCGGCTGTACCTCAGAGGAATCGCCTTCTACCGCGCCGCCGACGCCGGACTACCTGTCCCCCAACGCCACCGTGCCGCCGGTGACTTCGGATCGGGTGTCCGCCAACGCGGCGTCCCTGGACGAGATTCGTCAAGCTTTCACCCAGGCCGGGATAGCCGACCCGAATCGGTGGGCCCAAGCGGTCCTTGATTACCGGCCTTACCCCGCCGACGATTCGAACTTAACAAAGCTGCGTCAGAATCTGGCTAAGTACAACGTAAGCCCGGACACTGTAGACAAAATGGTGTCGGTGCTGAAGCCCTGAACGAGGTGGTGGATGTGAGCGCGTCTATTCGGGTTATTCGGCTGAGCCTGTTGGGGTTAGCCCTGTTAAGCGTGTTGGCCACTGGTTATGAGTTGGCTGCTGAGCGGCACTGGCACGAGCCGCTACAGCTGGTGCCTTGGATAGTTTTAGTGATTTTGGTGGCGGCTACTGGGTTAGCCGCATTGCCGGCACGGCGCGCGGCGATCCGGATAGCCAGAGCGCTGGCCGGGCTAGCGCTGCTGGCCTCGGTATTCGGGGTTTATGAGCACGTCGCCGCCAACTTCGAGGTCGGTGGGCAGGACCCGTCCTACGCCGCCTCGTGGGAGAGCCGCCCCGCGGTGGTCCGCTGGCTGCTGGCCGCGACCAAGTCGGTGGGTGAGGCGCCGCCGATCGCCCCTGGCGCGCTGGGGCAGACCGCGCTGATCGTCCTGTTGGCCAGCGCTATTGGCCGGGCAGGTCCGGGCAGCGAGCCGGCTTGGTCGCCTCGGCCGGCCGAGCCGGACCGGGCTCAGCTCAGCTGCCGCGAGTAGCGCCTGTGTTCAGCGCTACCGCTGCCGCGGGCCAGGGGCCAGCGCTACCGCTGCCGCAAGTCAGGCCCAGTCGAACGTCCGGGTCACCGCCTTGCGCCACTGGGCGTAGAGCCGCTCGCGTTCGTCGTCGGCCATGGCTGGGTCCCACTGCTTGTCCTTGGCCCAATTCGCCCGCAGGTCCTCGGTGTCCGACCAGAACCCGACGGCCAGCCCGGCCGCGTACGCGGCCCCGAGCGCGGTCGTTTCGCTGACCACTGGCCGGATCACCGGCACCCCGAGCAGGTCGGCCTGGAACTGCATGAGTAGCTCATTGGCCACCATCCCGCCGTCGACCTTCAGCGAGGTCAGCGCGACACCCGCGTCGGCGTTCATCGCGTCGATCACCTCGCGGGTCTGGAACGCGGTGGCCTCAAGGACCGCCCTGGCCAAGTGGCCCCTGTTGACAAACCGGGTCAGCCCGACGATCGCGCCTCGGGCGTCGGCGCGCCAGTACGGGGCGAACAGCCCGGAGAACGCCGGTACGAAGTAGGCGCCGCCGTTGTCCGGCACTGAGACCGCCAGCGCCTCGATCTCCGGCGCCGAGCTGATTATCCCGAGGTTGTCTCGCAGCCACTGCACCAACGACCCGGTGACCGCGATCGAGCCCTCGAGCGCGTATACCGGGTCGGCCGATCCCAGCTGGTAGCAGACCGTGGTGAGCAGGCCGTGCTCGCTGCGCTGGCGTTTGGCGCCGGTGTTGAGCAGCACGAAGTTGCCGGTGCCGTAGGTGTTCTTGGCCTCGCCGATCTCCAGACAGGCCTGCCCGAAGGTGGCGGCTTGTTGATCGCCGAGGATGCCGGCGATCGGAACGCCGGGCAACACGCCCCGGGTCCGCATCGGACCGTACACCTCCGAGGACGACCGGATCTTCGGCAGGATCCGCATCGGTATCCCGATCTCCGCGCAGAGGTCTTCGTCCCAGGACAGCGTCGCCAAGTCCATCAGCAGCGTGCGGGAAGCGTTAGTGACGTCGGTGACGTGCAGTCCGCCGTCCGGCCCTCCGGTGGCGTTCCACAGCACCCAGCTGTCGATGGTGCCGAAGGCCAGCTCACCGCGCCGCGCCCGAGCCATCGCCCCATCGACGTTGTCCAGAATCCAGCGGATCTTGGGGCCGGCGAAGTAGGTGGCCAGCGGCAGCCCGGTCCGATCGGCGTATCGGTTGGCGTCTCCGCCGGCCAGCTGGCGGCAGATCGCGTCGGTGCGGGTGTCCTGCCAGACGATCGCGTGGTAGATCGGCTCACCGGTGGCTCGGTCCCAGACCACAGTGGTCTCGCGCTGGTTGCTGATACCGACCGCGACGATGTCGGAGGTGGTCACCTCATTGTGCGCGGCGGCCTTGGCCAGGGCGGCCGCGACTACCTCCAGCGTGTTCGACCAGATTTCTTGCGCGCTGTGCTCCACCCAGCCGGCGCGGGGAAGGATCTGCCGGTGCTCCTGGCACGCCGAGGACACCACCCGCCCGGCGTGGTTGAACAAGATGCACCGAGTTGAGGTGGTGCCCTGGTCGATCGCGGCCACGTACTCGGTCACGTGGTCTCCTCTCCTGGCCGGTGAGCGCTGGTGAGCGGCTCACCAGCACCGTAAACGACGGACGCTGTGGCGGTCCACGCCACGCGCGGGTGGCTGCCCGCGTACCGTTGAGGGTCAACCAGGGAGGGCCGGAGCAAGTGCGCCACGAGGCAGAGTTAGCGGCAGCGGTAACGGGGCTTGGGCGGTTGGGCCCTGAGCAGCGTGAACGGAGCTGGCGGGCGATGGCCGGTCAGCACGTCGATCTGGTCGTCATCGGCGGCGGCGTGGTGGGGGCGGGCACCGCGTTGGATGCCGCGACTCGAGGTCTGCGGGTGGTGTTGGTCGAGGCTCGCGACTTGGCGTTCGGCACGTCCTCGCGGTCTTCGAAGCTGTTCCACGGTGGCCTGCGCTACCTGGAACAGCTGGAGTTCGGGCTGGTCAGGGAGGCCCTACGGGAACGAGAGCTGATGTTGACCCGGCTGGCCCCGCATTTGGTCAAGCCGGTCAGCTTTCTGTATCCGCTGCGTGGACGGCTGTGGGAACGGCCGTACGTGGGGGTCGGGTTGGCGCTCTACGACCACATGGGTGGTCAGCGCTCGCTGCCGGGGCAGAAACACCTCACCCGGGCCGGCGCGCTGCGGTTGGCCCCCGCGCTGCGGCGTGACTCGCTGATCGGGGCTATCCGGTACTACGACGCGCAGGCCGATGACGCCCGGCATACCCTCACGGTGGCGCGCACCGCCGCGCATTACGGCGCGATCGTCCGCAACTCCACCCAGGTGGTCGGCTTTCTGCGGGAGGCCGACCGGATCTCCGGGGTTCGCATCCGCGATTGCGAGACCGGTGCGCAGGCCGATGTGTGGGCGCACGCCGTGGTCAATGCCACTGGAGTGTGGACCGACGAGCTGCAGCGGCTGTCCGGCGGCCGAGGTCGGTTCCGGGTACGGGCATCCAAAGGGGTGCACGTGGTGGTGCCGAGGGACCGCATCGTGTCGGACTCCGGGCTCATCCTGCGTACCGAGTCGTCGGTGTTGTTCGTGATCCCGTGGCGGGCGCACTGGATCCTGGGCACCACCGATACCGACTGGAACCTTGACCTGGCGCATCCGGCGGCCACCAAAGCCGACATTGACTACGTGCTCGGGCATGTCAACTCGGTATTGGCCACTCCGCTGACGCACGACGACATCGAGGGCGTCTACGCGGGGCTGCGCCCGCTGCTGGCCGGGGAGAGTGAGCTCATCTCGAAGCTGTCTCGGGAGCACGCGGTGGCCAGGGTGGCACCCGGGCTGGTTGCCATCGCCGGCGGCAAATACACCACGTACCGGGTGATGGCCGCCGACGCGGTGAACGCGGCCGCCGCTGACATCCCAGCGCGCGTGGCGCCCTCGATCACCGACCGGGTGCCGTTGCTGGGTGCCGACGGCTACCACGCGCTGATCAACCAGTCCGATCAGCTCGGCGCCCGGTACGGTCTGCACCCCTACCGTGTCCGCCACCTGCTGGACCGTTACGGCTCGCTGCTGCACCACGTGCTCGCGCTCGCCGAAGGGCGCCGCGAGCTGCTCACTCCGTTACCCGGAGCGCCAGACTATCTGAAACTGGAGATCTTCTACGCGGCCAACCACGAGGGTGCGCTGCACCTGGAAGACGCCCTCACCCGGCGCACCCGCATCTCCATCGAGTATCCGCACCGAGGTGTCGAGTCCGCCCCGGCGGCGGCGGCGTTGATGGGCGAGGTGCTCGGCTGGAGCGAAGAGACGGTACGCCGCGAGATCGAGATTTACGTCGCTCGGGTCGACGCCGAGCGGCGTTCGCAGGACGAGCCGAGCGACGAGGCGGCCGATGCCCGCCGCGTCGCCGCTCCCGACGCGCGCCCCGGTGTGTTGGAGCCGGTGTCGTCGTCCTGAACGAGATCAGCTGTCCTTGATCTCGCACAGGACCGCGCCCTGTGAAACCGAGCTACCCGTGCTTGCCGATAGTCCGGTGATCGTGCCGTCCTTGTGCGCGGTGACCGGGTTTTCCATCTTCATCGCCTCGAGCACGACCAGCAGGTCGCCGGTCGAGACGACATCCCCGTCGGTCACCGCGACCTTGATGATGGTGCCCTGCATGGGCGCGGTCACCGCGTTGCCGGAGGTAGACACCCCGCCCTTGGTTCCGTCTCGCTTGCGGGGCGGCTTACGGCTTGCTGTGGCGGTCGCACCGCCCGCGCCGCCACTGCCGGTGCCGGCGCCGCTGAAACCGCCGAAACCGCCGAAGGCCAGGTCGCTGGGCAGCGAGACCTCCAGCCGCCGGCCGCCGACCTCGACTACTACGGTATGGCGAGCGGGTTCCCCGGTGTCGCCGGCCCCGTCGGCTGCCGTGAACGGCGGTACCTGGTTGTTCCACTCCGTTTCGATCCACCGGGTGTGCACGGTGAACCCGTCGGCTGTACGGGCCGCGAAGGCTGGGTCGTCGACCACAGCCCGGTGGAAGTCCAAGACGGTCGCCATGCCCTCCACCCTGAACTCAGCCAGCGCGCGTCGGGCACGTTCGAGAGCTTGGCCGCGGTCGCAGCCGGTGACGATCAGCTTAGCCAGCAGCGAGTCGAACTGGCCGCCGATCACTGAGCCGGCCTCGACGCCGGCGTCGACGCGTACCCCCGGACCGGCCGGGTAGGTGATCGAGGTGACCGTGCCGGGCGCGGGCAGGAAGTTGCGCCCGGCGTCCTCGCCGTTGATCCGAAACTCGATTGCGTGCCCGCGCGGTGCCGGGTCTTCGGTCAGGTTCAGCGGCAAGCCTTCGGCGATCCGGAACTGCTCGCGCACCAGGTCCAGGCCGGAGGTCTCCTCCGACACGGGGTGCTCGACTTGCAGCCGGGTGTTGACCTCGAGGAACGACACCAGCCCGCCTTGGCCG
>Ga0213881_10001599_pt1 | contig 10530 bp, 5 predicted proteins | sample BarmaccoBMER_R08_FD_160104 | JGI IMG/M metagenome (GOLD analysis project Ga0213881, IMG submission 160104) | Barbacenia macrantha exposed rock microbial communities from rupestrian grasslands, the National Park of Serra do Cipo, Brazil - ER_R08 ... | reverse complement strand
TCCGGCGCGGTCGACCGCGACCACGGTGATCCGGTAGCGGCCGGCGCGGCGGTAGGCGTGAGCGCTTCGGTGCTGGCCGGGTTTGAGCGGCACGATGGTCCGGTCGCCCCACTTCAGCGTCACGCTGGCGATTCCGGAGGCGGCGGCCGCCGGCAGCCCGAGCGGCGGGAGGTCGCGTGCCGAGACATACACGTGCAGCGACGCGCCGACCTGGCGCTTGCCGGAGAGCGAGAAGCGGACGGTTGGTCGGACCGTGTCCACGAACACCGAGCCGGACTCGCCCGTGTGCTGCACGCCCGCCGGGTTGATCGCGGTCACCCGCCAGGAGTGGCGGCCGTTGGTCAGCGGCGCCGGAGCGGTCAGGGAGGTGGCGAGCGTTTGGGCGACCGGGGCGCCGTCCACGGACACCAGGTAGCGCAAAGGCCCCCAGCGGGCGGGCGCCGGCGACCACGCCAGCCGTGGTTGAAGCGTGCGCGCATACGCCGAGGCATGCACCGGGCTGGCCGAACCCGGCGGCTGGTAGAGCTGGTCGGCGACGATCAGGGACGCGGCCCCCGAGCCTTGCACCCACGCGACCGCGGCGTCGCCATCGACGTCGCCGCCCGCGGCTAGCCCGTTGGCGGCCGCCGTGGGCCCCTGCGCGGGCGCCGACAGGACCACGTCGGGGCCGAGCGGGCCGCCGCCCGGCGCGTACCGAAGCCGGATCTCGGGCAAACCAGCCGTTCCTGGATCCTGCTGCCAGGCGATCATCTCCGAGGAAAGCCCGGCCGCCGCGGGAACGCCGAACGGCGGGCTGGCCTGAGGCAGTCCGGAGTCGTCGGCCAGCAGAAGCCCGCCGCTGCCTCCGTCGGTGCCGAGCACGGTCCCGAAAAGTAGGTGGGACGTGATCCGGGCGGAGGTGACGTAACCCCGGCCGTACTCGTTCATCAAGATCTCCGGCTGATCGGCGCCGTCCGCCGCGGAGGAGCCCAGCCCGTCCGGCTGGGTCAGGCCATCGTAGATCGACCCTTGCCAGCGGTTCATCAGCACCCGTTGCTCCTGCACGGAGCCGCACCGGAGCACCTCGTGGAATGCCACTCCGACCCACGATGAGTCGCCGCCGGCCCCGACCACCGGATCATCGGCCGAGCCCTCGGTGCAGCCGGGGAGCGGGCCGTCGGCCTGGCCGAAGACGATGCTCGGAGAGGTGCCCCAGACGCGGCGCGAGTAGACGCGCCCACCCTCGCCCCACACCACGATCCCCACACCATCGCCCGCTGCCGCCACCGCGGGGCGACCGCTGCCCGTCCCGGCCTCATCTCCGGGCACCGCGTTCAGGGGAGCGGACTCGAGCGCCCATCTTCCCTGGTAGTAGTAGGCCGCCCGCACGTCGTGGCCGGCGCCGTCGGCCACCGTGAAGGCGAGATACGCCTTGCCGAAGTTCGACATTTCCAGGGACGGGTTGCTCGCGCCGCCGGCGATCGGCGCCGGCGGGGAGAACGGAGTCGACGGTCCCCCGGTTTGCGCGATGTACAGGCCGCCGGAGTTGATGAATGCGACCAGCAGCACGCCGCCGTCTCCGCCGGCGATTACCGGCTGAGAGGAGGCGCCCGCGAGGGTCGCGTCGACCTCTTGCGGGGTCTGGAACACCCCTCCGATCAACCGCGAGACGAACACGTGCGCCACGCCCGCCACCTGCCTGAGGTACGCGAGCCCCCCGCTCCCGTCGCGGGCGATCGACATGCCCGACAGACCTACGATGCCGGCGCTCGGGCCGTCGATGACTCCCGGCGGCGCGGGGGTGGGCTGGGCGAGCGCGCTGCCGGCGGGCAGGAGGAGCAGGGCCACCACGATCGCGGCGGCACGGAACGCCGTGCGCGCACGCGGGCTGCCCGCCCGTGGACCCGATTCCCTGTCGCTCGCCGGTCTGACGCAAGCTAGAAACATCGCCGCCAGCCTAAGGTTGCGCCAGGACGTCGGACGCCCGAAGAGCGCCGCGGGCGCCGGCAGCGGCCGGCCCACGGACGCCCGAAGAGCGCCGCGGGCGCCGGCAACGGCCGGCCTCGCGGCCTTTCGAGGGCCCGAACCGCACCGCACCCCGCAGAGCGGCGCCGGCCGCGCCGGCGCCGTGGCGCGTCACCTGTCTTTCAAGAACTCCGGAATGTCGATCTCGTCGTCGCGAATCTCGAGCGAAGAGCGCTGAGTGTCGTCCATTGTGACGTCGCGATCCCGCCGGGCGCGCCTCGTGGTCTCGCGGGCGGTGGTTGGGCGGGCGTGACCGTGGTCGAAGCCCGTGGCGATCACCGTGACGCGGACTTCGTCGCCCAGCGAATCGTCGATCACCGCGCCGAAGATGATGTTCGAGTTGGCGTCCGCGGCGCTCTGGACGATCTCGGCCGCCTCGTTGACCTCGAACAGCCCGAGGTCGTGGCCTCCGGTGATGTTGAGCAGGATTCCGGTAGCCCCTTCCACCGACTCCTCCAGGAGCGGCGACGAGATCGCGACCTTGGCCGCCTCGGCGGAGCGGTTCTCGCCGGCGGCCGTGCCGATCCCCATCAGCGCGCTGCCGGCTTCGTGCATGATCGTGCGCACGTCGGCGAAGTCGAGGTTGATCAGGCCGGGGATCGTGATCAGATCGGTGATCCCCTGGACGCCCTGGCGCAGGACGTTGTCCGCCTCGCGAAACGCGTCGAGAATCGAGGTGCGGCGCTCGACGATCGCGAGCAACTTCTCGTTCGGGATCACGATCAGCGTGTCGACGTCCTCGCGCAGGCGCTGGATCCCCTCCTGGGCCTGGCGGGCACGCTGCGATCCTTCGAAGGCGAACGGTCTCGTCACCACGCCCACGGTCAGCGCCCCGATCTCGTTTTTGGCGATGTCCGAGATCACCGGCGCCGCGCCCGTGCCGGTGCCGCCGCCCTCTCCGGCGGTGACGAACACCATGTCGGCCCCCTTCAGCGCCTCCTCGATCTCGTCCCGCGACTCGGCTGCCGCACCCTGGCCGATCTCGGGATTCGAGCCTGCCCCGAGACCCTTCGTGAGCTCGTGGCCGATGTTCAGCTTGATGTCCGCGTCGCACATCGCGAGCGCCTGCGCGTCCGTGTTGCAGGCGATGAACTCGACTCCGCGCAGGCCGGCATCGACCATGCGGTTTACCGCGTTGGTGCCCCCGCCGCCGACCCCGACGACCTTGATGACTGCTAGGTAACTGCCGCTTTCCATGATCCCGTCCGACCCTCGATCTAGCGTTGAGTGTTTTCTCGGCTAACGCTCTGAGCGGAGTTTCGCACGTTAAGCGCTGGTGATGCGCTAAGTCAACGTCTTCCTGCGTTCGCAACACTCGTTGCAGAAGCCGGAATTCTCGACGGGAGCACGAGACTCGGGATTTTAGGACCTTCAACCTCTAGTTGAGGGTTAGCCCCCGCCGACGCCGGCAGAACCAGTCGAGCCGGACGCCGTTGACTGCGACGAGCCCGCTCCCCCTGGGGATGCCGGCGACTGCGAACTTGCCGCTGCTGCGGCGGACGTCGGCGACTGGGCGGTAGCCGTTCCGGCGACCGGACGCTGCGGATCGGTCACGTCGATGTACTGCGCGCCCGCGGATCCTGGATCCGCGAGCACCGCCTCGGCCGACACCCACTTTGCCTCGAGCTGGCTGGCCGCGCCGAAGTAGACGCTCGGCCCGCCGCGGATCTGAGCGACGAGCCCGTGCGGGCCGTCCGTGGTCACCTGGCTCACCTTCGCCAGCAGCGGCTGGGGTGCCGCTGCGAGCAAGGCAATCTCCTCGCCTACCTTCGCGTCGGTCACCCGTTTGCCGCCCGGCGGGACCGGCAGCGGGATCATTGGCAGGCTCGACGACACGGGAACGTCGTACAGGAATGTGCCGTCGCCGGCCACCGCAATACTGCGGCCACCGACGAGCACCGCCCCGACCGGAGACCGCTCGATCACCTCGATCCGCATCCCGTGCGGGAATTCGGCGCTCACCCTCAGGTCTCGGACGACCGGGTAGGGGGCCACAGCCGTTCGAAGCCGGCCCGTGCGCACATCGAGCGTCGTCATGCTCCGAGCGGCCGCGACCAACGCCGCCCGGATCTGCCCGGAATCGAGCCCTGTCTGTCCGGTCACGGTCACATGGTCGACGGCCACCAGCGAGGAGTCGCGGAACCACAACCAACCGGCGCCGAGCAGCGCCACGAGAACCGCCAGGCAAAGGAGCGAGAGCCGGGCGCGCCGTCCGACTCGGCGGCGGCCGCTTCGGGCGCGGCTCCTGACTCGATCGCGGTCGCCCGGGCGGCTGGCCACCGCTCCACGGCCCCGGCGTCGTGCGTCCTTCGCTCGAAGCCTGCCGAGCAGGCCTTCGGCGATCATGCGAGTTGGGCGTCCTGGTTCTGTGTCACTTGCATATCTCGGACTGCGAGGCCCGCTCTTGAAGGTTCGACCCCCTTCGGGCGACCCCTACCTCAAGCCGGAGGGGGAGCGGGGCCAGCGTAGACGGCCACCCGGACCGATCCGCTCATCCGACGAGCGAGCGCCCCAGCGCGTCGATATCCCCCGCGCCCATCAGAAGGCACAGGTCCCCTCCCCGCAAGAGCGCGTCCAGAAAGTGCCGGGCATCCTCGAATGTGGGGACCCAGCCGACCAGTCGTCCCCGGGCCGCGTCGGCCGTGGCCGCCGCTATCAGGTGGCCGTCGACGCCGGGGAAGTCTTCGGGTCGCTCGCGTGCCGGATACACGTCGAGCACCGCGGAGACATCTGCGGTCGCGAGCGCGACGCCGAACTCTCTGGCCAGCGCTTTCGTGCGAGAGTAGAGGTGGGGCTGGAAGACCGCGATCACGCGCCGTGGCTCGAGGGTGCGCGCGGCGGCGATCTCTACTGCCACCTCCGTGGGATGGTGGGCGTAGTCGTCGTACACGACCGCCCCGCCGGCGGTCTCACCCAGCCGCTCGAACCGTCGGCGCGCGCCACCGAACTCCCTGAGCGCGGCCGCCGCGCGGGCCCCGTCCGCGCCCGCGAGGACCGAGGCCGTCAATGCGCCGGCGGCGTTGATCGCGTTGTGGGCGCCGGGCACGCTCAGCTCGACGTCGACGCCGTGCCACTGAAAGCGTGAACCCTGCGCCGACAGCAGCGGGTGCGGCGCGTCGTAGCCGACGGAATCGGGAGGACACAGCGCTCGGAGGTCCGGCCGGTCCCACACGACCGTCCGACGGGCGCCGGCCATGAACCTGCGAAACGTATCTTCGAGTTCGAGCCGCGAGCTGTAGGTTGCGTGATGGTCGAGCTCGGCGTTCGTGAGCACGGCGATCTCGGGCTCGAGCTTCAACAGCGATCGATCCGACTCGTCGGCTTCGATCACGATCCATTCGCCTCGCCCCCAGCCCGCGTTCGCGCCGGTGCAGCGAAGCTCGCCGCCGATCACGTAGGACGGATCGAGCCCGGATCCCCGGAGCGCGCGAACGGCCATCCCGGCGGTGGTGGTCTTTCCGTGCGTACCCGTCACGGCCAGGCAGCGCCGCAGCACCGCGATCTGCGCGAGGAGGTCCGCGCGGTGAAGCTCGTTTTCGGCGCCCGCGCGTCGCTCGGGGTTCTCGGGCGGCACCGCGGTTGAATAGACGACCTCCGCGCCGGCGGGGACGTTCCCAGCGCGATGGCCAATCACCGGCTCGATCCCGTGCGCCCGAAGGCGCGCCGTGTAGCTGGAGTCCGACCGATCCGAACCTGTGACCTCGGCGCCGAGCGCCTTGGCGACGAGCGCGAGGCCGCTCATGCCAGCCCCTCCGATCCCCACGAAGTGCAATCGGCGCCCCGACCAGCGCTTCTCAGTCATGGTGCTCGTGCGCGCAACCGAGGAGGTGTCGCTGTTCCGCTGCGCTGAGCGCTACCAAAACGCGACATCTCTCGGATGCGTAGACGCTGCTGCCAATACTTCCTCCGCAATCTCGCGAGCGGCGTCGGGTCTGGCAAGGGCGGCAGATGCCCGCGCCATCGCCGCCAGCCTCCCGGGATCGGCGAGGAGCCGGCCCACCTCCTGGGCCAGCCGGGGGCCCGTGAGCTCATCGTCGGGGATCACTGCGGCGGCGCCGGCCCGTTCCATCCACCGCGCGTTCGTGGTCTGGTGATCCGCGGTGGCGTACGGGTACGGGATCAGCAGCGCCGGCCGGCCGGCGGCGGCGATCTCGAAGATCGAGCCGCCGGATCGTGCCACCACCAAGTCGCTCGCGAGCAGCGCCTCGCCGAACCGCGGGATATATCCGCGGAGGTCGTAGTGCGGGCCGGGTGCGGGCAGATCGGGGAGGTCGCGCTCGCCGGCGGCGTGAAGGACGCGGAACTGCGCGCCGGCGAAGGCCTCGACCGCCGCGAGGTTGATCGACCGCGCGCCCTGGGAGCCTCCGAACACGAGCACGCACGTCTCCTCCGCCGGTATCCCGAACCGTGCCCGGGCGGCGTTGCGATCGGTTGCCGGCGGCGGCACCGGCCGCCCGGTCACGCGGTAGCGCCGCCCGTCGCGCCCCTCGACCGGAAACGCCAGGCACACCCGGCGCGCGAACGGCGCCAGCACTCGGTTCGTCAGCCCCAGGTGGCTGTCGGCTTCGCTCAGCACGAGCGGACGGCGCCCCAGCGCGGCGGCAGCGCCGACCGGGCCGGCCACGTACCCGCCGGCGCCCATCACCCCGTCCGCTCGCAGCTCGCGCAGGAGCCGGCGCGCGCGGACGAGAGCCATCCCGGCGATCGCCGCCGCCCGTGCGTCCCGAAACGCGTTTCCGCTGTGCAGCGGCTCGAGCCGCAGCGTTCGCAGCTCATAGCCGGCGGCCGGCACCAGTTCGAGCTCGGCTCGCTCGCCGCCGACGAATGTGACCACGGCGCCCTCAGCGCGCAGCGCGTCCGCCACCGCCAGCGCGGGCACGACGTGGCCGGCCGTCCCGCCGGCGCCGATCACGATCCGAGGCGTCGTCACGCTCGGTCCCCACCACCCGCAGGCGGCTCTCTCCGGGGAGCGCGATGTTGAGCAGCACGCCGACCGCGGCGAGCATCACGCACAGGTTCGTCGGCGCGTAGGAGATGAACGGCAGGGGCACGCCGGTCAGCGGCGCGAGCCCCAGGACCACAAAGATGTTGAGAAGCCCCTGGCAAAGAATGAGTGAAGTGAGCCCGGTCGCGAGCAGCTTCGCATACCGGCCCGCGGCTCGGCGCGCGGTTCTGAGTCCGGCGTAGGCGATCATCCCGTAGAGGAACACCACGCCGAAGATGCCGAGCACGCCCAGCTCCTCCCCGATCACCGCCAGGATGAAGTCGGTTTGGGCCTCGGGGAGGTAGAAGATCTTCTGCACCGACCGGCCGAGCCCCACGCCGAACAGCCCGCCGGAGCCGAGCGCGATCTGGCCCTGTACCGCCTGGTAGCCGGCTCCCGCCTTGGTCGCCGACGCCCACGGATGGAGAAACGAGCCCAGGCGAGCCCGCTCGTAGGGCTGCAGGAGCACCAAGATGAACACGATCAGCGCGCCGATTCCCACAAGCGCCAGCAGGTAGCGCAGCGGCATGCCAGCGGCCACCAGCAGTGCGGCGATCGCGAACGTGATCACGAGCGCGGTGCCGAGGTCGGGCTCGACGACGATCAGCAGGCACGCGGGAGCCGCGACGACCACGATCGGCGCCACGGCCTGGCGAAATCCCCGCATCCGCTTGGGGTGCTCGGCCAGGTAGCGGGCCACGTACAGGACGAGCGCCAGCTTCATCAGCTCCGAGGGCTGGAACTGAATCGGGCCGGCGGCGAACCAGCGGCGCGCGCCATTGACCCGCACCCCGAACCCGGGAGCCATAACCAACACCAGCAAGACGAAAGACACCAGCAGGAGGATGCTCACCAGCCGCCGATCCAGCAGCGCCACCCCCCGCCTCGAGAGCACGTGCATCGCCGCTAGGCCGAGGGCGCCGAAGATCAGATAGCGCAGGAAGTCGCCGGTGCCGCTGCTGCCCCCCGGGCCGCCAAGCACGCCCAGGGGCGACGACGCGCTGTAGACCATGACCGCTCCGAACGCCAGCAGGCACAAGGTCGCGGTCATCAGAATGCGATGCTCGAGCGGCGGGGGCACGCGTCTCGAGGCCTGCCGCCGTCCGGCGCGACGAGCCGCGGATCGCTCTGCCGCCGGACCGGGAGCTTCGCGCGCCGCCGCTGCCCCGGCCATCACAGACCCTCCACAAGCTCGCGGAAGTGCTCGCCCCGCGCCTCGAAGTCGCGGTACTGATCAAAGCTCGCGCACGCCGGCGACAGAAGGACCACGTCTCCCTGCTGCGCGGCGGCTCGCGCCTGGGCGACCGCACGCTCGAGGTCGCCCACACCATGCAGTGGCACCCCGGTCCCCCTCAGGGCGCTGCCCAGCTCCCCCGCTGCGTCCCCGATCAGGTACACCGCCCGGCATCGCCTGGCCACCAGTGGCGCGAGCGGGGAGAAGTCCTGCCGCTTGCCGAGACCGCCGGCGATGAGGTGAACCCCGCCGTCATATGCCCGCATCGCCACGATCGTGCTGGCCACGTTCGTCGCCTTGGAGTCGTTGACCCAGGAGACGCCGTCGATCACCGCGATCAGCTCGAGCCGGTGCGGGACCCCGGGGAACGTCCGCAGTCCGGCTGCCACGGCCTCGGGCGCTACTCCGCGAGCCAGGGTGACCGCCGCGGCGGCCATCGCGTTCTGGCGGTTGTGCTCGCCGGGGAGACCGATCTCCTCGACGCGCACCAACGCCTCCTCGTCCCACCACAGATACCCCGCCCGCTCCGATAGCTCGGGGCCCGGACCGGCACCGAACAGCACCCGTCGGGCGCACCCGCCGAGATCCTCGACGTCGAGGTCGGCGGCAGCGACCGCGACATCGTCGCCTGACTGGTTCGCGAACACCCGCAGCTTGGCCGCGACGTATTCCGCGTAGCTGGGGTGGCGGTCGAGGTGGTCGGGAGACAGATTAAGTAACACCGCTGCCTCCGGTGCAAACGCGACGCTGTCCTCGAGCTGGAACGAGGACGCCTCGCACGCCACGGTGACGTCGGGCGCCAGCCGGCCGACGAGGGAGGACGCGGCGGTTCCCACGTTGCCGGCGACTCCCACGGGCAGACCGGCCTCGCGGTATATGTGCCCGATCCACTCCGTCGTCGTGGTCTTGCCGTTCGTCCCCGTCACCGCGACGAACTCGTTCGGGATGAGCCGCCACGCGAGCTCGAGCTCGCCCAGCACGGGGATACCGCGGGCGCGGGCCGCCCGCACCGCGGGTGCGGTCTGGGGTACGCCCGGGCTCTTGATGAGCGTCCCGGCGCGGGCGGCAAGAACGTCGCCTGACGCATCCAGGTGAACTTCGACGCCCGCTGCCGAAAGCCTCCCTGCGGCCTGCGCCAATTGTGGCGAGCGCGCCGTGCCCGCATCACAGCCGATCACCTCCTCTCCGCGGGCACGGAGGGCAAGAGCGGCGGCCGCGCCCGACCGCGCGAGACCGACGACGAGAAACGGCCCCGGTGTCAGCGGCGGGCGGGGCTTCACTCACCCACGGATGCTGAGCTGGTACACGGTGAAGCCGATCGCCGCGCACGCCGCCGCGATGATCCAGAAGCGCAGGATGATCTTCGTTTCCGACCAGGCCTGCAGCTCGAAGTGGTGGTGGATCGGCGCCATCAGGAACACCCGCTTGCGGAATGCCTGGAACGAGAACACCTGGATCAGCACCGACAGCGCCTCGATCACGAAGATCCCGCCGAGCAGGAGCAAGAGCACCTCGGTGTCCGTCATGACCGCCATGCCGGCGATGGCCCCGCCTATCCCCAGCGAACCCGTGTCGCCCATGAAGATGCTCGCCGGGAAGCTGTTGAACCACAGAAAGCCGATGCACGCACCGACCAGGCACGCGGCGAGAAACGTCAGGTCGGTCTCGCCGGCGATGAACGTGATTCCGATGTAGGTCAGCATCACGATCGCGGCACACCCGGCGGCGAGGCCGTCAAGACCGTCGGTCAGGTTGACCGCGCTGGAGGTTCCGGCGACCACCAGGTAGATGAACACGGGAAACGCCGGCCCGAGATCGACGCTCACGTCGACGAAGCGAAAGCGGACCGTCGAGGAGAGGCCGGCCTTCTGGGTCGCGACCCACCAGAGGCCGACAGATATCGCAATCGTCACCACGAGCTTGGTGCGCGCGCGCAGCCCGAGCGAGCGGCGCCTGACGATCTTCGTGTAGTCGTCGGCGAAGCCGAGCAGCGCGCACGCGACGGCCGCACCGAAGACCCCCATCGAGCGCCAGTCACGGTGCGAGAGGATCAGGAACGGAATGGCGACCGCGGCGATGATGATGATCCCGCCCATGGTCGGGGTTCCGGCTTTGGTCTGGTGACCCTGGGGGCCCTCTTCTCGGATGTTCTGGCCGAACGAGCGGCGGCGCAGGAACTCGATGAACTTGGGGCTCAGGAACAGGCTGAGGAGGAGCGCCACGGTGCCGGCGATGAGGGCCCGCCCGGATATCGACCCCGTCAGGTGCCCGGAGGCGCTCACCGCCGCGATCGTGATCGCCCGGCTCG
>Ga0213881_10001598_pt1 | contig 10532 bp, 11 predicted proteins | sample BarmaccoBMER_R08_FD_160104 | JGI IMG/M metagenome (GOLD analysis project Ga0213881, IMG submission 160104) | Barbacenia macrantha exposed rock microbial communities from rupestrian grasslands, the National Park of Serra do Cipo, Brazil - ER_R08 ... | reverse complement strand
AGCCGTCGAAGCAGTTCGTCCCTGGGACCTGGCCAAGGCAGAACGCAAAGACAACGCCGAACCCACAGCACTGGACACCGTGCTCGCCGAACTCGTCACCACGTGCCGCGACATCGCCGAACATCTCAAGCCGTTTCTGCCCACAGCCGCTGACCGCATCACAGAGCAATGCGGCAACAGTGGTCCTAGAGTCGCCCGGCCCAGCCCTGTCTTCCCGCGCCTAGAATCGCCCACTACCTGACTAAATATTGTCTGGTCGGGCGCTGCTGCGGCTGAGGAAATCAGTGATCCGTTCGTCCAGTTCGCGGAGGGGTGGCGAGCCGGCGCCCAGTGGCCGGATCTGCCGTTGCAGCGTGCGCAGCCGGTCGCGTGTGCGAGTGGAGCTGACCTGCGCCGCCGTGCGCACAGCATCCCGGCCCAGCGCGGCAGCCTGCTCAAAATCACGACCGACAAGATGGATACCGGCAAGATCGGTCTGCGCGAAACAGCGGGCCCGGACCCGCCAGGGCTCGTAGTCACGTAACACCACGACGCTCAGTTGGATGGCCTGCTCAACGCTACCGATGTAGCTCAAAGACTTGGCGACGTCCGCCGCGAACGCGGCTTCAGTATAGAAACCCAGCCACGGCGGCTCTCCCTCGGGGCGCATCGACTCGTAAGACCGCTGGGCTTCCAGCACCGCGCGACGAGCCGCCCTGACGTCGCCGAGCGACGCTTGACCTCGTGCTTCGAGCGCATGCAATTGGGCGGCTAGCGCCGGGGTCACCGCACGGCTAGCGACGCTGAGTCCGGCGCGGGCGAGCGCGATGGCCTGCCGGGCGTTACGCACTCGCTCGTGCCCGCTGAGCGCACCGTATCCAATCTGCACGGTGAGCCTGCTCATGCTCGCCAGGACGTCGGCTGCATACAGTCGGTCACCCGCCGCCATCGCCAGGTCGAGGGCCTGAATGGCGTAGCGCTGTGCCAGCGAGTGCCGACCGACATCAGCGGTAGTCCAGGACGCCAGCGAAGACGCCTGGGCAACGGCGCTGAGCAGGGCCTTGCCGGTCTTCTCCGCGTAGGTGCCGTGCAGGACGGTGCTGGCCTCACGGTGCAGAAACTGCACCATCTGCTCGCGAACCCGGCCCGAGCCATAGCGGTGATCCAGCCGCTTCAGGTGAGTGAGCTGCTCAGTGATAATCTCCACGTCAGCCATGCCGATACGCCGGCCCGCCGCGCGGCCAGTGCTCTCCGCCGGAGGCATCGTGAGGGCGAACAGCGCAGGCTCGGAGAAAGCCGCCGCACTGAACGCGGAGCCCAGCAGGAACTTCCGTCGGCGCATGTCCCGTCCCGACAACTCGACGACCGTGCGAAGCGTCCCGTCCAGTGTCCCAGAACAGCTCAGGCCATCGTGAAGATCTTCCGACGCGGGAGTGCGGTCAGCGAACCCGCACTCGGTGACGCTGATCTCCTGGTGCGGCTGCCGAGACAGCACCTTGGCGACCAACCGGGGCACCGGCCAGCGCGGCTGGCAACCATCCAGTATGCGGCGCACCGACGTTGTGTTCGTCCCGACGTGCACCCCCTCCTCAGCACCTACAGCCACCACCGCGCGAGCCAGCGCGGCGTTGCTCAACCCCGCCTCCTCCACCAGCACCCGCAGCGGGCGATTACCACTCGCCGCCTCACTCTCACCGCCCACGATGCTCCCGATTCCGTAGTCGTCGTTGTTTGACCGCAGTACAATCATCGCCGGTCATGAGACACCCTGTGAAGCCAACACGTGAAGTGAGACGGAAGTGGGACCCCCGGGCGCCAACCAGAGCCATTGCCACGCCATTTCGACTACACACGCGCGCAGCCGCATGTTTCACTGATGATGACTCCTCCGTTGCCACCGAAGGACAAGTCCAGAATACCCACCGCGACTCACATCGCACCATCCTCCAGGGAGGTACAGCACAGTGCACCTCGATCCGCCGGGAGCCTTGACCTTTCCTCAACCTCAATCATTCTTCTGGCTTCCTATCGACGGTAAGCGCCATGCAGCTGGAATCCGCTACCGAAATTTACCCTCCGGCAAGCTGATCACCACACTCTGCGGGCGACAACTGACGCGAGCGCGAGTGACCGACACCGAGTGGCTATGGCCGACCTGCCCTGAATGCTGGTCTGCCGCCGAGGCGCGCGTCGGGCCGCAGGCGCCCAAGATGTCCGGCACTACGTTTGGCGCTGGCTGATTGAGCTTGGGCAAGGGCGCCAACAGCTCGCACGTTTGCCGGATCACGATATCCGTTCCTGGGATATTGGCGCAGCATGTGTTACCCGTGCTGCCCGCTGCAACGAGCGGACATTGCAGTCGACCTGCTGGATTTCAGCCGCGCGCTTGTCCTGGTAAATCGATACGCAGCGGCCAATGCAGCCGCACAAATCTTCGTACCAGCGCCAGTCGCAGCGGTACTTCAGCTCATGTCTTGGCGCTGCCTCCATGGCCGCCTGGCATCCCTTGTAGTAGGTCAGCTTTTCGGCGGCGCTGGCGTTGTCCCTTGGCGAGAAGCGCAAGAAGTGGCTCACCACATCGCACAGGCTTGCGCGCACCGGCCACGGCGGCACGACCCACCAGCCGGGCTTATCGGCATTCGGGATACCGGTGGTTGGTTCACTCGTCGCGCTCACGTCTGGTTGCCTCCGTTGCTTGCCGATTTCCTGACCAGCAACGTTCCACAGAACCAGGATCTTCGAACGACCAAAGACTTATGGCCGTTATACGCGCCATGCATGAACTCCATTACCGCAGGTCACAGCGGGCAAGTAGTAGCCGGGCGGTTACACTGGCGGCACGCGCATCACCCGGAAGGAGCGTCGGCATTGACCAGTTCAGCAACACAGCGATACTGCCGCTGTGGAACCCGCCTGGCTGCTGACAACCCGGCCAGCCTCTGTGCTGCCTGCCAACGGGCAACCCGGGACAAGCTCATCGCCCCGCCAGTGGTACCAGTCTTGTTCTGGGCAACCGACGAACTACGCGATTCCTTTGCTGCACAGCACATGGGGCGGGTATGCCGCGCCTACCGTCACCATCCGTTCCATACCGCCGTGTATGGCACAAACGGCATTACCCAAGCCTTGGTCGGCCAGTGGCTCGGTGTCAGCCAGGCACAGGTCAACCGTATTGAAAAAGGCGCAGCACCGAAAAATGTTGACACGCTCACCCATTGGGCGCGGGTACTGCGTATCCCGCCCGACCTGCTATGGTTTGACCTGCCTGGCCACAGGCGAGCGAAAGCGGCCAGCGTGAACGAATTATTCGAGTTCGGCACTGCCGGTACGGATACCTCACAGCTCACGCTCGTTAGTGACGAATGGACACACGCGCACAGTAACAACATCGCTGAACTGCTCCGCGAAGGCGCTGAGCTACCGATTACGGCTGACACCGTATCGCGGCTGGCGCATGAGTGGCTGGTGGTCGAACCGCCACAACTCATTGAGGCCAGGAGCGGGCGGCATATCGGTGGCGGCCTGGTCGCCAAGGTCGAGCGCCGGGTGGCACAGCTCCGGCGCATGGATGATTTCGTGGCTGGCGGTGACCTCCACGAACTAGTGGAACGCGAGCTACACACCACCACGAGCTTGCTCCGCGATGCCGCCTATAGCGAAGCCATGGGACGACGCTTGCTGGTGGCGATTGGCGAACTCTGCCAGCTTGCCGGATGGGTGACCGGCGATGCTGGCAACTACCCGATAGCTGCGCACTATCACAGCGTCGGCATCAAGGCTGCCCATGCCGCCGGTGATACGCCGTTGGCTGCCAACATCATCTCAACGCTGGCCTACCAGGTGAGCAACGTCGGCAACCCGCATGAGGCTATTTTGCTGGCGCAGACGGCCGACACCGGCGCCAAGCACCATGCCACGCCAACCACTCGTGCGCTGTTTAAAGAGCGGGTGGCCTGGGCGAATGCCAAAGCTGGCGACCGAAGGCAAACCGAACGTGCCCTTGCCACTGTTGAGACCGACTACGAACACCGCACCCCAGACGATGACCCAGAATGGGTATACTGGCTCACCGAGGCTGAAATAAACGTCATGGCTGGCCGGTGTTATGTGGAACTCGGCGCACCGGGTAAAGCGGTACCGCTGCTATCCGGTGCGCTTGTCCACTACGACGAACGTATGACCCGTGAGCTAGCGCTGTACACCAGTTGGCTTGCCGAAGCACAGGTGATGCTCGGCGATGTCGACGAAGCCGTTGCCAACGCTACCAAGACACTGGAATTGACGGCGCGGATTACCTCGGCGCGCAGTGCTGACCGCGTGCAGGCGCTACGGCAGAAGCTCAGGCCCTACCAGGCCGTACCGGCTGTGGCGGATTTTGAGGCCCAAGTGCACGAAGCGCAGGTGCATGAGCTAGCGCCCAAGGGCCGCTAGGTTCCGGCCGCTGCGAGACACCCGATCCGCTGAACCCCTTGCCCGCGCGGCGAGCAACCGGTAACGATATGCGCATGCGGCGTGCTGTGCTCGAGCAGTTCTGGCCGAGCCGGCGCATGCACGCCTTCGATCAGTTCTGTAGCTAGGCCGCGCGTCGGTGCATGGCCTCCCCGCCCCGCGCGGCCGCTTCCCGGTGCCCATTCATCCCCCCGCACACCAGGAGTATGCGTGTCCGTCACCGATGAACTGCTCGCCAATAACGCCCGTTACACCGAGACCTTCTCCGGGCCGCTGCCGTTGCCGCCCGCCAAGCACGTCGCCGTCGTGGCTTGCATGGACGCCCGCTTGGACGTCTACCGCATCCTGGGCCTGAACGAGGGCGAGGCGCACGTCATCCGCAACGCCGGAGGTGTGATCACCGACGACGAGATCCGCTCACTGGCGATCAGCCAGCGACTGCTCGGCACGCAGGAGGTCATCCTCATCCACCACACCGACTGCGGAATGCTCACCTTCACCGACGATGAGTTCAAGAAATCCATCCAGGACGACACCGGGATCAAGCCGGCGTGGGCCGCCGAGGCCTTCCCGGACCTTGACGAGGACGTCCGGCAGTCCATCGCGCGGATCAAGGCCAGTCCGTTCGTGCCGAACAAGGACTCCATCCGCGGGTTCGTCTTCGACGTAGCGACCGGCAAGCTCAACGAAGTCACGTGAGCTGAACAACCCCGCGAGTCCCGCTGGCACCGCACCAGCGGGACTCGCGGCCACTCAGCCACTCAGCGCTTGGACTACTCGGGATGGGGAGGGTCTACCGAGCTGGTCGGCCATCCATACGCTGGCGCGCACCAGAGCGTCGAGGTCGACCCCGTGCTCGATACCGAGCCCGTCCAGCATCCACACCAGATCCTCGGTGGCCAGGTTGCCGGTGGCCGACTCGGCGTAGGGACAGCCCCCTAGCCCACCGGCGGAGGCGTCCACGCACGTCACCCCGGCGCACAGGGCGGCAAAGGTGTTGGACAGCGCCTGGCCGTAGGTGTCGTGGAAGTGCACCGCGAGGGCATCAATCCCGATGCCGGCACGGAGGAAACCGTCTAGCACCTCCACGACGTGACCTGGGGTGGCCACTCCGATGGTGTCGCCCAGACAGAGCTGATCGCAGCCCGCCTCGAGCAGCCTGCATCCGACATCGAGCACCTGGTCGACCGGCACGGCACCCTCCCACGGATCGCCGAAGCACATCGAGACGTATCCGCGCACCCCCAGACCGCTCGCCTTCGCCCGGCACAGCACCGGTGAGAACATCGCGAACTGCGCGTCGAAGTCGCGGTTGAGGTTGCGCCGGGCAAAGCTCTCGGTGGCCGAAGCGACGATCGCGACCTCGGTGACGCCGGCCGCCAACGCCCGATCCAGTCCCCGTTCGTTGGGCACCAGCACGGGGTAGCGCACCCCCTCGCGAGGGGTGAGCAGCCCCAACAGCTCCGTGGCGTCGGCCAGCTGCGGCACCCAGCGCGGGTGCCCGAAGCTGGTCGCCTCCAGCACCCGCAGCCCAGCCGCGGCCAGCCGATCCAGGAATTCAGCCTTGACCTCGACGGGAACCACCGCCGACTCGTTCTGCAAGCCGTCGCGCGCCCCGACCTCCCAGATCATCACCCGCGCAGGCAGCCCGGCCCTCGGGTGCCGCTCGGGTAGCCCGACGTCCCTGGCGGTCATGTGGGCGCCGGTCCCGGGTTCACCTCGTAGTACAGCAACGAGTGCACCCGCTCGACCTGGGGGATGTCGTCGAATTCCAGCGGCTCATCGGAGGCCGACTCGACAATCAGCGTGCCACAGCCCAGGATCCGGTCGATGAAGGAATGCCGGAACTGCACACTGTTGATGCGGTTGATCGGGATGTCGATGCCGCTGCGGGACAGTATGCCCTCCCGGACCAGCACCCGCCTGGTGGTGAGCACGAAATGCGTGGTGCGCCAGCGCAGCAGCGGCGTCACGGTCAGCCACAGCACACCGAGACCACCGAGCACGGCCAGCCCGATCCACCCGGAGAACCGCCAGGACTGCCCGGCGACCCACCCGGCGGCGTAGGAGCCAAGCCCCACGATGATCAGGAAGGCCAGCACCGGCAGCACCAGCATCTTCCAGTGCGGGTGCTTGTGGACCACCACCCGCTCGTCGCCCCGGAGCAGGTCATCTGGGTAGGGCAAGACTCCTCCTCGTCGCCACTGATCATGGTACCGCTGCGGGGGCGGCGCAACGGGCCGGTACAGTCCGGCGGATCCCTCGACCGGCCAGGTGGACGTGAAAACGTGCTCACGCGGGCGGCGGCGGATCCCGTCGCAGAAAGTTGAGATCAATCATGCGCAACCCGACCCCAGACTTTACCGGGATGGACCCGAGCCAAGCAGGCCAAGCCCTGATCGGGTGGGCCGAGCAGCTCCAATGCAGGGCACAGACCTATCGCAGCCTGCACCACCAGATGTCCCAGCTCGCGGTGACCGAGACCTCGGCGGACGGCATGGTTCGGGTCAGCGTGGACGCCCAGGGCGTGCCTACCGAGATGACCCTCACCGATCGGGCCCGGGGAGCGGATCCGGCCCGGTTGTCCGCAGAGTTGATGACCTGCCTGCGGCGGGCGCAGCGCACCCTGGCCGCCCAGGTACAGGACCTCGTGACCGCGTCGGTCCAGGCCAGTGGCGACGCCGCCGCCGCGCAGATCATGACCAGCTACCGCAACCGCTTTCTCGACCTACCCGAGGACGCACCCGCGCGGCACGCTCGCCGGACCCACCCACCCGATGACGACGATCTGAACCAGTCCTCCCCCCGCTGACCAGGAGCTCCGATGCCCAGGAGTGATCACGCCGAGGCTGAGTCGTGAGGTGCGGTGCCGTTGCGGTGACCATCATGGGGTTGCTCGCGGCTGGCTGCGGTGCCCAGGTATCGCAAGCGCCCGCGCCACCGGCGGTGGCCGACGCCAGTCGAGTCAATATGTGCACGATCCTGACGGGTGCCGAGCTGACCGCGCTGGGTGTGCAGCTGGACACCCGCAAACGCTTCAACGAGGCAGGCGTGGTCGGTTGCCGGTGGCTAGGTAAGCCCTTCACGCTAAGCTTGGAGCGGGACAACGCCACCCTGGCCGGGTACCAGGCTCACCGGCATGATCCGAAGTATGTCAGCTTCGTGGACAACACCGTGAACAGCCGAGCCGGAGCGCGCCTCGGAGTGGACCCGCACGGCTCACAATGCGCACAGCTGATCGATGGCGGATCGGTGTCGCTGTCGGTGAGTGTGGCGGTGCCCTCCAACCTCAATCCTCCGCCGATCGATCCGTGCGCGGAGGCGTTGCGGATCGCTCAAATGATCGAGCCTCGGTTGCCGAAAGCGGCGAAATAACCGGGCGAAATAACCGGCAGGTGCGCGTACCAGGAGCTGAACACGGCACCGCGCCGTCTTCATTCATCGTCACGGCATCAGCGTCCGTCCCGGCACCATGCTTGCCGCACCAACCCGCCGTGACATCCGTCAGGGCCGCGCTATGACGGTTGTGCGCGCTACGTCCTGTTCCGATCATCTTCCTCGGGGCCCGTGGAACAGACCTCACGCCGCTGGTGGGTTTCCCGAATGTGCGTCACATCACCGACCGACAGCGCCCGTCGCTGCCCACCTGACAGCACCACCAACCGACCTTCGGCGTCGATCTCGACCGCGGTGCCGGTGAACGCGGGCTGCCCCGGTAGCTCCACCCCGACCTGCTCGCCCAGGGTCGCGCAGCGTTGCTGGTAAGCCTCCCGCAGACCGGAGGCGACCGGATCGCCCTCATACTGGCACCACTGCCGCAGCTCGGTGTCCAGCGCGCGCAGCAGCGCGCGCAGCAGCGGGTCGCGGTCGGTGCAGGCGGCCTGCTCGATGGCCAACGAGGTCGCGTCGGGCACTGGCAGCTCGTCAGGCCGCAGCGTCACGTTGAGCCCGATGCCCACCACCACCGCGGGACTGCTGTTCGACGACGGAGGCACCACCTCGGCGAGGATCCCACCCGCCTTGCGCCGCTGGGAGCCCAGCAGCAGGTCGTTGGGCCATTTCAGCGCCGCAGGCAGCTCACCCAACATACTGACGGTCCGGCCCAGCGCCACCGCCACCAGCAGCGGTAACCAGCTCCAGCGGGGCTGCGGCACCTCGGTGGGCCGCAGCAGCACCGACAGCGTCAGCCCCGACCGGGCGGGGGCGACCCAGCCGCGCGCGGCTCGTCCACGCCCGGCGGTCTGGTGCTCGGCGACCAGTACGGTGCGATCCAGTGCCCCTTGCCGGGCCGCAGCGGCCAGCGCGGTGTTCGTGGAGGGCACAGTCGCGACAACATCGAGCGCCTGATAGGGCCCGGCCGGCACCACCAGAGCCCGGTGCAGCACGTCCTGGCGCAGAGGCGGCCGCTCAAGATCAGACCACACGATCTCCAGATGTTACCTTTAAGGTCGGGCGTCATGAGTAGCGCCACAGGACCGATCGACACAGGACCGATCGACGGGCCGGATATTCACACCACCGCAGGCAAGCTTGCCGATCTGCTGCGCCGCAACGACGAGGCGGTTCACGCAGGGTCCGCCCGCGCCGCAGCGCGCCAGCACGCCAAGGGCCGCAAGACCGCCCGAGAACGGATCGACCTGCTGCTGGACGCTGGATCATTCATCGAGCTTGATGAGCTGGCTCGGCACCGCGGCACCAACTTCGGCCAGAAGGCCAACCGACCCTACGGCGACGGCGTGGTCACCGGCTACGGAACCGTCGACAACCGGCCGGTGTGCGTGTTCAGCCAGGACGCCAGTGTCTTCGGCGGCAGCCTCGGTGAGGTGTACGGTGAGAAGATCGTCAAGGTGATGGACCTGGCGATGCGGACCGGCTGCCCGATTATCGGGATCAATGAGGGCGGCGGCGCCCGGATCCAGGAGGGCGTCGTCTCGCTGGCGCGCTACGGCGAGATCTTCCTGCGTAACACGCACGCCTCGGGGGTGATCCCGCAGATCTCGCTGATCATGGGCTCATGCGCGGGTGGGCACGTCTACTCCCCCGCGCTGACCGATTTCACGGTGATGGTCGACCAGACGTCCACCATGTTCATCACCGGCCCGGATGTGATCAAGACGGTGACCGGTGAGGAGGTCGGCTTCGAGGAGCTCGGTGGCGGGCGGACGCACAACACCAAGTCGGGCAACGCGCACTATCTCGGCGCTGACGAGGAAGACGCACTGTCCTACGTCAAGGAACTGCTGTCGTTTCTGCCCTCGAACAACCTCTCCGAGCCCCCGGTGTTCGACGCACCTGATCTGTCCCATGGGCCGGTGGCCGACACCGTCACCGACTCCGACCGGGAGCTGGACACGCTGATCCCGGACTCGGCGAAGGCGCCCTACGACATCCACGAAGTGATCGTCCACGTCGTCGACAACGGGGAATTCCTGGAAGTGCACCAGCTATTCGCGCCCAATATCGTCGTCGGTTTCGGTCGTGTCGAGGGCCGCAGCGTCGGCATTGTGGCCAACCAACCCACCCAGCTGGCGGGCTGCCTGGACATCGACGCCGCCGAGAAGGCCGCCCGGTTCGTGCGGACCTGCGACGCGTTCAACGTGCCGGTACTCACCTTCGTCGATGTGCCCGGTTTTCTGCCAGGCACCGACCAGGAATGGAACGGCATCATCCGGCGCGGCGCCAAACTGATTTACGCCTACGCCGAGGCCACCGTGCCCAAGGTCACGGTAATCACCCGGAAGGCCTACGGCGGCGCCTATGACGTGATGGGCTCCAAGCACCTCGGTGCGGACATCAACCTGGCCTGGCCGTCGGCGCAGATCGCCGTGATGGGCGCTTCCGGCGCGGCGAACATCCTGCACCGCAAGGAACTCGCCGCTGCGGCAGCCGACGAGGTGGAGGTGCTGCGGGCGAGGCGGCAGCAGGAGTACGAAGACACTCTGCTCAACCCCTACGTCGCGGCCGACCGGGGCTACGTCGACTCAGTGATCCCGCCCTGCTACACCCGTTCCTACGTTGCCCGCTCCCTGCGGATGCTCAAGGACAAGCGCCAGACCCTGCCGCCAAAGAAACACGGGAACATCCCCCTGTGAGCACAAAACAGT
>Ga0213881_10001597_pt1 | contig 10534 bp, 10 predicted proteins | sample BarmaccoBMER_R08_FD_160104 | JGI IMG/M metagenome (GOLD analysis project Ga0213881, IMG submission 160104) | Barbacenia macrantha exposed rock microbial communities from rupestrian grasslands, the National Park of Serra do Cipo, Brazil - ER_R08 ... | reverse complement strand
TCTCACGACGGTGGCATCCAGGAGGATGGCTGCGGAGAGCCCTATCCCGAACTCCTGCAGTCCGACGAACCGTCCCGTCGTAAAGCCCGAGAACGCGGCGATCATGATGATCGCCGCAGCCGTGATGATCCGGCCAGTGTGTTCGATGCCGTAGGCGATCGCATGCTCATTGTCGTGGACCTTGTCCCACTCCTCGCGCATGCGGGACAGCAAGAACACCTCGTAGTCCATCGACAGGCCGAACAGGACCGCGAAAAGGAAAGATCGGGATCCAGCCCTCGATCTGCGGCGAGGATTTCAGCCCGAGCAGATCACCGCCGACGCTGTCCTGGAAGAACAGCACCAGCACGCCGTAGCTCGCCAGCACCGACAGAACGTTCATGACACCGCTCTCAGCGGGAGGACCACGGAACGGAACGCGCGCAGCAGCTGCAAGTAGCTGATCACCAGCACCGCGAGCACGAGCCAAGGAAACGCCCCGTACGCCTTGCTGAGGAAGTCCACGCCGAACGCCGGTGCCCCGGTCACGAGCACCTGCGCGCCACCGAACCCCGCGGCGGGTGCGTACCGCCCACGAATCCTGTGCAAGAGATCCATGGCGTGCCCGAGTCGCTGTACCCGGCCGCTCGGATCTGGGCAATCTGGTTGGCCGGGTCGAGCACGCTGGCCCTGTGGGCCTGCTCGATGTTTACGAACGCCGGAGCGATCACGGTCGACGGGTTGACCGCCCGGTCCGAGCGCAGCAAAGCCACGAGCCGTCGTTCGGCAGCCGCGACGTTCGGTGTCAGCGCGCTCCCCGGGCCGACCAGAATCGACCACGATTTGGTTCGGCGCCAGCACCCCCGGACTCAGGGTGTGCTAGAGCACGAACAGACCCTCGGTCGCGTTAGTGCCACCCGGAAAGCCTCGGTTGTCGCCGGCGGTCAGGGCGAGCCCAAGCGCGGGCGCCGCCAGCAGCAGCATCACGCCGGTCGAGGCGATTAAGATCGCGATTGGCCGGCGCATGATCGTGCGCGCGAGCCGCGTCCAGAACCCATGATCGCTCGCGGCTCGATTCGCCAGCACCGAGCGGGGCACGACCCGCAGCGAGTTCACCCGCCGGCCCAGAAGTGACAGAAGCACCGGCAGCAATGTGGCTGACGCCGCGACGCTGACCACGGGAACGAGCAGGCCGCCGATCCCCGTCGAGCGGATGAAGGGAAGCGGCATAAACGCCAGCAGCGCAAGTCCGACTGCGACCGTGGAACCCGAGAAGATCGTCGCCCGTCCAGCGGTCGCCATCGTCGTGAGAAGCGCCTCGTGCGGATCGTCGTTACGGGCGAGCTCCTCGCGGTAGCGGAAGACCACCAGCATCGAGTAGTCGATCGCGATCGCGATCCCGAGCGCGCAGCGAGACGATGTTTCGTTACGTAGGTGGCCATCTCCATTAGATGAGCGAGGATCCACACCCGCCCAGCGTCGTCGGAATCGTGATCAGAGCGAACACAAGTGGCACCACGATCCCGCCGAGAGTCGCGAACATGTACACGAGCACCAGAAGCGCAACCGGTACCGCGATCGACTCTCCCCGCGCCAGGTCCTGGTTGTACAACGGCTTGGTGTCGTGGTTGATCGCCGGAAAACCGGTCAGGTACGTGCGCGCCAGGGACCGTGCCGACCGCCTCCTTCACTGCCGTCGTTCGGTCGGGCGCCTTGGCGTTCTCGAGCGACGTCTCGAGCTGGACGTACACCACCCCGGGCGGCGCTGGGAGTACGGGCCCCGCTTTGCCGTCGGCGAGTACCGCGGCGCCACGCTGGGCCGCGCCTCGACTGCCACGAGGTTAAGCCGTCCCCCGGTCGACCGGGCCACGAGCGTGAAGGCGCCGTCGCTGCGCTCGTGGAGGTGCGAGCGAAGAATGTTCAGGCCACGCTGAGCAGCAGACCCGGGGACGGTGAATTGATTGCTAAGAAGCGAACCGAGGCTCGACGCCGCCCAGCCGCCGAGCAGGAACAGGACGATCTAGGTGAGCAGAACCAGCCGTCGGTGCTGGACGACGAATGCAGTCGTGCGCCGCATCCGCGCCGACCTTACCCATGCATGCCCTTCGGCCACATGAGGTTAATCACAGACTGCACGAAGCGCTCATAGCGGTCGGGCGAGTACCGGCTCGGATCGGTGAGGACCATGCGACCCGCCTCCTCACCGAGGTCACGAATCGCCCGGGCCGCCAGTTCGACATCGAGGTCGCGCGGCAACTGATCGCGATCGATCGCCCAGCGGACGAGCCGCTCGATGCGCTCGAGGATGCCCTTGCGGTGAGTCTCAACATGCTCGCGCACGATCGCGGGCGTACCCTCCAGCGGCAGCAGGATGATGCGCCACGTTGCCGGCCGGGCGGTGACCGCGTCCAGGAACCGTCGAACGCTTCCCGCGAGCACGTCCATTGGGTCGTCTTCCCCAGGAGTGCTCGGTACCACGTGGGCGAGTTGGTCAAGCGAATAGCTTTCCTCGCGCTCGATCAATGCGTGAAGGAGGCGACCGAGGTTCGGGAAGTGGTCGTAGATGACCGGCCGCGTGACCCCTGCCTCTCGGGCGATCGCCTCGATCGACACCCCTTCGTAGCCCTGCTCCAGGATCACGCTGAGCGCGGCATCGATCAGCTGCTCGCGCCGCTGCTCGGGCGGCATCCGCCGCGCGTAGGGGCGCCGGGGCTTCGGCTCGGGATTCTCAGAGCGAGGAACAGGTCGGGTTGCCATCGTTGAGGGCCGCAGGCTAGCGCAGCCCTCCGCCCTCTCCCTCAGCGCCGGCGCCGCCTGCGCCCGTCCACGACCCTCCGCAGAACCGCGTCGGTCCAGGTGTGGGTGCGGAGCAACCTGTAACGCTCAGCGGCGATCCGCATGTAGGCCTCCGTCTCGGTGCAGCCCTGGACCAGGTCCCCCTCCCGAAGCATCGCCACCACGGGCTGGTACTCCGTCGCGAGCCACAGCGAGGCCGTATGAACGCGATCGAGTCGCTCCTCGCGGTCCTGACTGGCACGAAAGCCCCACGCCTCGATGCTCTCGGCAAGGACGGCGTAGTCCCAGGGATCGGAGAGCGCGATCTCGGACCGCGCCTCCTCTGGGAGGGGAACCCTTTCGAAGAACACCCGCTCGTGGCTCTTCATCGGCAGGTCGGTGGCCTTCATCGCGCGGCTTGCGTCGACGAGCGTGACGATCTCGGCCACGTAGGCGTCGATATCGGTCCGGCCGAGTGCCCGAGCGACCGAAACCCGGTGATGACCGTCGCGCACGAAGTAGATCTCGCCTACCTTGAGGAGATCGACCGGGGGCATCGCCTCGCCGCGACGCATCGCGGTCGCGATGTGCTCCCAGCGGCCGCGGACCCGCCCCGAGGTCGGTCGAAACCGGCGATCAAAGTCCCGACCACGGTCGACGGTGCCCACGATCAGTCCGAGCGGGACCACCCGAAGCCCGACCGAGCGCTCGCTGACAAAGCCGAGCGCTTCAATCACCTCGTCGTAGGGGAGGATCACGCCAACGTCGTCCGGCTCCCCGCGCAGACGCGCAAGCAGCCTCGCGAACATAGCTCGCCGGCGGGCGCGCAGAAAGTCGTGTTGCGCATCCACCCCGGACAACCCGGTGGAGCGCGGGGCGGTCATGGTCGGGTGCGAAGGTTAGCCAGTCGTAGGGGCCTCGCCCGCGGGCGAGGCCCCGCCCGTGGGCTCCGACGCCGGCTGCTGGCCCGCGGCCGCGGGTTGCCGCGCGACGTCCGGGCCCGCACCGTCGCCGAGCAACGTTCGCCCGCTCTCCACGTCGAAGAGGTGCAGGTGGTCGACGTTGAACCACAGCTCGGCCTCTTCGTGCTCGCGAACGCGGCTCGCGGCGTCGAGCCGCGCGACGACCTGGCTCCCCTCGTGGGAGTGCGGAAGGTCGGCGGCGCCGGCGTCCTGGGCGAGCTCCTCGAGTTCGGTCGACGAGACCCCCTCGGATTCCACGACGAAGTAGGCGAAGTACTCAGATCCCATCGCCTCGAGCACGTCGATCTTCGCCCTGAACGTGTGACCACGCGAGCGGTCGCTGATCAGGCTGGCATCCTCGAAGTCCTCGGGCCGGATGCCGGCGACGATCCCGCTGCGGCCGCCGCCTGGCCCGGAGTCGAGCTGTCGGCGCACGGAGTCGGGGATCCGCACCGTCCCGATCGGTAGGTGCAGCTGGTCACCGTCCAGCTCGCCGGGAAGGAAGTTCATCGACGGTGAGCCGATGAAGCCGGCTACGAACAGGTTGGTGGGGTTGTTGTACAGCTCCGTTGGCTGACCGACCTGCTGAAGGATCCCAGCGCGCATCACGGCGATCCGGTCACCGAGGGTCATCGCCTCGGTCTGGTCGTGGGTCACATAGATCGTGGTGGTGTGCAGATCGTGCTGAATCCGGGAGATCTCGGTGCGCATCTGCACGCGGAGCTTCGCGTCGAGGTTGGAGAGCGGCTCGTCCATCAGGAACGCGCTCGGATTCCGGACGATCGCACGGCCCATCGCCACCCGCTGACGCTGACCGCCCGAGAGGTTGGCCGGCTTTCTCTCCAGATGCTGTTCGAGGTCGAGGATCTTGGCAGCCTCGTTGACCTTCTGGTCGATCTCCGCTTGCGGCACCTTCGCGAGTTTCAGCGCAAAGCCCATGTTCTCGCGCACGGTCATATGGGGATAGAGCGCGTAGTTCTGGAAGACCATCGCGATATCGCGGTCCTTGGGCGCCTTTTCGTTGACCACCTGGCCACCGATCTTCAGCTCGCCGTCGGAGATGTCCTCGAGCCCCGCGACCATCCGCAGCGCCGTCGATTTGCCGCAGCCCGAAGGCCCGACGAGGATCATCAGCTCGCCGTCCGGCACGTCCAGGTTGAAGTGCTTCACCGCCTCGAAGCCGTCGGGATACCGCTTGGTTATGTCGTCGAACTCGATCTCGGCCATTGTCTGAAAACTCCTTGTATGTCTAGCCCTTGACTGCGCCGGCGGTCAGTCCGGACACGATCCGCCGCTGGAACAGCAGCACGAGCAGCATGACCGGAACGGTCACCACCACCGCCGCCGCCGCGATGTCGCCGTAGGGCACGGTGAACTGTGAGACTCCGGGGAACGTCGAGATCGCCGCGGGCACTGTCTGTGCCGCCGTAGTCGAGGTGAGTGAGATCGCGAAGACGAAGTCGTTCCAGCAGATGATGAACACGAGGATGAACGTCGTGACGATGCCCGGCGTGGCCAGCGGGACGATGACCTTCATGAAGGCCTGAAATGGCGTTGCGCCATCGACCTGCGCGGCCTGCTCGAGCTCCCAGGGAATTTCTCTGAAGAAAGCCGACAGCACGTAGATCGACAGCGGCAGTGCGAACGTCATGTACGGAATGATCAATCCTGGCCAGGTGTCGTACAGACCGATCTGGCGCCACAGGTTGTACAACGGACCGACGAGCGAGATCTGCGGGAACATCGCCACTGCCAGCGCGACCGCGAGAATGGCAGCCTTTCCCGGGAAGTCGAGCCGTGCAATCGCGTAGGCGGCCGCACACGCAAGCGCCACCGCGAGCAAGGTGGAGATCAGACCGATGCCGATCGAGTTGCGAAGCGCGTCGGTGAACGTGCCCAGCTTGAAGATGTCGGAGTAGTTCGACAGCGTCCAATGATGGGGGATGAAGCTCCCGTCCGTGGCCGACGCCGAGGTCTTCAGCGACAGCATCACGATCCAGACGACGGGCACGAGCGAGAACACGACGACCACGAGGATCGCCAGCGACCAACCGCTGGTCTCGCGCGCACGGTGACTCAACCTTCACCTCCCGGTGCTGCGCCGGCGCCGAACCCCTTGATGAACACGAACGCGATCAGTGCGACGAACAGGAACAGCACGATCGAAACGGCGGAGCCAAGCCCCAGGTTAAGCCGGTTGAGCAGCGTCGCGTAGTTCAGCATCGAGATCGATTCGGTGCCCTGAGCCCCCTGGTTGAAGATGTAGATCGTGTCGAAGATCCTGAAGGCGTCAAGCGTGCGGAACAGCAGGGCGACGAGGATCGCCGGCTTCATCAGCGGCACCGTGATCCGAATAAACCGCTGCCACGCTGTGGCCCCGTCGACCTTGGCCGCTTCCAGCAGCTCGTCCGGGACGAGCGCCAGCCCCGCGAGCAGCAGCAGGGCCATGAACGGCGTGTTCTTCCACACCTCGGTCACGATGATCGCGACGTAGGTGCCGAACGTGTGACTCAACGGGTCTCCGCTCAGCCCGAGCAGCTTCGGGATCCAGCCGCTGTTCAGCGACCACGCGAGCTCCCACGAGTACGCCGCCACGACCGCGACGATGCCGTACGGAATGAGCGCAACACCGCGCACGAGCCCCCGGGCGAAGATCGCCCGATGCATGATCAGCGCGAGGCACATGCCGAGCACGAACTGGATGGAGACGCTGATCACGGTGATGATCACCGTGTGCAGAACGTCCTGCCAAAACACCGGGGCGCTGAACACGTGGCCGTAGTTGGCCAGCCCGATGAACTTGCTCTGCGCCGGGAAGCGCAGATCCGACCGCTGAAGCGAGAGTATGACGGCATCGATGATCGGGTACGCGGTCACGGCGATCATCACGATCAGCGCAGGGCCGACGAGCAGCGCAGCGAGACGCCGCTCTTCGCGTGCTCGCTCGGTCAGGCGCCGGCGGCGCGGCGGCGCGGCGGCGGCGGGCGGCGCGGCGACGGCACCGGTGGTCACAGCAGCGCCCCCGATGAGAGCGACAGCTTGATCTCGTTGCGCAATGTGGTGACCACGCTGCCGGGGATGATGTTCGAGGTCGGCGACAGCGCCTTCTGGATCGCGAGCGTGACGTCAGCGTAGGCGGCGGTCTGAGGACGGAGACCATACGTCTCGAGCTGCTGCTTGATCAGCGAGTGGAAGGGATACGCCTTCTGGAATGAGGGGACGGAGTAGATGCTCGCGGCAACCGGCGCCAATCCACCCTTCACCGCGTACGTCGTCTGGTTGGCAGGCTGGGTGAGGCACTGGACGGCCGCAAAAGCGAGGTCGGGGTGCTTTGAGTGCGAGGAGATACCGAGGTTGTAACCGCCGATGGAGACCCGGGGCGCGAGCTCGGGTGCCACCCTCGGGAACGGGGCGTACGCCATCTGTTTCGCGACCGCCGGATTTGTCTTCTGGGCGGAATTCCACACGAACGGGTAGTTGAGCTCGAACGCGGCGTTCCCCATGTCGAACGCCGTGTCCGCCTGACCCTCCATCGTGACGTTCAGGGACGGGTCGGCCGCCGGCGAGTTGGCGAGCAAGCGCATGATTAGTGCGGCCGCCCGCGACGTCGGACCGATGACCACCGTGTTGTTGGGCCCGAGGATCTGGCCGCCGGCGGAGTTGACCAGCGAGTTGAACCACACCGTGAGGCCTTCGTACTGCGCGCCCTGGACCTCGATGTAGTGGGGCTTGCCCTTGCGAGCCAGCTCGATCGCGTCGGTGATCATCTGCCCCCACGTGGTGGGCGGATTGGGCACCAGGTCCTTTCGATACCACAGCAACTGGGTGTTCGAGTTGATCGGAACTCCCCATAGCTGACCGTTATAGGTGGCGGTCTGGATGGGGCCCGGGAGGTCCTGGCTCCGGATCTGCGCGCTGAGCGCCGCCGGCACCGGGTGGACCCATTTTGCGGTGGCGAACTCGGCGGTCCAATCGACGTCCATGGCCAGGATGTCGATCGAGGAGTCGTTCGCCGCCAGCCGGCGCACGAGCGAGACTCGCTGCTGGTCCGAGGAGGTCGAGAGGAAGTTGAGCTTGATGTTGTACTGGCCCCCCGACGCCTTGCTGCAGTTGGCCGCGGCCGCGGCAAATGAGCCCGAGGGCTCTGGGAACACGTACCAGTTGAGCGTGACCGGGCCCTTGCTCGAGGACCCGCAACCAGCGATCAGGGCGGTGGTCGCAGCTGCTATTACGAATCCGGCCAATCGCCGTCTCCGCACCTCGCACTCCCTCTCTCCGTTTAACGGTCCTAATTATTACCCGCCTCGGGGTGATCGGCAAACCGGTGAAGGCAGTGTTCAGGTTTGAAGGATCCCTCCATGCGACCTCGAACGTCTGTTCGGCTCGCTACGCTGGCCCCATGCGCGACGCGACAGAGAGGGCCGCGCTTGTGGCGCTGCTCCGGACCGGTAGTCAGCCCTGGAATATGTATGCGGATGCCGTCGAGCAGCGTGGTAGCGCGCTGGCGGTCCTAAATGATGAGGTCGCTGGCCGGCGCCCGCAGGCGAGCCTGTTCGCGGACGATGCGGACGAGATCCTGAGCCGAGCGAAAGCAGATATGCGCCGGTGGTCGGAGCGTGGCATGACCCTGCTCACGGTCGTCGACGAAGGCTATCCGGAGAACCTGCGCGCCGTGTACGACCGGCCGCCCTTCATCTTTGTCGCCGGTGGACTGCAGCCCGCCGACTCCCGATCGATCGCGGTCGTCGGTGCCCGGTTGGCTTCACCGCAGGGAGTCGCTCGGGCCAGAGCGATCGCGGAGCATCTGGTGCGGGAGGGGTACGTGGTGGCGTCTGGACTCGCGGCGGGAGTCGATACGGCGGCTCATACGGCCGCGCTCGCCTCGGGCGGCCGTACGATTGCGGTGATCGGCACGGGCCTCGACCGCGCCTATCCGCCTGAGAATGCCGAGCTGCAACGTCGGATCGCGGCGCAGTGTGCGGTGATCTCGCAGTTCTGGCCGGACTCGCCTCCGAGCCGTCGGAGCTTCCCGATGCGCAACGCGGTGATGTCCGGTGTCTCACTGGCGACGGTGGTTGTCGAGGCTTCGCAAACGAGCGGCTCGAGGATGCAGGCTCGCTTGGCACTCGCTCACGGCCGGCCCGTTTTCCTGCTCGAGTCGCTGCTCGACCAGGATTGGGCGCGCGAGTGCGCGGCGCGGCCGGGCGCGCACGTCGTCCGCAGGCCGTCTGACATCACGACGGTCGTTGAGCGCCTGACGTCCTCGGGAGCCCTCGTCGCCTGACTCACGATGCCGTCCGTTCGGGAACTGACCGAGCCGTACGAGAATTTCATGCTCGGTCCTCGCCGCGGTCCCGAGGTGTGTGGCGTCTGCTTCAACTTCACGAGGGGGTTCACCCGCTGCTACGCGTGCGCCCATGGGGAACAGCTCATCGACGTGGTCGCGCCGATCTCCTACAGCGTCGCGGGAGAGCAGCTGCATCATGCGCTCGCTGCCTACAAGCGCCTCACCGGCGATGTGGCCCGGCGCCTTCGCGTCGAGCTAGCCGCCGTGCTCTGGCGCTATCTCGGAGAGCACGAGGGTTGCGTCGCCGGCGTGGCTGGCCGGGCGGAGTTCGAACTGGTCACCACCGTCCCATCCGGCGAGCGAGATCGCGATGAGCGACATCCGCTGCGCTGGATCGCCTCCGAGGTGGTCGGGCCGACGCGCGGACGCTACGAGCGGCTGCTGCGCCGCTCAGAGCATGCGGTCGCGCCCCGCGCCTTCGACCCCGAGAAGTTCGTGGGCGTGCGACGGCTGGACGGGGAGAGCGTCCTGCTCATCGACGACACCTGGACGACCGGCGCCAACGCCCAGAGTGCAGCCGCCGCGCTCAAGTCCGCCGGCGCCGGCCCGGTCGGCGTGGTCGTCATCGGGCGCCACCTGAACCGCGAGTGGCACGAGAACGACCGGCGGTTGCGGGGAATCTCGCGCCCGTTCGACTGGCGCCGATGTGCGCTGTGCGGATCGTGAGTCGCAGCCGGGAGCGCGGCAACGGACCGCGGGCGCGGTAAGGGGGAGCCGTTAGCGCGCAGGCGCAGCCCGGAGCGCGGCTATCCGTCCGCCGGAAACACGCCGGTAAGACCCGAAAGGACGCCCGCTCAGCGAACGGGTTCGGCCGGTTCCTTGGCTGGCTCCGTGGTCTCGACCCTCGTCTCCTCAAGAACCTGCTCTCGAGGAGCCGGTTCCTCGCCGCTGAGGGCACCGCGGAAGTCGCGTAGCCCGCGACCGAGCGCACGTCCCACTTCGGGCAGACGCTTAGGGCCGAGCACCAACAGCGCGATCACCAGGACGAACAGCAAGTGCGTTGGCTGGAGGATGTCGCCGATCACTAGCGAGAAAGCTTAGCCGGTCCGGGATGCCAAAGCCAGCGATTTCGCGCTGCCCGCTGCGGTCGCGTTAGGTCATCGGCTCCGATCGCACGCCCTTTGCGATTTCGTGCGCGACGCGCCTAGCGGCCGCGAGCGCGCGTCCATCCTCGTCGAAGGCGGGGTCGTATGCAGTGATTGAAGCGGCGGCGACGTTGAGGCGCCGGCAGACCAAACGAATGCACGCCTCGAGCCGCTCGAGGCAGGGGCCGCCTCCGGCCGCATACTGATTTGCTTTCGCATCGTCGATGTCGATCGAGTCGAGGTCCAGGTGTAGGTAGACGCGCGAGGCGCGGGTCGCCAGATCCTGTACCGCGTGGTCGAAGCGCTCCACATCGATCACGTCCGGAACCGCCAACACTGCGGACCGCTCCAGCCGCTTTCGCTGGTAGGGCTCGAGGTCACGGACG
>Ga0213881_10001596_pt1 | contig 10541 bp, 6 predicted proteins | sample BarmaccoBMER_R08_FD_160104 | JGI IMG/M metagenome (GOLD analysis project Ga0213881, IMG submission 160104) | Barbacenia macrantha exposed rock microbial communities from rupestrian grasslands, the National Park of Serra do Cipo, Brazil - ER_R08 ... | reverse complement strand
TCGCGGCCGTTTTTATTCCGCTGGCGTTTATGCCCGGTTTGCTCGGCCGCATTTTCCGCGAATTCGCCGTCACAATTATCGTCGCGATTCTTGCCTCGGGGCTGGTCTCGCTCACGCTGACCCCGCTGATGTGCTCGCGCATTCTCAAGGAACGCGGCGAGGGGCATCGCAAAACCTGGACGGAACGCTTCGTCGAGCGCTTTTTCGATCCGATCCGTGATTCATACGGGCGTACATTGCACTGGTTTCTCGATCATGGCTGGATCGCGGCGCCGATCCTGATTGCCTGCGCGATCGGCGTCTGGTTCTTTTTCAAGCAACTGCCGTTCACTCTGTTGCCCACCGGTGATAGCGGCACGATTCGCGGCTTTTTCATCGTTCCCGAAGGTGCCTCGCCCGACCAGCAGCGGCGCCTTCAAAACGAGCTCGATCCCATTCTCCAAAGCAATCCCGCCGTCGATAAGTACTTCACGGTTGCGGGGCGCGCTGGCCGCGGTGCTGGCGTTTTCACCGTTATTTTCCTGAAGGACCAACGGCATCGTCCCGACATCGAGACCGTTGCCGCGCAGCTGCGCAAAGCCTGCGCCGGTATCCCGGGCGTAATGCCGACTCTGAACCCGCAGCCAGTCTTACAAATCAACATCGGCGCGACCGGCAGCCAGTTCGGCCGCTACTCCTATGTGATCAGCGGAATCAATCCTGACGAAGTTTATGCCGCGGCTGACAAGCTACAGGCCAAGCTGGTCCAGTACCCCGGCTTTACTAATCCGCCCCGCTCCGATCTTTTCCGCGCGACACCTAACCTCGACATCCACATTGATCGGGATCGGGCGGGCGTTTACGGCGTGTCCACGACCAAGCTGGAAGACTTGCTCAAGGCTGCGTACTCACAGAACTACGTTTACCTGATCAAGGAAGCGGACGACCAGTACCAGGTAATCTTGGAAGCCGAAGATCAGGCCCGGACATCTCCCCAGGATTTTCGCCAGATCTATGTCAAGCCGGACAATGGGAATACTATGATTCCCATCCGCGCCGTGACAAAGGCCAGCGAAACTGTCGGCTTGGACTCAGTCAATCATCTCAATCAATTCACCAGCGTCACCTTTGGCTTCGACATCAAACCGAATGTCGCGCTGGGAGACGCGATTGAGTACATAGAAAAAGCAGCGGCGGAAGCTCTGCCACCGAGTGTGCATGGTGAACTACAAGGCGAGGGCCTTGTTCTACAGCAACTATTCCAGGCTTTGCCTTACCTGATTATCGCCGCGCTCTTCGTCATGTATGTCATCCTCGGCATTCTCTATGAAAGCTACGTGCATCCTGTCACCGTACTTTCTACCTTGTTCCCGGCCGTCGTTGGCGGCTTGATGACTCTCTGGCTCTTTAACAGCACGCTCTCACTCTACTCAGTCATCGGCCTCTTCCTCCTTATGGGTATCGTAAAGAAGAACGGTATCATGATCGTCGATTTCGCCCTGCATCGTCTCGATGAAGGCTACGAATGGCGCGACGCGATTCACGAAGCCAGCGTGGAACGCTTCCGGCCGATTATCATGACTACGCTGGCTGCGCTGATGGGGGCATTGCCGATCGCGTTTGGCGTCGGAGCCGATGGAGCATCACGCCGTCCACTTGGCTTAGTGATCGTCGGCGGGCTGATCGTTTCGCAGTTAATTACCTTGTATATTACTCCCGTTATCTATCTCTGGCTGGAATGGTTTCAGGAACATGTCCTCGATCGTGTCCCATTCCTCCGCAGCGCTCATTTCCACGAGCACGACTTTGCCCATCCACCGGCAACTGCTCGCCCGGAAGCGGTGCCGGTATCCTAGCTCGTATGGTGACAGCGCAGTTTCCCAAAGAAGCATCACAGACTGGCGACTTCGAGCGGCAGGAAGATGTCTTCCGCGACTGGGTCTCAGCCGATGGCAGCACCCCGTACGCAGCAGTGGCAGATCGCTATCATCTTTATGTCTCGTTAGCTTGCCCCTGGGCGAGCCGGACCGTCATTGCCCGCAAGCTACTTGGGCTCGAGAATGTGATAGGAATGACTGTACTTGATCCCGTGCGCGATGAGCGCGGCTGGGCTTTCCGTGATGGTCCTGGATACAGCAAAGACCCGGTCAACGGTTTTGAGTACTTGTCTGAAGCTTACATCGCGACCGACCCGAATTTCGACGGACGTGTGACTGTTCCTGTACTCTGGGACAAGGTAACCAGCCGAATCGTTAACAATTGCGAAGACGACATCTGCCTGATGTTTAATGATGCCTTCCATTCACTGGCAGAAACTAAAGCGGATCTGTTCCCGGTCGATATTGCCCATGACCAGAATAGGCTAAGCGACTACATTCACGACAAGGTTAATAACGGAGTTTACAAGGCCGGCTTTACCACGCGACAGCGCGGTTACGAACATGCCTGCAAACAGGTCTTTATCGCACTCGATGAGCTGGAGAATCGGCTGGCTACAGGTCGGTACCTGTTTGACGACAGAATAGTTGAAAGTGACTGGCGGTTATTCTGTACTTTGGTCAGGTTCGATGTAGTGTACTATATCCATTTCAAGTGCAGTATTCGCCGTATTCTCGATTACCCGAACCTACAGGGGTACTTGAAGGACTTATATCAGCAGCCAGGCATCGCCGACACCGTGAACTTCGACCACATCAAACGCCATTACTACATGACCCATGACCAGATCAATCCGAGCCGGATTGTGCCGGTCGGGCCAGTCCTTGATCTGACGCAGCCGCACGGGCGCGAGAAGCTCTCGCATTCCAGAAGAGATACATCGGAAATCCGCTGAGCATTATCCCTAAGCCGATCAGGCTGTTCGCCGGATATCGTGCAACTGTGCTGAACACGAGCCAGGAACACGCCGCGATGAAGAATAGCGTGGTGAACGGGTGGCCCGGCACGCGAAAGCTAGATGGTACTTTGCGCCGGCGAAAGGCAAAGAGGCACGCTGCACTGAGTCCGAAAAAGACTACATCAACGGATACGACGTAGTTAAGAATCTGTTCGTAGCGCCCAGAGAGTGCGATAATCAGTGCGAGCGCTCCTTGCAGGGCGATCGCCACCGCGGGTACTCGCGCGCCGTTTAGCCGCGCGAGGCTGCGGAAGAATAGTCCGTCTTCGGCCATGGCGAAGTAAACGCGAGGGGCGGTCAGCATGCTCTGGCTCAGAAAGCCAAGCGTCGAGATCGCGATCGCAATCCCGATGAGTTTGGCGCCCGTTCGACCAAGTGCGATCTGCATGACGGCCGATGCCGGCGTCGCCGTATGAGAAAGTGTCGCCGGGCCAAGTACGCGAACACAGACAAAGTTGACACTTACATAAACGACGATGACACCAGCGATGCCGAGCAGCAACGCGCGCGGCAGTGTTTTCTCTGGCCTGCGCACTTCGCCGGCGACAAAGCAGGCTGTTTGCCAGCCGCCATAGGCAAACTGCACCGGAATGAGTGCCGCGCCGAACGCCGTAATCGCATTCCAGGTGTTCGCTGAAGAAGCTACTGGTGCTGGGAAAACTGAAGCTGGCTTTACCATCAGCAAACCGGCGAAAACAAGTAGCGCAATTCCGAACAACTTCAGAACCATGAACAAATTTTGCGTCGTCCCGCCCGCGCGAACGCCGATGCAATTGACTACGGTTAACGCAAGTAACACGAAACCCGTTAGCGAAGCTATCGTCTGCTCGTTAGCAGCAACACCAGTTACATCGCAGGCGTATCGGGCGAATGTTACGGCGACCGCTGCCATCCCGCCGGTTTGTGTGACGAGAAGAAGGGACCAGCCATAGATAAACGCGAGCGCCGGATGGAAAGCATCGCGCAAATAGATGTATTGGCCGCCGCTGAGCGAAGTATAGGAGGAAAGCTCTGCGTAGATGAACGCGCCGGCCAGTGCAATGAATCCGCCCGCGACCCATGCTCCCACAATTAGGAGAGCAGAGTGAACCTGTTGAGCGACAACGTACGGATTGATGAAAATGCCGGAACCGATGATCCCGCCCATCACGATCATGGTCGCATCGAATAAGCCCAGTCGACGCGAAAGCGCAGGTGAGCTTGTCGTGATCCCCTCGGTCACGTTGTCGCTTGAGTACGGGCGCGTGCCAGGAAGAAGAGCGGCAGCGCCAGTAGCTGCATGACCACTGAGAATACCACCAGTGTGAAGAGTGAGTGGTCGTAAAGCAGGCCCATGATCCAGCTACCAATGAACCAGGCTATGCCAAATACCATGTCAAAGACTCCGAAGCCAGTGCCGCGTTTATTCCGTGAGATGATTGTGCTTAATACCGCGCGCAGTGATGAACCCTGGGCGGCTAGTCCGATTCCCCAGACTACGACACCGATCGCTGCCGTTGTTATTCCTCCGAAAAAGACCAGCGGCGCAAACAGCGCGCCCAGAATGATCGCGACAAAGAGAACGCGCGGTCCCATTCGATCGAGAAGCTTGCCAAAGACGAGAGCACCGATCGAACCCATTAACATGGCAACGGCATAGAGCACTGGAATTAGCTCGACCCGAATCGTGCCACTATGCTGGAAGTGGTAGGCGATAAGTGAAAAATCAGCGAAACCCGCCGCGACGAATGCTCCAGCAGCGACGTAAAGCCAGTAGCTCAATGGCAGACCGGTCGGATGGATTTCAACTCCAGCTTCAAGTTGATGCGGGTGCGGGAAGAAGTGCCGAGCGGCGCAAATAATCGCAATGGTGACTAGCGCCGGCAAAAGAAGAATGGCAAAGCCATGCTGATAAGAGCGATGCTGGAACAAATTCAGTGAGATGAGCAAAGGGCCGATTGTCGCGCCGGCCTGATCGAGAGCTTCATTGAGACCGAAGACCCAGCCGTGGCCGATTTGTTTTCCGGCGAACGAGAGCATCGCATCGGTGGATGGCTTGCGAATGGCGCGGCCGGTTCGTTCCGCCACGACCAGCCCCGCGGCTAACGGCCAATTGCCCGCGAGCGCGAGAGCGGGTACAGCGAGCATGTTGATGCAATAGCCGGTGATTGTCGCGATCCAGTACTTACCCGTCCTGTCGCTGATCAGGCCGCTGAGGGAACGCAACCCGTGGCCGATGAGTTCTCCGAAGCCGGCGGTGAACCCGATAACCGCTGCGTTTGCGCCGAGGCTGCCGAGGAATGGGCCGGTCACGCTGCGGGCGCCTTCGTACGTCATGTCGGCAAACAGATTGGCGATGCCGAGCACAAGGACGAAGCGAAAGGCACTTTGCGCAGTTTTATTCATGCCAAGATTAACTAGAGTAGCGCAGGACAGGCAGTGAGTCCCCGTAGTTCAACGGATAGAACAAGGGTTTCCTAAACCTTAAATGTGGGTTCGATTCCCGCCGGGGACGTAACGCAAATGTTGCGTAAGCGCCGCTGCGGAGGCGCGATTGCAACCTCATGCTTTTCGTCTCTTCAAACGGGAACGTTTCGCATTCCCGTGTGGCGCGGGCGAGGCTACGCACTGGCTCAGAATTTCGCGTCGAGGTGGAAGGTGGACGCCGCTGGGCAGATGGTAACCTCACCGGTTTACCTGCCATTCCGCGCGCCGCAGACTTTCGCACGGCAGGCCTGGCGATAGCAGCGTGGAAATTCCGAATCAGCGAAAAGTACGGACTGCCTTAGCGGCGTTTAACTTAAGCTTAGTGCACCTGCACTTCGACCGGCAGACAATGGTCGATCCTATAGGTGCCGTGGTCAGTGTTGCGGTCAAGTGGTTGAGTTTGCCCTCGGCAATCGGTCGCTCGCGCCAGCAAAGTGTAGTTGCCCGGCTTCGTCGGATGCCAGGTAAACGACCATAGTCTCCAGCTGTGCCTTACTGACGGTGAATTAAAGCTTGCCTCTTCCCAGCTGCTGCCGCGGTCAAAGCTGACTTCCACTTTACTGATTCCGCCTTCGCCGCCCCAGGCTGCTCCTTTTACAAGGTACTTAGTGCCCACGGGTATTGTTTCGTTACTTTGCGGTCTTGCGATCTGCGCCTTGGGCGACATCTGCGCGAGAGGAACAAGTACCGGCCCGGACTTGTCACGCCGCCAGTAGGCGTAGTCGATCGTCTGATAGTAGCCATGAAACGGCTCATCGGTAACAACGATACGCTGAAGCCATTTTACCGAAGCCATTCCGTACCAGCCTGGAACTATCGCGCGCAGCGGATAACCATGAGCGGGAGTAAGTGGACGACCATTCATCTCAAGCGCGAGTAGAACGTCATCCATCGCTTTCGCGATCGGCACACTGCGCGCAAAATGGATCTCGCCGGTTGGACGCGGCAGCTCGGCGATCGTTCCTTTGTCCGCGCCTTCGAGGATCACTTCGCGGGCTCCGGAACGGATGCCAGCTTCTTCGAGAAGATGACTCAGCCGGATGCCGGTCCACTCGCAGTTGCCGACGGCGCCAAGCTCCCACTGAACACCTTTCACCTTCGGCGCAAGAAAGATGCGTCCATTGCCGGCGCACTCGAGCGTTGCCATCATCGTCTCGCGCGGAAACCTCTTCAGGTCGGTTAATGAAAATTGTGCCGGCTGATCTACGGCTCCTTCTATGCGAAGGGACCAGCTATCTGGATTGATCTGCGGAATAGGGAAATGGCACCGGACATAGAAATTTTCCGTGGGCGTAATCGCGCCATCCAAGGTATGGAATGGCATCTCCAGGTTTGGCGGCTGCCTCTCGCGTGTGATCATGCCGCTTTGTCGTGTACTGCATCGCGCTCAACCGGGTAACCAGCTTTCTTCCACGCGTGCCAACTACCCGGCACGTTATTTACCTGGCTAAAGCCATCGTGCTTTAGAATACTAGCTGCGATACTTGCCCGGTAGCCGGTTGCACAATACACTGCTACCGGCCGCAACTTATCCAGCTCACCGGCACGCCGGGTTAGTTCCCCCAGAAAGATATGTCGCGCGCCCGGAACGTGCCCGCCCTTCCATTCTCGAGCCGAACGAACATCCAGCACCTGCAACTCCGGCGCAGGTTTTCTTAGCTCGTGCACACTCATTTGCGGTACTTGTGCGAGAGGATAGCCTGCATTGCCCCACGCCTTCATTCCGCCCACCAGGTAGCCCGCAAACTTGGTAAACCCGGTGCGAATGAATAACCGAACAACTTCATCGACTTCGTCGTCTTGTTCGAGTACAAGCAGGATAGCTTGTTCAGGATCGAGCAATGAACCTGCCCAAATCGAAAGCATCGGTGTGCCGCCGATATTCAGTGCACCTGGAATATGCGCCGAACCGAAGGCCAGCATCGATCGAGTATCAACAAGTACGCTTTCTTGGGCGTCGATTGCGTCCTTGAACGCTTTCGGCGGCAGGCCCGCCACCCGCGGCAGGCCGCCCAGCAGTTGCGGTCCCTCCGCGTTCACCTTCTTCATCACTGGGTAGTACTTGGGAATAGGCGGAGCCGTGCTTACAGCGAAGTGAGTAAATGATTGCACGTCCTTGAATTGAAGAAATGGATTCAGCGGGCGCTCGTATCCAATGCTGCTGCTAAGTCGGTCGCCAATCTCGGCTCCGCATGGCGAACCGCTACCATGCGCCGGATAGATAATTACGCTGTCCGGCAGTTGCATGTAGAAGTCGCGTAAAGTACGGAACTGCTGCGCGGCAAGTTTCGTCGTCTCTTTTTCGCCCAGGAGATCGGGGCGCCCGGCCGAGTTTACAAACAACGAATCGCCGCTGAGTACACCCCATGGCACTTCCGGGTGCTCGGCATCGGTAAGCAAGTAGGACATGTGCTCCGGCGTATGGCCGGGAGTATGTCGCGCCGTGATAATCACGGAACCGAAAGTGAACTTATCACCATCATGCACACTCTCGTTACTGAAGCCGTAGGTCGCTCCGCCTTCATGGCTCACATAAATGCGCGCCGATTCCACCCGGCTGCATAACTCTCGCGCACCGCTTACCAGGTCGGCATGGATATGCGTTTCGAAGATATGCGTGATCGCGACGTTCTTCTTCCGTGCGTACTCAATGTAGATATCCACATCAGCGCGCGGATCGAACACGGCGGCAGTGCCTTCTTCGTCGTCCCCGATCAGATACGAAAGCTCCGCCAGCCCTTCAGTTTGGATGGTCTCGAATACCAGTGACATGCGCCGACTATACGGCACCGGCGCTGCTTTGCTCAAGCGAGCGCTGTGGCGCCTGGGTGAGTGGGACAAAGGAGCAGGCAAAGGCGAACATCAGGCAAAAACACGCGGATTACTCAACGCGGCAAACAGTAGGCAACGCAAGAGGCGCATCGCCACATCGACGATGCGCCTCCGTAGCAGTACTGTAGGCCAACCATTCCTGGTTGGCACTAAGTTTGCGGCAAACGGCAATAGGCTACGTGGCCATCCTGGCTGCGACGCCCGACCAGTCGCTGGAACCGGCGGCGCTGTGGGCGCGAGCGCGCCCGAAGTAGACCTTGCCCGGCGTCAGCCCACTGATCTCCACCTTCGTGTTCGAGGTGATGCCGCGGTCAATCCACGGGCCACTGATGTTTTCGGCATACTGCACCGAGTAGTTCCGGGTGTTCCCAGAGCCATCGCCGCTGAACCTGAGGAACATCGCCCCGCTCGTCTCGCCGTCTGTAAACGACGGATTGATCGGACGAGCCGGCAGTTGCGGAGGGGATGCGGCACGCTGGGCATCAAAGCCCGAGCTGAGCAGCACTTCCACGCTGCCACCGCACTCTGACTCGACGTAGTTACCGAGCTGCCGCGCCAGCACGAGCACCTCGACTTGCGCGGCACGCCGCGCCGCCACCTCCACGCGGCCGCGGTTCAGCGCCGCCGCCGCCTTCACCTCGAGATCGTTGATGACCGACTTCATCACCTCCAGGGCGGGTGAAGGCGTGGGGAACGCCTCGTTTTTGTTCATCATCGTGATCACGTTGCGCAGGAACGTGATCAAGGAACTGACTGGATATCGGGTATAGAGGCGCGAAACGCGCGGCAACAACCCGCTTTGGATTGTGCTCATATGTTTGTTTTACCTAATCAGCGCGCGTCTAAGGCGCGCGCGAGGAGTGGTTGCCGCCGCAGTCACCATCACGGTTTCTGCCCGGGGCCCCTTTGCTCCTCGCCACGACAGGCAAGCTCGACGCATGCCAATTTCTGAAGCCTACGCGATACAAATACCTCACCCTGAGAAAGTTATACTGTCAAAGTGGTAAGTAGTCTCACAGTGTAGGGCTAACGCCTACAACAGCTTAAAAGAAAATACTATGCCAGAGTTCGCCGTAAATAGTCAACAGTTTTCCTCCACAACATTTTTTTTGTAGCGCCGAATACGAGTGCGAAGACAGCAGAAAATTCCGCGAAAATCCTTGTCGCCGATACGAAGCCGGTTGCATTTGACGACAACACGGGAGTAAACCCAGCATCCCTCACCGCCGACGCATCTGACGACCGTCTGCGCTCCATAGACGCCAGTATTTGGTCCGAAGACGACCGGCAAAGAGACAGAGCCGCAAGGCGTGACGCCAAAGCGTTTAAGCAACGGACGCCAGTCGGTAGTCTCGGCCGCGAAACGGCAGGGAACGAACGCGCAACAACCAGCTTTGCAGCGGCGACAACCGGCGTAGGAGCGAAAACTGGGAGACATTGTATGCCACTCAGTTCCTAACGCCGTTCTCCGTGACCTCAGTGTCCTCGGTGATGGAAATCTTTTTTGGTGGCACACGAAAATAGTTATTCACAAACAAAGTAGTTCAGCCTTCTCGGGTTACGAAAGTTATTCACCGGCGCGATTGTTGTGAGCTAGAAAAATAGTCTTGACGTGCCAGCCACCTTTTCGTTAGCCATGAAATAAATCACACCACCTTCCTCAGCCTGACACACGGCTTACCCCCGCTAGCCGACTCCGGATTCTGGCGCGAGCAACCAAACCGGAGGATTATCTATGAAGCGGCATCTGCTGGTGGTAGTCTGTGCGGCGGCATTTCTTCTCGGGCTGAGCGTTCCTCAAGCGCGAAGCCAGACAGGAAACGCAACGGATTATCAAGGACCGGTTGGCGTGACCGGCCTGTTCACCGCGATTACCACAGCCGGGTCATATGATCCGCTCACCCACAGTGCGCGCCGCGAGATCGATGACATCGTGGTGCCTGGCGCGGTAGGCAAATATCCGCTGAAGATGACGCGCTACCTGAACACACGTGGCGACTACGCCGAACCCGACGGCATGGGGCCAAGCTGGACGCATGAGTACGGCTGGAGTGCCTGGATAAACGGGAGTAGTGCCACGCCCTCGATTACAGAGCCAAACGGCACGACCTACAATTATCTGTGTGTTCCGCCCGTCGGCATCTCGGAACAGTGGGTGCCGGGCAGCGTCAGCACTAATCCCGATGGGACATTAAAGACCGGCCAGTGGCGATTGGCCGATGGCGGCACGGTTGTATTCACGATGTGGGGGGCCACATCGCGCGCCACCTCGATCGTTGATCCCTACGGCGTTACCACCACGATCGCATACACCACAATTAACAACGTCACCGTGGTCAGCCAGGTCACCGAGCAGGCTGGCCGGCAT
>Ga0213881_10001595_pt1 | contig 10546 bp, 7 predicted proteins | sample BarmaccoBMER_R08_FD_160104 | JGI IMG/M metagenome (GOLD analysis project Ga0213881, IMG submission 160104) | Barbacenia macrantha exposed rock microbial communities from rupestrian grasslands, the National Park of Serra do Cipo, Brazil - ER_R08 ... | reverse complement strand
AAACTTCCGCTTAACCGTAGTGGAGGTGATTCTAACAGTCGCTACAATTGGCAGGTTGACGCATCTAATGCTGGTAGTGATTGGTACTTTATGGGTGGCAATGGTCAATCTAATTCAACGGCTGGAGCATCAGCCGATGCCTTCGTAGATAAGAATCGCGCTATCGGCACCCAGTCTGTTCTCACCATTCCAGCAATTGAGTACATTAACAAGAGCAGTGACTGGATCTGTAGCTTCCCAGAATCACTATACGGTTCACAGCAAAGCTACAATCCCTACGTCCATCCTAATGGCGATAACTGTGGCAATGGTGTGAGTAGCAGCGGCCAGAACATTACCGATACCCATGTTGACAGGCATGACATTCCTAACGAGCCAAGCATCCAAACAGCTTGGGTGCAACATCTAGTCAGCAAATACGGAAATGCTGCCAACGGTGGCGTACCAATTTATCAGCTAGACAATGAACCGCACAACTGGGGCTATCTGCATCGAGATGTTCACCCCAATGCCGTGACTGAAGATGAGATTATTGCCCAAAATATTACCTATGCCCAAGCGGTCAAAGCAGCTGATCCGAGTGCGAAAGTTGCAGGTCCATCAGAGATTCAGTTTGGCTGGTATCCTGACTGGGGTGGCGATGCCAATACCATTCAATATTTGCAGCAACTCAAGGCTTACGATCAGCAGCACGGCGGACATCTAGTGGATTTCTTTGATGTGCATTATCCTGATGCTAACGACAACCACTATCCGAACTTGACCGACATCACTCATTTGCGACAGGTGGTGGATCAGATCTATCCAGAAATGGGCATCTCTGTCAGTGAGTGGAATGGCGGCAGTGACCTGACAGGGGCTTTATTTGTTGCCGATCAACTTGGGCTCTATGCACAGAATAACGTTGCCTTCGCTTCGTATTGGGATATGGATCCTAATTCACCACCAGCATATACATACCGCATGTATCGCAATTACGATGGTCATGGCGGGATGTTTGGGCAGACGCTTGTGCAAGCGAGCAGTAGCAACGCCAGCCAGCTTTCTGTATATGGTGCCATCCGCGACAGTGACGGAGCGCTGACTCTGATAGCAATCAATAAAACTTCCAGCGATCTGACAAGTGGTCTTAGCTTAGCCAATTTCACCCCATCATCAACCGCACAGGTCTACACATATAGCAACGCTAACCTGACTGCTATAGTGAAACAGCCCGACCAGGTAGTCAGTTCCGCTGGTTTTAGCGCTACCTACCCTGCTAATTCCATTACCCTCGTTGTTATCCCTGGCGCTGTTGGCTCTGGAACAGGCTTATCGCAGTCGGGATGGAGTGCTACAGCTTCATCGAATAGTGATGCAGCTTCTATGGCTATTGATGGAAATCCTTATACTCGTTGGTCAACGGGGACACCTCAAACGCCGGGGCAGTATTTTCAGGTTGACCTTTCGACCACTCAGTCGTTTAGCCAACTCGTGCTCGATGCAACTAACTCTCCAAACGATTACCCTAGAGGGTACTCTATCTATGTATCCAATGACGGAACAAATTGGGGTAATCCCATTGCTAATGGATCTGGTAGTAGCGCAGTAACTACAATTACCTTTCCAACGCAGTCAGCTCGCTACATCAAAATTAACCAAACTGGCAGCGATCCTTACTGGTGGTGGTCAATTCATGAAATCAATGTGTATCCATAATAGGGATGTGACGTTCTCCTCTAGGTGAAATTTGTTTGTCCTTAAATTGGAACTGAGGGGTAGTAAGAGCGTATACAGGTAGGGTGGAGGTTGTCCACCCTACTTGCTTTTAGCGATAGCCTAGGCTGAGCTATAAATTAGGGTAATTGCGTTAGATTGAGTAAGCAACAGCAGCTAAGGAGGAGAAGGTGGAGGTTACTCAATCTACCGTATCAGGCGCAGTCGCTGTAACATTAAACGTTAATGGCAAAAAGAGATCGCTTGCGATTGAACCGCGAGTCACCCTGCTCGATACTTTGCGCGAACACTTGGGATTGACGGGGAGCAAAAAAGGCTGCGATCACGGGCAGTGCGGAGCTTGTACCGTGCTAGTTGATGGGCAGAGAGTTTATTCCTGTCTGGCATTAGCAGTGATGCAGGAAGGTAAGGAAATTGTCACCATTGAAGGACTTGCTAAGGACGATGTTCTCCATCCAGTCCAAGCAGCATTTATCGATAACGATGGCTTGCAGTGCGGCTATTGTACGCCGGGACAGATTTGTGCAACGGTTGCCCTTTTGGATGAAGTCAAACAAGGAAGCTCCAGTGCAATTACACCAAATCTCGAACACCCCCCACAGCTTGCCGAACTGTCTGAAGCAGAAATCAAGGAGCGATTGAGCGGCAATCTTTGTCGTTGCAGTGCCTACAACGGTATCGTTGCTGCTGTCCAGCAGTTAGTAGGACAAACACCTCCTTCTGCGGCGGCTGATGTGATGGTTAAGGAGATGCCAGCATGAATAACTTCTCTTACAGCCGTGCCACTTCTGTGCAAAATGCTGTCCAACGGGCATCTACAGATAAAAATGCCATGTTCATTGCGGGCGGTACTAACTTGGTTGATCGCCTGAAAGTTTTTCTGGATGAGCCATCTCAGCTGATCGATGTTTCTCGGTTAGAGATGAAGCAGCTTGAACCGCTAGCTAGTGGCGGTCTGCGAATTGGCTCATTAGTACCAATACAGCCTTAGCCGACGCTCCCGAAGTGCGGCGTAACTATCCGATGCTGGCACGCGCTATTTTATCTGGAGCCTCGCAGCAAATTCGTAACGTAGCGACTGTCGGCGGCAACATTCTGCAACGCACTCGCTGCCCCTATTATTACGATACAGCCTTTCCCTGTAACAAGCGGGAGCCAGATAGCGGCTGTCCAGCTCTAACTGGCATCAATCGCACGCACGCACTGTTAGGAGCCAGTGACCAATGTGTGGCAGTTCATCCTTCCGATATGTGCGTTGCCCTGGCTGCTTTAGACGCAGTTGTAGAAGTGACAGGACCAAAAGGGAAACGCCAAATCCCATTTGGAGATTTTCATCGTCTTCCCGGTAACACCCCCGAACGAGACACTAACCTGGAGCCAGAGGAACTGATTACTGCCATTTTGTTACCACTTTTACCGTTTGCCAAGTCTGGTGTTTATCTCAAGTTAAGGGATAGGGCTTCCTATGCCTTTGCGCTGATTTCTGTAGCTGCTGCTGTCGATTTGGCAGAAGAACAGATCAAAGACGTGCGGTTAGCAATAGGTGGTGTTGCTCACAAGCCTTGGCGTTCTCAAGAAGCTGAGCAATTTTTAATTGGTAAAGCTGCTAATGCTGCCACATTCGAGGAAGCAGCAAAAATTGCTTTGCAATCAGCCAAGCCACTCGCTCACAATAGATTCAAAGTGGAATTAGCCAAACGGGCAATCAAGCGATCGCTAATGTTATCAGCAGCAGGAGGTGTCGTATGAGCAAAGTGATGGGAGCCGTTAATCGCAAAGACGGACGAGCTAAAGTAACGGGAAATGCCACCTACGCTGCCGAACACCAGATTCCCGGACTTCTACACGGTTACCTCGTCACTGCCAGTATCGGGAGTGGTCAGATTAAAAGCATTGACACTAGCCAAGCAGAAAAAGCCAAAGGCGTAGTTGCCGTTTTCACCCACAAAAATCCTCCCAAGATATTCAAGCCAAGCAATAACTTCATCAGCTCAAAAATCTATGAGGCGCGTCTGCCACTGTCTGACGCTCAAGTTCACTATGGCGGGCAAATTATCGGTTTGGTGGTAGCAGACACCTTTGAGCAAGCCAAACACGCCGCACACCTTGTCAAAGTTGAGTACGAAACTCAATCGCCGTTAACAGAATTTCAGAAAGCAACCTTCAAGGAAGCTCCGCCCTTTATGGGCGAAGAGTTGAAGTTTGAGAAGGGGAATGTAGCGACGGTAAACAATGCCGCCGTCAAGATTGAGGCGACTTACACGACCACTACAGAGTTAAACGCGCCGATGGAACCTCATGCCATTATTGCCCAGTGGCAAGGTGCAGACGCGCTAACAATCTACGAACCAACTCAGTGGGTCATGGGCTCTCAACGTACATATGCCGAACTCTTTGGATTGCCAGCCGAGCGGGTTCGTATTATTACTCCTTACCTCGGTGGCGGTTTCGGCTCCAAAGCCATGCCCTGGCCACATGGAATTCTCTGCGCGGCAGTCGCCCGTCACCTTCAACGTCCTGTGAAGGTGGTTCTCAGTCGTCGCCAAATGACCGTAAATGCCGGACATCGCTCGGAAACTGAGCAAACAATCGGCTTGGCGGCAGCAGCAGACGGCAAACTGATGGCGATCGCCCATGATGTTAAATCCTCGACATCTCCAGTAGACACTTTCACGGAGCCTTGTACGCGCGTCACGCCGGTCATGTACAGTGCCCCAAACCTACGCTATGCTCAAGAACTTGCCATTATGAATGTGGGTACGCCAACATTCATGCGTGCGCCTGGGGAAAATCCAGGGATGTGGGCATTGGAATCGGCGATGGACGAATTAGCTTGGTCACTCAAGTTAGACCCAGTGGAACTGCGTCTGAGGAACCAAACTCAGGAACATCAGCATCAGAATCTACCATTTTCCGCCAAACATTTTACCGATTGCTTAAAAGTTGGTGCGGAACGGTTTGGCTGGAAAGACAGATCGAGGCAGGTGCGATCACTCTTGCGCGATGGGCAACTTGTAGGCTGGGGAATGGCAGGTGCTACCTTCCCGGCGCTACAAGGTGTTGCAACTGTTAAGGTCCGTTTGTTACCAGACAGTACAGTTCACGTCCTTACCGCTGGCAATGATATGGGGACGGGAGCATATACGATGGTGGCGGGAGTGGCGGCAGAGACACTAGGAGTATCTGTGGAAAAGGTACGAGTGGAGATGGGCGATTCGCAGCTACCAGACGGTGGAATGGCAGGCGGTTCCATGATGACGGCATCTCTGGCTCCAGCCGTTATAAAGGCTTGTCAGGACGTACTCAAGTCTGCTGATTGTAATGATGCTACCGACGCCTGGGCGGCACTGCGGCAATCTGGACGAGCCGCTTTTGAGGCAACAGCCACTTCTGCTCCTCCCGAAGGAGAGAAAAAATGGGCGTTCCAATCTTGGGGAGCGCATTTTTGCGAGGTGACTGTAGATGAAGAGATCGGACGCTTGCAGATAACGCGCTGGCTATCGGTAATGGACATTGGACGAGTTATGAACGCTAAGACCGCCGCCAGCCAGGTCCGTGGTGGCGTTATTATGGGAATTGGGCAAGCTCTTATGGAAGAATGCCTGTTGGACCCGAACATTGGTTATCCCGTGGTTTATGACCTCGCGACCTATCACTTCCCTTCCCATGCAGATATTCCCCGAATTGATGTGGTATTTGTTGGCGAACCTGATTTGAACTTCAACTTAGCAGGTGCAAGAGGAGTAGGTGAAATCGGTATTACGGGGGTTTCAGCGGTGATCGCCAACGCAGTTTACCACGCTACTGGCAAGCGGATTCGCAGTCTGCCTCTAACACCAGAAAAATTGATGGCTGATTTTAGAGCATTAACCGCAGATGAAACGCGAGATGCACAAGAGATGAAAGAACTGATTGCAAGCAACAAGTCTCATGAAAGAGTTGCAGGACATTCTCAAAACGTTTGAGCAAATTAAACGCTCAAGAGCAAAAGCAGCGCTCGCAACAGTCGTTAAAACTCGTGGCTCCGTCTACCGCCGACCTGGAGCACGTATGTTAATTACTGAAGCGGGTCAAATGGTAGGTGCAATTAGCGGGGGTTGTCTGGAAAGCGATATTGTAGAACGGGCACAACCTTTAATGCTGCACAATGGAGAGCCAATTATCATCGAGTATGATACAAATGACAGCAACGAGCTAGTCTGGGGGCTAGGAATGGGTTGCAATGGTACAGTACAGGTGCTGATTGAATCTCTCCATTGTGACTCTGCTCAAAGCCAGCTTGAATTTATTGCAGAATGCTTTCGCTATCATCAACCAGGAGTAATTGCTACAGTCTTTGATATTAAAGGAGAAGTTGCTAGCAATATTGCTTCCACATTGTATTTGCACTCCAACGGTACGATGACAAGCAAAATCCGTGATCGCCAACTGATGGCATGTTTACAAGAAGATGCTTACCGAGTCCTAACTGAGGGGAAAACGCGCGTAATCTCTTACTCCTTAGATAAGGGTGCGGCTGACGTACTAATAGAAGTGATTCGTCCTCCCATACCATTGCTAGTCTTTGGTGCAGGTTACGATGCAGTTCCAGTTGTACAACTAGCGAAGCAGATGGGTTGGCACGTGACAGTGGTCGATCGTAGAACAGCTTACGCAACTCGCGATCGCTTTCCTCACGCTGATGAAATTATCATTTGCCATCCAGAGGAATTGCTAACCAAGCTAAATCTCAATTCGCAGATGGTGGCTGTAGTCCTAACGCACAACTATCTATCCGACACAGCATTACTGCAAACTCTCTTGCCATCACCGATTCGCTATTTGGGGTTGCTTGGTCCTAAACGTCGCACTCAGAAACTACTAGAAGACTTACACACAGAGGGATTTATCCCCTCTGAACATCAACTGCTTCGCCTTTTCGCACCAGTCGGTTTAGATATCGGCGCGGAAACCGCAGAGGAAATTGCGCTCTCCATTGTGGCAGAAATTCAAGCGGTGCTGGCTCAGCGTTCGGGCAACCATCTACGAGAAAGGCCAGGTTTCATTCACGGCGATACCCTTCGGGTTCGCGGGTTGCCTACGGCGGGAAACCCGCCTTCAGCACCCGTCTCATCGAACTATGTCTAACATTGGTTTAGTTATCTTAGCCGCAGGTGCTTCCACACGCATGGGTACCCCCAAGCAATTGCTGCCCTATCGAGGACGGACTTTAATTGAACATGTAGTTGAGCAGGCACAAGCTTCTGTCTGCCATCCGATTATCGTTGTACTGGGGGCAAATGCAGAACGCATTCAACCCAAGCTAACATCTTTTAATATCCGAGCGATTAAGAATCTCTCTTCGGCTGAAGGGATGAGTAGTTCTATCCGTGCTGGTTTAAAGGTTCTCACGGCTGAAAATCCCCACTCCAAAGCTGTAGTGTTGATGGTTTGCGATCAGCCCTTTGTCTCTACTCAACTAATTAATCAATTGGTTGAGAACTACCGTAAAGCTAATTCGTTAATTGTTGCTTCAGAATACATGGGTGTTTTGGGCGTTCCAACCTTATTCGATCGCACTCTTTTTCCGCATCTAATGGCGCTTACTGGCGATGTTGGCGCGAGAAAGCTGATTAAACGCTTCACTCAAGGCTTCGCCTGTGGAAGCTCCGGCGACTCAAGAGCGCAAGCTCAAAATACTATACATGTTCCAGCTCCAGAAGTTGCATTTGACCTTGATACACCTACCGATTATGAACGACTACAAAATTCAACGATGTCATAAAATTAGCTCGATTTTTTCCTAGCATGGACTAAAGCTAACTACTTACTCATCAAAAAACATTGACATTAAATTACTTATGAAAATCCAGGCCAACGCACAAGAAAAAACTCAGATTGAGGAGTTATCTAAACCATTTATAGAAAAAGTAGCAATTATTGGTGCTGGGCTTGGGGGTTTGGCTGTTGCTGTAGCACTCCAAAAACTAGGGTGTGATGTTCAAGTGTACGAAAAAGCACAAGATTTTCGTCCTATTGGTGGTGGTCTGGGATTGCTACCAAACGGTTTAAATTCCCTTGATGCTATTGAACCTGGGATAGTAGAAACTATCAAAAATTCGGGTTGTGAGGTTGGCAAAACTGTTTTGAAAAATACTTTAGGTGAAACAATTCGCACTAATCCAGTAAATAAGTATCAAAATAAATATGGTCAAACGTTTATCACCGTTTGGTGGTGGCGTTTGCAGCAAATCCTTGCATCTAAACTGCCGTCTAGAAGTATTCATCTTAATCATCGCTGTATCGGTTTTGAACAAGATGAACAGTGTGTGTCAATATATTTTGAGCATGGAAAACAGGTTAATGCAGATTTACTGATTGGAGCCGATGGTATCAACTCTGCGGTTAGAGAAGCTTTAATTGGAGATGGCAAACCCCGCTATTTAGGAAGTATGTCTTGGCGCACTGTTATCAATTGCCATCAAGAAGTACTTAATCCGGGTGAACTCGGATTTGTTAAAGGTAATCAAGAATTTATGTACCTCCTAAATGTTGGTAGCGGCTATATTTCATGGCTTTATCGTAAATTATTATCAGACTGTAGTCTTTCCCAAAAGGCGACTCAAAGCAAATCTCGGGTCCTCAATCATTTAGCTGGCTGGGGAGAATCGTTGCGAGCGCTTGTAGAAGCAACTCCAGCCGAGCAAATTTTAGAGACACCAATTTGCGATCACTTACCGCTCAAATCTTGGAGTCAAGGAAGAGTGACTTTATTAGGCGATGCAGCTCACCCAATGGCACCTGCTTTGGCACAGGGATCAAATAGTACCTTTGAAGACGCATATGAACTAGCATTGTGTTTTTGCCAAGCATCCAGCATTCAAGAAGCTTTGGCTACCTACGAACAGAGCCGCATCCCTCGTACAGAGCTGATGCAAACCCGCAGTGCATTGGGTGAAATGCGTTACTATACAACCGACAGACAGGCTGTTGAGCAGCAAATGCAAAAGCAGTCCCCTGAGATGAGTGGTGAAGAATTTGAAGATTGGATTTTTAATTACAAGCCTTATAGGAACCTAATTTAATCGGTTGTATTATCTCTATGTTTTTGCTGAAGATGGAAACGACATCAAGCTCCAGTATGATACGTTGATTTGGTAGGAAAACTGGTACGATCTGGACTCAATGCTGAACATTGCTCAATTACTCGCAAAAGAGCTTTCACTTCGACCTGCTCAGGTTAACAACGCACTCGAACTTTTAGCTGAGGGATCAACAATTCCCTTCATTGCTCGCTACCGCAAAGAGCGTACTGGTGAGATGAATGAGGTTCAATTGCGTGAGTTGTCTGACCGCTATACTTACATAACTGAACTGGAAGAGCGTAAAGTTGCGATTCAAGAAGCGATCGCCCAGCAAGGCAAACTGACTGATGAACTGAAGCTCAAGATTGCCGCCTGCTTCCAGAAGACTGAATTGGAAGATCTTTACCTCCCCTACAGACCAAAGAGACGCACAAGAGCCACGATTGCTAGAGAGAAGGGCTTAGAGCCGTTAGCCGAATTCATCAAGTCGCTCAACGTTCTGCCGGAGGCAGCTCCGGCAGCGCGCCCGTGCAAGCTTAATACTCCCAGAGCAACTCCGGCGGAGCTAGATGAGGTAGCTAGTAAGTATGTATCCGAAGAGAGGGCGGTGAAGACAGGAGCGGAGGCACTCAAGGGAGCCTCTGACATCCTAGCTGAAGAAGTATCTGAGAAAGCTGATTTGCGTGCGTATCTGCGAGACTATTTACTAGACACAGGAGTCTTCATCTCCCGGATTAAAGAAGACTATCCCGCAGGCACCACTAAGTTTGAGATGTACCGGGACTTTCGAGCTAAGGTCAGGCATATTGCTCCACATAATATGTTAGCCCTATGCCGAGGCGAGGCTGAGGGAGTGTTAAACTTCGACCTCTCCTTCGACGAAGAAGCCGTAATGTCTTACCTAGAGTCGCAGGAAATTCATACGAAAAACCGAGCAGTTCGAGACTTTTACCATGGAATGCTCAAGGATGCATTCAATCGTTTGATGAAAGCTTCCCTAATTAGTGAAGTGATCGCTGATCGTAAAAACTACGCAGATGTTGAGTCAATTAAGACGTTTGCCGCTAACCTCCGCGAATTGCTGCTATCTCCTCCAGCCGGAATGAAACCAACACTCTCGATCGATCCAGGATTTCGTACTGGCTGTAAGGTGGCTGTCTTAGATGAAACAGGTAAATTTTTGGAATACCAAAATGTGTTTCCCCACCAATCAGCAGCACAGCGCTCTCAGGCTGCCCGGACGATTGAGTACCTCATCCAAAAATACAATATTGAGCTGATTGCGATTGGTAATGGTACAGCTTCACGCGAAACAGATGATTTCGTCTCGGAAGTTTTACAAACGATGGAGCTACAGCCAATTAAAGTGATGGTGAACGAATCTGGAGCTTCAATCTACTCAGCCAGTGAGGTAGCACGCCAAGAGTTTCCCGATCTTGACGTGACGGTAAAGGGCGCAGTTAGCATTGGTCGTCGTTTGCAAGATCCGCTAGCAGAGTTAGTTAAGATTGAGCCTAAGTCTATTGGTGTCGGTCAATACCAGCACGATGTCGATCAAAAGCTGCTTAAGAAGCAACTGGATGAGACGGTAGAAAGCTGCGTGAACTATGTCGGTGTAGATCTCAATACTGCCTCGAAGGAACTTTTGACGTTTGTGTCTGGCATCACGCCAACAGTTGCCAAAAACGTTATTGACTACCGCAACCAACACGGGGCCTTTAGAAATCGTCGGGAATTGCTCAAGGTATCAAAGCTAGGTGCAAAAG
>Ga0213881_10001594_pt1 | contig 10557 bp, 9 predicted proteins | sample BarmaccoBMER_R08_FD_160104 | JGI IMG/M metagenome (GOLD analysis project Ga0213881, IMG submission 160104) | Barbacenia macrantha exposed rock microbial communities from rupestrian grasslands, the National Park of Serra do Cipo, Brazil - ER_R08 ... | reverse complement strand
GCTCGTCCATCAGGTACGCCTGCGGCTGGCGGACGATCGCGCGTCCCATCGCCACCCGCTGCCGCTGGCCGCCGGACAGGGCGCGTGGCTTGCGCTCGAGGTACTCCTCCAGCCCGAGGGTTCTGGCCGCCTCGCGCACCCGCCTGTCCCTGGTGGCCTTGTCCACCTTGGCCAGCTTGAGGCCGAAGGCCATGTTGTCGTAGACGTTCATGTGGGGGTACAGGGCGTAGTTCTGGAAGACGAAAGCGATGTCGCGCTCGCGCGGCGGCATGTCGTTGACGACGCGGTCTCCGATGCGCAGTTCGCCGTCCGTGATCTCCTCCAGGCCCGCGACCATCCGCAGGGCGGTCGTCTTGCCGCAGCCGGACGGGCCGACGAGGACCATGAACTCGCCGTCGGCGATCTTCAGGTTGAGGTCGCGCACGGTCAGCGCGTCGGCGCCCTCGTAGAGCTTGTCGATGTGCGAGAGCTCGATCTCGGCCATTGTCGATCCTCCTCGTGCCGGCCGGGCGGTCAGCCCTTGACCCCGCCGGCGGTGATGCCCGTGATGTAGAAGCGCTGGAGGGCGACGTAGAGCACCGCGCACGGCACCATCGCGATCACCGCCCCGGCGATCAGGAATCCGAAGTTGACCTGGCCGAAGGTGCCCGTCTCGACGTTGAGCAGGGCGACGGGCAGAGTCAGCTTGCCGATGTTGGTGATGAAGGTGAGGGCGCCCAGGAACTCGGTCCAGGCGAACAGGAACGCGTACAGCATCGTGGTGGCCACGCCAGGCACCACGACCGGCAGCAGGACCGAGCGCAGGGTCCTGGGCACCGTGGCGCCGTCGCAGTACGCGGCCTCCTCCAGCTCGTTGGGGACGGACATGAAGGCGTTGCGCATGACGAAGACGCCGAACGGCAGGTTGAAGGTGCTGTAGAACAGGATGAGCCCGATCAGGCTGTTCAGCAGGTGCAGGAAGCTGAGCTCGAGGAACAGCGGGGTCACGACGGCCTGGAACGGCACCATGAGGGTGACGAGAATGAGCGCGAACACCGCGCCGGACCCGCGGAACCGGAACCGGTTGCGGCCCAGGCCGTAGCCGGCCAGCGTGGCCAGCACCGCGGTGAGCACCGCCGTCCCGCCCGCGACTATCAAGCTGTTCGCCACGTAGCGCAGGATGTGGATGCTTCCGGTGATCAGACCGGAGTAGTTCGCCGCCGTGAGGTGAGAGAAGTCCTTGGCGTTGGGAGCCGCGGTGATGTCACCCGATGGCTGGAACGAGCGGAACACCGCCCAGGCCAGCGGCAGCAGGAAGAGCAGGGACAGCACCGCGCCGGTGGCTACGTAGATCATGGTGGAAGTGGAAATGCGGGCCCGGGTCTTCTTCCGTGGTTGCCCGGTATGAACGGCGACGCTGGCCATGGCCACCACCTCTAGGTGTTATTGCGGAGCAGCAGGAACTGGACGGCGCTGATCAGGCCGACCACCGCGACCAGCACCACGGACATCGCGGCCGCGGCGCCGACATGGAGCTGGACGAAGGCCGTCTGGTAGATCCACATGACGACCGTGAACGTGCTCGTCCCGGGACCACCCTGGGTCAGGATGAAGAACTGGTTGAACGCCAGGAACGAACCGATGATCGAGATGATCAGGCTCAGCGCGATGGTCGGCCGCAGCAGCGGCAGCGTGATGTGCAGTTCCTTCTGCCACCATCTGGCGCCCGCCACGTCGGCCGACTCGTACAGGTCCTCCGAGATGCTCTGCATGCCGCCGAGCAGGAGCACCATGGTGAAGCCGGAGGCAAACCAGATGACCAGGATGCAGGTGGCGGCGAGCGCCAGGTTGGTGTTCACCAGCCAGGCGGTGGCCCCGTTGGTGAGGCCCAGCTTGGCCAGGACGAAGTTCACGGCACCGGAGTTCGGCTGCAGCTCCAGCGTGGGGAGCCCGACGACGTAGGGCAGGAAGAAGGCCGTCCGCAGGAACACCGACCCTCTGCGGTTCGACCTGACCAGCACGGCAAGCCCGTACCCGACCACCAGGATCGGGATCGTGACGATCCCCGTGTAGAGCAGCGTGAACAGCACGGAATGGATGAATCCGGGGTCCTTGCCCAAGGCGGCGTAGTTGCTCGCGCCGGTGAAATGGTAGGAGCCGATCAACGGCCAGTTCGTCACGGACATGTAGATGGCGAAGCCGAGCGGGAACAGGACGAACACGGCGACGAACAAGAAGGCGGGCGCCACGAAAAGCATGCCCGCCTTCGGCAGCCGTACTATCCCGGTCCTCCGCCTCCTGGCCGGCCGGGCGCCCACCGCGCGCACGGCTGCACGCTGCCTGGCGATTGTCTGCTGTGACATGCGGTCATCTCCGTCGTCTGGTTACCGCTACGATTTCCCGAGATCTATCGCGGTCGAGAAGGCACCTTGGCCGGTGCGGATCGCCGCGGCGACGTTTCCGCCGAAGACGGCTTCGGTGAACATGTTCAGCCAGGGACCGCCGGGCTGGTTGAACGTGGTGTTGTAGACGATGGTCTTGGGTGCGTGGCCGCGCGACAGGTTTTCGAGCATGGCGGCGACGAAGGGGTATTTGGCCCGGAACTGCGGCGTGAGGACGTCGTTGCGGACGGGCTCGAACCCGGCGCTGGGGGCCAGGCTCTGCTGCGCTTGCTGCAGGGCGAACTTGATGAACTCCCAGGCGCCCGACGGGTTCGCCGCGCCGGTGGGAATCCCGAAGTTGGCGCCGCCGTCGAAGGTGGCAGTGGCGCCGCCGCTGGGTGCGGGGAACAGGGTCATCCCGACCTGGTCCCGGAAACTGGGAGGGGCCGTCGCCATCGGGCCGTAACCCAGGGGCATCATGCCGATCTTGCCGGCCAGGAAGTTCAGGCCCCAGGTCGCTCCGGTCTCGACCTGCGATATGGGGTCGGCCAGCCCGTCCGCCCACAGCTGGCGGTACAGGGTCAGCGTCTGCCGGAGCGGCACGTTGCCCTCGATGAACGCGGTTTCGTGCCCCGGCTGCCCGTTGAGCAGGTCTTCGTGGGTGGCCCAGATATCGGGCAGGATGGTGAAGCCCAGGCAGCCCTCGCAGCGCCCGGCGAAGGAGAAGCCATAGATCCCATGGCCCAGGGCGTTGATCTTCCGGGCGTCGCTGAGGATCTGGGCGTAGCTGGCGGGCGGCTTGTCCGGGTTGAGTCCGGCCCGGCGGAACAGGGTCTTGTTGTACCACAGTACCGACATGTCCGCTACGTACGGGGTTCCGTAGTAGTGGCCGTTTTCCGTGGTCAGGTTCAGGGCGCCCGGACTGAGCGTGTCTTTCTCGGGCAAGGCGTTGACCAGCGGGGTGAGGTCGGTGAACACATTGTGGTAGATGAACAGCTGGGAGTTGATGTCGTCGATGCCGACGAGGTCCGGGGGATCTCCGGCGCGGATCGCCGTCGCCAGCTTCGTCACGTACTGGGTGTCCTGGACTGGGGTCAGGACCACCTTGAGGTTCTTGTGCGTGGCGTTGAAGCGGTCGACGATCAGCTTGCCGAAAGGCGAGGTCGTGCTGCGGTCCCAGAACTGCACGACTCCCGTGGCGTTGTCCCCGAAGCCGGGGCTGGTCACCTTCACGGCCGTCGGCGCCGTGGTCGCACAGCCGGCCAGGCCCGCGGCCGTCGCCAGGGCGGACAGGAGGAGCAACGCCCTGGTCCGGCGGCGTTCACTGGCGGTTGCGGCAGGCATGTGGTCACGCTCCAGGGGACGGAAGCTGGTTGCCGCCTTAGCGGTGAGTGCCACCGGAGCCGGTGCTCGCTGATGGCGCAGGGTGTCTTTCATGCATCCACCCCCGGCAAGATGTGAGCTGAACGCGTAGGGCACGTCGATTAACCCGCCAGAGCCCGGTTAAACCTTTTCCTCCAGAAAAGGAACCGGGCACGGCGCGGACCTCGCCCTCCAGGGCGACCCCGTGCGCACTTCGGGAACCGGAAGACCCGTTCTACCTGCCCGGCGCGCCGGTACTGCAGGCGCCCTGCGAACTGCCGCGTCGGCCGGGTGCTCTCCGCCGACGGCACGCCGCCGCCGGGCGCCGTGCTGGATGTCTGGCAGGCGGACGCGGACGGGCGGTACTCCGGGTTCTCCGAGATCCCGGCCGGGATCCTGCGCGGCAAGGTGATCACCGGCGCCGAGGGCCGCTTCGAGCTGAGAACGATCGCGCCGGGGCCATACACCGTCCCGCACGGACGGCCCGTTCGGCCGCATGCTCGCGGCCTGCGGCTGGCACCCCTGGCGCCCGGCGCACATCCACCTGATCGTCACGGCCGGCCAGCACGAACCGCTGATCACCCAGCTGTTCCTCGGCTCAAGCGACTACCTCGACTCTGACGTCGCCGGTGCCGTCAAGAACTCGCTGATCGTGCACCCGCAGCGCCGCGGCGGCCAGCTCGCCTTCGACTACGAGTTCCGCCTGGCGCCGGTGCGCGCCGCGGTACCGGTCGGCTGACGATCATCGCCCGGGTCCCGTCACTGCGGCGCTCCCTTCGGGTTTTCGTGTTATTCCTCGGCGAGCCGGCGCCTGATCTGGTCCAGGACGACCGCGATGATCAGTACTGCTCCGACCGCGACTTCCTGCCAGAACGGCTGGACGTTGAGCAGGACCAGGCCGGTGACCAGGACCGAGATGATGAGGGTGCCGATCAGAGTGCCGAAGATGGTACCGGTGCCGCCGAAGAGGCTGGCTCCGCCGATGACCACGGCGGCGATGGCGTCGAGTTCGTCGTTGGCCCCGGCGATCGGGGTGGCGATGGAGAACTTGGCGGTGACCATCAGCCCGGCCACGCCGGCCAGGAACCCGGACAGGGCGTACACCCTGACCAGGTGGCGGTCGACGTTCACCCCGGCCCGCTGGCCGGCCAGGTAGTTGCTGCCGATCACGTAGGTGTGCAGGCCGAACCGGGTGCGGCCAAGCAGCAGCCAGCATACGGCGGTGAAGACGGCGGCGATCACCACGATGGCCGGCAGCCAGCCGCCCAGCCAGATGGTGGAACCGAGGGTGGAGATCTGGTGCGGGAGGTTGCTCACCTGGTTGCCGTTGTCGAGCAGGTAGGTGCCGCCGGTGAGCATGCCCAGCGTGCCCAGGGTCACGATGAACGGGGTGAGTTTCAGCTTGGTGATGAGCAGGCCGTTGAACACCCCGGCGAGCGTTCCCACCGCCAGGGCGATAGCGAAGCCGATGACCGTCACCAACAGCGGGGGGGCGTGGCCGTTGAGCAGGCCGCTCATGATCACCGCGGACAGCATGGCCGAGAAGCCGAGGATGGCGCCGACGGACAGGTCGATGCCGGCGGTGACGATGACGAACGTCTCGCCGACCGCGAGCAGCAGGTATTCGACGGCGTACTCGGAGGTGGCGATCCAGTTCGCCCTGGAGAAGAAGTTCGGGGCGGCTATCCCGAACACGATGCAGATCAGGACGAACACCGCGAAGGTCCACCGCGCGCCTTCGCCCCGGGCCAGGAAGGCAAAGACGTGGTGGATCGGGGAGCGGGACTGTTTTTCCTCGTCCGCGGTGAGCAGCGGCGCTTCCTCGACGTCGGTGTCGATGAGCGCGGCCTCCACCTGCGCGCTGATCCCAGTGCCGGGGGCGGGCGCGGTCATGGCGTCGTTCCGTGCTGAGTGAGACCGGCGCCGGTAATCCACATGATGATCTCCTCGGTGGACGTGTCGGCTGTCACTAGTGTCTTGATCAGGTGCCCATGGAACAGCACCAGGATGCGGTCGGATACGTCGATGACCTGCGGCATGTTGTGGCTGATCAGGATGACGGGCGTGCCCGTCTCCCGGACCGTCCGGATCAGCTCGCCGACCTGGTGCTGCTGCTCGACGCCGAGCGCCGCGGTGGGCTCGTCCATCAGCAGCATGCGGCTGCCCCAGGTGACGGCCCGGGCCACCGCGACCGCCTGGCGCTGCCCGCCGGACAGCGACCCGCACTTGGCTCGTATCGACTTGATGCGGATCTTGGTGGCCGCCATTGCCGTCTCGGCCTGCTTGATCATTTCCGCCTTGTCCAGCCAGCCCAGCGACCCGAGGAAACCCTTTTTGGTGATCTCCCGGCCCAGGTACAAGTTGGCCCAGGCGGGGACGTCGTTGGCGAGCGCCAGGTCCTGGTATACGGTCTCGATGCCCATCCGCCGGGCCTCGTGGGCGTCGTGAAAGTGCACCGGCTGGCCGTCCAGGAGGATCTGGCCGGCGGTCGGGGTGAGGGCGCCGGACAAGATGTTGACCAGGGTGGATTTGCCGGCCCCGTTGTCGCCCACCAGGGCGATCACCTCACCGCGCCGGACGCGGAAGCTCACGTCCCGCAGCGCGGTGATCCGCCCGTAGCGCTTGCCCACGTTCTGGACGTCCAGGACCACCGAACCCGCGTCGCCTCCGGTCGGCCGCTCCGTCCGGCCAGTGCCGTCAGCCGCGCCGGCTGTCATTTGTAGATCCATTCGGAGACGTCCGGCTGGCTGATGTTCTGCTGTGTCATCGTCACGTTGGGCAGCTGAACCGACGCCTGGACGGCGGACTTGTTGCCGGTGAGCTCGTCGTAGGCATACTGGACCGCCATCTGGGCCTCTTCGGCCGGCTTCTGGGCGATGATGATGCTGATCGTGTGGTTCTTCAGCAGGCTGACCATCTGCGGCTCGGCGTCGTATCCGGCGATGGTCACCTTGGACTGGGCGTGCGCGGTTTCGACTGCGGTGGCGGCGCCCTCGGCCGCGTAGTCATTGGTGCCGAAGACGCAGCCCAGGTTGGGGTGGGCGAGGATCAGCGAGCTGACCTGGCTGGTCGCGGTCGACTCGTTGTTGCTGTCGTACTCGGAGTACACGGTGACGTTCGGGTACTTCGACTTCATCTCCGCGATGAACGCCTGGCCGCGCGCGTTGGTGGTGGTCGTGCCCGGCGTGGTATAGATCACCGCCGCCGATCCCGAGCCCTTCATCGCGGCCCCGCACGAGTCGGCCGCGGCCCCGCCGCCCTGGCCGTTGTCCGACGTGATCCGCGACGCTAGCAGCGAGGTATCGCTGACCGTGGTGTCCACCGTGATGATCGGGATGCCGGCCGCGTGGAACTGCGACAGGGTGCCGTTCAGCGCGGCGGGGTCGGTCGGCGCGACTAGAAGGGCACTGGGGTGGTGGGCCAGCAGCGCGGCCAGGACCGGCTGCTGCGCCTCCGGCGAGTATGTGGACGCGCCCTCCCACGTGAAGCCCATGCCGAGCTTGGTCGCTTCAGCCGCACCTGCGGCCTCCATCGACAAGAAGAACGGGTCGGTCGAGTCACCGGGCACGAACGCGACCGTGTACTTATGGCTGCCGCTCGCAGCCGGGGTGCCTCCAGCGCTCGCGCTGTTCGAGCTGTTTGAGCTGCTTGAGCATGCAGCGGCCCCCAGCGCGAGTCCGCCGGCCAGGGTAGCGCACAGCATTGCCTGTCTGATAGCCATCGGTTTGCTCCTTCACGTGTACAGTCCCAGCTTCTGAGACACTCATGGTTGAACGTTTAGGCTGAATTAGATTGAACGTTTAGGTCATTGGATAGCGTCTGGCCGTGCGCCGGTGGTAGCGCCGCGGTGCCCGGAGTGGCTTGCCGCGAGAGACTCCCGAGCGAGCCGGGGCGGCTGGACGGACTTGCCGAGGACCGCGTAGCGGGCCGCGCCGCTCGCGGCGGGGATGTTGTTCGCCAGGCCGCGCTGCGTGGCATAGGCCAGCACGGCGAACTTCACCGCCTCTTTGAACTGCGGCGGGATGCCGAACTCATCGGAGGTGGTCAGCCGCGGCCCGGCAGGCAGCCGCTCGGCGAGCATGCCCATCAAGGTGGCGTTCCGGACGCCGCCGCCGCTCGCGATCACCACTCCGATCTCGTCCAGGGCCGGCACGTGATCGGTGACCGACCGGACGATCGAGGCAGCGGTGAACGCGCACAGCGTGGCCATCACGTCTTGCGGCGGGAGGCTGGCGTAGGCGTCCAGGATCCGCGCCGCGAACTCGGCGCCGAAATCGAGCCGCCAGGCGCTGCGCGGCGGGCGGCGCCGGAAGAACGGATGGGACATGAGCTCGTCGAGCATCGGTTTGTGCACGGTGCCGGCGGCGGCGATCTGGCCGCCCGCGTCGTAGTCCCGGCCGTACAGGCGGCGCGCCGCGTAGTCCATCATCACGTTGCCCGGGCCGGTGTCGAACGCCATCATCTTCGACCGGTCGCGCTGCGCGAGCTGGCAGTTCGCGATGCCGCCGATGTTCAGGGTGAGCACCGGGCCGATGTCGCGGAAGGCCACGAAGTCCAGGTACTGCATCAGCGGCGCGCCGGTGCCGCCCAGCGCGTGGTCGCTGGGACGGAAATTCCAGACCACCGGAATGTCGCAGTGCGCGGCGATGACGGCCGGCTCACCGATCTGCAGGCCGCACGGGTACGGCCCGTCCAGCCAGCGCGCGACCAGGCCCGCGCCGGGCGGCAGGGCCGCCATCTGCTCGTGGTCGGGCGGCTCCTGGTAGATGGTCTGCCCGTCCACCCCGATGACCTCGACCTCGGCCGGGCCCAGTCCTCGCTTGTCCAGCAGGGCCCGGGCGGCCTCTGCGTACACCGCGCCGGCCACGTAGTGCAGCCGGGTCAACTCGAAGATGGACAGCTCGTTGGCGAAGGCCTTCAACACCAGCTCTTCGACCTTGACGGGCCAGGGGCGGGACAGGGCATCGATGAACACCGGGCGCGCCGGGTGGCCGTCCGCGGCCTGGCCGATCTCGGCGAGGACCACGTCGATGCCATCGAACGACGAGCCGCTGTTCATGCCGATGACGAGCGTCATAGCGGGCAGCCACCTCCGATCTGGCCGTCGTGTCCCTCTCCCCGGGTAGCGGGGGAGGCGGCCCCTGGGGAGGCGGCTGGCGTGGCGGCCAGGCCGGGGGGCGGGGCGGCGGGAGTGCTCATGACAGTTCCTTCGAGGGTCGTCGGGCTTTGTTTCTTGCGTTCGGGTCAGGGGCCGGCCGTCGCGGCGCGGCTGCCACCGGGGAGCGTGATGCCGCAGCCGCAGGACTGCCTCACGATGAGGGTGGGGCTGACCAGCCGGGCGCCCGGCCCGGCGGCGGCCTCGGGGTCGTCGGCCAGCTCGGCGAGAAGCCGGGCGGCGGCGTCGCGCCCGATGTCTTCGATGTGCTGGTCGATGACGGTGATGGACGGCTGGAGCAGGCTCGCCCAGTCGAACTCGTCGAAGGCGATGACCCCGAGCTCGGTGCCGGCGCGACGGCCGTCCTCGCGGAGGGCCCGGAGGGTTCCCTGCAGCAGCGGGGTGTTGGCGCAGTAGATCGCGTCCACGGTCCCGGCCGGATGCGCGGCCAGATAGCGTGACACTTCCTGATAAGTGCTGGCCGGGTCATTGCCCGACTCGATCACGTCGACGGTAGCGCCGTGGCGCGCCGCGGCCTCGGTAAAGCCGCGCTCGCGGGGCAGCCGGCTGCTCCACCGCTTCGGGTAGCCGACGAACGCCCAGTGCCGGTAGCCGTGCGCCGCGAAGTGATCAGCGGCCTGGCGGCTGGCCTGCTCGTTGTCACTGGCGACGGCCGGGTAGCGGTCGTACCGTCTCGGCGGCACGCAGTCGACGAAGATGAGCGGGATGTTCCACTCGGTGATCAGCCTGAGGTTGTCCGGGGCCAGCGAGTAAGTGACCACGATGGCCGCGATGCGCTGCTCGAGCAGTGCACTGACCAGGCGGTATTCACGTTCGCGGCCGTATGACCCGTCTGCCATCGTGTCCGCCAGGATGCTGTGGTAGCCCGCGTCGCGCAGGGCCTGGTCGAACGCCCCGAGCAGCGTGGCGTAGTACTGGTTCGCGGTACCGCTGGCCAGGATGCCGATGGTGCGGCTGGAGTTGCCTTTCAGGCTGCGCGCCAGCCCGTTGGCCACGTAGCCGACCTCCCGCGCGACGGCCTGCACCCGGGCCCGGGTCTCGTCGGAAACGCCCTTCTCGCCTTTCAGCGCCCGGGACACGCTGTAGACCGACAGCCCGGTGCGGCGGCTGACGTCTCGCAGCGTGGGCCGGGCGGACTCGCGATCAGCAGTCATGACGCCGGACGCCTCCTCTAGTTGAACGTTTAGGCTCTCAATGATTGAACGTTTAGGTTGAGCTAGGTTGAACGTTTAGGTCAACCTAGGATTGTCTCACCGTACGTCCGTGTTAACGCCACGTCAAGAGCTTGTTTCCGGTGACGGTCCCCGGGCCGCGCGGATGCCGTCACATAGGCCCTGTAACGCCATGGTCTCCTCCGGGTCGGCAGGTCAGTGCGGCGATGTCGCTTGCCTCGTTGCCCTCGGCTGATCGCGGTCATCGTCGATGACGGTGATGATGAGGTCGGCGGCGTTCTGGCTGACACGTATGATCTCGGCGTTGGCCTGGTCGCTTCCAGTGGCCCAGTGACGGGCAGCATCCGGGGATTTGCCGTATTGCTGGTGTCTTAGTGTCAGACGCTGCTGGCGGATCGCGTCAGGCAGGTCGAGGAACCAGACCTGGTCGAGTTGACGGCGGGCGAGCTTCCATCCGTCCTCGTCGAGGAGCAGGTAGTTGCCTTCG
>Ga0213881_10001593_pt1 | contig 10565 bp, 8 predicted proteins | sample BarmaccoBMER_R08_FD_160104 | JGI IMG/M metagenome (GOLD analysis project Ga0213881, IMG submission 160104) | Barbacenia macrantha exposed rock microbial communities from rupestrian grasslands, the National Park of Serra do Cipo, Brazil - ER_R08 ... | reverse complement strand
TCTTCCATGGAAGGCTATTACTGACGCCGGGCGCCAGCCTTTGACCGCCTAGCTTGCGCTTCCCGATGTGCCGTATTGAGGAAATTCACCAGACGCTCCGACTGAAACTCGAGCGTAAGCCTATGTGCGCGCTCGAAGCCCGCGGCACTTAGGCGACTTCGCAGATCGGCATCAGTGGCAACGCGCCACAGGGCTTTCGCGGCCGCATCTGCGTCCCCTGGCGGGACCAGCACCGCGGCCCTCCCAACCCCGGCCCGAACGCCGCCGACTGCCGTAGCAACGACCGGCAAGCCAGTCGCGAGCGCTTCGATCAGCACTTGCGGAAAGCCTTCTGTCCAGGACACGTGAAGCAGTACATGACAGGAGCGATACAGGTCCCACAGCCCGTCTCCCATCGGAACGTACCCCAGTAGCTCCGCCCGGTCAGCGATCTCCAACTCACGCAGCCGCGACTCAAGTGCTGCCTCGAGGTCACCCTGCCCGCAAACGACAAGCCGCCAGCGCGTGTCTCGGGTCAGCAACAAGGCCAGCACTTCTGCCAACATCAAGGGATTCTTCTCCGCATCCAAGCGGCCGACGCTCAACACACGCAGTTCGCCCTGATAGTCACGCGGCGTCTTCGGCGGTCCCACGGCCGCAGCCGGAACAAGCGACACCGCGAGGTCAAGTACGGCCGGGGCATGCGCGTAAATCTCACTCAATTCTGCGCCAACCGCGACGACCGGTAAGCGCTTCGCAAGCTTTCTCCACACGCACTCGAGCACATCGGCGGCCCAATGCATCCATCGCCTGCCCGGCCGGCGCATCCTGACGTAGGCTGGCCAATTCTGCCGAACACCTAGTACCACCGTACGACGCCGGCAGAGACCCAGCAAGGCAAGCAATATCGCGTGTGGATATGGTCCGAGTACCCACAGCACTTCGACGTCGTCAAGTGCGCGGTTCATGTGGCGGACTGATGCAGCAAGCGACCGAAGCGAAGCGCGAGCATCAGCGAGACTGCCGTAATGAGGTAGCGGCGCCAGCGCGACGCCCGGGGGCAGCGCATAGTGCCCCTCGCCAACATCGGGCGCCAGGCGGCCGATTAGCCTTAGGTGCTCCACATGGGAGACGAGCGAAGCAAGAAAGACTGCGAACGCCCGCTCGGCGTACGTTACACCGGCTACGCGGCGGTAGACGTAGTCAGTGTAAACGGCCAACCTCATCAAAACGTATGCGTAAGATCCCTCAGAGTTGATGCCACGGAGACGACGCCCCTCACAGGCCGGCTTCGCGCGGCCACTCCGGGAAGCCTCCGGGAAGGGTACTAGGTCAGGCGAGAGTTGAGAACTGACCGACTCGCCCCCCTTGCAAGGCATCGTGATCCTGACTCCCTGAGGGTCTCACGAACGGCACCTCGCTCCTAGAATACAATTGGCCACAAATGATGACCCGGCTGCCCCGAACTCTGTGAGTGCGCCCTGTTCGTGGGGTAGCCTTCGTCGCGCTCCGGTGCCGAGTGCACGGGACCGCCTTTCCCACGGGCCCGCCGCAAGGTTCCGCCCCGTATTGCCGCCAGAGCCGGGACTCTAAAGGGTGCAGACCTCACGTCCGTTGCGCGTACTATTGCTTGTGGATTACGTGACGCCGGTCGGTGGTGCCGAGCGCTTTGTCATGGGGCTCGCCGAGAACTTGCCGCGCGACCGCATCGAGGCATGGGTATGTTCGACGCGGGTCGGGGATCAAGAGGCTGTCCGCGCCCTGATGCGTGCGCACATCCGACACATCAGCCTCGGTCGCACATCGAAGCGGGATGTTCACCGCCTGCAGAAGCTCGCCGTACTTCTGCGCCGAGAACGTTTCGATGTGGTCCACGCCCACAAGTTCGGTTCCAACGTCTGGGGGTCGCTCATCGGCCGCGCCTGCCGCGTCCCAGTCGTGCTCGCGCACGAACATACGTGGTCTTACGCGGGCGATCCGCTCCGGATGTGGATCGACGGGCATGTGGTCGGCAAGCTCGCGACTCGCTTCATCGCGGTCTCTGAACACGATCGCGAGCGTATGATCGCATTGGAGGGTGTCCCAGCCGGCAAGGTACTCGTCATGCCGACTGGCTACGTCCCGTTTCCGTCCTCACGTCAGGACACCGACCTTCGAGCTGAGCTCGGTCTTTCCCGCGACGTACCACTTGTCGGCGTCGCTGCCGTTCTACGCAGACAGAAGGCTCTCAACGTGCTCGTCGACGCACACGCTCGCCTGATCACTCGGGTGACGGATGCACATCTCGTAATCGCAGGCGACGGTCCGTGCCGACAGGAGCTCGAGCGCCACATCGACCGATTGGGCATTGCGGGATTCGTGCACCTTCTCGGACAGCGAAGCGACGTCACCGCGATCCTTCATGCCGTTGACGTGGCAGCGCTGTCCTCTGACTGGGAGGGCATGCCGCTCTTCGTGTTCGAGTGCATGGCGACCAACACTCCACTCGTAGCAACCTCGGTGGGGGGTCTACGGGAAATTATTCAGGCTGGAACGACCGGAATGCTAGTCCCCCCGCAAGATCCCGAGAAGCTGGCGGACGCGCTACAGATGCTGTTGACTAACCCTATTCTCGCCAAGCGACTCGCTGCCGCCGCCTCGCGTCGCCTAGAGGAGTTCACAATCCAGGCGGTGGCGATCCGCTTCGCCGACCTGTACGAAGAGCTCTCGCGCGCGGTCGACGGTCGACGTTTGGGGTAATGCCGGCAGTGCACCCTGAGGCGTACCCGGACCGCGCCCCACCATGATCCGCCTTCGAGCTATGAGCAAAACAAAACCCTGGCTGGCGACCGCCGCCCTTCTTCTCGTCTTGCTCGGAGGTGGCGCCGTGGTGAGCTGCGGGGGTGGAGGCAGACCTGACCATTGGTTCGGCATTTACTCGGGTACTCCTGGCTGCCCGACTCTAGGGGGGAGCACGACGTACGGCAATCCCCAGAATACACTGTGGCAGTTCAATAGCTGGAATCGCGGCCCGCCGCCTCACGTCCGCTGCGTCACCGATCCATTGGGATCTGGAGCGATCGTGCAGGCGTTCTCCATACCAGATAGCGACAGGATAGGGAACGGGTCTCCGCGAGGGGATTCGTTCGCGAATTATCCCTTCGCATCGGGCATGGACAGGTACATCTCCATCCCGATGTATACTCCTGCGAGCAGGGATGCCCCTGGTGCCGGCAACGTCGTACTGCCATCCAATTGTGGCAGCAGCGGCCCGACGTTCTTCCTATTCTCGCAGTTGGAGTGGCCCGGAGAGGAGCCCTCGCCGGCACTTAGGGTGACTTGTACGAACTCTGGCGGCGCCGTTCGCTGGGCCATCGACTGCTGCAACAAGGCGGGCGAGGTCATCTGGACGGGACCACCGATAGACAACGCCTGGCACGACCTAATCCTTCATCTGCATTTTGAGTCTGGGTCCGGCAGATCGAATGGCTGGCTTCAGGTCTGGCACGATGGCGTGCTCCAGACGCTCAGGAATGGCCAGACCACGATGGGGGAACTGCACTTCCTGCCGGCGGGTTATAACTACACCGCCCTTGCTCTCGATTCGTACCGCTCCAACGTAGGCTGTTCTGTGTATCGCTTCATGTGCGGGACGTACACGCTCTACCATGGCGCGGCCGCTATTGGCCCGACCTACGCATCGGTGGCGCGCACCATTTCTGACCCGCCCCACGGACCCTGAGGGGGCGTGCTAACCGTGCCGCGGACCGACAGGCAATTGCTGGACCGGTTGGGGTGATAACACCCGGGTAGTCACTCCCCGGGCAACAGCCCGATTACGAGATAGCGGGCTAGATGGGCGGAACCTGACCAATCGTCAGTAGCTGTTCAGTGCGAAGCGACGTCCATGCGGCACATCCGCCCAGAGGGGGTAGTGGTCTGAACCCCTTTCGGCCACTTTCCGCGGCTGCGAACCCGGGGATCGGTTGCTCCTTGCTTGTTCCTGAAGACCCAGAGCCGTATCCTCCCCCCATGGCGAGGCGACGCGCCGGGGGCCCATCTGCAACGAGACGTCGACCGGTATGGACGCAGCTCGAGACCAGTTATAGCTGGGATGACTTGGTGCTTCCCGATCGCGAACGGGATCTCCTCCAGGCGATCGTTTTCAGGGCCCGAACTAAAGGACGCATTTCGTCGGATGCCTCCCTTAGGCCGCGTCGGCGCGAGGACGCTCGAACGGCACTGTTCGTCGGGCAAACCGGTACGGGCAAGACAATGGCGGCGCAGATCATCGGCACCGCCCTCCGTCTACCGGTGTTCAAAGTCGAGCTCGGCGACGTGCTGTCTCGAACGGAACAGGACACGGAGGCGGTCATCGGTGGAGTGTTCGCGTCAGCCGACGCGTCCGGTGCCATCTTGTTGTTCAAGGGCGCCGAGCTGCTCGTGCCAAGGCAATCACGAGCAGAGCGCCGAGAGCGTCTGGCAGGGCGAGTGGCTCAGCGGCCTCGAGAGGATCTGTTGGCCTCGAAGAATGGAGAGACGGATCCCGCGCTCTCGGATCTCCTCGAGAGGAGTCGCCGACATGACCGGCTTGTCATCTTCGCTGCCGCGCCTACGGGCGGTCTCGAACCGTCGTTTGCCAGGCGCTTCGACGTGGTCGTCAACTTCCCGTTCCCTGATAGCACCGCGCGCAAGGATATATGGCGCAGAACACTTCCGGGCGATGCCCGCGTGACTGAGAGCGGGCTCGACTACCTCGCGAGGTGGTTGCGCTGGCCTGGGAGCACCATCCGGAGCTGCTGCGAGGCGGCGGCCTCCAATGCCGCGGGAGAGGGCGTCCCGATGCAGCTGCACCACGTGGCGACGATGCTGGAGAGGGGATATCGGAGGCGGGTTCCTCCCGCCTACGCCGGGGAGGCGCCATTCAGTAAGCCAACACCGGAAGGGGCGGCTTCGGTCGAGCCGTTACCGGAAGAGTCGCGCACCCGGTCTGGAGCACCTCAAGTCCTTCGCCGTACCGGAACGAAATGGGCGCTGAGCGGTGCCCTCATCGCAGCCGGGCTCGGCGCCGTGGTCGCAATAACCCGCCCGACGGTCGTCTCTCAGACCAACACGAACGCCCGTGCCGGGGTGGTACGAATATCGTATCCGGCGAACTGGCGGCCCGAGTCTGCGACAGCGACGCCCCAACTTCGACTCGCTGACGAGCTAGCCCTTACTGCTGCGGCTCCCGCGCGTGGCTCGCTGCTGGTCGGGAGGACGCCAGCGGAATCTGCGAACGCGTTGCCACAAAGCCTGATCGCGGGGCTGGCAGCTCGTCCGCAGATCGTCAAGATTGGTCCGGTTAGTCTCTACCGCTACGTGAGCTCGCCGCAACCCGGCCTCAGGACATCCCGGGCGGTCTACACGGCACCGACCACGGTCGGCACCATTGTCGGCGTATGTACGACGACGGAAGCACCGGCCAGCTTCATCAGCAACTGCGAACACGTGCTCGGGACCATCCGACTGACCTCTGGGAGCTTCCTGCCGCTCGGTCTGACCACAAGCTACGCGCATACGATCAACGCGGTGATTACCAAGCTCAACGCGGTGCGCTCAAGGGCCGGAGCAGAACTCGCGCATGCAACCAACGCTCAGGCTCAAGAGATCGCGGCCGCGACACTGGCGAGGGCGCACGCCGAGGCTGCCTCTGACCTCGCGCGCACGAGCGCCGGCTCGGCGTGGGTCGCTAACACGGCATTGGCGAACGCGCTTCTGATGACTGCCAACGCGTATCGTGCGCTAGCGCTGGCCGCTTCGCGCGCCGACCCCCGCAGCTACGGCGCAGCGCGTGCCGAGCTCGCGCGCGCGGCGGAGGCGCTAAGCCTGGGGTTCGCACAGATCAGTAGACTCGGCTACCGAGTCGCGTGACTCTCGAGGTGTCAGCCTCCGCCGCTCACCGTTCCCGAGTTGCTCTGGGACACGCTGCTGCTGTTGCTGGACGATGAGCTGCTGCTGTTGCTGGACGATGAGCTGCTGCTGTTGCTGGACGATGAGCTGCTGCTATTGGTAACGGTCGAGCTGACATTGCTGCTGGAACTGCCGGTGCCGCCTCCCGTTGAGGTGCCGCTGGGCGCCGTGCCGCCCCGCGCGCCGCCACCCGAGTTAGCGCTTCCGGAGTATTGGCTGCCGACGTAGCCGCCCCCACCCCCACTGCCGGTGCCGGTGGCGCCGGGGCTGGTTGCGGCTCCGACGACCTCAGTAGAGCCCGGCCGGGCGAACGATCCAGCGGGAGGCGAGGAGGCCACGACTCCTGACGAGCCGGCGCCACTCGAGATGTCCTGGACCGCGGGAGCAGCAGCGGGCGGCACCGAGCTTGCGGCGACCGCTAGCGAGCCAGATCGGTGAGGCGCCAATGACCTCGCTTGGTGTTGTCGTTGCTGCCGGAGCTTCAGTGGCGGAGGCGCGGGAATCACCGCGACAGGCACGACAGCCACAGGAGTTTCCTGCACCAAGTCTGTCGGCGAGACGTGTCTGCCTCGGCTGGTGGCGTGCGTCGTCGTCCCGGCTCGGACCATGAACGCGGCGCCGAACGCCGCGACCACTATGGCAACGCCGAGCAGCACTTCCCGGAACGCGACCTCGCGTTGCTTAGGCGCTTGAACTGACCGCGATCCATCCCCGACGAGACCATCGCCAGCAGGTGCGCCAACTGCCACGCTAATCCTCTCGTTCGCAGTTTCCCACCCGAGCAGTATACGCTCACCGGATCGACGCTGGAAGGGAGACAGAGCAGGCCCCAACCGAGATCTCGACCACTGTGGCTCCTAGACCACAGCACTCCGACCGTGGAAGCGCCATCTCGCTCACTCGATTCTTGCTAGGATGGGCTCGAAGATTGGTGCCTGCACAGTGTGGGTGGCCGTGCGGGCAACACGACAGGACAGCCGTTGGCCGCGGGTCAAAGGGGGCAATCGTTGAGATTTCTCGCCGGCGTCGTGTGGCGTTTGCGGCGTGCGGTAGTGCTGTGGTGTGCCCGCTCGCGAGCGATATCGCCGGGGTTGGTGTGCGTTGTGATCGTGGCCTCCGCTGGCGTGCTCGCCGCGGCGCAGGTGAGCTCGGCGGCGTCCTCGCCCGCGACGTTGACCGCCACCCCGGCTGGCGCCGCCGTCGGCTCGGTTCTCTCCTTGACGGGTTCCGGTATGCCCGCCCGGAAAACGGGGACGATCTGGCTTGGCTCCGTGCGTGTGGCTCGCTTCAGGGTTGATCGCCGTGGCGACTGGTCCGTTTTCGTGCGCGTCCCGTCGAAGACCCCCGTTGGAACGATTCGCCTCCGCGCTGCGGTGGGCGCTTCGGCGATCGCCGGTTCGTTCGCAGTAACCAGGTCGGTAATTCCGGGGTCGTCAGACACGACGATCTCGGGCCTCTCCACCGGTCAATGGGTTCGGGTTTCTCCCACCCGAGTCAGGGCCGGCTCATCGGTGCGACTCGACGCGACTGGATTTCGCCGCCACGCGGTGGTTCAGCTATGGTTCGCCAAGCGGCGCCTCGCGACATGGCGGACGGACCGTAGAGGTGCGGTGCGCGGATTGTTCGCGGTGCCTGCCACCACGCCGGTCGCCCCTTACTACCTGTCCGTGCGCTCAAGCGGCCATCGCCTCAACGTTCGCTTAGTGGTCACTGCCACGTCTCCAGGATCAGGCGTCAGCAGTCACACGGGCCAGCCAGGTGCTTCGCGCGGCAACGCCGGTCAGAAGGAGAAGCCCGCCGGACCCGGCGGCCAACAGGAGCTCCCCGAGGCACCCAACACTCACGCTCCCGCGTTTGCGCCAGCGTCGCCACCCGCAAAGGCGACCGAGGGAGAGACCTACAGCTACATGTTTGCCGCCACAGGCACGCCTGCGCCGACCTTCGCACTGGTTGGAGCGCCGAGCTGGTTGACCATCGGGTCGCAGAGCGGCGAGCTCTCGGGGGCGCCGCCCTCCGGGTCGGGCGGCACCTCCGTGACCTATTCGGTGATCGCGACCAACAGTCAGGGCACGGCAAGTGCCGGGCCGTTCACGGTCCAGATCGCATACGCGGCGCCCACGATCCAGCAAATTCCGGATCAGTCGATCTTCCGGCAGGTTCAGATCACGCCTATCGCGCCGGCCATCACGGGCAAGGTCACTGGCTTCTCCGAGTCGAATCTGCCCGCCGGACTGGCCTTCGATACCAGCACGGGGATGATCTCTGGGAGCCCAACAAGGATCGGCACAGGGGTCGCGACGGTCACAGCGACCGGACCCGGCGGCACCGCGTCGACCGCGTTCTCGTGGACGGTTAAGGACCCCGTGGTCGACGCGGTCGGAGATATGGCGTGTGCATTCGATGACCCGAACTACAACGGCGGAAACGGCGAGTCGACAATCCAAGCGCCGGGTAACAATTGCCTTCAGAAATACGTATCCGATCTGGTCGTGAATCCGCTGCCGGATGCGTTCCTAGACCTCGGCGACAACCAGTACAACACCGGCTCGCTCTTCGATTATCAGCATGTATTCGATCCGACGTTCGGGCGTGCGAACGCCGTGACCTACCCGAGTCTCGGAAACGCTGAATACAATGACGGGAGCTCGCCTCCCACCGGATTCTTCTCCTACTTCAATTCGACAAACGTGTCGTCACGAATTCAGGCCCACGGGGGCGATGTTTCACATTTCTCCGACGGGTATTACAGCTTCAACCTCGGCACCTGGCACATCATCGCGCTCAACTCGAACTGCGTGGGTACCTACGGCGTCGGCGGCGGGTGTGCCGCCGGCAGCCCGGAGGAAGCATGGCTGAGTAACGATCTGAAGGCCACGACGGGAAAATGCATCTTGGCGTACTGGCACCACCCGCTCTTTTCGGAGTTGGCAAACGAGCCCGCGATCAAGTCCTTCTGGGCAGATCTCTATAACGAGCACGCGACGCTGGTGCTGAACGGGCACGGCGACCACCATTACGAGCGCTTTGCGCCCCAAGATCCGAACGGTAACGCTGTCGCGAACGGGATTAGCGAGTTCATCGTATCCACCGGCGGCCAGAGCCATGGCGTTGTGCCGAGCAGCACCCTTTCCAACAGCGAGACGGCCGACTACAAAACCTTCGGCGTCCTCCGGCTGACCCTACACCCCGGAAGCTACGACTGGCAATTCATCCCCGCCTCCGATGGCCAGCTATGGGACGGCTTCAAAGACTCTGGCTCAGGGTCGTGCTCGTGAGGGTTGGCCTCTCATGCCCAAGAACGCCGATCCGCAGCAGGTGGCAGGGTGACCTAGCTTTAATGTCCACCAAACGATGCCGGCGCTCGGGCTATAGGGGCCTCCATGGCCTTCTAGCTAAGGGGTTTGCCCAAGAGATGCGCAATATTCACGGGGAGGGCGGCTCACATCCCAAATCCGAGCCCTCTGGGGCGATCGACGGGAAGCTCGGCAGGCACGTGCGAGTTGTGGGTGCCGAGACATTTATCAGCGTAGGAGGTACAGATGCACATCTTCGCGTTTGACCCGGAGGATTACCGGGACCAGTATCAGCAGCAAGGATGGGCGCATATCCGCGGGGGTATCGATCCTGAGTTTCTTGCCGAGCTCCAAAGGGTGGGAAGAGACCTCGCGCACGTTGAAAAGCTCGATCGGTTCGCGATCAAGGGCAAGAAGGAGCAGGCGTTGTACGAGTTCCCCGTGAGTACCCGTTACCCGGATGAGATCTTCGACGCCGTCGCTTCTGTGTGCGGCTTAGAGCGGGATTCGATGACCCTCTCAGAGCGCCACATCCAGCTCTATGAGCCGGACGCGAGTCCTCACCCGCAAGCACACAAGGATCGTTTTCCGTCACAAGTCTCCGTTGGTCTCTCGATCGCGATACCGGAGCAGTCCCGTCTCGTGCTCTATCCCTACGACTGCCGCGAGCTCAACCCGTTCAACGCCGCAGCGGCATTGATTCGCCACCTGCAACCGAATGAGCTCCCAGAGGTCGTGCTTCGCGACGCGCGCGAGGTCGAAATCGCCGATCGCCCAGGCGACGTCGTGATGTTCGGCGGCTCGACCACGTGGCATCTGCGACGCCACGCTGCAGGTGCGATCAATCTATATGTGAAACTGAACGATTTCGATTGCGACCCGCTCGGCGAAGACCCCCGTACGGCCGTCCGCCGCGAGCATACCCTCGAGACACTCGCCGCCGCCAACGGCGGCCCGCTCGACGGGGTGACGGTCAAGGTCTCCCGACGGCTCGACTCGATTGCGAGACGACTGACGCTCGGCGATCTCCAGGAGGTGCTCGAGGCGTCGCTCTATGGAAGCGAGCCGTTTGGAATCACGGCGGCACAGCTCCGCCTGCTTCGCGGAGCACGTGAAGCGAAGCCACTCGATCGCCTTGTCGAGGAAATGGGGACGAACGGCCGATCGCGAGAGGACGCATTTGCCGACGCGACGCGCCTGCTCGAGCTCGGCGCGCTGGACGTCCTCGCTGAGGCGTGATTGCCCCGGCGGGGCCCCCGCGACTTCGCATAGATCGAGGGCCTCGATCTGGGGCCGGCCGCGTGATGGAGGCAGCGCAGGACCCCTGGGCCATCCTGGGGGATCGCATCAAGGCGCCGTCGG
>Ga0213881_10001592_pt1 | contig 10573 bp, 2 predicted proteins | sample BarmaccoBMER_R08_FD_160104 | JGI IMG/M metagenome (GOLD analysis project Ga0213881, IMG submission 160104) | Barbacenia macrantha exposed rock microbial communities from rupestrian grasslands, the National Park of Serra do Cipo, Brazil - ER_R08 ... | reverse complement strand
CGCGTGCGGAGCGTCGACGCGTGGTTGGTGGGTTGGTTCGTGAGCGGGTGGCGGCGGTGTTGGGTTTTGTTGGCGCTGATGTGGTTGAGATGGATCGGCCGTTTCGGGAGATGGGTTTTGATTCGTTGACCGCGGTGGAGTTTCGTAATGCGTTGAGTGTGGCGATGGGTGTTGCTGTTAGTGCGACTGTGGTGTTCGATCATCCCAGTCCGGGGGCGACTGTGGAGTATTTGTTGGGTTTGATGGGGCTTGATGAGGGGGAGGTTGTTTCTGGTGGTGGTGTTGTGAGGGTGGCGGTGGATTTGGGTGAGCCGGTTGTGATTGTGGGGATGGCGTGTCGGTTGCCTGGTGGGGTGGCTTCGCCGGAGGAGTTGTGGGCGTTGGTGTGTGCTGGGGATACTGGTGTTACGCCGTATCCGACTGATCGTGGTTGGGATCCGAGTTTGTCTGGGTTGGGTGGTTTTTTGGATGTGGCGGCTGATTTTGATGCGGCGTTTTTCCGGATTTCGCCGCGTGAGGCGTTGTCGATGGATCCGCAGCAGCGGCAGGTGTTGGAGTGTTCGTGGGAGGCGTTGGAGCGTGCTGGGATTGATCCGTTGTCGCTGCGTGGTTCTGATACTGGGGTGTTTATTGGGGCTAACTCGGTTGATTATGTGTTTGGGACGCGTGGGTCTGGTGGTGGGGTCGCCGCTTCGGATATCCCAGATTCTGATGGTTATTTGCTGACTGGTTCCGCGCAGAGTGTGGTGTCTGGTCGGGTGTCGTATGTGTTGGGTTTGGAGGGTCCGGCGGTGTCGGTGGACACGGCGTGTTCGTCGTCGTTGGTGGCGTTGCATTTGGCGGTGCAGGCGGTGCGGCGGGGTGAGTGTTCGATGGCGTTGGCTGGTGGGGTGGCGATTATGGCTACTCCCACGGCGTTTGTTGAGTTTGCTAGGCAGGGTGGTTTGGCGGTGGATGGGTTGTGTAAGTCTTTTTCTGATGGTGCGGATGGTACTGGGTGGTCTGAGGGTGTGGGTGTGTTGGTGGTGGAGCGGTTGTCGGATGCTGTTCGTAATGGTCGTCGGGTGTTGGCGGTGGTGGCTGGTTCGGCGGTGAATCAGGATGGGGCGTCGAATGGTTTGACCGCGCCGAATGGGCCGTCGCAGCAGCGGGTGATTGCTCGGGCGTTGGCTGAGGCTGGGTTGGTTCCGGGTGAGGTGGATGTGGTGGAGGCGCATGGTACGGGGACGAGGTTGGGTGATCCGATTGAGGCGCAGGCGTTGTTGGCGACTTATGGGCAAGATCGTGAGGTGCCGTTGTATTTGGGTTCGGTGAAGTCGAATATTGGGCATGCTCAGGCCGCGGCGGGTGTGGCGGGTGTGATTAAGATGGTGGAGGCGTTGCGGCGGGGGGTGTTGCCGAAGACGTTGCATGTGGATGTGCCGTCCTCGCGGGTGGATTGGTCGGCTGGTGCGGTGGAGTTGCTGACCGAGGCACGCGAGTGGCCCGAAACGGGTCGGGTTCGCCGGGCTGGGGTGTCCGCGTTCGGGGTGAGTGGCACTAATGCGCATGTCATTCTGGAGCAGTCGCCTGATCTTTCGCTTGAGCCGGTCGGTGAGCGGCCGGTGGATGTGGTGGTGCCTTGGGTGGTCTCGGCGCATTCGACGGGTGCGCTGCGGACGCAGCTGTCCCGGTTGGTCAATTGGGACGCTGATCCCGTCGACGTCGGTTGGTCGTTAGCTACTACTCGGGCGGCGCTGTCTGAACGGGCGGTACTGCTGGAGGGGTCTGTGCCGGTGGCTCAAGGTCGGGTTGGTGGTGGTGAGCGTCGGGTGGGGGTGGTGTTTTCTGGGCAGGGTGCGCAGCGGGCTGGTATGGGGCGGGAGTTGGCGGCGCGGTTCCCGGTGTTTGGGCGGGTGTTTGATGAGGTGTTGGCATGTTTTGACCCGGTTGTGCGGGAGGCGTTGGTTGATGGGCGGGTGGATTTGACGGAGTTTGCTCAGCCTGGGTTGTTTGCGTTTGAGGTGGGGTTGTATCGGTTGGTGGAGTCCTGGGGTGTGCGGCCTGAGGTGGTGATGGGGCATTCGATTGGTGAGTTGACCGCCGCTTATGTGGCTGGTGTGTGGTCGTTGGAGGATGCGTGTCGGTTGGTGGCGGCGCGTGGTCGGTTGATGGGTGGGTTGGCTTCGGGTGGGGTGATGGTGGCGTTGCGGGGTAGCGAAGCGGCTGTGCGGGAGGTGCTTACTGGTGGGGTGTCGATCGCGGCGGTGAATGGGCCGGATGCGGTGGTGATCTCCGGTGTTGAGGCTGAGGTTGCCGCGATCGCTGCGGCGTGGGACGGCAAGACGACGCGGTTGCGGGTTAGTCATGGGTTTCATTCGGTGTTGATGGAGCCGATGCTCGATGAGTTCCGCGCTGTCGCTGAAACGCTGTCGTATCGGGAGCCGTCGCTGTCCGTCGTTTCTAATCTGACCGGTGAAATCACCGAGGACGTGGTCGAGCCGGAGTATTGGGTGCGGCATGTGCGCCAGACGGTGCGGTTCGCTGATGGTATGGCCACGGTGTTCGATCTTGGGATTAATACGGTTGTTGAGGTGGGGCCGAGGGCGGCGTTGTCTGGTGTGATTAGTGAGATGGTGGGTGATTGCCCGGTCACCGTTGCCCCATTAGGCCGTGACGAGGATGAGGTTCGGGCGGCATTGACCGGTGTCGCGAGGCTCTGGACATCCGGTGTCGAGGTGAATTGGGCTGAGACGTTTGCTGGGCTGGCGCCGCGTCGGGTTGACCTGCCCACATACGCCTTCCAACGTCAGCGATTCTGGTTCGACACCGAGCCCAAAGCCGCGCCGGTCCGCCGTGACTCGATCGACGAGCGGTTCTGGGACGCCGTGCGGCGTCTAGACATCGATCACCTAGCCACTGAGCTAGACGTCGCCGATACGGAGCAACTGAACACCGTCATCTCGGCGTTGTCGTCGTGGCGTCGCCGCGTTGAGGAGCACAACGAAACCGACGAACTGTGTTACGGCATCGAGTGGGCCGCGACCGATCTGCCACGCGCGGTCAGTATCACCGGCCGCTGGCTGGTCGTCTCGGACGCCACCGACATCCGAGACCCCCTAGTAGACGGGCTGATCGATACACTGCGCAGACGCGGTGGCATGGTCGAAGAGTTCCCGCTCAATCCTGGCAGGGATGATCGGGCCACCCTCGCCCAGCGATTGGCCGGGCTTGACGACCCATCCGGCTTCGAAGGCGTCGTTTCGTTGCTGGCGCCAGACCACGGCCCCGGCATTGAGCCGCCCGCCCCGGGTCTCCGGCTCGCGGTTAGCACGCTGAAACTGTTCCAGGCGCTAGACGATGCCGGCATAACCGCCCGATTCTGGGCGGTCACCCAAGGCGTGATTGAGATTGTGCCCGGTGCCGACATCATTGATCCCGGCCAGGCGCCGCTGTGGGGATTCGGCCGGGCAGCCGCCGTCGAGGAACCGGCGCGGTGGGGTGGACTCATCGACGTGCCAACCGAGGTCGCCGCGCCCCAGCTGACCCGGCTCTGCGATGTACTGGCTGCCCCGCACAACGAGAACCAGCTCGCGTTGCGCGCGCACACCGTGTTCGGCTGCCGGCTGGTCCGCCGGGCCGCACGCTCTGAGGCCAGCCAGTGGCGTCCCCGTGGCACGGTGCTGGTCACCGGCGGCACCGGCGGCATCGGCGCCGAACTCACCACGTGGCTGGGCCGCTGCGGAGCCGAGCATGTGGTGCTGGTCAGCCGCCGTGGTGTCACGGGATCGTGGCTCGACGACGTCCGCCGGAAACACGGCCTGCGGGTCACCGTGGCCCGCTGCGACGTAGCTGACCGCGACGCGCTCGCTGCGGTGCTTGATGCGCTGCCCGAGGAGTACCCCCTCACCACAGTGATCCACGCGGCCGGTGTGCTGGACGACGGTGTGGTCGCCACGATGACACCCGAGCAGATGCGGCGGGTGCTCGCCGCCAAAGCCGTCGGCGCCTGGAACCTACACACCCTGACCGAGGGGCTCAGCCTCGAACGGTTCGTGCTGTTCTCCTCGGTCGCCGGTGTCTGGGGCAACGCCGGGCAGGCAAACTACGCGGCGGCGAATGCCTACCTCGACGGGCTAGCCCAATATCGGCGACACCGGGGGCTGCCGGCGGTCTCGATCGCTTGGGGACCGTGGGCCGAAGCCGGGATGGCCAGCAGCGATCTGGTGGCCCGCCGGATGGCGCGGGCCGGCCTGACCCCGCTCGCGCCGGCGCGCGGCGTCGAGGCGTTGCGACGGGTGCTCGACACGGCCGACACCTCCGTGGCCGTGGTGGACGTCGACTGGGCACGGTTCGCACCCAACCTCTCGGACACCGGGTCCAACCCCTTACTGTCCCGGCTACAGCCCGGAGTAAACGGAACCAACGGGGCGAACGAGTCCGGACACGCGCCCGAAGAGACTGAAGTCTCGGGCGTGTCCTTGCGGGCCGCGCTCGCCATGGCGCGTCCACAGGATCGGGAGTTCGTGCTCTTCGATGCCGTTCTCGGGGCGGTCGCCACCGTCCTCGGCCACGACTCAAGCGACACAGTAGGTCCGCACCAGCAGTTCCGGGATCTTGGATTCGACTCGTTGACCGCGGTCGAGCTGCGCAACCTGCTCACCGCGCGCACCGGTCTTGGCCTGCCAGCCACCTTGGTATTCGACCATCCGACCCCAGCACGCCTGGCGCGGGAATTGGGAGAACAGCTGCTACCTCACTTCGGACCTAGCAACGGCGATACCGGAAGCAACGGTGGGTCCAGCAACGGTGGAGCACCCAGCGACGGAACTGACCGCTATGCCGAGATGAGCGCTGACGAGCTCATCCGGGCCGCGCTCGGAGAGGAGCCCTCCCATGAGTGACCCGTCCGCGAAGCTCGTCGAGGCCCTGCGCGCTGCCCTGCGGGAGAACGAGCGGTTGCGCCGCGCCACCGAGGCGGTACGCCCGCCCCAGGATGGGCCGATCGCCGTGGTCGGGGCGGCTTGCCGGTTCGGCGGCGGCATCGCGTCCCCGGAAGATCTGTGGCGACTGGTCATCGCCGCACAGGACGTGGTCGGACCGTTGCCCACGGACCGGAACTGGGACCCCGCGGTAGTCGGCGCCGGGGCCTTCCTTGACGACGCCGCCGGCTTCGACCCCGCGTTCTTCGGGATCTCCCCGCGCGAGGCGCTCGCGATGGACCCACAGCAGCGGCTGATGCTCGAATGCACGTGGGAGGCACTGGAAAGCGCCGGCATCGACCCGCTCGGCCTCGCCCGCTCAACGACCGGAGTGTTCGTCGGCTCCAGCATGGTCGACTACGTGGGCAACGTACAGGGTTCGCCTGAACTGGCGGGCTTGTGCGCCACGGGCAACGCGGCCGCCGTGCTGTCCGGCCGGGTTGCCTACGTGCTCGGCCTGGAAGGCCCGGCCATGACCGTCGACACGGCCTGCTCGTCGTCGCTGGTCGCGCTGCACCTGGCCCGGCTGGCGCTGCAGCGCGGTGAATGCTCGCTCGCCCTCGCCGGCGGCGTGACCGTGATGTCGACTGACACCATGTTCGCCGAGTTCGGCCGGATGGGTGGCCTCGCCCCCGACGGCCGCTGCAAAGCGTTCGGTGCCGGGGCCGACGGCACCGGCTGGGGCGAAGGCGTCGGTGTGCTGGTCCTGGAAAAGCTGTGCGATGCCCATCGCCACGGGCGCCCGGTGTTGGCGGTGGTGCGGGGGAGCGCGGTCAACTCCGACGGAGCGTCGAACGGGCTCACCGCACCGAACGGACCGTCCCAGCAGCGGGTCATCCGGGCCGCGCTCGCCGACGCCGGACTGACCGCGTCCGACGTGGACGTCGTCGAGGCACACGGCACCGGCACGGAGCTGGGCGACCCGATCGAAGCTCAGGCGTTACTGGCCGTCTACGGACAGAACCGCCAGACCCCGCTGCTCGTCGGGTCGGTGAAGTCCAACCTTGGGCATACCCAGGCCGCGGCCGGAGTCGCCGGCGTGATTAAAATGATCGAGGCCTTGCGGCACCGGAGAGTCCCGCCGACGCTGCACGCCGACGTGCCCAGCACCCGGATCGACTGGGGCGCCGGGGCGGTTGAGCTCGCGCGCGGACAAGCCTGGCCGAGCACTGGACGTCCTGGCCGGGCCGGGGTGTCCTCATTCGGGGTCGGCGGGACCAACACGCACGTCATCCTCGAGGAAGTACCCGCCGAGGAGCTCCCCAGAGGCGACCTGTCGGACAAGCCACCGGCGGCCATTCCCTGGGTGCTTTCCGCCCGGGGCGTCGGTGGCTTGCGCCGGCAGGCCGCCCGACTCAGCGCCGCGGTTCCCAACCGCTCCCTGGTCGACATTGGCTACTCGTTGGCCACGACCCGCGCAGCGCTGGAGGAGCGCGCTGTTCTAGTGGGCGCCGACGCTGGCATGCTCACCGAGAGCCTCGCCGCGCTCGCCCGTGACGAACCCGACCCCGACACAGTTATCGGATCCGCCAAGCCCGGTGGCCCCGGTCGCACAGTGTTCGTCTTCCCCGGCCAGGGCGCCCAATGGGCCGGCATGGGCCGAGCCCTGTACGACGAGTCCCCGGTGTTCGCCCGCGCACTGGACGAGTGCGCCACCGCGTTAGCCGAGCATGTGGACTGGGACCTGGCAGAAGTGCTGTCCGAGGCGCAGGCGCTGCGGCGGGTCGACGTCGTGCAGCCCGCCTCATGGGCGGTGATGGTCGCCCTCGCGCGGTTGTGGCAGTCATTCGGGGTGTGCCCGGCTGCTGTGGTCGGCCATTCCCAGGGCGAGATCGCGGCCGCCTGCGTCGCCGGCGTGCTGGATCTCGCTTCGGGGGCGGGCGTGGTGGTCGCCCGCAGCCGGCTCATCGCGCGGTCGCTGTCTGGGCACGGCGGTATGGCCTCGGTGGCCCAGTCGGTGGACCAGGTCCGTGCCCGCCTGGGCAAGAGAGCCGAGGTATCCATCGCGGCCGTGAACGGGCCGGCCGCCACCACCGTCTCCGGGCCGGTCGATCAGCTCACCGCGCTGGTCGAGGAGTGCTCCGCACAGGACGTGCGCGCCAAACTCCTCCCGGTCGACTACGCCTCGCACTCCGCGCAGGTCAACGCGTTGCGAGGCGAGCTCCTCGCCGAGCTGGCCGACCTGGCACCCAAGGCCGGTGAGGCCACCTTCTTCTCCACTGTCGTCGGCGAGGTCATCGACGGTACTGAGCTGGACGCCGAGTATTGGTTCCGCAACCTGCGCGAACCGGTTGGGTTCGCCCCGGCCGTCGAAGCACTCAGGCGGCGCGGATACGGCTGCTTCATCGAGAGCAGCACGCATCCGGTGCTCGTCGCCGCGATGCTGGATACCCTCAGCGAAGACGCGGTGGTGGTCGGCTCCCTGCGGCGCGACGACGGCGGGCTGCATCGGTTCCTGCGCTCGCTGGGTGAGGCGTGGGTGCGCGGCGTGCTGGTGGACTGGACACCCGCTTTCGGCCCGGCCGGCGCCGCTTGCCGGGTGCCGCTGCCCTCCTACGCTTTCGACCACCGCCGATACTGGGCGACGCCACCAGCCCTCGACGCTCGAGTGACTGACCCCACCCACGATTGGCGCTACCGGGTGGACTGGTGGCCGGTGGCGCCGCCTGACGGTCCACCGGTTAGACCGTTGCTGGTTGTTGTCGTCCCCGACCAGCCACGGGAGAACTCCCAGCTGCTCGCGGCGCTGCGGGAGCGGGCCGATGTCCGGATCCTCACCGTCGGCCCGACGACCAGCCGGGAAGCGCTCGCTGAGCGGTTGGCCCGGGGCGCCGGGGCGGCCGTGGTGTCCCTGCTGGCCGAGGCCCCCGGCTGGGCCAGTCCCGGCGTGGCCAACTCGTGGCGGCTGACCCGGCTGCTCATTCAGGCACTGGGCGATGCAGGGGTGACCGCGCCGCTGTGGTGCGTCACCACCGGGGCTAGCGACCCCAACCGCACCGACGGTGTCCGTGCTGAGCAGACCGCGCTGTGGGCACTGGTACTGACCGCTGGGCTCGAACGCCCCGCCGTCAAGATCGCACTAGCCGATTTACCCGTCGAGCCTGACCCCGACAGCGTGCGCACCCTGCTCGGCCTGCTCAGCTCACCTAGCCCCGAGGACCAGGTCGCTGTGCTGGGCCGGCGGGTGCTGGGGCGGCGCATTGTGCGCGCCGCGCAGTCCGTGCCGGCAGCCACCGATATCGCTGAACCGGCTCGGCGAATCCCAGGCGCCGGTGCGGTGCTGATCACCGGAGGGACCGGAGGAGTGGGTACCCGGCTCGCGCGCTGGCTCGCCGCCCGAGGCGAAACCGACATCGTGCTGGTCAGCAGGTCGGGTACCCGACCAGACGAGCTCGACATGCCGGCTGTGAGGGCCTACGCCTGCGATATCACCGACCCCGACGCGGTGGCCGCGCTGCGCGCTACCTTGGCGGCTGACGGCATCCAGATCAGTGCCGTCTACCACCTGGCCGGTGTGGTCACCGGCATGCCGGTCGAGCACAGCGGCGACGCTGAATGGGCGGCGGTGTGCGGGCCCAAAGTCGTCGGCGCATGCAACCTGGAGGCGGTGTTCGGCGCGGCTGCCGAGGAGTTCGTGCTGTTCTCCTCCAACTCCGGGGTGTGGGGCAGCGCGGGGCAGGCCGGGTACGCCACAGCGAACGTCTATTTGGATGCTTTCGCCCAGCAACGTCGCCTCGCCGGGCGCCATGCGCTGTCGGTCGCCTGGGGAGCCTGGGGCGAGACCGGGATGGCGGCTGGTGAAGCGGGCGCTGACCTCATGCGTCTGGGCCTGCGGCCGATGCCTCCGGACGCTGCCCTGGCCGTGCTCGGACACGCCCTCGATGCTGACGAGACGACCTTGTCGGTCGCCGACGTGGACTGGCCCCGCTTCGCCGGCGCGTACACGGCGGCCCGGCCGAGACCGCTGCTCGACGGCATCCCCGAAGCGGTGGCCGAGGAGCCGACGCTCGCCGACTCACAAGCGGGGGCGCTGCGCACCGAGCTGACCACGCTGACCCGCGCGGAGCAGCAGGACCGCCTCCGGGAACTGGTGACCGTCCAGGCCGGGGCCGCCCTCGGCTACGCACGGGGCGAGGTCTTAGACGCGACAAAAGCCTTTCGCGACCTCGGGTTCGACTCGCTGACCGCTGTCGACCTGCGCAACGGCCTGGTGCGGGCGACCGGAGTGTCGCTGCCGACCACGGTGGTCTTCGACCACCCCAACGCGACCGCGCTGGCGATGCACCTGCACCGATTGCTGGTGCCCTCGACCACCCCGGACAGCGTGCACGCCGATCTCGACCGGCTTGAGATGACCGTGGCCGAACTAGAAGCGGACCGTGACGTGCTCGGCCAGCTCGCGCTGCGCCTGCGCCGGATCGCCGACGGGCTCGTCGGCGGCGATGGTCTCACCGCCGAGGATGACAGCGAGGCAGCCGATGTCGCCTCGGCTGATGTCGACGAACTTCTCTCGATCATCGAAAGTGAGTTCAAGCGCTAACCTCGCGGGCTTGGCTGGCCGGGCTCCGGCCGGTTCATGGAGGCGCTGGTGCGTGGCTACGAATTCCGCGACGGCTGCGAAGACGTATTCCGCTGGAATCTCAATTCCGGCATCGACCTGAAAATGATGGCCGCCGCGCCAGGAGCCGACCATCTTGTGGATAGTCTTAATTGGGGTCGCCGTAGCATCCGCTGAAAATCGGGCGGATATGGCTCGCTAGCCTCCTGAGCTGGGGATCTTCGTGCTCTGGCGGGAGGTGGCTGGTTGGCCACGCGGGTGTTCGCGGAGCAGGAGTTGGAGGCACTGCGGAAGTTCCCCGAGATCGGCCGCGAGGAGCTGTTCCGGTTCTTCACGCTGACGGGGTGTCGTTAAGGATCGCGCCATGAGGTACATGAGCGATCGAGCGGGCATCAGCTCGACTCTGTCGCAGAACGCATCTCATGTCGCATGCTCGACAAGGGGTTATGAGACAGGTGTGACTTGCAGCGGTGGGTGGCGGTGTGTCCACGCTGTCGGGTGGCGTCCTGGCTGGCACTTTTCGCGCCGGTGCCGGGTGGCCGGTGACACGGGCCACTTCCGATGTCGGCCGTCGGAGGCGGCGGCGTAGGGGATGGGTGCTGGTCGCGGTGTTCCGGAAGGGGGCCGGTCAACGGAACACTCTACGACACGGATCGCGGGCCAGCTCATCACTGTTCCGTAGGGGTGTTCCGCGTACTGTCCCGGTGAACCCCCGATATGTGGAACACTCTGGGCATGGGTGAGCCGTTCCGCGTCGGATATTGCCGCTGTTGGGGTGTCGGTAAGGACGGTGTCATGAGCCGCAAACGCGGCTATTGCTGCTGGTCACGATACTGATCGTTTTCCACGCTGGGCACTGTCTGGGGTACCAAAGCGCTGCGGCTACGGTGCGCTGACCAGGCGATATACCACCGATTGCGGCTCCTGGCAGCTTCCTTACCAGCACCCCGTTGTTCTGCGTCTGAGTTAATGAACCAGATCCGGTCGAAAATACCCAGCCAAGGATCGGCGTGTTTGACCGATCTGGAGGCTGTTGTTGTTGTCCGCTTCGACC
>Ga0213881_10001591_pt1 | contig 10576 bp, 9 predicted proteins | sample BarmaccoBMER_R08_FD_160104 | JGI IMG/M metagenome (GOLD analysis project Ga0213881, IMG submission 160104) | Barbacenia macrantha exposed rock microbial communities from rupestrian grasslands, the National Park of Serra do Cipo, Brazil - ER_R08 ... | reverse complement strand
TATCGCACCGTCTTGCGATTCTGATCGCCGCTACGCAAATTGCTGTTACAATCTTGCTCTACATCAGTCTGATGTGGCCCCTTACGCAAGACGGTCTTCTGATGCCGCGAGAACCCATTCGCTATGCGACCTTGACCCTGTTATTTGTGTCCTTGGGGCTGGTTTTCATATTAGCTAGAAATCTTTGGATTGAAGGACAGCCGTTGGAGCGCTCGACACACGCTCCCGGCGCAAGGGAGCCCGCTACCATCCCGCTCCATTTTGAAGGATAATTCAGGAACCCGCGAAAGCGCTTGTGGGAATCGACAAAACATGGACGCAGCATACACCATAAATTCCGCGCTCAATAAATTATTACGACCGCTTCGGCACAGTAAATTCCGCTTCGTTACCGCTCTCGCCTTCGTTTTGATCGCGCTTGCGCTGACGGGGTTTGCACAGGTAATTTGGGGGTCTTCCGTCGTGTTGATCTTCGCCGCCGCCATTATCGCCTCGACAGCTCTGTATGGCTTTTTGGCGGGAATCGGGGCGGCCGCCTTGGCCGCACTCACGGTCGACTTCTTCTACATTCCTCCGGTTCTTGCTCTGAACCTGGATGTCTCGACCCTTCGAATTGCCGTTGAATTCGGCGTTCTTGTGGTTGCTACTCACTTCATCACCCGGAAGATTTCGAATCAACTACGGCTCCAAGCCTATCTTGATGAAGTGAGCCGGACAAAAATCGGTGTTCTCGGAGAGTTCGACGGCATCGTCGATGGCGAGGCTTACGGCTGGGCTTATAACGCCGACGATCCATCTTCTCCGGTCAACCTGGTAGTGTATGTCAATCAGAAACCCGTCACCGAAGTGGCCGCCGTGTACTATCGGCCGGATGTGGCGAGCAGCTTGAGCTGTTCCGGACGGCACGGCTTTTATGTGGACCTGCGCAATTATTGCCCGCCAGACACCGAAGCTGCCGTTGATGTTCGGCTCTCTGATCCCAAAGCGCTTGTAAACTCACCAATGCAAGCGATCATTCCGGCCCCCATTGTCACGAGCTCTCCGGCCATCTTGTTTATGCATATTCCGAAAACAGCGGGAACATCGATTCGTGAGGCGATCGTCACAAATTATAAGGAGTCGGAAATTGCCTATCTCTATCCAGATCCTCCTGGATTCTTGGTGAATGACTTGCGTCTTCTTCCCCTCGATCAGCGGTCTCACTTTCGCCTAGTTGCCGGGCACTTTCAATATGGCGTACACGATTTTCTTCCACAAAAGTCGACTTACATTACCTTCGTACGGCACCCGTTTGCCAGAGTCGTTTCTCACTATCTCTCTCTCTTGCAAACGCACTCCTCGCTCCTTAGCGAAGGTGACAGCTTACTAAGTCTCGAGGCAGCTCTCGAGCAAAATAGGACCGTCAATCTGGACAACGTGTTGGTACGTTTCTTTAGCGGTGTCGATGAAAAAGATTTGCCGCCCGGGATGGTGGATCAAACAGTGTACGATGTTGCAATTCATCACCTCAAAACCAATTTTGCTTTCGTTGGTCATCAGGAATGCACGGACCGGTCCTACGCTGCCATGAGCGATCTTTTCGGTTGGACACGAAAGTGCGACTTGGGTTCGGCTAATCGAAACCCAAATCCCGTTTCTGCGATCGAGCAAGAGAAATATCGCAAAGCTGTCGAGCACTACAACCGCTGGGACTACCTTCTATATGCTGAGATCCTGCGGCTCTACCCGCAAAACTAGCTACTTTGCTTGCGGTGGTCCAAGAGAGTTGGCCACTTTTCCGCTCCATCCGCAAGGATAAGCGTCGCTATGGACAACGCTCGACGTTTCATCTCCTTTAAGAGCTTCTGGGCTCACGACAACTATCGCGCTGCTTTGGTCCTTATCGCCATACTGCACGTCTGCTTTTTCCAGTGCATTTGGGGTCATCGCACTTTCCTTGAAAGCACTCAGGAAGCTCCCAGCATCCTGCCCAATGGGGCATGGGCAGGCAAAAAAACTGATCATGCCAATTTCAACAAAGTCGCCGACCCAGGCGCGGCCGCCTGGCAAAGCGAGCCGTGGCTTGCACTTGTGCGAAACCAATACGTTCACGAAAAGCACCTGCCGCTTTGGAATCCATATCAGGGCTACGGTCAACCTTTGGCAGCCAACATGCAGTCCCAGCCGTTTTATCCGTTGACCTGGGCACTGCTCATTCATCTTACTCCGCACACTTACAATTGGTACATTTTGCTGCGCCTCTTCGTCGCCGGCTTTTGCGCATATCTTTACCTGCGTCTATTTCTCTCCTTTCTCCCAGCTTTAGCCGCTGGCATCACAACGATGCTAGCGGGGTACTTCATGCTGTACTTGACCATGCCCCATCTCAGCGTAGAAATACTGTTGCCGGCGAGCTTACTGACTGCTGAGTATTTGCTGAGGAAGCAGAGTTACAAAGCTCTCATCTGGTTCGCTATCGTCCTTCTGCTGGTATTTCTTGGCGGGATGCCGGAAAGTGCCCTGTTCGTCCTAATTTTCCAATATTCTTACCTGCTCTTCCGCATAATATGCGACGCGCACCTGCGCCTCGAGCGGGTTCGCTGTGCCAAATATGTAGTTCTCAGCTCCCTTGCAGGCGTTAGTGGAGCTGCGTTCCTCCTTCTGCCATTTTGGTCCTATCTCCAACAATCGTTTACCGGACACGACGCCTCATCCTTGGAGGCGATGCCCGGTTTGCTTCGAGATACGCGGCGCATCTCGGCACTCACCTACCTTTTTCCTCTGCTCTTTGGCCCTGTTAATAGCACCACTCTAGCTCCCGATGCCTCGCCTCTCCGTAACTATATGGGCCTGATCATGTTTTATTTGGGTCTGTTAGCGGTAGCCGCGCTTTGGCGTGAGCGTGACGATGAGAAACTCCTACGTTCTCTTACCTGGTTCTTTTCAATCCCGATTTGCCTCCTCCTCCTGAAGCGATATGGCATTGGAGTAATCAACGATCTCGGAAGGTTACCCTTATTGCGACTCGTCATCTTCTTGAAATACGAAGAAATTGTCATCTCTGTCTGCGCCGCTGTTCTGTCCGCCATCGGCCTGGAGCGCCTAATCAGAAGACACATCTCTACTCGTACCCAAGCTGTCGTTCTGGCACTCACGGTTTTGCTCTCATTTGGGGGGCTGTTTCGCTCGCGAGCCATCCTCATCAAAGAAGTTTCCGTCGATCACATACTGCCGCAGTTTCCGGTAATCGCTATGGGAATCCCCATATGCCTGCTATTTTTCCTTGCGCTATCGCTGATCGTGTTCAACAGGCCAGGAAGACCACCCTCAGAGGGACCGGTGATCGGCTCCAATATGGGCATCTTTGTGCTCGCGCTTCTCAGTGCTGAATTGTGCTTGAACTACATAATTCCCGTGTACTACATGCTCAATCGACCGCCACGCGATTCGAGTGATCCTTACGTTGGAGCTCCGTTCATCAGCTTTCTTGAATCACACTTACCGAAGCACGATCGTGTCTTTGCCCGAAATATGGTCTTGACCCCTAACTGGGCTGCAGCTTTTGGTCTCTTCGACGTTCGTGATCTCGATGCAATGTACACCAAGAAGTACTTTCCATTTCTGGAGACCTTTTTCCCGACTTGGCAATCCCTTTGGCCCACTGATTTCGTTAGTTGTTTCACGGGTTGGGGCCCCTATAATTTCTCAAACGCTCTCGAGCGTCGATTCCTTCAACTCTCCTCAGTGAAATATATCGCCACTGAACAACCTTACGGCATCCCCAATACTATGATCGAAGAGATCCTGAAACAAAACCCAGGACCGCTTCCGCCCGGTATCGGCCGATCAGATTTCACAATCGCAGACATAACCCGCGAGACGTTAGGAGAGCATCCGCCTTATCAGCGCCTCCCCTATTACCTCACGGTTCCGGAGAGCACAGGCATTTTTCATTTTTCTTATGGATTGAACTCCTCTGCTTTCAATAAGGGCGGAGACGGCGTGGGTTTTGCACTCGAGCTTCGCGACCCTGCAGGATCAATAACTAAGCTTTTTTATAACTACATCGATCCCAAGCACAATTTGAATGAACGCAAATGGATGGATAGCTCGCTCGATCTCAGCCGCTACCGAGGGCAACCCATCCAGCTATTATTCTCGACCGATGGGGGACCCAAAGGAGATACTAGCTACGACTGGGCCGGCTGGTCGGATTTCCATTTCGATGACCAACAAAACGAGTTAGATGGCGGCTTCCGCAAAGCGTTCGACGGCGAAGCGAAAGTTTACCAATACGATCACGTCCTGCCTCGCGCATCCATTTACTTTCATGCCGACATCCTGAAAACCGACAACGAAGTTCTAAAAAGACTCGCCGATCCCTCGCTGGATGTCTTCAACACTGTCGTCCTCGACGCGTCTCAACTTGATCAGAAGCAAGCGTTAGCCGTAAACGAAGTAAATCGAAATACTCCACAACCCTTGGATGCGGCAACTATCACCTCTTACACCTCTCAAGTCGTCGACATCGACGCATCTCTCCATCAAAACGGAATCTTGATGTTGAACGACAGCGGTGACACCGATTGGAACGTCGAGGTCGACGGTCAACGTGACCGATGGTTCGCTGCCGATTACCTATTCCGGGGCGTGCTCCTGAAACCCGGGAAGCACCGCGTTCGCTTTGTCTATCAGCCCAGGTCCTTCTACATCGGCACCGCAATCAGCCTGTCCAGCTTCTTCACCGTGCTGGCGTTTGGTCTCCTTCGAAAAGGCGTAAACGCATATCACTGAATTCGAAAGTATAATCTCGCTCGGAGCCATGAGACATCTGAGCTTGTAAGTCAAGCGGAAGAGGCGGACGGTTTGGCAAATCCGGCGACGGTTTTCCACAGACTTGGCACATCGGCTGGCGGTGGGAGGGCGCGGCGGCGAAGGCTTTCCGAATACCGTCTGTCATCGTAGAGCATTCGATGCTGCCCGACAATGGCTTCAATCCGCTTCTCATAATCGTTTAGGGCGGTTCGCAAAACCTGCAGCTGCCGCACCACCGATTGCACAAAACAAGCCGCGCTTCTCACCACCGCCCCGTCCCGCGTCGCCGGCACAGCCCCACGCACGTCTTCCAGAAAGGCAGCCACATCGGCAGGAGCCGAACGCGCATCTCGTCTCAGAAACGTTTTCAACTTCTGCCGCGATACCTTCTGCAGCGCTTCTAAATCCGGCCACTGCTCGAGCAAACGCCAGCATCATCACAATCGACGGAATTCAGATGGTTGCTGTCCATAGAAAGTGAAGACCCTCTCCGCAACTGAGCCGACTTCCGAGATACCCGCATCGTTCGAGCGGAAATCAAAAAATCCGCGAGGGCTAAACCACCCTAGTCTATGATCGGAGCCAGTGTCATGGGGTCTTGCGGAACCTGTCTCAAATACCTCGGAGACCAGGATTCGTTCGAGCGAATGATCGATTCTGATAAATAGCAAGGTGGACAGGACAGGTATTCTGGCAGGTTCAATCATAGATCCCATGCAAATACCACTCCCGTGTTTCCACCTCGCGATAAATACGATAAAGCGCGCCATCGTCTAAAACAACATCCCATTCTTCGCGAATCCAGGATGTAGATGCCCACCATTCCCCTGAGGTTTTCCAGGGACCGGCCGCACGGATCACGTTTCCTTTCACTCCCCGCGCCACAATATTTTTCGGAGCTGATTCCGAAACCCTGACGCGCGCCTGCAATGCCGGGCGAAATAAGCGCATGGCCAATCGCAAAACCTCCTGCTGGCGCGGCTCTTTGGTTTCGGCATTTTCTATTCCTCCCACACGCAAAGCGCCCATCTGAAACGCGTCAGGCCGATGTGTGTTCAGCAATTGCGGCGTGCCTGCATTTTCTTTTCCAACCATTCCCGCAATGCGAGCCAATGTAATTTGCAGCTTGTCGGCCGGCGGAGTTGGTGGTAAAAAAAATCCGCCCTGGACACGCCGCGGCTCTGCCGGCTCCACCCGCAAAACAAAAGCAGTGATGGGCGCCTCCGGTGGGTGGCGTTCTAAATGAAGCTGCAATAGCTTCAGCAGCGTGTGGCTTTCATCCAGCGGAACCGGAAATTCTAACTCGCATTGATATTCCTGGTGTGCTTCTAACTGGTGCGCTTCTAACTGGTGCGCTTCTAATGTGAATCGCGCTTTGAGTATTCGCGCGGCTCTCGATTGTGATCGCAGCCGCTTGCACAGTTCACCCAGCGCTCTGCCCAATAAAAAAAGCAAAGGCTCCAGCAAATCGAGCGGATGCTCCAATTCCATCCGCTCTTCATAATTGGTTACCGGCGCAGGAATATGAAGCGGCCGATCAATTTTTCCACGCGCCAGATTTTGTAAATAGATCCCGGCATTCCCCAAACGTTCGGCAACGCCGGTTTCCGGCAATGCCGCCAAATCTCCGCAAGTTTTGAGTCCCCAACGACGCAACACTTCCAGCAATCCGGAATCCAGAGTCGCCTTATGCGCAAATAACGATGTAACCGGAATAGGCGCGAGCTTTTCCGCCTCCTCGCCAGTCGTCACCAGCGTCACGCCTGTGCAATTGCGCGCCAGCAACAGGGCGGCATCCGGATTCGACGCTATGCCCAGATTCCCTTTCAATTTCCGCGCATATCCCGCGCGGCAAATCTCCGAAGCGATCTGATAGGGCGACCCGATTAATTTACGCAAGCCATCGATTGAGAAGAGAACTGCATTGACTGCAGCTTCCTCCACCTCTGGAGAGAACTCGTGCGCCAAGGCCAGGAGTTCGGAGTTGAGAGCAGCCTCTCCAGGAATATGGATACACGCAAACATCACGCCACCAGGGAAAGGATTTGCGGCTGAATGGCCCGAGCTTTGTGCAGGTTTGCCTCGCTCTCGATACCTCGCAACAGCAAAAAGGGCGCCGCACCCGTCCAATGAAATGCCTTAACTTTCAGCTCTATTCTTTTGGTAGAAGAGGACTTGCATTGCGAAGACGTAGCGCACACCAGGAAGACTGTGGGCGTGTGTTCCACCGCCTGCCGAAAGCGGTACCAATAAGATATCGGAAGGCGGTTTAACACGCGCGGTGTCGCCTCGCTGAGGTCCAGCAGCACCACGCCAAAACCTCCGGCATGAAGCAGTAGGTCAGCCGCGCGGATCGCATGTTCCGCATTCCCTCCGCAGCGCACCCAAATTAGCTGTTCCAACCGCACTCCTGCCAATGCCGCCGATTCCGGATGAAAGTTGTTGTTCAAATCAACTACGGCACAAACCTCGCCCGCCTGCGTCGCTTGCGCCAGGATGTACAAAGCCAACGAAGTTCTTCCTGACGATCTCGGGCCCGTTATTTCGGTAATCGCACCACGTGCTAAGCCTTTTAAAAACCGAAGCTTGGATAGGCTAAGGAGCTCTTTCGGTTCATGTAACTCTTTAAGCTGCGCGGCGCGTACGAAGCAAGTAGTATTCGCCATTTATTCGCCTAAGTTATTTTGCCTCAGAACTGCCCAAAAAATCAATTCCCCAGGGGCAATAACTCGGCTCGTGCTACCACAGAAGTAGAGAGGACATGTCCCGCCACAAAAGCAGCGCTTCCGAACAGCTGGGCGATTTCAGCACCAGCGTTCAAGTCATCCCCATCTCGGTGCTCGCGATTGCCATTGGGTTGATAGCCTCTTATGTCGCCTGGTTCTTACTGAAACTGATCGGCCTCTTTACAAACCTGTTCTATTACCAACGAATCAATACTGCCCTCTCGTCTCCGGCAGGCAATCATCTCGGTGTGTTTGCAATTGTGGTCCCGGTAATTGGCTCTCTGATCATCGGCATAATGGCGCGCTATGGATCGGAACGCATTCGTGGGCACGGCATTCCCGAAGCAATCGAATCGATTCTGATGAACGGAAGCCGCGTAGATCCAAAACTCGCCTTGCTGAAGCCGCTCTCTGCCGCCATTTCTATCGGTTCGGGCGGCCCGTTCGGAGCGGAAGGCCCCATCATTATGACCGGCGGCGCATTCGGGTCCATGATTGCTCAGTTTTTCCATCTAACCAGCGCCGAACGCAAAACCTTGCTCGTGGCAGGCGCAGCCGCGGGCATGTCGGCAACTTTTGCCGCTCCGCTCTCTGCCGTCCTGCTCGCCGTCGAGTTGCTGCTGTTTGAATGGAAGCCTCGTAGCGCAATTCCCGTAGCTTTGGCGAGCGCCACGGCAGGCATAGCACGGCGCTACTTGCTCGGGCTCGGCCCGTTATTTCCGGTTCCTGCTCATCCGGCGTTCATCGGACCGGAAGGTTTATTCGGCTGCATACTCGTCGGAATTGCTGCCGGTGCTCTCTCAGCTCTGCTGACCCTAGGTGTCTACGCAGCCGAAGATGGCTTCCAAAAACTCCCGATTCATTGGATGTGGTGGCCCGCCATCGGCGGCGTGTTCGTCGGGATCGGCGGCCTGATTTTCCCGCAAGCCCTAGGAGTCGGTTACGATACCATCGGCCTGCTCCTCAAAGGCAACACGCCGCTTTACTTCTTATTGGGAGTACTGCTCGTCAAGTCCGCCATTTGGATGATTTCGCTTGGATCGGGAACTTCCGGCGGTGTGCTCGCTCCCTTGCTCATGATGGGCGCTGCGCTCGGTGGCATTGCCGGCATGTTCCTTCCGCACTTCGGCCAGGGCTTCTGGCCGCTCGTCAGCATGGGCGCTATTCTCGGCGGAACTATGCGTTCTCCGTTTACGGGCATCGTTTTCGCGATCGAATTAACTCACGATTTCAACATGCTCTTGCCGCTGCTGGTCGCCTGCTTTCTCGCCCACGCTTTCACCGTGCTCGCGTTGAAGCGCTCTATTCTGACGGAGAAAATTTCGCGCCGCGGTTATCACCTGAGCCGCGAATATGCGCTCGATCCACTCGAAATACTTTTTGTTCGCGAAGTCATGCGCACCAATGTGGTCGCCTTACCTGCCAATGCCACGCTAGATAACGCTCGCGAGTTGATTCGTCCCACTCAAAAAGAACACGGGCAGCACCTTTTCCCTATCGTTGAAGAGGAGAACCGCCTGATTGGCGTAGTCAGCCGGAATCACCTGTTGAAGCTTTTTGAAGAAGCGCCCGCGAAAGCTTCCACCACTCTGCTTCGAGAGATCGTTTCCGGCTTTCCCGCAGTGGCTCGCGCCGACGAACCGTTGCGCATCGTTGTTTATCGGATGGTCGAAACCGGCTTGACGCGATTCCCAGTGGTTGACCCGGACAATGAAAAACGCCTCTTGGGAATGGTTTCGCTCCAGGATCTGCTTCACGCCCGAAGCCGAAATCTCGAAGAAGAACGCGCCCGTGAGCGCGTCCTGCGCCTGCGCCTGCCGCTTTCCCGCCGACCCAAAAATGAAGAGCTATCGCAAAGAACTCTGGTTTGAGATTCCCTCCAGACGCGCTTTCGTCAATATTACCGATCAGGTGAACTCCTGCTTGCGCGAGAGCGGCGTTTCGGAAGGATTGGTCCTCGTGAACGCCATGCATATCACCGCCTCGGTCTTTATCAATGACGATGAACGCGGGCTGCACCAGGACTACGAAAAATGGCTCGAACAGCTCGCGCCCCACGAACCCGTATCGCAGTACCGCCACAATGAAACCGGCGAAGATAACGCCGACGCTCATCTCAAACGGCAGGTTATGGGAAGGGAAGTCGTCGTCGCCATCACCAAGGCGCGCCTCGATTTTGGCCCGTGGGAACAGATCTTCTACGGCGAGTTCGACGGCCGCCGCCGCAAACGCGTTCTGGTAAAGATCATCGGCGACTAGTCTTGTGGGGCGGACGTCCTCGTCCGCGCCGGGCGTCCCCGCCCGGCTTCTCCGAACGTAAAGAAATTTCAGATACAGAAGACCAGCTAGCAGCTTTCGCGCGTTCGCTTACAGTCACTCTTCTCGCGTGTGCCCGCCCTACTTCTCCCGAACCACCCACGCAAAAATCATCCCGCCCGCCGGCGTCAGCAGATATTGCCTGCCGTCTAGTTCGTAAGTAGTGGGCGCCGCTGCCATCCGCGCACCCAAATTCACGTGCCAGAGTGTCTTGCCTGTCTCCGGGTCGAGCGCCAGAAGGTTGCTCGAATTATCCGCAGTAAATAAAAGTTTTCCGGCCGTCGTCAACATGCCCGCAAGGCCCTCGCCGTCTCCGATTTCGTGCTGCCATCGGATCTTCCCCGTGTTGTAATCAATCGCCTCGAGCACCGAATTCGCCCACAGATTGCGGTCGCGTCCCGCCCAGCCTTCCGGCTTGCCTTCAGCCGTCATATAAAAAATGCTCCACAACCGGCGCGCGCTCACGTAAAACAGCCCCGCATCCGGATTGAAACTCGGCGCCATCCAGTTTGTCGCTCCATCCGATCCCGGAGAAACGAGCGTACCGTCAGGCTTCGGCTCCTTCCCGGGATTTGGAATCGGCTCGCCACGCGAATCGATGCCTTTCGCCCAATCTGTCGCAATGAAAGGCGCCGTCAAGATATGTTCGCCCGTCGTGCGATCCAGTACGAAGAAATACCCATTCCGGCTCGCCTGCGCAAGCAGCTTTCGGTGCACTCCCTTATACTCGTCATCGAAAA
>Ga0213881_10001590_pt1 | contig 10580 bp, 9 predicted proteins | sample BarmaccoBMER_R08_FD_160104 | JGI IMG/M metagenome (GOLD analysis project Ga0213881, IMG submission 160104) | Barbacenia macrantha exposed rock microbial communities from rupestrian grasslands, the National Park of Serra do Cipo, Brazil - ER_R08 ... | reverse complement strand
CGACATGGACGGGTTTGCCGAGGTGGTTGCGGACGACGTGGTCGTCGTGGCCCCGGGAATGCGGTGCGCCGGAAAGCCGGCGTTTGTCGAGTTCTACGGCGGTTGGCTCCAGGCGTTTCACGACGCGCATATCGAGGTCCACCACGTTCACTTCCTCGACGACATCGCCGTTGAGGAAGGCACGTTCAGCGGAACCCACGACGGCGTGCTTCCGACCCCGAACGGGGAGATACCGCCGACTGGCCGCTCCGTGAGCGTGCCGTATATCCACGTGCTGCGCTACCGCAACGGTCTGCACGTCTCGTTCAACCTCGCCTTCGACCGGCTGCTGATGCTCGAGCAGCTGGGGCTCATCCCGGCGCCAGCGCCGGCACGGTGAATCGCTGGCGAGGAGAACTCCGTGACCTCGGGCGGCGATTGGATGCTGGCGGAGCCCGGCGCGGGTATGCCGCGCGACCTGGACATGGGTCGTCCGTCTGCGGGCGCTGAGAGGAGGTTCACGAGCGCCATCGCTCGCACCATCCCCACCGGCGGTCTGCTGGGAGCTGTGATGCTTGAGCTGGATCACGTCTTCTGCGTCGTCGATGACCTGGATCACACGGCGGCTCTTCTCGAGCAGGATGGATGGGTGCTGGATGCGGGCACTGTGCACACTGGTCAGGGGACGCGAAACCGGCGGCTGCTGTGGCCCGAGCATTACCTCGAGCTGCTGCGCGTCGTCGACCCCTCCGAGGCGTTCGCGAACCCTCTGCGCCTGGATCGCCGTGCGGAATGGCGCTCCACCGGCGCCAGCCCGTTCGGCCTGGTGCTCCGGGGACAGCTCGCGGATCGGCAGCGGCAGCACTTCATCGCCTACGACGATCTCGGACCGCGGCTGTGGGTGCATCGCGACAATCTCGAGGCGCCCGCGCGCCCGCAGGTGTTCGTGTTCGAAACCGCCGAGCATGAACTCGAGCGGCGCCGACCACGCTCCCGCCGTCCCCGTGTGCTTCCCCCCGGTCGGAACGGTGCGCTGCAAGAGGTGCATGTCCGTGGACCCGAGCCGGCGCGGCTGCCCCCCCAAACCGGACCGATGGTTCTTCAGGTCACCGGCGCTCACCACCTCGAGCTGGTTGTCGGTGCCCGGCCTGCCTGGCCGATCACCGAGATCCTGACCATTCGCGGCTAGGTCCCCGATGCCAGCGACCCGCCGGCACCCCACAGCGGTCGTCGATCCGGGTGCTGCTCGTGGGCGGTCTGGCCTCGTACGAGCCGCCGTCGACGGCCGCGTCCGCGCGCGGTTCCGGGATGGGGATCCTGACGCGGTGCGCGCGGTCTACCGGACGTATGGATCGCTGGTGTACGCGGTCGCATTCAGGGTGCTCGGGGATCGCGATCTGTGCGAGGAGGCGACCCAGCAGACGTTCGTCCGGGCGTGGCGCGCCGCGTCCGGATTCGATGCCAGCCGCGAGCTGGGGCCGTGGCTGGCCACGATCGCGCGGCGGGTCGCGATCGACCTCTACCGCCGCGAGGCGATTCGTAGCGCCGGCACCCTGGAGTCGGTCGCGCCCGATGTCCCGGCGCTCGTGGCTCCAGCCGCGACGGATCCGATCATCGATGTGTGGGAGGTTCGCCGGGCGGTGTCGGAGCTGCCCGATGAGCAGCAGGAGGTGGTCCGCCTGCAGCATTTCGAGGGGCTATCCCACGATGAGATCGCAGCGCGGTTGGGAGTGCCGGTGGGGACGGTCAAGTCGCGCTCTCATCGCGCTCACCGGCGCCTGGCGCTCGAGCTCGGGCACCTACGAGACGGGAACCCGTCGCCCTCCCCAGGCCTGGCAGTGTCCCTGTACGCCCCCGCCGCCGCGAGCGGGTACCACAAGGACGGGTTCGCGGCGCAGCGGGCGCCTTTTCTCAGGGCCGGCTTCGGTCGGCGGTGGTCGTTCCGTCCCTCAAGCGAGACGCCGCGATCGCGCCACCCGGCCACGCTCTGATCCTGGTCAGCCGCGCCGCGCGCGGGGCGTCGCTGTCTTGAGCGGGGCTCGGCTGAGCACCACCCGGGAACCGCGCCGCGCGCTCGCCCGTATCACCTAGGTATGCGGCTGATCACCCCCGGAGCTGCCGATGGTCGCGGCGCAGGCACTCGTGGTGCTGCCGCCGGCGCGCGCTGGGCGTCGTCACGTATGACCGTCGACACCGCGATCGTCGACGGCACGGCCGGCGCCGGCGGCCAAACCGCGTCGTGCCCGCATCCCATCCCTTCGCGTCATCGTACGCTCGCGCTCCGCCTGGGCCGGCTCGTCGTGATCGGCCCAATTTGCGCGGCTGGAGGTTCGTGCGCGCGGCTGATGTTCAGGATCGAGTCGAAGGTAGGCGCGTCGCGATGAGCTCCCTGGCGGGGGTGAACCACATCACCGTTCTCACGGGCGATCTCGATCGGCTGGCCGCCTTCTACGAGGAGGTGTTCGCAGCGCCCAAACTGGTTGAGCTTCCGGTGCCAGAGCCCGACGGCCCTGGCCGCCACGCGCTGATCGGAATCGGCGGCGGCGCCATGCTACATCTCTTCGAGCTGGGACGGGTCGCCCTTCCGCCGGCGCGGTCGATGTTCGACCGCGGCCGGATCGACCACTTCGCCCTCCAGGTCAGCGACGCAGCCACGCTCGCGCGACTGCGGGCAGAGTTGCTCACCCGGGGCGCGAGCGACGGGACCGTCACCGACTTCGGGATCGTGCGCGTGTTGACCTTCACCGACCCCGACGGGCACTCGGTCGAGCTCGCCCACTGGGTTGGAGACCCCGACGGTGGCGAGCTCGACATGTCACGCGCCAACGACGACCAGCTGATCCACCGCCGAGCCACCGCTGCCAGCGGCGGCGCGAGCTCCGGCCACCCGTTTGAGCCGCAACGCCTCGACCCGCGAGTTCCTGCTGGTCGCCGGGGAGGACATGAACCATGTCGTCCGGATGGTGAATAGCGCCTACGCGGGATATCGGCAGCGAGACCAGACAAGGAGCGAGCATGATCACGCACGGCATCGAAATCGACTGCGGAGGCGAGGACGCGCGGGAGAAAAGCAACGCCGAGCTGGTAAGACGGTACTTCGATGTCGTCTGGAACCAAGGTGACCTCGCTGCCGTCGATGACTTCTTCGGCGAGAACTTCACGAACTTCGGCCAGCGAGGCCCGGACGCCCGAGCACTCATCCGCGCGGTCGTGGCAACGTGGCGGGCGGCATTCCCCGACCTCCGGTTCGACATCGAAGACGAGATCGTCCGCGGAGACGCCGTGGTCCATCTCGTGACATGCAGGGGCACCCACACGGGGAGGTTCGAGCACCCGGCCATCGGCGTGCTCGAACCAAGCGGGAGCTCGTTCGCGGTCGACCACATGCACATCCATCGAGTGCGCGACGGACGCATCGTGCAGCACTGGGGGACTCGCAACGACCTCGCGATGCTCCAGCAACTGGGTGCAGTCGCGGTCCCGCAGCCGACAAGGGTGACGTACCGTGGTGGTCGTGTTGAGGATCCGGGACGCGACCGCGACTGAGGCGTCTGCGCTCGAGGCGTTGCAGCGCCGATCCTCAGACATATGGGAGCAATACCGCGAACAGCTCGCCGCCCATCCCGACGCGATCGAGCTGCCCCAGGCGTTCATCGATAACGGATGGGTCCGTGTCGCTGTCGATGCCAAAGGCACGCCAGTCGGCTTCTCAGCCGTCATCCCCACGAGCGGGCCCATTCACGAACTCGACGGGCTGTTCGTTGAACCAGATCACATGTCATCCGGCGTCGGACGCGCGCTGATCGAAGACGCGGCCGCGCGCGGGGCAGAGCAGGGTGCCCAAGCGCTCGAAGTAACCGTCGGACCCGCGCAAGGATTCTATGAACGGGTCGGCTTCAACCTGATCGGGACCGCGCAGACCCGGTTCGGCCCGGCAGTGCGCATGCGCCGGGATCTTCAACGCTGACCGCGCCGAGCGCATCCGTCACTGGGCGGGGTTCTACGCGGCGGGCAGGACTCGCACGTCCAAACGCAACGCGCCCCGATTGATCGGCCGAGGGAGGGCGAAGACGAGCCCCCTTCAGGGAATCGCCAGCGGAGCTGAGATCGCCTTGCTGGCGGCTTTCGATCGATCGCGATGATGGATTTCGGGGTTTGGCCGGGATTGGGTATGGGTAGGCGGCCGTCAGGCCGGGCTCATTGGTCTCAAAGTCGGGAGGTGGGAATGCTTGTTGCACGTCGTGTCCGGCCATCATCTGGGGTGCATGCACGGGGGATCCTGGTTGGCGGCATAGCTGCGTGCACGTTGGGGCTCATCGGGGTATTGCTGCCCGCCGTTGCCGCTGGCGCGAACCCGTCGTGCCCGTGGGTGAACTCGACCGCGCCGATCGCCCGGCGCGTGGCGCTGGTGATGAGCCAGATGACCGTGGCTCAAGAGGATTTCCTCGTCGAAGGTCACGGCACCACTAATGAGGGACCCAATCCGTCGCCCAATCCGTACGTCTTCTGGATGCCGGGCATTCCGAGCCTCTGCATTCCCAAGCTTGGCGAAGAGGACGGCCCCGCGGGGGTCGCCGACGGCCTGATTGGTGTGACCCAGCTGCCCGCGGGCGTCGCCCTCGCGGCGACGTGGGACACCTCGCTCGCCGCTCGGTACGGGCGAGTGATCGGCAGCGAAGAGCTAGGCAAGGGCGCGGACGTCAACCTCGGCCCGACGGTGAACATCGACCGCGACCCACGGTGGGGACGGTCATTCGAGGCATTCACGGAGGACCCCTTCCTGAACGCGGGGTTGGCCACCGGCGAGATCGACGGTGTTCAGAGCACGGGGGAGATGTCGCAGGTCAAGCACTTCGACGCCTACAACCAAGAGACCAACCGAAACACCGAGGCGGACAACGTGATCGTCAGCAACCGGACGCTGCACGAGATCTACATGCCGGCGTTCGAGGCCGCGGTCAAGCAGGCCAACGTGGGTTCGGTGATGTGCGCGTACTCGACGGTCAATGGCAACTACAGCTGCCAGAACCCGTACCTGGAGACCACCACCCTGAGGGATCTGTGGGATTTCCCAGGGTTCGTCACATCGGACTACGGTGCGCTCCACAACACCTCGGGCGCCCTCGACGGAACCGACCAGGAGCAACCGTTCAACACGTACTTCGGTACCCCGCTCCTGACCGCCGTGGAGACTGGCGCGATCCCGCGCAGGGTGCTGAACACCATGGTGCAGCGGATTCTGACCGAGATGTTCCGTTTCAACCTGTTCAACCTGCAGCGTCCGGCCACCCCCACGGCGACGGTCACGACGCCGGCGCATCAGTCGCTCGGTAACCGAGTCGCGGACAGCGGCACGGTCTTGCTCAAGAACATGCGCCGTACCTTGCCCGTGTCCGCCGACCACGCCGGAAACCTGGCGGTGATTGGACCCTCCGCGTCGCCGTCTCCGACCTACGGAGGTGGCGGGAGCGCGTACGTGATCCCGTCTACGACCGTGACCCCGCTGCAAGGGCTGCAGGCAGCGGCTGGCCCCGGGACTCATGTCACCTACACGCAGGGACTCCCCACCGACACCTCGCTGCCGGCGATCCCATCCACTGACCTCGCGCCTGCCTATCCCGCGGGCGGGACGGGCTTTGGCGGCAGCTACACCGGGACGCTGACCGCGCCCGAGACAGGAACCTACGTGCTGGCCTTCACCAACCCGTGTGGCTGCTACTCGCCGGAGTACTTGTCTCTCAATGGGCAGCAGCTGATCGACAATCCTGGCACCCCGCCGGTGAGCACGTATTCGGTGGCCGTCGATCTCACGGCGGGACAGCACTACACGCTGTCCATCGGCGGCGGCGGCAAGTCGAGCAACCTGAGCTGGGGTACCCCCTCGGCGCTGGCGCCCGGCTTGGATGCGGCGGTGGCGGCGGCCAAGTCCGCCTCGACGGCGGTGGTCGTCGTCTCCGACGACACCGAGTCGGAGGCCACCGACCGGCTCAGCCTGAACCTGCCTTCGGCGCAGAACGAGCTGATCGCCGACGTCGCAGCAGCGAACCCGCACACCGTGGTGGTGGTCGAGGCGGGGGCGCCGATTGCGATGCCGTGGCTGAGTCAGGCGGCGTCGCTCATCGACACCTGGTATCCGGGTCAGTCCAACGGCACTTCGCTGGCTGACGTCGTGTTCGGCAAGGTCGACCCGAGCGGCCATTTGCCGGTGACCTTCCCCAGCAGCCTCTCCGAGGTCCCCGCCTCGACGCCGGCGCAGTCCCCCGGCGTCAACGGTCAGGTGCTCTATTCCGAGGGCCTCGACGTCGGCTATCGCTGGTACGCCGCCAAGAACCTGACACCGCTGTTCCCCTTCGGCTTCGGGCTGTCCTACACCAAGTTCGCGTTCAGTAATTTGCGCATCCAGCCGCGCGCAGCGGACGGCGTCTACAACGTCGGTGTCGCGGCTACGATCACGAACACGGGGCACGCCTCCGGCGCGGATGTCGTCCAGCTCTACCTGGGCGATCCCCCGCGGGCGCACGAGCCGCCGCGTCAGCTCGTCGGGTTCCAGAAGGTGTCCCTGGCGCCCGGCCGCTCCGCTCGGGTCCACTTCACGATCACTCCCCGAGACACGTGGTGGTGGGATCAGGCGGCGAAGGGCTGGACACAGAGCCCCGGCGCCTACCAGGTTTACGTCGGGGACTCCTCTGCGCTCGCAGACCTGCCCCTGCACGGGTCCTATGTCATTACCCAGACGCCGGCGGCCCGGCAGGTCGTGATCACCGCCCCGAGCAGGCTGCGCTTGGGTCGTGGATCCAGGGTCACCGTACGGCTGACTCGCTCCGGCGATGAGACGCTGGCCCGGGTCCGGCTCGCGCTCCAGGTACCCCAGGGCTGGACGGTCCAGCCCCTGGGTCGAACGGTGTTCACCAACGTGAGCCCATCGCAGGCGCCGCGCGCCAGGTTCATCGTGACCCCGCCGAGCTGGGCCCCGATGACCAACTCAGTCGTCCACGCGACGGCTGAGCTAAGCCCTGATGCGGTGAGAGAAGCAGGGGTCACCATCCCTCTACGCGGCTGACCGCCCAACGCCGCGGCGCCAGAGCGTCTGGGGCCGCGGCGTTGCTCCCGTCTTGCCGTCTGGTACGCAAGACAAGGGCCGCTTAATCGCGGCGAGTTGTCGCCGCAGTTGAACAGCGGCCCGATAAGCGTCCAATGCGGTTCTCCGGTGCGTCGGAGCGGTAAGTGAGCGTAGACGCCGCACTGCGGCCGCGATGAGGAATGCGCTCGACGGCGTGCGGGCGAACGGTAACCGCGACGTCATCCCGGCGACCGCGTGGGCTTCCACTGTTGCGCCGGCGTCCCGAGCCGCCGGGCTCACCGACCGCGCGTTCCAAGCGAGAATCGGCACGCAATACTGCGTCAAACGCTACGCAGGCACGGAATCGGACGGGAGCGCATGCATCGGATCGCGCGTGTGCTTCGGGACGAGGCATGCCGGCGGCTCGCTGCCTCGGATGTGTACTGGGACTCCGTGATCGAGATTGCTGCTGCCGGCGAACAGGAGGTCTTTGACCTGACTGTCCCTGGCCCGCACAACTTCGTGGCCAACGAAATCGTCGTTCACAACTCGATCGAAGCTGACGCGACGCCGTCCTGATGCTGTACCGCGACGACTACTACGACCCGGATTCCGAACGGCCCGGCGACATGGACATCATCGTCGCAAGAACCGGCAAGGACGGCTTGGGCAGGTCACGACGGGGATCGACAGCCGGCTCCGGTATCTGTCAGTGGCACCGTCCGAGTAGTTGAATCACGAAGACCCGAAGCGGGTTCTGACGAAGCTGCCGGTGTTCGTCGACCACTTCGCGCATCTGCGGACCTCGGCTACGACGTTCGCATCCATCGGCCGAGCGGTCGTCCGCTGGTCGACGTACTGGCGACGCCCTTGTGGCCTTCTCACTCGTCGAGGCCGGTCGCCTGCCAGGCACCGCGTTCGCGAGGCATGCGCTAGCGCGATGCCGGCATTCATCATGATTCTCGGCGATGGCAATCATCCGCCGTGGCGCCGAACCGGCTCGATCCGCCTGACCGCAACGTCGCCTTGCACTCGTCCTGGCGGGTCGACTGCAGTCGACCCGCCTTCATTGAAAGGTCGACGCGATCAAGCGCCTGCAGCCCGGGGGCGGGGTGGTGGCGATTGGTTGGCTTCAACGATCCGCCCGCTGGCCCAGGCCGACCTCGGTCTGGCGATCGGCACTGGCACCGCTGTCGCGACTGAGGGCTCAGGCCTCACTCTGGTGTCCGGAGACCGGCTGGTGGCCGACGCGCCCCGGGAAGGCGACCGGCTCGGGACCGTCGCGCTGACCAAGCGCCGCCTGCGCCTACTGCGAAGCGTTGGCACTCGACACCCTGCGCGGCCACCGGGCGGCGGTCTGCGTGGTACTTGCCGGGGGGTACGCCCCCGAGGTCCGTGACACGGTCGACATCAACCCCGCCAGCGCCGGCGAGATGGCGGTCCGGACCAGCTCACCTCAGAGGGTGTAGCCGGGCGGTGGAGAGGGTAACCAGGCGGGAGCACAGGGATGTTGGAGCGCAACGGATGAGCAGAGCGCGCGTGGCACGGGCGATGGCGGGCGGCACGGCCGCCGCGCTTGGCGCGGTCTGGGCCGGGCGCGAGCGCAAACGCCTGCAAGCTGCGGCGACGGCGGCGCGCGCGGGTGAGCAGCAAGCGCTGGCCGAGCGCGATCGCCTGCGCGGCGCGTTGACCCGCCGCGATCAGGATGTGGCCCGTCGCGGTCAGCTGATCGAGCGCTTGCAGCGCTCGCGGCGTGCCGAGCGCGAGTGGAATCACGAACTGCGGGCGCAGCTTCAGCGCGCTCAGGCGTCCACGGGTGGCCTGTCGGGGAACGCCGACGTCCACGAGCTTGTGCTGGCGGCGGCGATCGAGCTGGTCGGCGCGCGAAAGGGCTTGCTGCTGTCGCGGGCCGATGCGAACGCGGACGGCGACCTCGATCTGGTGTGCGCGCACGGGTTCGCCGGGAAGGCCGGCGATAGCCCGCTCGCACAGCGCTTCGCGCACGAGGTGATCGAGCGCGACCGGATCGTCCGCGAGGACACCCCGCCCGCCGAGGACCATGGGGCGGATGCCGAGATCGACAACCTAATCGCGATTCCCTTGTATCTGCTGGATCGCTTCGAGGGCGTGATCGTGTGCGCCAACCGCGACGGCGGCTTTGAAGACCTCGACGACGACGTTCTGTTGGCCCTCGGCGACCACGCCGGAGCGGCGCTCCAAACACAGCGACTGCACAACGACCTGAGGCAGTCCTACCGGGCGGCGGTGCAGATGCTGGCGGAGCTCGTGGAAGCCCGCGCTCCGCTCGCATATCGCGAGGCCCAGGAGACGGCCCTGCTGGCCCAGATGCTGGGCCGCCGGTTCGGGCTCGAAGAAGGCGAGCTCGAGATCGTGTCGGACGCCGCGCTGCTGCGCGACGTCGGCCAGCTGACGGTGCCCGACCACGTGCTGGGCAAGTTGGGGCCCCTGTCTCCGGAAGAGCGCTCGGTGGTCGAGCTGCACCCGCGCACCGGGTTTCGGCTCATCGGTCGGATCAGCGCCCTGTCGGACGTCGCGGCCGCCGTGCTCTACCACCACGAGCGCTACGACGGGACCGGGTATCCGGCCAAGCTGGCAGGGGCCGCGATTCCGCGCGCCGCGCGCATCGTGGCCATCGCCGACGCCTACATCGCGATGACCCACGAGCGCCCCTACCGCGCGCCCCGGTCGCCCGAGGAGGCGCTGGCCGAGCTGGCCGCGGGCGCGGGAACGCATTTCGACCCCGAGCTGACCCAGATCTTCCTCGAGGAGCTGCGCCGGGGCGCCCCGGCGCTCCTGCTCCGCGAGCCGGCCGGCGAGGACAAGCTGCCGGAGCGCGTCGCCGACGTGCCGGCCAGCGACCCCCTCACCCTGCTTCCGGGCCACCGTGCCTTCCGCGAGGCCGTCCAGCGGGCGGCGACGGAGGACGGCGGCTTCATCGTGGCGATGGTCGAGATCCAGGGGCTGGAGGAGGTCAACGCCCGCGACGGATACAGCGCCGGGGACCGGGCGATCGTCAAGGCCGCCCGCGGCGCCCAACTCGCCGCCGAGCGCGTCGGGGGCCGGGCGTACCGCGATAGCGGCCGTCGCGTGGCCATCCTCGTGCCCGCTCACCCGGAGTCACGTCAGCCCGATGTGGCCGGCGAGCTGCACCTCCAGTTCGCGCTGGGTCCCCCTGTTCGCCTCGGAGTGGCCGTGCGTCGCCCCGGCGAGAGCGGCGAAAAGGTCGTGCGCCGCGCTCGCGGCGCGATCGTCACCGAGATCGCCAGCCACCAGCAACGGTGAGCGTCCGACCGCCCGGCGGGCTGCGGCACGGGACCACCACAGCCAGCTAGGGGATCAAAGAGCACCTAAGGCGCAAGGTGTTCTCGACTCGGGAACGGTCCATGACCAATCGCGCTGCTGGTGCTGCTGTGATACGCATATCTGAGCCAGCGCCTCTCCAACCTCCTCGACGATGCGGCTGCGCGCGCGGCAACCGCCGAACCGCTCGAAGTCATGCGCCATTGGATAGACGACGTCA
>Ga0213881_10001589_pt1 | contig 10588 bp, 9 predicted proteins | sample BarmaccoBMER_R08_FD_160104 | JGI IMG/M metagenome (GOLD analysis project Ga0213881, IMG submission 160104) | Barbacenia macrantha exposed rock microbial communities from rupestrian grasslands, the National Park of Serra do Cipo, Brazil - ER_R08 ... | reverse complement strand
CTTGAGCACATCCGCGCGTTGGTCGACTTCGGCGGCGCGTTGCGTCACGCCGGCCACCGCCGTGGCGCCCGCGAGCCGCTCGAGCGCGGCCTCGAGCTCGCCGCCCACGGTGGGGCGCTCGCGCTCGCCGCGCGCGCCCGCGCGGAGCTCGCCGCGCTCGGCGCGCGGCCGCGCAAGGACATCACCGCCCGCGACCGCCTCACCCCGAGCGAACGCCGCGTGGCCGAGATGGCCGCCGTCGGGATGACCAACAAACAGATCGCCCAAGCCCTGTTCGTCACCCTCAAGGCCATCGAAGGCCACCTCCACCACGTCTACCAGAAGCTCGGGATCACCGGACGTCCGCAGCTGACTCCCAACGCACTGGCCACGACCAAAGCACAGCACCCCCCACGGCTCGACGCTCGAAGCGGCTTCAAAGCAAAAGAGTAGGGTCGCACTGTTAGTAAAAGAGTAGGGTCGAACCCTAGTGCGAACCGTCGCCAGCGGCGGTATGAATACCGAGCGATGGAAGGTACACGAAGCCGCCAGCGCGGCGGGTAGTAAGTGCGATGACGCGGGTTAGGGTCGTTTCCGCGCTCGTCGTTCTGGCCGCGGGCCTGTTCGGCGCCACATCGGCGAAGGCGGCGCCCGGCGATCTGGACCCGACGTTCTCGGGCGACGGCAAGGCGCTGACCAGCATCGGGGTGTCCAGCTACGGGAATGATGTGGCGGTCCAGGCCGATGGGAAGATTGTGGTTGTGGGTGGCAGCGACGCCGGCGCAGGCGGCACCACCCGCTTTGCCCTGACTCGGTTCATGCCGGACGGGTCGCTCGACCCGTCGTTCGGTGGGGACGGCATGGTGACAACGGATTTCGGCAACGTCGCAGCGGACGCCGTGGCGCTTCAGTTCGACGGCAAGATCGTGGCGGTGGGGGGACAGGCGGTGGCTCGTTACCTACCCGACGGGTCGCTCGACGCCTCATTTGGCGCGGGTGGGAAGGTGACGACGGACTTCAGCGTCTCCGACGTCAAGGTCGACCGCGACGGGCGTATCGTGGTCTCGGGGTACGGCGGCGGGGGCCTCGTGTTGGCTCGCTATAACGGCACCGACGGCTCGCCCGATGCGTCCTTCGGCGTGGGCGGGACGGCGAGAACCGACTTCAACCGTGGCGTGGACACGTTCCCCGGGGGCATCGCGCTCCAAGCTGACGGCAAGATCGTGGCCGTCGGAAGCGCCCCAGGCCTTGACGGCCTGGGTGATCTCGCGGTGGCCCGCTACAACGGCGACGGCTCGCTTGACACCTCGTTCGGGCAGCAGGGCACGCAGATCACCGACTTGGGCGGTGACGACGCGCTCAAAGATGTCGCGATCGGTCCCGACGGCACCATCGCGACGGTCGGACGAAGCTACTGTTTCGAGTGCTCGTCGACCACACTCGTCGTCGCTGTATACACCCCCGATGGCTCGCTCCGGGGGCTGAGCTTAACGGATGTCGATGGCACGGACAGCGGGTCCAGCGTCGCGATCCAGTCCGACGGCAAGATCGTGGCTGCGGGCGGAACCATCGACGACTTTTTGGTGGCGCGCTACGACTCTGTCGGTAACCCGGACCCGTCCTTCCATGACGACGGTGTCTACGCGGACGTCGGTGTGAGGACTACCGACTTCGGCGGGGCCGATAGCGCCGGCGGCGTCGCGCTGCAGCCCGACGGCAAGATCGTGGCCGCGGGCGCCAGTGTGACGTACGGCGCCGACGGCTCCGCAGTCAGCCGCATTGCCGTAGCCCGCTACGAGGGCGGATCGATCTCGGGCACCGCACCGGTCAACTCGTCGCCCCCCACGGTCTCGGGGACCGCCGCCGAGGGTCAGACGCTGAGCGCGAACGCCGGCGCCTGGACCGGCACGGCTCCGCTCAACCGCAGCTACCAATGGCGTCAGTGCGACTCGGCCGGGGCCAATTGCCTCGACATCGCGGCGGCGTCGGCAACGACGTACGCCGTGGCCGCGGCGGACATCGGCCACACGATCCGGGTGCGTGAGACCGCGACAAACGCCTACGGCCAGGGTTTCGCCGACTCGGGTGCCACTGCCGTGGTCAACGGGAACGCGCCTGTCAACTCAGCGCCACCCACGATCTCCGGGACGGCCACCGACGGTCAGACGCTGAGCCTGAATCCCGGCGTCTGGACAGGCACGGCTCCGATCAGCCGCAGCTACTCGTGGCGACGCTGCGACCCGAGCGGGACCAACTGCGTTGACATCGCAGGGGCATCCATAACCAGCTACGTCCTGGTCGCGGCGGACGTCGATCACACGATTCGCGCACGCGAGACCGCGACGAACGGCTACGGCCAGAGCTCGGTCGAGTCCGCCGCCAGCACGCTAATCAAGGCGAAGCCGGGCACGATCGCGGGCACCGTCCGAAAGCAAAAAAGCGGCGCAGCGATCGCCGCCGCAACCATCACCTGCACCAGCGGCTACTCCTCCAAGACCGGCAGCACGGGCAACTACTCGATACCCAACGTGCCTCCGGGCAGCTACAGCTGCACGGCCAGTGCCAGCGGCTACCGGCCGTCAACGCGGAACGTGGTCGTGTCCGCCGGCCAGACGTCGACGGCGAACTTCACTCTCACCGGACCGTAGCGCCCCACATGAGAACAACGCCGATGCCCTCACCGACACCAACCCGCCAGAACGGAGCGATCTGAACCCACAGCTGGTCAACCGACCGCGACCTCTGGCCGCGCTGCTCGCGGCCACCAGAAGCTCGGCATCACCGGACGTCCTCAGCTGAATCCCAACGCACTGGCCACGACCAACGCGCAGCACGCTCGAAACGGCTCCAAAACAAAAGAGTAGGGTCGAACCCTAGTGCGAACCGTCGCCAGCGGCGGTATGAATACGGAGCGATGGAGGTTCTCACGGCCCACATCACGATGGACATCGATCTCACCACGACGCCGATCGAGGGGTCGCTAACAGCAGACGACGGGACGCTAAGGCGTTTCACTGGGTACATGCAGCTCGTGACAGTGCTCGAGACTGCGCTGCAAGCCGCACGCACGGCGGACCCGCTCGCCGAGCCACAGAAGACGCTCGGGGAGAGCCGCGCCTAAAAGACCTTACCATCGGGCAGCAGCCCTGCGCACTGTACCTCACGCATGCCATACAAGGGATTCCCCATGGGACCGCAATTCATCGCATGACACCGGAATGCGGCGGGTCGATCTACAACGGCGCGCTCAGCGACGCCCATGTGCAAAACACTTCAAGGCCGGCGGGCGGTGACCGGAATCCGATGATTCCTTCCCCCGCCGCCGTGCATCACGACCGGAGGCTCCCATGAGAGTCACGATTCCCCACGCCCGCGGGGCAGCCGCGTCGGCACCTGCCGCCGCGCCGACCCGACGGTCACGAGTAGCCGTTCTGCTCGGAGCGACGGCTGTCCTCGCGATCGGCGGTCAACTCCTCGGAGTACCCACGGCCGCGGCCAGCGACGGACTGGCGCAGAACTTCCGTGATGGTCACAGGCAGAACTTCCGTGTGGGTCACACGGTTGAACACATGACCGTACCTGGGTCTGCGCAGGGCGAGTCGAGGGAAGTGGACGTTCACCTTTGGTATCCCGCTGACGTTAGAGGATTCTCGGATGCGCCGAAGACCGTTTACACCTCGGCGTTGTACGGTCGGCCGCTGATGGCGGGATGGGACCCGCTGTCGTGGACGGTGCCGGCTGAGGTAGCGCGCGAAAACGTGCCGATCGACCGGAGCGGCCCACCATTTCCGGTGATCGTCTTCTCACACGGCTCGACCAACGACCCAATCGATTACGCGCACACCTTAGAGCTGATCGCTGGCGAGGGGTTCGTGGTCGCCGCCCCTTACCACGTCAACAACACCCAAGACGACGTGCGGATCGACTACGTCAATACGCAGGCCGGATTCCCGAAGGTGCCCGCGTTGCTGAGCTGCAATGATCATCGGCCTCCACCTTGTTCCCGGCCGGAGGTCGCGTTCAGCATGGCTGACCGTGTCCATGACATCTCGGCAGTCTTGACTCTCCTTCCCCGTTGGCTCGGAGATCGCGTCGACGTATCGCGAGCTGGCGTGCTCGGGCACTCCCGCGGAACCGTCACCGCCTTGGCTGCCGCCGGCGGCAGCGTCCCCTGGACCTTATCCGACCCCACGAACCCCGCCACGCCCAACTGCCAATCATATGCCGACGCCGTGAGCTCCCCCGCCCCGGATGGAAGCCTGCTCTGTTGGCCGTTGTCGCGCGACCCGCGGGTGAAGGCGGTGATGGGCCTAGCCATCGGCGCCCCGAAGATCACCTTCGGGGTGAAGCTCGCGAACGTCACCGTTCCGACCCTGCTCGTCGCCGGCGGCCAGGACCAGAATCCACCCCCCCCGGAGGCGGTCAGCCAGGCCGCGTTCGACCAGATCTCAAGCGAAGACAAGGCCTTCGTCTCGATCCCGAACGCGGTGCACCGCAGCTTTGACTCGACCTACTGCGACCAACTCCAAGCCGCCGGGGACAGCGCCGATACGAACCACGACGGCCGAATTGATGGCGGGGAACTCTCGTATTGGATGACGCACGCGATTCTCGATCGGCAGACGCTCGCCGGAATCGTGACCGCTTCTCCTTCAGGTACTGCGATGCAGTACTGCTCCTCGGCAAGCTTCACCACGCCCGTTGACATCGGGCCCCTAGTCAAGGCTGTGTCCGGCGTCGACGTCCCATGCGTGAGTTTCGATGAGCTGAGCCAGCGCTGCACCCAGTACAACGTTCCAACCACCGGTCTCGACACTGAGCAGGTCAAGCAGGAAGTAACGGAGCTGGCAGCGACCTTCTTCGGCACCGTGCTCAAGCGCTCAGGCAATGACGGAGCGCCTTCACGCGCTACCTCGCGCCGAAATGGCTGGAGAAGCACGAGCCGATGGTCGGCAGCGCCGAAGCCTTCGCCAGCAGCGGATGCAATCTGCCCGCCCGGCCAAGTCGTCGTTTGCGGGGACTAACGAACCACATCTGACATCGGAGCGGATGCCAAGCGGCGCTCGAAGACGCATGGCAGAACCATGATTACGACGCTCTCGTTACCCGAAGCATCGACGGTTCTCCAGTCCGGGTGCTGATCGGGAGAGCAGGTGCGCTCCGCCCCGCTCGACCACTGGATGCGGCAAGCGCGACGTTGATGGAGCTCGAGCGCTCCAGGGTCGTATCCGCTCCTCGGCAGCCGAAGAACGCAAGTTCTTGGAGAAGATGAAATGGTCAAACTGGAGTGCTCGACGATTCGCCGACGCCAGACGCGACGCTCGATGGCTCCCTCGCTGCGGTTCGTGACCGTTCGAACCGTGAGCGCGCCAGGATCGAGAGCGCGGCGATGAGGAAACTCGGTGTCGGCGAGCACTACAGCGCGCGGCTCGTTGACGCCGGCTGGTTCGGCGAAGCGGGCAAAAGAACGCTGGTGCCCCGGCGTCCGAAAGTATCGGGTCGTCAATCAGGGCGCGTCGGGAAGACGAAGGCGGAGCTGTACACACGGCTGGTGGGCGACGGGCAGCTCGTCGAGCGAGACATAGCGCTGGTCGCGCTGCTTGCCGCCGCAGGGGGAGAGCACGATCGGGGACGAAGTTCGTGTTCGGGCACCTCTTGCCAACGGCCACTACAGAAGGACTCGATCGGCACGAGGGCAGAGAGCGCGTCCGGAAGGGCCCGAATGACAATGCCGGCAAGGTTTGCAGCCACGATGACCGGAGCGACGCATGAGGTTCGCCGACTAGCAACGCCCAGTGATCCACCCAGCGCTCGCTGATCGGCGAACGGGTTAGGCCCGCCACACCCGGCGACGCGAACCACAGCTTCACGAGGCTCGTGCCCAGCGCTCACTGCGGGACCTGACGATCGGCTAGATCGCACGCCCCCAGGCACCCAGAGGTCGGGATGCGATCCCAGCAAGCGGCGAGACCAAGCCGCACCAGGGTTGGCGTCAGCCGACCGGTGCGCGCGATCCAGAAACCACAGGAGGGACAACGATGTGCGCCACCAGATCGAAAATCGACCCGCGGACTGTCGCGGGCCCTCCCGGCCCGTGCGCGCGTCGCGATGCGCCGCGGTTCCGGCAGCGCTGCTCGGCGATGCGCGAATGCCCGCGTACGGGTCGCTGGGGGCGCGTTGGGCCGAGGAGCGCACGCTGACTGGCGTGCTTGGGCTCGCTCGCGGCCTTCGGGATGTCGGCCGCGCCGGCGCAGGCGCTCAGCTACTCGCAGCAGACGCTCGGGTTCAGCGGATTGAACTCGCCGTTCGGCCTCGCGGTCGATCGGTCAGGCAACGTGTTCGTAGCCGAAAACGGGGACAACCGGGTGCTGGAGCTGGCCGCCGGCGGCGGCAGCCAGGTCACCCTGGCGTTCACCGGCCTGCGCACCCAGGCTGGGCGTCGCGGTCGATGGGTCAGGCGACGTGTTCGTTGCTGACCAGCATGGCTCCAACGTGACTTCCCCTTTGTCGCCCACACGACAGTCTCAGCCAGACTGCCGCTATTCGCGCGGACCAGTAGCCGGGCTGACGTGGTCGCTTCAGGCGTAGGTGGGCTACGGCACGGGCTCTACGCGGCCGTCCGATGCCGCTTGAAGGCGTCGATTGATTCCTGCCCTTCGTGGAGAAGCTCTGGTGCCGGATCGAGTCCGTTGGGCCAGACGATCGTCCGAGCGTCGTCATCGACTCGAACCCGCCGGAAGTAGTCGAGGTCCTTTAGCGGCTCGCCGAGCGTTCCGTGCAATAGAAAGGAGCAGTCGATGACGCGGACGACGCGGTCGCTGAACTCGATATAGAGCTTGTAGCCGTCAAGCGGTTTGACCGCGATCACTCGGAGCATCGTGTCGATGTTACGGGAGCGGGTCGATCTCGACCAGCGGTTCCAGTGCCTGCGCTAGATCCCAGTTCATCGCCAGCTCCGCGCGGTGAAGCTCCGCCCATTCGCGGACAAGGCGAAGCGCCCGCGCTGGGAGCGAACCGTTCAAGACCTCCAGCGAGGTCAGGTCGATCTGGGCGACGTGCTCCCCGTATTGGGCATGGAAGTGCGGGTCGATGCTCGACTCGCTGAGCCGCTGCACGCGCTCGCAGCACCGGACCGCGGTCCCGGTCGGTAGCCACCCGACAACCATACATGCCCGCGAAGCCGCCGAAAATCCCAACTTGTTGGGATTGCACCACGGCGCCTTCTGCCCTCGAATTCCTCACACCAACCCGAGCCGACTGTCGGACTTGGCGACCAAGGGGGCGTCCAGATGCTCATCAATCATCCGGTCAAGAAGGCGGCCGCCACCGCGCTGGCGGCCTTGGCGTTCGCCGCGGCGGCTGAGATCGGTGCTCAACCGGCCGGCGCCCAGACCGCCGGCGGTCGGCTGTGCGCCACGACCAATGAGCGAGGCTATCCGGACGCTGTTCCTCCAATCCTGCCGCCGCCACCGTGCTCCGCGCTCGTGGCGATCAAGCGGGAGGAGGCGTTTGAGGGCCAGGAGTTTTGGTACGACCCTCCCTCAAATGCTCGTTCAGCGCTGCAGAGATGAACGCCTACGCGAGCGAGCGCAAGTAGCAGGCCTGACCTTGGCAGCCAGGCCGCCTCTGTGTCGTCGCGTGGCGGCCGACGGCTGACTGTCGCACCGATCGAGTTGCGGCACTCTGACTGACGGTTTTTGTTCGACGGGCTGCGGCGCGTCGATGCTTCCTGCCTCGACTGCGGGTTTCACGAGGCGGGGCTGGGTGACCAGGACATGGGCGCCGGCGGCGGACTGCCGCTTCGGCTCCGCCGGAGACTTGAGCGGAAGCGCGAGACGCAGACCCGCCTGGGTGACGAACCAGCAGTGTGCCCCGGGGCCTTGGTTTCCGCGCGCGGCAGGAAGTCGGCGTCGCGACTGAGATGCTCCTGACGAACGCAGGGCGGGTGTCGGACGACGGGGTGTGCGCCGCCGGATTTAGTCTATTTCGGCCACGCCGGCGTGATGGCCGCTTTCACGCACGCGAAGGCAGGAGCGAAGCGGCGTCGCGGGAAGGGCGCCGCGAGTCCTGGGGCGTGTTCCTCGCTATGCGCGTGGGGGCGGGAGATATGGCTGCAGCTTGTACTTGTCGGGTGGGCGGTAGGGTGAGAGGATCGGCCCGGTTTGGAGCTCGGCCTTCATCTGCCGCTGATGGAGTTCGGCGAGGAAGGGCAGTCGCTCGCGCGTCTTAGTGGCGCAGTCGACGCCGCGCGTGAGAGCGGCTTCGCCGCGGTTTCCGCCAACGACCACTTCCTGTTTCAGACGCCCTGGCTTGACGGCGTGACGGCGCTGGCTGCCGTCATCGACCGAGTGGGCCTCATGGAGCTGGCGACAACCGTCGCGAATGTCGCGCTGCGCGGTCCTGTGCCCCTGGCGAAGACGCTCGCCGCGTTGGATGTCCTGTCCGATGGGCGGGTTATTGCCGGGGTCGGGCCTGGCTCGTCGGAGCGTGACTACGACGCGGTCGGCGTGCTGTTCGAGGAACGCTGGGAGCGCTTCGACGAAGCCGTCGCCATTCTGCGCTCGCTGCTGCGGGATGAACCGCCGCCGGAGACCCGCCGCCATTACGCCTTACCGGGCTCGCCGCTGGCGCCGGCCCCCAGCCGACCCGGCGGCGTGCCGGTCCGGATCGCGAGCTGGGGCTCAGCCGCCGGTCTTCGGCGCGTCGCGCGCCTCGGCGACGGGTGGCTGGCATCCGCGTATAACACGACGCCCGACGGTTTCAGGGCCGCGAAGGAGTCGCTGTCCGAGCAGCTTGACGCACGCGGCAAGGATCCCGATCGGTTCCCGAACGCGCTCGCGACGATGTGGACCTGGATCAGCGAAGACGCCCGCGACGCCGATCGTATGCTGCGAGAGGTCCTGGCCCCGATGCTCAGGCGCGATCCAGATCCGCTGAGCGACCAGCTCTGCGTCGGACCCGCGGCGCACTGCGCGGAGCTGCTCTCGCGCTACGCGGAGGCAGGCTGCGACCGCGTATACCTCTGGCCACTCGGCGACGAGCCGCGGCAGGTCGAGCTCGCAGCGACGACTGTACTTCCGGCCGTCGAGGCGTGAGTCTAGGCGGCCGACACGCGAGCGTTCGGACGAAAGCACTCGCCGTCGTTCGAGGAGTAATTCCCGAACGCTGGGCCAAGCCAACGTTTCGATCGGCTCAGGCAGGTTGCGTCCACTGGTCTGCGCGCAGGCAACACGCTCTGCCTGCTCCGCTTGAGTAAGCGGTAGCCGGACAGCCCCTCGACTCACTCCCGAGTCAGACGACAAGGGGCAGCTAGGAACCGCTCGCGGGACGTGCCCGGCGCTTCCGGTCCGAGCGGGCAGAGCAGGAGCCGCGCGCGCCCGTCGAGCTTCACCCGCGGCGGCCGTGCTCCGTCCGGGGTGACCGGAAGCCTCCGTCATCCCGACGCCTGAGCTGCCGGCGAGACGCGCAGCATCAACCAGCCAAGCCCGAGAGCGGCCGTGCCGGTGGCTGGTCGCGCGGCGGCGGGTCGTTGGCCAGTAGCTGCGAGATGGTGACGAGCCGAAAGCCGCGGCGGCGCAGGCCGGCGATGATCCGTGGTAGCGCAGCGACGGTCTCGGAGCGGTTGCCGCCACCGTCGTGCATGAGGATGATCGCGCCCGGTCTCGCGCCACTGAGCGCCGTGTACCAGATGCGGTGCAGGCCGGGACGGGCGTAGTCGCTGGTGTCGACCGTCCACAGCACCACCAGCATCCCCAGCGCGCGCAGGATCTGGAGGCTGGCGGCGTCGAACGCGCCGTACGGCGGGCGCCACAGGTGGGGGAACGGCGCCCCCGCCCGCGCGATCGCGTCCCCGGCATCGACGATCTGCGCCCACTGCACCGCTGCCGGCAGCAGCGACATGAACGGATGGGTCTCGGTGTGATCGCCGACCTCGAACCCTCCCCGTGCCTCGCTGCGGACGAACTGCGGGTAGCGGCGCGCCCACTCGCCGATCACGAAGAACGTCGCCGGGGCGTGCAGCCTGCGCAGCACGGCAAGGACCTTGGGCGTGTAGGGGCCGGGCCCGTCGTCGAACGTCAGCGCCACATCGCGCCTGCGCGCCGTACCGACCCTGACGTAAGAGGTGTATGACAGCACCCGCTGGATCGGAGCGACCGCAATCCCGCTCGTAGCCGAAGCCGAATGGCGCGTCCGGTGGCGAGCAGCCCGATCCAGGCCGCCGGCCGGGACCCGCGAGTCGAGGGTGCTGCGGTCAGACGACCGAGGTGACGAGCTCCCCGAAACGACGACAATCACCGCCGCAGCCACAACCGCAAACAGCAGCAGCACAAACCAGACCGCGCGCCGACGGGCGCGGCGCCGCCGCCGCACCGGCAGATCGTGCGTCAACAGCAATCTCGGAGCTTCCCGCCGCCGTCCGCGTTCAGACATCGGCCACGAGTGTGCCACGAGCGGAGGTCGGTAAGAGGCCGTGCCAGGCTCGCGACTGAACGCTGATCGACGCCAGCGTCATCACAGCGCCTCACAATGCCTAAAAACCACCGGGGGCTCACCGCGCCCTACCGCCGATTTCTGCCACTCGGGCAACTGGACAGCGCCGGCTACACGG
>Ga0213881_10001588_pt1 | contig 10590 bp, 9 predicted proteins | sample BarmaccoBMER_R08_FD_160104 | JGI IMG/M metagenome (GOLD analysis project Ga0213881, IMG submission 160104) | Barbacenia macrantha exposed rock microbial communities from rupestrian grasslands, the National Park of Serra do Cipo, Brazil - ER_R08 ... | reverse complement strand
CGCGCGTTTTCAAGGCTGTGCTTGGGTTCGATGAAACTAACTCGGAACTCTTACAGCAAAGGATTTTAGAGGAACTGCCGTATTATGAAGCGATTGTAGGCGATGAAGATGAGTATGGTAAAAGGTATAATGTTACTATACTGGTACTAGGCCCGAGTGGTAATACAGCAAATGTGCTAACCGCATGGATAATTAGACCCGGAACCGACTTTCCGAGTTTAACCACCTTGTATTGTGAAGAAAGAGGCTGATCATGCCACCGAAATATAAAGCAGCTTACGAAGGGGACGTAGTAGAGCTACGCGAAGATTTACCGAAGTATAACCTAAAGCGAGGTCAAAGGGGAATAGTAATAACAGAGTTTGATACCCCGTCCGAGGCGTACGATTTAGAGATGCAAGATAAAGAAGGCAATCTTTTAGGATTCGCTTACTCTGTAAAGCCCCATCAGTTTAATAATCTATCATTGACTCCGTATATTCGTGGAATAGAGTTGCTCGAAAAGCACGATGATGTTGCTGCCGAGAAAGAGTTCAGAAAGGCGATTGATTTTAGACCCGACTATATCGGTATTCTACTTAACTCAATACTAGATAGTTGCCAAAACAATTTAACTCCTGCAATTCCTTTGTTGCGTATGGTGCTGCGGATTGATCCGAGTTTTGAACTCGCTCGCGCTAATTTAGCCATCACGCTTCTTAACATTGGAATTAGTAAGGCAAGGGCCGGAGAACAAAACAAGGCTTTTGAGTATTTCAGTCGCTCGCTTGCCATTGAAACAGAGCCCGATGTTCAATTCCTGATCAAGAAAAATTTCTCCGCTTTGTTTACAGAAGTTGGTAATGACGCCTATCAAAAGAAGAATTTTGAAGCTTCTCTTACTTTCATAAGGAGAGCCTATATGATAATGCCAAGTGCGGAAAATAGACGCAATCTTGGATTTGCCTATGCTAATCTGGCCTTATCTCAGATGAAAAATGGAAAGCTCTCAGAAGCTATAGAATTGTTTGAAATAGTAGAGGACTTGGGTTTCGTGTTACCGGCGTTTCTTAATGACTATGGGGTATGTTTAGCATCTATGGGGCGTATCAAAGAGGCCAGACAGGCATTTGAAAGAGCATTAGAGCTAGAACCGCTGAATGAATTGATTGAATCTAACCTACTGAAGCTGGATCGGGCCGAAGGGGGAGAACCAAAAGATTTATCCCTTGAGGACGTATCCACCGAGTTTGATTTGGGGCCACTGGAATCAGTTGTTTTGCGGCGGCCTAATGTATCCTCCAGGGAACCTGCTCCGATATAAGAGCCATATCGAAGGCCGTAACGATAAATCTTAAATAACCGCTAAAAACTAAAATTACAGAGCATTCGCCACGTCCCGTTTCGTTAGAGGCTATTTAATGAGAGACCTGCGTAATGAGAGGTCTAATATACGTGCGCCTTTCAACTCGCGTACCGAACATTTTTCCTGGCATAATCTGGTGTGAAGCTTTGACATCGCAGATTTTCACTTTATTCCGGGGAGGCCCCAGTGATTTCTCCTTATCTTCACCGTTCTCAGATCGCCGCCGTAAGGCGGAAGTATTTAACCCTTTGCGCCATTCTTCTGCTCATTTTTCTGACGGTTGCGCCAGGTGCACGTGCTCGGCAAGCGCCGGCGGCCCAAAACATGCGACTGATCGGAATTGAATTCTCCGGCCTTCAACAGCATAGCCAGGATGAAGCAATTGCGGCGAGCGGACTGCGGATCGGTCAATCAATTGATATTCCGGCGCTCGACGCGGCGGCCCAGCGGCTCATGGATAGCGGCCTCTTTAAAAAGTTGAGCTATCGCTATCGGACAAATGGAAATCAGGCCACCGTAGTATTTCTGGTGGAAGAAGCAAGCGGGGCTCGCGCGCCCGTCGTCTTTGACAACTTCGTTTGGTTCAGTGATGAAGAGTTACTGAATGCAGTCCGCCGGCAAGTGCCGGATTTTGATGGAAGGGCGCGCGACGAAGCCATAGACGGTATTACCAAGTCTCTCCAGCAACTATTGCAGGAGCGAAAAATCAAAGGGCAGGTAGAGTACGCGCCTTCCGTTGATCTTTCGACGGGGAAGCAACTCCACATTTTCAGTGTGGAAGGCGTGAAAATACCGATCTGTACGCTGCATTTCTCTGGCGCGACAGCCATTCAGGAGAGCGAATTGCTCAGGAATTCGCGGCCCTTGACGGACAGCGACTACAAGCGGAGTTTCGTGCTCTCTTTTGCCGAAACCAATCTCATTCCACTGTATCGAGAGCGCGGTCACCTGCGCGCCAGCTTCAGTGCGCCGGAGGCGAAACTCGAAACGAATTCCGATCGCGACTGCCAAAACGGTGTCGCCGTGACCTTAACAGTCGCGGAAGGACCGGTCTATTCCTGGGATAAAGCTGAATGGGTCGGTAACACAGCCCTTTCAACTCCGGAACTGAATTGGGCGCTGGGAATGAAAGCGGGCGAGCTGGCCAACGGTCTGAAAATTGATAAGGGCCTCGAAGCGGCGCATAAAGCTTATGAGAACCGAGGGTATCTTACCGCAAGGCTGAAAGCTGCGCCGGTTTTTGAAGATCCCGGCCAGCGTGTGACGTACCATGTCGAAATAAAAGAAGGGCCACAATACCGCATGGGGATGCTGACGATGACGGGCCTGCCGGAGAGCACGATTGAACGCTTAAAAGAGCGCTGGAGCCTGCATGCGGGCGATGTCTATAATGCTTATTATCTGGCCGAATTTCTCAAAAAGGAAGTCCCGAAAGAGATCACAGCCGAGATGAGAGAGAATGGCTCGGCTCCTAAAAGCATCGATTCCAGGGTCAAGCCCGATCCGCAAAGATTGATTGTTGATGTGACGATCAATTTTAAATGACCTTTTGAACTTATCGTCTTCATCGCTCGTATCAACACCATCGCGCATATTCTGCGCCGCAGAATACGTTAAAGCACATTCTTACGGAGAATAAAGAAAGAGGTGAGAGGATGAAACGCTATACTGGGAACAGGCTCGCGGCGATTTGTAGTAGAAGTATTGTTTTCCTGTGGCTGTCTTTCTCATGCGTGGCTTTCGCCGATGATCTTCCGCGGCGAGGTTATGTTGGCATTCAGGCCGCGCCGGTTCCCGAAGAGATGCGAGCACAGCTTGCCTTAGCCCCTGCTCAAGGCATCCTGGTCAAAGGGGTCCTACCAAGCGGGCCGGCGCAGGAGGCGGGAATTCTCGCAAATGATGTTATCCTTAAAGTCAACGACATTAATATTACCGACCCGGTTCAGTTTACGCAGGTAGTGAAAAGCTACCATGGCGGTGATAAGCTGCAAATAGCTCTACTGAGAAACCGCCAACCGTTCGTCAAGACTCTCCTGATAAAGCCTTTCCCTTACGAGACCAGCCCGGATTACGAGATTCTGTACAAATCGGTCACTGTAGATAATGCGAGACGGCGGGTAATTATCACCAAGCCCAAAGCGGCGGGCCGGCACCCGGCAATCTTTTTTGTCGGCGGCATCGGCTGTTATTCGCTGGATAACCTGCCGCCATCGAGCCCGTACGGAAAGATTTTCTCTGCGCTCACCCAGAAAGGGTTTGTGACGATGCGCGTCGAGAAAACGGGAATGGGCGATAGCGAAGGCGTTTCGTGCGGCAGCCCTCAGGCCGATTTGCGCATGGAAGTCAGAGGTTATGTCGCGGGCTTAAGAGCGCTGAAGAGTTATGATTTTGTTGATAGCGGTAATATCTTTATCTTCGGGCACAGTATCGGCGGTATCGTGGGGCCGCTCGTCGCCCAAGAAGTTCCGGTCAAGGGGCTGATTGTGGCCGAGACGGTCGGCACCTCCTGGTTCGAATACCTTCTGGAGAACCGCCGCCGGCAGTATGTTATCAGCGGCTTGCCTTACGACGAAATTGAAAAGCTGGCGCGCCAGCATGAAAGCTGCATTCATCGTCTGTATATCGAGAAACAATCAATCGAGCAGATCGTTAAAGATTCACCGCAGTGCGCCGAACTGATACAGGCTCCGGCTCCCTACACATACCTGCAACAGATAGGAGACATTAACCTGGCAGAGATGTGGAAAAGTATTGATCTGCCGGTGCTCGTCATCTACGGCACCTCCGATCCGGCGACCAGCGCCGAGGAGCATCAATACTTGACCAATGTTATTAACAGCTATCATCCGGGCCGCGCTAAGTTCGTCCGTGTAGAGAATATGGATCATGTTTTCGAGCGTTTCGCTTCGATGCGCGAGAGCCTTGCAAAGACTGCTCCCGGAGAGTTCCAGCCGGCCCTGCTCGACGAGATACAACGATGGTTGATGGGAGCGTTGCAAGGTTGAAGGGAATATGCTGTTCCCAGCATCCATGAGAATCAGTCGGCGACAAACTATATTTCTGGCAGCTTTGCTGCTTTTATTCCTTTTTCGTCTGGGCTTTGGCCTGTGCTCCGAATTTTGGTATGAAGATGAACAGCAAATCTATCTGCTCGGCCTAAAGTTTTATTCGACGGGAGCATGGCCCTATTACGGGCCGGACGTAACTTACGGAATTCAAATACCAGGAGCATTACAATCGCTACTGGTCGCCGTTCCACTCTTTATTCTTCCCATCGCAGAAGCGCCTTTTATTTTATTGAACATTCTGTCGTTCTCCGCCCTTTGTCTTCTGGCCTGGTACTGCTCCAGACGATTACCCGAAACGCCGGCGTGGATTATCTGGGCCTGGCTGCTGACCGCGCCGTGGACCGTCAATTATTCGACGCATATCGTGAATCCCTCGTATGTTCTGGCCGGAAGTATTCTGTTTTTCGTCGGCGTGCTCGAAACTTATCCGCAAACCAGCCGGCATCTGATTTCACCGCAGTGGTGCAATTTTATGATGGGGCTCGCGCTCTTCTGGGTCATGCAGCTTCACATGTCGTGGGTTCTTTTACCGCCCTACGTACTGGTCTCCTTTTACTTTCAGTACAAATCACAAGGTAAAGGCATCCTCGCTTCGCTGGGCTGGTTCGTCATCGGAGGAGCGATCACGGGTAGTCTTCTGCTGCCAACTTTCCTGAAGTACGGTATGGTTGGCGGAATAGGCGGCGCTGGCGGGACCATCGCGTTCAACTTCAAAAACGTGCGGGGTATGCTTAATCTGCCGGAGGGCATTCTGGCGAGATTTCTCTCTTTTGCCAGCTTTGAGTTGGCGCGATTCATCGGAGATAGATCCGTGAAGCGCCTCGCTTTCTTAAGACAACAGCCCGAGCTCATTCCTTTCGTAATCTTTCTCTGGGCGGTCGGGATCGCTCAGCCCATCGTGATGATCATCCGTTGGTTCTCAAAAAATCATCCGCAGAAAGATTGGCAGGCCATCAAATACCTGACGCTGTTCACCGTGCTTCTCCTTTACGTGAGCTTTTCCTTCGCCATCAAACCGCCGTCCTCACATACCTTCTATGTGACTCTTCCCATCGCATTTATTTACAGCTTCTATTGCTGGAGCCCATACTTGAGCCGACGCGGGTGGCAGATCTTCGCCGGGATAGTAATCGCCTGCGGTATCATCTTTCATACGGGCCTCGCCATTAACAATCTCTCTCGCATCTCTCTCTATGTTGATCGAAGCATTCCGCAGTCGGCCATCGAACTGAAAGACTATCGGGGACTGGGCGAAAGGCGTCCCGGAGCGCGATATTAAGAGAGGGTCGCGCACTGCGCGTGCATTCTGCTAAAGTATATTGAGAAAAATCAAGGTTATCCGTTACATAAACTGGATCCTAATCAGCATCGCGACCTAGTGCGGTTTTGGGAGCTAAAGCGAATGTCGAACCCTGCGTAAGGAATGCCTGTTATGGAAACTATTGAATCACTGCGCCAACTTTTTGCTTATAATGAATGGGCCAACCGCCGTGCCCTCGACTCGCTCAAAAATCCATCAAACTACAACCCGCAAGCCCTGCGGGCGCTTACGCATTTATTTCTCGCCGAGAAAATATGGCTCGTGCGTTTATTAAGAGATGAAGATTCGACCGGCTTCAATTTCTGGCCGGAGTTATCACTTGAGGAATGCGAGGCGCTGGCCGCCGAGAACCGAAAAGGCTATGCCGCTCTTTTTGAGCGGCTCACCGAAGACAGTCTTGATTCTATGGCGTCATACAAAAACAGTAAGGGAGTCGCTTACCATACTTCTTACCGTGACATCCTGACACATGTCGCGTTTCATTCCGGATACCACCGGGGCCAGGTGGCGATGGCCGTGCGCGCGGCGGGTGGAACGCCCGCCTACACCGACTATATAGGGTTCATCCGCGAAGCCAATGAAGGTGGCGCATCGAATCTATAACGCAGTCGGCGCGGCCTGACGGATCTCATATTTTCGGCTGGTTAGTTGACTGAGGGTGAAAGTTGGCCGGGGCTAGCTTGCTTTAGAAACTTTTGATAGCGAGGGACGCGCGTCCGTCGAAGATCAAGCGGCCTGCTTTTGATAAAACGTCCGAAATTTTTCGAAGTGGTCCGGCGCATATTCGTAGTAGCGGACAGAGTAGAGCCGGCGCAGCCGCCCCAGCGATGCCTCCGTTACATTGCGATAAAACTTATGCTGCCGCACCCATGGATTCCTACTGCCCGACCACTCACGCGCAATAAAAACCTCTCTGCCCTTGACATAAACACGCGCCTCCGTACGCATGTAGGGCCATAATTCCTTAGTCATGTTACTGCCCATCTGACTCGTCTCCTGCATAGCGAAGTAGCTTTATCGCCCCGGCCACAATAGTGATAATGCAAATTGTGTGCCCCGGGAGATGATCGAAGGAATTGAAGGAATTGAGGGATAAAACCCCGGAAACTACCGTAACTTAGCCGCAAATACGGCCTGTTTAGCGGTCAAATCGGCCTCATGAAGGTCAATGGTCGGTCATATACGGATTCGTGATTGGCAGTCCTTAAATCGTGTGCCCTTCTCGGAGCCTTCTGTAAGCGAACGACCCGCCTCGCGGTAAAGACGGGGCAGACTCGTTAGCCCCGACGAGGCGGCCGTCCCACGGGCTTCCGGCTAAATGCAATCGCAGCTCGTTCTAAATAGCTAAACAAGAAGCAATCCTTATCATTAAATCAATACATCTCTCCTAAAACCAAACGCCAAAATCATACATTTGTTTGCTTATCTTGCTGTAGAGTAAAGCCTTATCGTCCCCGAATGAGGCCCTCCGGCGCGCCCGACCGGTGAGGCAAAAGCTTTCCAAATAAAGCGTTACGGATATTCTCGGGCCGGGCAATCTGTCAAGCCGATCATTGAAAAGAGGCCCGCTCTTTGCCCGGTATATAGGTTGCTCAATACAGAGAATGTTCGATTCATAACCGCAGAACGGCCGAGACGTTAACGCCGTCAATTTAATGTCTAAAATCGGGAGAAAAATATGGCAATCGATACCCTGGAGGAGAAATTTGCGCATGGGCTTGGCAGTATCTACGACGCTGAGCATCAATTCCTGGAAGCGATGGAGGAGATGCTCACACAGGCCACTTCGAATACGGTGAAATCGCTGCTCAAAGAGCATATCACGCAAACCAAGCAGCAGATCAAAAACTTAGAGCAAGCCTTCGAGATACTGGGGCAGGAGGCTGAACAAATTGATTGCGAAGGAGCTGAAGGGTTAGTCAGCGAAGGCGCTACGCTTATGGATGAGGCAGCGGATAACCCGGCCATGCTGGATTTTGCCATCGCCGGCGCGGCTGACAAGGTTGAGCACTACGAAATAGCCACGTATCGTGGATTGATCGCAGAGGCGCAGCAGATGGGGCAGAACGAAATCGTGCGGCTACTGCGAGAGAACCTGCAGCAGGAAGAGCAGACGGCGCAGAAGATTGAGCAGAGTGTGCCGGCCCTGCTCCAACAGGCGACCAGCCGCGCCGCAGGGGCCTGACCTTACGCGGATGGGCCATCGGGAGAAACCTTTCGACGAGCCGGTAATTCAAGCGGGCGCTGTAACCTGAGGAATCTTTGGCGTGCCATCAGAAAGTGATAACCTTAAAGCTTGCTGGCAAAAGCAGGAAGGAAATAGTAAGAGGAGGTACTATGGCAGATCGTTACTATGATAGAGACTACGACCGCGACCGATACACTGATCGCGATGAGGAGCGCGAGAGTTATAGCCGTCGCTACTATGATGAGAGCGACCGCTACAGCCCACGATATAGAGAGAGCCGCTACTCCGACCGTGATACGAGCGCGTACGGCCTGCGCAATTCCGATTACGGCTATAACCCGCCCGATTACGGCAGCGCGCGTAGCGATTATGGCCGGTACGCCTACGGCAGTAGGTTAAGCCGTGAGGGAATCGAACGAGGGGGCCGCTACAGCGATTACGATGAGAATAGGGGAAGCCGGTATGCGAGCTCTGAAGAGCGCGGGTTCTTTGATCGCGCGGCTGACGAAGTTCGTTCATGGTTCGGCGATGAGGAGGCCGAACGACGGCGGCGGATAGATGCGCGCGCCAGCGGAGGACCGCATCGCGGACGAGGGCCTAAGGGATATCAGCGTTCCGACGAGCGGATCACAGAAGACGTTAACGAGCGCCTCTGGCAGCACAGTTACATTGACGCCAGCGATATTGAAGTCAATGTTGAGAACGGCGAGGTGACGCTCAAGGGCACCGTCAATACGCGCTATGAGAAACGCCTTGCTGAAGACATCGCGGAGACGGTCTCGGGCGTCCGCGACGTGCACAATCAACTGCGTATCAGTCGTGGCACACAGAGCAGCGAGCAGATTGAGTCGTCTCAATCCAAGACGAGGGCTGCCACCGGCTGACGCAGAGTTTTAACGAAATAGAGTCTCACCTGCAAAAAGGCGAATCGCTCCGCCGGATAACGGGCGGGGCGATTCGCCTTAATTTTCTTCTTTCAATCTGTTGAGATGGCGGGGCTGGTGCCGACTGATGGCTCGGAGTTTGTATCTTACGGATACCGCGTGACGAAGAGCATGTCAACCTCAGCGGTGAATCGGCACTGAGCAGCCACCTCACTGCGCCCACGCCCATCGCAGTTTTGAATGGTCAGCGTTTGTTCTAAGTAATGCTCATTCAAACGCGCCCGCAACGTGACCGGCACAACCTGCCAGTTCGTATTACTAAGCGCTCTGAGTGTCAGGTCTGCCACTTGCACGCGCGAGCAACACCACTGGCCCGACTCCGGCTCGTAAAGCCAGCGATAGGAGGAGCTATCCGCGCGCTGGCTGTAGAACATCACCGGTTCGCTCTGACTGTTCAGGCCCATCGTATTAGTATAGACGCGCAGTCCTCTCGGCTTAACTATCTTCATTTCTGCAACGGCCCTTTTCTGTTTCACGTTAACCCTCCCGCTTTAGTTGGACATGCAGCTTCAGTTCAGATATTCTTGCGCTACTGATTGGCGCAAGCGAGATGTAGCGGCCAACGATAATCTTCATCAGGTGAGGTCTGGAATGCCTAAGGTCATCCTCGTCAATCCGTCCTTATCAACCGTGGGTTACAGCTTTATCACTCCGCGGTGGCTCTTCGTGATGGCTCAAGCCACCCCCCTCGACTTGGTCTCTGACCCGATACTTGTCGATGAATCCATTGAAAGATTCGATCCCGATATTCTCAGTCCGGGAGACATCGTTGGCATCGGTATCAGCAGCGGCAATTGCCTTCCCGGGTACAGCGTCTTGAGAAAGTCCAAGCTCAAGGGCGCCACGGTCATTATGGGAGGCATTCATACCACCATTTTCCCGGATGAGCCGCTCCGAATGGGAGCGGATGCCGTGGTCACTGGCGGCGGAGAAGTGATCTGGAGTCAAGTCATCAAGGACGCGCTTGAGAATCGGCTGCAGCCGAAGTACGCCGGCGGTCGGGTACCCGGCGAAGCCATGCTCAAGGCGAGATGGGATCTCCTCGACCCGACCAAATACCTGTTCCCTTCCGTTCAAACCGTCGCGGGGTGCCCGGAGAATTGCAGTTTCTGTTCCGTGTGGGTGACTGAGGGACGTCAACCACGCTTGCGCCTCGACGATAAAGTCATTGAGGAAGTCAACGAGCTTCATGCCCTCGGGTTTCGATACATTGTCTTTGCCGATGATAATTTCAATCCGTCAACCCTCAGCCGGATAGCTCGCGAGCCGAACCCACAAAAAAGACGCGAGTTTGAGAAACTCCGCGAAAATCGCTTGAAATTTTTTGAGGAATACGACCGGTCGGTTCCCAAAGACATGTTCGGTTTTGCCCAGATGACCACCGAAGCGGCGAGCGATGAAGAGTACTTGCGCGCCTTGTACGAGAAGATGAGAATCAGGACAGCGCTCATCGGAGTCGAGTCGTTTTCCGAAGAAGGATTGAAAAGCGCCGGCAAGCAGTGGAATCCAGTGGGCCAGAGGATGGTGGAGGCGATCCAAAGGATCCAGGACAGCGGGATTCTGGTATTGAGTTCGATTATTTGCGGTCTGGAATCAGATACGGTCGGCACGATCCAAACGATGAGGCAGTTTGCGAGCGAGTCCGGCACCATGTTTGCGCAATTTACCGTGTATAACCCCTATCCCGGCACCAAAGACTTTTATGAAATGATGAAGGATAAAAA
>Ga0213881_10001586_pt1 | contig 10610 bp, 6 predicted proteins | sample BarmaccoBMER_R08_FD_160104 | JGI IMG/M metagenome (GOLD analysis project Ga0213881, IMG submission 160104) | Barbacenia macrantha exposed rock microbial communities from rupestrian grasslands, the National Park of Serra do Cipo, Brazil - ER_R08 ... | reverse complement strand
AAGTGAACGAAGCTGCAGTTCGTCACTACGGCTTCTCCCGATCGGAATTTCTCACGATGACGATTGCTGATGTTCGTCCCATCGAAGACATTCCTGCTCTCAAAGATTCTGTCTCAAAGACGTCGCACAGTTCCCATCTCTGGAGACATCGGCAAAAGCATGGCAGGATTATTCAGGTAGAGGTCACCTCCACTGATATTACCTTTGCTGGTAGAAGAGCCAGACTGACATTGGCAAATGACGTAACTGTGCGCCGCCAAACTGAGGAAGCTCTGAAAGAGAGCCAGAGAAGGCTTTCTAGCTTGATTGATTCTCTCCCAGGCATTGTGTTTTCCTGCTCAAACGACTCAAAGTGGTCGATGACATACCTGAGTGAGGGTTGCCTAAGATTAACAGGATACAAAAGCGAGGAACTCTTAGGGGAGCGGGATGGCTCTTATAACTCCATCATCTATGCTGAAGACTTGCCCAAACTCTATGAGGCAATTGCCTCGGCCATCAAAAGCAAACAACCTTACACGATTGAATATCGTATCCGGACAAAAACAGATCAAGAAAAATGGTTGTGGGAAAAAGGTAGTGGAGTCTTCAATAGCAATGGTGAGGTGCTTTGCATCGAAGGCTTCATTACTGACATTACTGAAAGCAAGCAGGTGCAAGAAAAACTCAGGCATGATGCTTGTCACGATCGTTTGACAGGTTTACCTAATCGAGCCTTGTTTATAGAGCGATTGCAACAGGCTCTCAATCGCTACCAACAGCACCAGGATGGATTTGCAGTCCTATTTTTAGATATAGACCGCTTCAAAACGATTAATGATAGTCTTGGTCATGCTGCAGGCAATCAACTCTTAGTTGAGATTGGTCACCGATTACAGCTTTGTCTCCATCCTGGGGATACAATAGCTCGGCTGGGTGGAGATGAGTTTGCTTTGCTACTGGAAAATCTTGTTGACCCCAGGTTTGCAGAAGAATATGCAAAGCAGATACAACAGCAACTGACTACGCCTTTCAACCTGAAGAGACGCGAAGTCATTGTGAGCATTAGCATTGGCATTACCCTTAGTCATTCTCGGTATCAGCAGCCAGATGATTTGCTGCGAGATGCTGACATTGCTATGTTTCAAGCTAAACGACGTGGACCTAATTACTACCAATTGTTCGCTCCTCAGATGCACACTTATACTCTAGACTTGCTGAGCATGGAGCAGGATTTGCATCGTGCTTTCGAGCGGCATGAGTTTCAGGTTTATTATCAGGCAATTGTTTCTTTAGCAACTAACCAACTCTCTGGGTTTGAGGCATTGGTGCGTTGGCAACATCCCCGGTATGGTCTACTCTCACCTACCAAGTTTCTGCCAGTGGCACAAGAGACTGGGTTGATTGTGCAGTTAGACTGGTGGGTGATGCAGGAAGCTTGCCGTCAAATGGTCCAATGGCAAGCAGAATTAGCTCTTGGGCTCCCTTTGTCAATCAGTATTAATCTATCGGGACTACAATTTGTGCAACTCGATATAGCAGTACAGGTGGCAGAAATTCTCCAAAAGACAGGGCTTGACTCTAGATGCCTCAAACTAGAAATTACCGAAACGGCGATCACAGCAAGTGCTGAACTAGCAATGACTACCCTAGCTCAGTTGCGAGACATGCAAGTACAGTTAAGCATTGACGATTTTGGTACAGGCTACTCGTCGTTGAGCCGACTCCATGACTTCCCAATTGACGCGTTAAAGATTGACTACTCGTTTGTCAGTCGTTTGTGTGTCAATGGAGAGAGCCTAGAAATTGTGAGAGCTATTGTTAATCTAGCTCAGAATCTTGGATTGGATGCCATTGCTGAAGGGATAGAAACCTCAGAGCAAGCTAATCTCTTGAGAGAATTAGGCTGTCAGTATGGTCAGGGCTATCTCTTCTCACTGCCACTGCCAAGTGAACAGGCTAAGACTCTGATGTCAACATTGTTCGCAGGCAGCTTGCACAGCACGGCTACTTGAGGATTAGCGTTCTGTGCCTAATCTGTCTTCTTACTCAACCGTTTTCTGCCTCCACAGCGGGCCGACGAGTGCAAAATCTGATAAAATCATACTATATATAGTTATTTTTTGGAAGCCAAGCAGGATTTATTGCCTCTTTTAGGCTTTATCTGCCAAAATCCAGGATTTTTGGAGTTTTTCCACAATTATGACCTTTTCCCAAGAACGGATTATCCCAACGGACCTGCGGAACGAAATGTCTCGGTCTTACCTAGAGTACGCAATGAGCGTCATTATAGGTCGAGCGCTCCCAGATGCTAGGGATGGTCTGAAGCCAGTACATCGGCGCATCCTCTATGCTATGCATGAGCTAGGTCTGACTGCAGACCGACCGTTTCGTAAGTGCGCCCGCGTGGTGGGAGAAGTGTTGGGTAAATATCACCCCCACGGCGATACAGCGGTGTATGATGCCTTGGTGCGGATGGCACAGGATTTTTCCATGCGATCGCCGCTGATCAACGGTCACGGCAATTTTGGCTCGGTGGATAACGATCCACCAGCAGCCATGCGATATACAGAGTGTCGCTTGCAAGCCCTTGCCAGCGACGCCATGTTGCGCGACATCGAATCGGAAACTGTAGATTTTACTGATAACTTTGATGGCTCCCAGCAAGAACCACTGGTCCTGCCAGCTCGGATACCGCAGCTGTTGCTGAATGGTTCAGCCGGGATCGCTGTGGGTATGGCAACCAACATTCCACCCCATAATTTGGGGGAGTTGATTGATGGATTGGTTGCATTGATTCATAATCCCGACCTCACCGACAGTCAACTGATGGAGTACATTCCTGGTCCTGATTTTCCCACTGGAGGGCAGATATTAGGGACAAGCGGAATTCGAGAAGCATATATGACTGGTCGTGGTTCCATCACCATGCGCGGGGTAGCCGTGATTGAAACTATTGAGCAGCGGGGACGCCCAGATCGAGAAGCAATCGTTATCACCGAATTGCCGTACCAAACCAATAAGGCGGCACTCATCGAAAAGATTGCCGAAATGGTGAACGAAAAGCGATTGGAGGGAATTGCAGATATCAGGGATGAGAGCGATCGCGATGGCATGCGAGTTGTGATTGAACTCAAGCGCGATGCCTATCCCCGCGTTGTCCTCAATAACTTATACAAACAAACACCTATCCAGGCAAACTTTGGGGCAAACATGCTGGCGTTGGTAAATGGGGAACCCCAGTTGTTAACGCTGAAGCAGTTTCTTAATGTTTTCCTAGATTTTCGTATCGAAGCGATTACCAGACGCACGCGCTACGAATTGCGTAAAGCAGAAGAACGCGATCATCTGCTCCAAGGTTTATTGATTGCACTGTTCAACCTGGATGCAATGATCGATCTCATCCGCAATGCTGCTGACACCCCTACAGCACGAGAGGAGTTGATGAGATCCTACGGTTTATCTGAGGCGCAAGCAGACGGGATCTTGCAGATGCAGTTGAGGCGTTTAACAGCTCTAGAAGCCGATAAGATTCGCTCCGAACATGAGGAATTACAGACACAGATTACAGATCTGCGGGATATTTTGGTGCGGCGCGAGCGCATTTTGGCAATTATCGAAACTGAAGTCACACAGTTGAAAACCACCTTCGTAACACCGCGTCGGACAGTGATTGAACCGGCTGAAGGTGAGTTTAACGATGTTGATTTAATTGCCAATGAAAAAGCTGTCATTTTGCTGACTGAGCAGGGTTACATTAAACGGATGCCAGTCAACGCTTTTGAAGCACAAAACCGTGCAACCCGTGGTAAGGCAGCTGCCCGCGTAAAAGAGGATGATGGGATTGAGCATTTTTTAACCTGCTGCGACCACGATAGTGTTTTATTCTTTAGCGATCGTGGCGTAGTTTACTGTCTTAAAGCGTATCAAATCCCAGTTGGCTCTCGTACCAGTCGAGGTGTGCCAATTGTCCAAATGCTGCCCATTCCCAGGAACGAGAAAATCACATCTATTGTTCCAGTCACCGAATTCACTGATGATGAATATTTGGTGATGCTGACGAGAGGTGGATACATCAAAAAAACTGAACTAGCAGCCTTCAGCAATATCCGAGCCAATGGGCTAATAGCAATTTGCTTAGAAGAGGGGGATCAGCTGAGATGGGTACGACGCGCTAGAGTTGAAGACAGTATCTTGATTGGCTCTCGTCAGGGTATGGCAATCCACTTTAGAACCAACCACGAGCAACTGCGTCCTCTTGGTCGTGCCACTCGTGGAGTGAAAGCGATGAAGCTACGTGAGGGAGACGAACTCATTGGCATGGATATCCTGCCTGGTTCAATTCTTGCCAAGTTGAACACAGTTGAATCAGAGCTAGCAGAAGCTGAAGAACCCGATACGGAAGAACTTGATACTGAAGAACTCGATACTGAAGCGGTTGTTAGCAATGGTCAAGGACCGTGGGTACTCATTATCACAATGGCTGGCTATGGCAAGCGGGTGCCAGTCTCCCAGTTCAAGTTGTATAATCGAGCAACTAAGGGGAAGATTGCTACTAAATTCAAGCCGCGCAAGTTAAAAGACCAGTTGGCAGCAATCCATATCGTTAATGAAGATGATGAATTGATGATGGTGACAAATCGCGGCATAATTATCCGTCAGGCTGTGAGTGCGATTCCGCCCTACTCTCGGTCAGCAACAGGTGTGCGCGTGCAGCGATTGGATGAGGATGATGTGATCGCGGCTGTGGCTTTGGTGCCTCTGAGTGCGGGTGATGGGGAAGAGGAGTAGAATAACGAACCGCCTCAGCGACTTAGCGTTGGCGAAGCCGTTAGACGCCAAGAGCGCCAAGAGGTTAGAGAAGAGGGGAGGAGGGGGGAGAAAAGTTATCTTGCATTTATCTCTTCTCCTCATAGCTTTAGCTAGCGGTTGCTTGATGGGATCTACGGTTGCGCCTGTGGGAGCATGGCCTCTGGCTTGGGTTGCTCTAGCGCCCCTATGGGTTATAGTTGCTTCCCCTGCTCTCTTCGCTTCTCCTGCCTTCCCTGCTCTCTTCTGGGGAATTGGCTATCATGGTTTGGCACTTTGGTGGATCACTGGAATTCATCCTATGACTTGGATGGGTGTTCCCTGGTTAGCTAGCTTGGTCATTGCTCTGTTCTGCTGGTTTGCCGCTACCCTTTGGGGAGCTGCGTTGGTTGTCGTCTGGGCAGTTGGCATGACATTAATCAGTCGGGTTGCCAAGCTCGCAAGTTGGAGCCGTGTCGCAATTGGTGTTGCCCTCTGGTGTGGTTTAGAAGCCGTCTGGACTGCTAGTCCACTATGTTGGACTTCCCTGGCTTACACCCAAAGTCCCCATAATCTAGCCATCTTACATCTAGGTCAACTCTCAGGATTCAGCGCCGTAGCAGCATCTGTAGTCGTCGTAAATGCCTTACTTGCCGAAGCATGGATCAACCGTCAAGCACACCGAGAAAATAGTTCTCCTCCCCACCCCTTGGCGCTCTTGGCGTCTAACGCCTACGCGCTCCGCGCATGCTTCGCAAACGGCAACGCTAAGGCGCTGAGGCGGTTCATTTCTCCAGCCTACCTAGGTACAGCAGTTGGATTCCTAGTATGTCTACACCTGCTAGGATTGAGTCTATACAACCGTCCCCTACCTCAGCCACCTACCTCAGCAATACAGGTAGGAATCATTCAAGGCAACGTCCCAAACGAAATCAAGTTATACCCTGCTGGTTTTCGTCGCGCCATTGAAGGCTACACCACAGGCTACTTAAGCCTAGCAGACCAAGGGGTTGATGCAGTTTTAACACCGGAAGGAGCATTACCTTTTCTGTGGAATCAGGTGGTACATAGCTCCTTATACTCGGCAATTCAGGAAAAGGGCGTGGTTGCTTGGGTAGGGGCTTTTGGCAAGCAAGGAAATAGAATCACTAATAGCCTATTTACAGTTACGGGTACAGGCGTTTTCAGCCGATATAACAAAGAGAAGTTAGTGCCTCTAGGCGAATACATTCCCTTTGAGCAATTTTTAGGCGGTATTGTTAATCGGCTATCACCTTTGGATGCTCACCAGGTTGCTGGGCAACCGCATCAGGTATTTGATACGCCTTTTGGTCGGGCAATCGTCAGTATTTGCTTTGAGTCGGCTTTCTCAGAACATTTCCGCTACCAAGCGGCTGCGGGTGGAGAGTTTATCCTGAGCGCTTCTAATGATGCCCACTATAGCCCAACTATGCCTGCCCAACACCAGGCTCAGGATGTGATGCGGGCAATTGAAACAGATCGTTGGGCAGTGCGAGCAACCAATACGGGCTATTCGGCTATTATTGACCCCCATGGGAGAGTTCCCTGGATATCTCGGCTGAAAACCTATGAACTTCATGCTGCAACCATTTACCGGAGGCAGACACAAACGCTCTATGTGCGTTGGGGAGATTGGTTAACACCTCTATTGTTGGTTCTGGGAGTGAGTGCATTTTTACTTAATGCTACGGGATTCGGAAGGCAAGGAGTTGGTCAGCAATGAGTTGCGGCTGTTCGAGCTGCGGAGCATGACCACAGTTTTTGAGCCAATGGAGCTGGGAATTGGGGATTGCTTGTTGAAACTTCACGGCATCGTCAACGCCAAGCATCTCGTCTGCTTCACTCCACAAAATCAGTGTTGGCTGGTTGATTCTAGGAATTTTATCCACTAAATCGGTGTAACCACCACTTTTGGTAAAAGCAATCATAGCCTCGTGCCAATTTGGCATCGAGAGGTGCAATGCTGCACATCGGAGCGCTTCTATTGAGTCTGGCTCCATGCCAAAAAGCTCACTTAGCAGTAGTGCCTGAACTTTTCGCTGCCGCCAATATTCTACTGCTAAGTAGTCGAAGGGAGGGAAAAGGAAGCGTCCTTGGGGAAAACTCCCTGTATACCCCACACTGTTAATGAGTACTAACCTTTGAACAGCATAGGGATATGTGAGAGCAAAATCGATGGCTGTTGCTCCTCCCATTGAAGCCCCTACCAACATGACTGGTCGGTTAACTAGTGTTTTCCAGAAACAATAGAGATGAGTTCTAATGGCGGGTGGGTTAAATGGCAACCCCAGCTGCCGCTCTGTAAAGCCAAACCCTAATAAATCCACTGCCCATGTCTCGTTGTGTGTCCAGAGCAGCGGTAGGAGGCGGCGGAACTCCATGACTGAGCTATCAAAGCCGTGGAGCAGCAGGATTGGTGTGCTGCTAATTCTTTGATGGATGTAGGCTGTAGCAATCGGCTGCTGACTGAGAGGAGTCTCAATCGGTTGACGCTCCATCCTTTCTGCCAGAGTGATAGATGTTGCTTCTTTAAGAGATTTGACTTCAGGTGGGAGAAAAGTAGCAAACATTTTTGAACTAAACACTAATAACTCTACTAGACAAATTGCCTACAGTAGATTAGGTAATATAACGATAGACACATCTCGACTTTTAAGCGGACAACCGTATCGAACTCGGCTAGAGAAAACAGGCAATCGTGACAGCAAACCAAAACCTTTTCTTACGTAACCTTTGGTATTATGCCCTACCAGGTGGTCGCCTTAAGCCTGGAGCCATGGTAGCGAAGACATTGCTTGGTGAGCCAGTCCTGTTAGCTCGTAGTAAGACTGGGGAAGTATTTGCCTTGCGCGATATCTGCCCGCATCGGGCAGTGCCACTGACCTGTGGGCGGTTCGACGGTGATGAAGTTGAATGTTGCTATCATGGGTGGCGGTTTGATTCAACAGGACGGTGTACTGCTATTCCGTCTCTAGTCGAAGGTCAAGACCTTGATTTAAGTCGCTTTCGGGTTAAGCAATATCCAGTACGGGAAGTCCAAGGCAACATTTGGATTTATATGGCAGCAGACAATGCTAGCCAACCAAACATGGATATTCCACTGGTTCCCTACTTCGGCGGTGATCGCTCCTACCAATTAGTTGAGACAGTACACTTTCCATGCTACGTCGATCATGCTGTGGTGGGCTTAATGGACCCGGCTCATGGACCGTTTGTGCATCGCGCCTGGTGGTGGCGTTCGGGTGGCAAAACACTGTTTGAAAAAGCTAAATCATTTGAGCCATTGCCTTACGGGTTTGCCATGAGCAAGCATACGCTATTGAAAAAATCTCATGGCTATCGGCTCCTAGGAGGCGGAATGCCGGAAGTGGAGATCGCCTTTCATCTGCCTAGCGTTCGTATTGAGTACATTACTACTGGGCAGCACACTGTCTGCAATCTGACAGCAGTTACTCCAATCTCAGAAACAGAGACAGAAGTCAACTCTACTTTTTATTGGACTTTGCCTTGGTTGACACTAGCAAAGCCGATTTTACGGCCTCTCGTCCGGGCATTTATCAACCAGGACCAAGCACTTGTCGCTAAGCAGCAAGAGGGCTTGAAACACAACCCAAAACTATTGCTAATCAAGGATGCTGATACGCAGGCACTCTGGTACTATCAATTGAAGACAGAGTTTGCCCGTGCTGTGGCTGAGAACCGACCATTTATTAATCCGATTAAGAAACAGGTCCTGCGCTGGCGCAGTTGATGGAAAAATAGAAACATCACCGCCCAATTGCTAACTATTTGAGCAATTGGACCAGCTTTTGGGAAAAGTATGATATGTTTGCTTAGGACTAATCAGCTGAAGAAATAGTTAGAAAATAGCTAAACTTACCTTATCAAATAGGTTATTTCGGTTAAGATCGAAGTCTGCACAGGAAGAGAATTTGAGATGACAAGGAACGGCATCGGCATTCGCACGGCGCAATTGCGTTCTCACCGAGTGGTAGGTCAAATTCACGTCTACGATGGTGCGGGCAAAGGGAAATCACAGGCAGCTCTAGGTGTGGTGTTGCGTTCAATTGGACTGGGGATAAATTCACAAAGTCACTTGAACCGTGTTTTACTGATACGCTTTCTTAAAGGACCGGAACGAGCCTATGATGAAGATGCAGCGATCGCGGCGTTGCAGCGGGGTTTTCCTCATCTGATCGATCAAGTCCGTACTGGTCGAGCAGAATTCTTTGGTCCAGATGAGATTACCAGGTTTGACCGTCTAGAAGCTAGGCGGGGCTGGGATGTAGCTAAGGGGGCAATTGCTTCTGGGCTCTATTCGGTTGTTGTCTTGGATGAACTGAATCCGGTGTTGGATTTGGGTTTGCTGCCAGTCGATGAGGTGATTCAGACACTCAAATCAAAGCCGGAGGAGCTGGAAGTCATTGCTACTGGTCGAGGCGCACCACAACAGTTACTAGATATTGCCGATTTGCACTCAGAAATGCGGTCTCACGAGCATCCCACTGCTGCTCTTCAGGGGATTAAGGGAATCGAAATCTATACGGGTGCTGGTAAAGGTAAGTCTACCAGTGCTTTGGGTAAGGCACTGCAAGCAATTGGCAGAGGGATCAGTCAGGATTTATCTCACCGTGTCCTGATTGTGCAATGGTTGAAAGGTGGCAGTGGGTATACAGAAGATGCTGCGATCGCTGCTTTACAGCAGATCTACCCCGATCTAGTCGATCATCAGCGCTGTGGACGAGATGCAATTGTGTGGCGTGGGCAACAGCAGGAAATAGACTATGTAGAAGCAGAACGGGGCTGGGAGTTGGCTAGAGCAGCGATCGCCTCTGGGCTGTACAAAACAATTATTCTAGATGAACTTAATCCCACCGTTGACTTGGAGCTGTTACCTCCAGAACCGATTGTACATGCTCTACTGCGCAAACCTCGCGATACGGAAGTGATCATCACTGGACGCTGTCAAAATCCGCCACCCTACTTTGACTTAGCTAGCGTCCACTCTGAAGTATTTTGTCATAAACACTATGCTAGTAGAGGGGTAGAATTAAAGCGTGGAGTTGATTTTTAGTGGAATCTAATTCTCTAGATTTAGTCGTTGTGGGAATTGCAGCTATCGTTCTTATCGGTGCCTTTTTAATGATGTTTTCCGACTTTTGGACCAGAAAAAATAAGTAGACAGCTTGACTTCTTGCTAGTTTAAGGGGAAAGCTAGAATTGAGGTGCAAGAGCATTTTAATTAAGACTAATGGTGATTGCAGTTCCAAACCCACCGAGTTTGGCAGAATTCTTGAGGCTGCCCTGCATCGAGGAGTCACCCGCTTGGGAGTTTATTAACGGGGAAGCCATCCAAAAGCCGATGCCCGGAGGAAAGCACAGTCGTTTGCAGTTATGTATGGCGGCTGCGATCAATGCAGCAACTTCACTTTACGAAGCGCTGCCCGAATTACGATGTACCTTTGGTGGCAAGTCTATTGCGCCCGATCTAGCTGTAATTGCTAAAGAGCGGCTCCCTGCTGATGAAAATGGAGATATTATCAGTACTGGGGTTGACTTTGCACCAGAGTGGATAATTGAGATTCTATCTCCAGATCAAAGCCAGATGAAGGTGACACGTAAAATCTTGCACAGTTTGCGTCACAACGGACAGATGGGTTGGCTTGTTGATCCGCATGAGCGGGTGGTGTTAGTGTATCGCCCCGATCGATTGCCAGATGAGATGGCCGGGGATGCGTTATTACCCTGTATTGCAGGAGTGAGTTTGCAGCTAACGGTAGAGCAAATGTTTGGTTGGTTGAAGGTGAGAGGATAGACTTTAA
>Ga0213881_10001585_pt1 | contig 10621 bp, 6 predicted proteins | sample BarmaccoBMER_R08_FD_160104 | JGI IMG/M metagenome (GOLD analysis project Ga0213881, IMG submission 160104) | Barbacenia macrantha exposed rock microbial communities from rupestrian grasslands, the National Park of Serra do Cipo, Brazil - ER_R08 ... | reverse complement strand
ATCGCGCTGCCCGGCGGCCGGGTCGCGCTGGTGGTCGGCGACGTGGCCGGGCACGGCGTGCGGGCCGCCGTGACCATGGGCCGGCTGCGCACCGCCATCCACACGCTGGCCATGCTCGAGCTGCCGCCCGCCGATTCGCTGCTGCAGCTCGACGAGCTCATGCACACCCTCGGCGAGCGCGAGCCGCACTTCGCCACCTGCGCGTACGCGGTGTTCGACGCGGTCAGCGGCGACTGCGAGGTCGCGGTGGCGGGTCACCTGCCGCCGCTGCTCGTGCACCCGGACGGCAGTAACGAACTGCTCGACGTCCCGCCCGCGCCGCCGCTGGGCATCGGCAACGGCGAGGTGGAGAGCCGCCAGTTCAACGTGGAGGACGGCAGCCTGTTCGTCCTGTACACCGACGGCCTGGTGGAGAACAAGGGCCAGGACATCAGCGACGGCCTGGCCCGGCTGCGCGGCATCTTCGGGCCGGGCTCGCCGACCCGGCCGCTGGAGGACCTGTGCAAGGCCACGCTGGACGGGGTGTACTCCGACGACCAGCGCGACGACATCGCGGTGCTCATCGCCCGGCTGCGGCGGCTGCCCGAGGACTGCTACGCCTCGTGGACGCTCCCGCCGAAGCTGACCTCGGTGCGGGAGGCACGTTCGGTCCTGGCCGAGCCGATGAAGCGGTGGGATCTTGAGGACCTGATCCCCACCACCGAGCTGCTGGTCTCCGAGCTGGTGACCAACGCGGTCAAGTACTCGCGCGGCGACGTGACCCTGCGGCTCGTCAACGAGAAGGCGCTGGTCTGCGAGGTCCTGGACACCTCGGCCGCGCTGCCCCGGCTGCGCCAGCCCAACGGCGAGGACGAGAGCGGCCGCGGCCTGCAGGTGGTGCGGCAGCTCTCCCAGCGCTGGGGCGCCCGGCGGACACCCACCGGCAAGGTCGTCTGGTGCGAGCAGCCGCTACCGGGCAGCGCCGGGGCGCTGGAAGAAGCGCTGCCCTTTCATTAAAGGGGCCTAGGGCCCCCTTACTCGACGGTGACGCTCTTGGCCAGGTTGCGGGGCTTGTCGATGTCCCGGCCCAGCTTGGCCGCCACGTGGTAGGCCAGCAGCTGCAGCGGGACGTTCAGCAGCAGGGGTTCGAGCTCGGGTTCGCCGCGGGGGACGCGGATGACCGCGTCGGCCAGGCCCGCGGGCAGGTCCGCGCTGGTCACCGCCATGACCGGGCCGCCGCGGGCCTTGATCTGCTCGATCGTGGAGATGTTCTTGGCCAGCAGATCGTCCGCCGGGACGATGACCACGCTCGGCATCGAGGAGTTGATCAAGGCGAGCGGGCCGTGCTTCAGTTCGGCCGCCTGGTAGGCCTCGGCGTGGACATAGGAGACCTCCTTCAGCTTCTGCGCGCCCTCGCGGGCCACCGGCCAGCCGCGGACGCGGCCGATGAAGAACATGTGCTCGGCCGCGGCGAACCGGCGGGCGATCTCGGCGATGTCCTCCTCGGTATTGAGCACCTGCTCGATCTGCCCAGGCAGCGCGCGCAGCCCGGCCACGATCCGCTGGCCGGACGCCGACGACAGGTCGCGGACCCGGCCCAGGAGCAGGGCGAGCATGGCGAACGTGGCCGCCATGTTGGTCAGCGCCTTGGTGGACGCGACGGCGATCTCCGGGCCCGCGTGCAGGAACACCCCGTGGCCGCACTCCCGCCCGATCGCGCTGCCGACCACGTTGACCGCGCCGATGACCTGCCCCCCCTTGCGGCGCAGTTCCTGGACGGCTATCAGCGTGTCGATCGTCTCGCCGGACTGGCTGACCGCGACGTAGAGCGTGTCCGGGTCCACGACCGGGTTGCGGTACCTGAACTCCGACGCCGGCTCGGCGTCACTGGGGATACGGGCCAGCTCCTCGACCAGCACCGCGCCCATCTGGCCGGCGTAATAGGCCGAGCCGCAGCCGAGGAACTTCACCTGCCTGATCGACCTGAGCTGGCGCGCGTCCAGGTTGATGCCGCCCAGCTTGGCCGTGGCGAACCGCTCGTCGAGGCGGCCGCGCAGCGCGCGGCGCACCGCCTCGGGCTGCTCGTGGATCTCCTTGCGCATGAAATCCTCGAACGGGCCGAGCTCGTAGTCCCCCGCCTCGGCCTCCACCGTGGTCGGCGCCTTGGTGGCGGCCCTGGGGCCGCGCCGGTCTCGTTCGTCCAGCGCCGAGGTGAGGTAGTCGGTGGCGTGCACCGTCGCCACCTCGGCGTCGTCCAGGTACACGACCTGCTTGGTGTAGCGCACCAGCGCCGCCACGTCGGAGGCGACGAACATCTCCGACTCCCCGATGCCGAGCACGATCGGGCTGCCGTTGCGGGCCACCACCAGCTGGTTCGGGTGCTTGGTGTCCAGCACCACCAGGCCGTAGGTGCCGGCCACGTGGCGCAGCGTCCGGCGGACCGCGTCCTCCAGGCTGGTGCCGTCCGCCGCCTCGGCGGCGATCATGTGGGCGAGCGCCTCGGTGTCGGTGTCGGTGGTGAGCGTGACGCCCCGGCCGGTCAGGGCGTCCCTGAGCTGCTCGGCGTTCTCGATGATGCCGTTGTGCACCACGGCGATGCGGCCCTCGGTGTCGGTATGCGGGTGGGCGTTCACCTCGTTCGGCTCACCGTGGGTGGCCCACCTGGTGTGGCCGATGCCGATGGTGGCCCTGGTGGTGCGGTCGGTGACCCGGTCCCTGAGGTCCTGGACCCGGCCCGCCGTCTTGGTGACCTGCAGCCGGTTCCGCTGGATGACCGCCAGCCCGGCCGAGTCGTAACCGCGGTACTCCAGGCTCCTGAGCCCCTCGAGCAGGACCGGGATGGCGTCCCTGCGGCCGACGTAGCCCACGATTCCGCACACTTCATGCTCCCCTGTTCGTTCGGGCTATGTGTAAACGATGCGCCGGAGCTGGCGTTCGGAAAGACCCGGCGCCGCGAACCTGCGCTGTCCCAGCTCGGCCGCGACCAACGGCCAGATCTCGTCGTTCTTGTACTGGCGTCGCCGCAGTTCGGCGTGCCGCCTGCGGACGAACTCCTCCACCGTCTCGTTGAAGTACGTGGCCACATCGGCGACGACCCGGACCGCGGTAGCCTGCGGGAGGCCCGTCGAGGCCGCCAGGTAGCGCGCGAGGTCCTGCGGGAAGGGGTCCGGGTGGCTGGCGGTGGCCGCGCGGCTGGAGGGGGCCGCGCGGCTCATGGGATCGCCGGGGTTCTCGGCGCTGCCGGGTCCGGACATGCCTACTTCTTACAAGCCGGTCGGTGGTTTCGGCAAGTTTCCTGCCCGGAATCGGGCACGAAACGGCCTGAACTAGGAGACCCAGGCGGCGGCGGAGATCGAGTGGGTCTTATTGCGGCCGGTCTCCTTGGCGTAGTACAGGGCCGCGTCGGCGGCGGCGAGCAGGTCGGTCAGCTCGCGGCTGACGCCGTCCAGGGCGGCGACCCCGACCGAGATCGTGAGCGTGATGCTCGGCCCCGACTCGATGTCCTCCCCCACCGGGATGGACATGCCGGCGATGTGCGCGCGCAGGCGCTCGGCCACGTTGATCGCGTCCGACTCGCGGGCGTGCGGCAGCAGCACCACGAATTCCTCGCCGCCGAACCGTCCGGCCACGTCGTAGGCGCGCAGCTGGCCGCGCAGCGCATCGGTAACGGCGCGCAGCGCCTTGTCGCCCACCAGGTGACCGTAGGTGTCGTTGACCACCTTGAAGTGGTCGATGTCGACCAGGGCCAGGGCCAGCGGGCTCCCCGTGCGGATGGCCCGGCCGATTTCCGTTTCGGCCTCGCGCTCCCATGTGGACGAGTTGAGCAGCCCCGTCTTCGTGTCGATCCGGGCCTGGGCGAGAAGCTGGTCGTGCATCATGAACCGCCGGACCAGGAGCCAGGTAGGCACGGCGAAGATGGCGAGCACCGGGCTGACGGCCACGATCACCGTGATCAGGACGCCCAGGTTGGATTCGGTGAAGTCGGCCTGCAGGGCCTCGCGGCTCAGTTCCTGCTCCGCGATCCGGACGCTGGGATTGCTCAGCTTGATCGCCGCCGCGATTAGGGCGATGTGCCCCTGGCCGCCCACGAGCTCGCAGATCACGACGGCCAGGCACCACGTCAGGGCGTGCGTGCCCGTGCCGATCGACGGGCCCGCGAAGGACGCGGGGAACTGCCGGAACACCAGCGACGCGGCACCGTAGGCGAGGCCCACCGCGGCGGCGGTGAAGGCCCGGCGGTAGACGACCCCCTGGTGGACTCGCCACTGGGTGAGCATGAGCAGCGGGATGGGCGTCACCATGGCGAAGAAGGGCGGCAGCAATATCGCCACGGGAAGCACCCACACGGTGATGAAGTCCCTGGTCATACCGCCCTGGAGGTAGGCCATCCGCGGCGTGGCCGCGACCGAGGCCATGCCGCAGCCCAGCAGCAGGAAGAACGTCACCAGGCCGGTGACGCTCCAGGTGGTCTGCGAGGCCGCGTATGCGGCCACGGCGATCCCGGTGGCCACGACGACGCCCACGTAGCCGCGCAGCCGCAGCGGGAGCTTCCACCAGGCCCAGGTCCAGAAGGCGGCGCGTGCCAGCGGGCCGCGTGTGACGGACGAGGCGTTCATGGTCCACCGTTCCGGATGGGACGCGACAGGCTCCCTGTCTAGTCGGCAGCTCACCGTAAAGGACTAGCTCCGTATAGCTACCTTAACCCATCTATGGCCATCTTGGCACTATTACGTCCGATTCACCTGCATCGCGTCGCAAAAGGGAGCTAAATGGTGTTTGACAAGCCACGATTACCCGTCGTGGTTGAGCCGGGAGTCCACAGAACCACGCATATCGGGCACCGTAAGGAGGAGCAAAAGCAATGCGCGCTGTCTGGTCATGAGCATTCCCAGTCAATCCGCTGGCACGACCGAGAGGGGAACCCCGCAATGCGCGACACGTGGACTTGACCCGGCCCACAGCCGCCGCTAGCTAGATCCACGTAGCGGCACGGAACTTCTGGTCGTGGCGTGACTGGGACGCCGTCGCGCCGCATGCCGTCCGCCGGGTGGTGACACGTGACGCCACCTGAGCGTAAGGACGAAGGCAACCACCGCACCGATACCACCTCCGATAGCTATGACCGTCGCCGGAGTCACCAGCTCCGCGGCGGCGCCGGCCGCAGTGAACGTCACCCCCTGGCCGACGATCACGCCCATGCTGGCGATCCCGAAGGCTTGCGCCCGCCGTTCGTTCGGCAACCTGATCACGAACGCGGTGTTGGCGGCGATCTGATAAACGCCGAACGCAGCCGAGAACGAGAAGATCACCAGTGAGGCAGCAAGACCCGGGTGGAGGGTCGTGAGGACGAGCGTGCCACAGGTCAGCACGGCCAACGGCCCCATGGAGTTGACCCGCTGGCGCGGGCGGACGAACCGGGAGAAAAGTGGGATAACGATCGCCGTGCTGGCCACCGTGGAGGCCAGCACGAGACCGGTCGCGATCGACCCTCCACCTAGTCTTGCCGCATAAGGAGCCGCGATCCCCTCGGGGATCGTGTAGAAGACCACCAGCCAGCCGAAGAGCAGCAGGGTACGCAGGCCCTGGTCCCCGAACACCAGGCGGAACCCGTCCCGCATCCGGACCAGCGGCGAGGGCTGGACGGTCTCCGGCTTGGCCGGAGCCGGCCGGGCGCGAACGCCCAGGCCAACGAACAACGCCGACAACACGAACGTGACGGCGTCGATGACCAGCGAGGGCCGCACGCCGATAAAGGCCACCGCCACTCCCCCGCCGACCGCGCCGATGACCTGGGCGGTATAGAAGGTCGTCTGGATCACCGCGGTCCCCAGAACGTACTGTTCGCCCGGCAAGGCGTCGGGCACGATGGCGGCCCGCGCCGACTCGAACGGGGGCGCGAACGTCGTGGCCGCGAACAACAGCGCCACCAGGGCCACCAGGGGAACGCGCGGCACCGTCATGACCGCGATCAGCACGGCGCGGATCAGGTCGCAGGTGATCATGACCGAGCGGCGCGGCCGCCGGTCGGCCAGGTCGGCCAGGAACAGGCCGCCGATCACCCACGGCAGGTAGCCCGCCGCGTAGGTCATCGCCGAGAGCAGCGGCGATTGCGTGCGGTGGTAGACGAGCAGGGTGAGGGCCACCAGGGCGAGGCGGTCGCCCGCCACCGACAAGATCTCGGAGAACCACAGGGCCCGGAACTCGCGGATGCCGAACACGTCACGGAACGTGGCGCGCGGCGAAACAGCACCTGTCACCGCGCCCCTTCTGTTCCGGCCCGGTACGAGCAGCCCGTCATCCTCGCCCGGTTTCATCATGACCCAGCCGGTCGTTCAATCGCAACAAGTCGTGCGGCATCGGTCACCCATGGTTCCCGATGGGCGGGCGGCGGCGCTACTACCGGCTCACAGAAAAGGCACTGCCACCGGTGAGCGCCGACGGGGTGGCCAGCGCGGTGCCCGCCGCGGATGCCATGGTCAGCTCGCTCAGGTTCGCGCTGGCCCCGATGGGAGCGTTGTCGACGGTGGCGGCGGTGAAGTTCACCGTGCCGAAGTCCGCCAGCGGCAGCACCGTGCCGTTGCTCGGCGCCTCCGCGATGACCTCGGCCGAACCGAGCCGGGCTCCCGCCGCGGCCTGCTGGGTGGTCTGCGTCCAGCCCTGGGTGGCGTCGCTGAGGGTCAGCGTGAAAGTCCCGCCGCCGTGGGCCACTACCGACGCCGACATCGCATCGCCCGGTCGCACGGGGTTGGGGTAGAACACGGGCGCGTTCGGGAAAATCTCGTACCAGCCCTGGTACGTGGCGGCACCGTGGGCACAGTCCGCCTCCGTCCCGGTCTGCTCCACCGTCGGCGTGCCATCCCCGTCGAGCCCTGCCCAGAAGGAGGAGAAGGCGTCCGTCGCGCCGCAGCTGACGGCCGGCTGGGCCCAGGACGAGGAGACGCTGGTGAAGGCGCCGGCCGCGCCGGTGGCCGCGTAGCCCGCCCAGTTCACGCTGACCACGTTGGGCACGGCGGCCGCGCCGCCGGCGCCGGGTCCGGCCATCATGGGGTAGCCGCCCCGGCCCCAGCCCCCGACGACCGGGGTGGCTGGGGACGTCGCCCCGGCCAGCACGTCCGCGGTCCGCACCGCGGGCCGGGCCCCCGGCGCGGCCAGCCAATAGCCGGTGACCAGAACGGGCACGGCCGCGCCCAGCGCGATCAGCCAGCCGAGGTCCCGGCGCGCCGCAGGCCGCGGCCCCCGCCTTCCGCGGCCGCCGCGCGTATTCAGGTTATACATGACCTGGGATTCCTCCCTGCCTCTTAGTTAGCGCCTTCTGAGCTGGCGATCGGCGTCCCGGTTATAGATTAGAGATACGGCATGAGATAACCTCCGAAATCCGGAAAATAGCAGATATTGAGAAACTCTTACCATTCTCTAACGAATAGGGATTGAATTGAACCTGGCGAAGCAGCCCGGCGCGGCCGGGGATCCGGCCCGCCACCGGGATGACGATGATCATGCCGGGGCGCGACGGCCGGGCCAGAATCTCGCGATCATGGGCTTTGAGTAATCGCGAGAGCTGCCACCCTCGCCCGTTCGGATGAATAATTATGCCGAACGGGCGGGATGCACGCTTTGGTTAAGGCAGAATCCGCCCTGCAGGGGGACGAATACTTCTGTCCCCGGCACCTACCGTGCAGGAGATAACAATGTCTGACGAATCACAGCCGTTGGTGCGACTAGCCGGCAGCGATCGCGCGCCGCTGGCGGATGCCAGGCCGGCCGGCCAGCTGGACACCTCCGAGCGGGCGGAGGTGACCCTGGTGCTGCGGCGCCGGGCCGAGATTCCCGCCGACGTCGTGGCGGGGCCCACCGTGCTGACCGCTGACCAGCTTGCCGAGCAGTACGGGGCCGACCCCGCCGACATCGATCTGGTCCGCCAGACGCTCACCGGCCTGGGGCTCGAGGTCACGGCCGTGCACCCGGCCACCCGGCGGATCAAGGTGGCGGGCACCCTCGGCCAGTTGTCCAGCGCGTTCGGCGTGACGCTGCGGCTGGTCAGCAGCCCGGCGCCGAAGGGAGAAGGGACGGTCACGCACCGGTACCGCGAGGGGCCGCTGTACCTGCCCGCCGCGCTGGACGGTGTGGTGATCGCGGTGCTCGGCCTGGACACCAGGCCGCAGGCCCGGCCGCACTTCCGGCCCAGGGCGGCCGCGGCCCAGGGCAGCACGTACCCGCCGAACCAGGTGGCCGACATCTACCAGTTCCCGGCCGGGACCACCGGCGCCGGCCACACGATCGCGGTCATCGAGCTCGGCGGCGGCTTCTCCACCAGCGACCTCGACACCTACTTCGGCGGGCTCGGCATCCCGGTCCCGTCGATCAGCGCGGTCAGCGTGGACGGGGCGTCGAACGCGCCGGGTTCGGACCCGAACGGGGCTGACGTGGAGGTCGCGCTGGATATCGACGTCATCGGCGCCGCCGCGCCCGGCGCGACGCAGGTGGTGTACTTCGCGCCGAACAACGGCGACCAGGGCTTCGTCGACGCGATCTCCGAGGCCGCGCAGGCCACCCCGGCACCCATCGCCATCTCGATCAGCTGGGGGCAATCCGAGGACTCCTGGACCGCGCAGGGACGTTCGGCGATGGACGCGGCCATGGCCGACGCGGCGGCGCTCGGCATCACCGTGTGCGCGGCCTCGGGCGACAACGGCAGCGGCGACGCCGTCGACGACGGCCAGCCGCACGTGGACTTCCCCGCGTCCAGCCCGCACGCGCTGGGCTGCGGCGGGACCAAGCTCATCGCGGACCCCAGCACGGGTGTCATTACTTCCGAGGTGGTGTGGAACGAGACGGCCTCGAACGAGGGCGCCGCCGGCGGAGGGGTCAGCGACCAGTTCGCCCTGCCGTCCTGGCAGGCGAACGCCGGGGTGCCGGCCCAGGCCAGCGGGTCCCCGGCGGCTGCGGGGTCCTTGGGGCGGGGCGTGCCCGACGTGGCGGGCAACGCCGACCCCACGACCGGCTACCAGATCTACTCCGGCGGCAAGGCGCAGGTCGTGGGCGGCACCAGCGCGGTCGCCCCGCTGTGGGCGGCGCTGATCAGCCGGCTCGCGGAGGCGACCGGCCAGCGGTTCGGGCTGATCCAGCCGACGCTGTACGCGGGCGTGACGCCGGGCGCCAACGTGGCCGGCTGCCGCGACATCACCAGCGGGAACAACGGCGCCTACGCGGCGGGTCCGGGCTGGGACGCCTGCTCGGGCCTCGGCAGCCCGGACGGCGCCGCCCTGCTGACCAGGCTCAAGGGCTAGCGGGCGCCTTCCTGCTAGCCGGGCGCTGGGCGGGCGCGGAAGTTGCGGTTGACACTCTTAAATGGGAGATGCATACTTTTGGAAGCTACTCTCAAAAGTACGTAGCTGCCGAAGGGATGTGGGTGTCATGGCGGAGACCTCGGCCCGCAAGTGGTGGGCGCTGATCGCGATCGCCGCGAGCGTGCTCGTCGTCGGGCTCGACCTGACCGTGCTCAACCTGGCACTGCCCACGATCGCGACCGACCTGCACGCGTCGACCAGCGACCTGCAGTGGATCTCGGACGCGTACAGCCTGGTCCTGGCGGCCGCGATGCTGCCCGCCGGCCTGCTCGGCGACCGGCTGGGCCGCAAGCGGGTGCTGCTCGTGGCGCTGGTGCTGTTCGGGGCCAGCTCGGCGGCGTGCGCCTACGCGACAGGAACGGCCGAGCTGATCGCCGCCCGGGCGGTGCTCGGGATCGGCGCCGCGGCCATCTTCCCGCTCTCGCTGTCCGTGATCCCAGTGCTGTTCGCGCCCGAGGAGCGGCAGCGGGCCATCGCGCTGATGGCGTCGGCGACCTTCATCAGCTTCCCGATCGGCCCGATCGTCGGCGGCTACCTGCTCGACCACTTCTGGTGGGGCTCGGTCTTCCTGATCAACGTGCCGGTGGTGATGCTGGCCATCATGGCCGTGGCGGTTCTGCTGCCCGAGTCGCGCAGCGCGCAGCGGCCGAGCGTGGACGTCCTGGGCGTGATCCTGTCCAGCGCGGGCCTGGCCGCGCTGACCTACGGCTTCATCAAGGCCGGCCAGGACGGCTGGTCCGACGGCACCGCGCTGGGCACCATCGCGGCCGGGGTGGCGGTGCTCGCCGTCCTGATCGCCTGGGAGCGCTGGCTGACCGGACGCAACCGGACCGCTGAGGGCGGATCACCGCGCGGGGGCGCGATCCGTCCGCTGATCGAGCTCCGGTTGTTCCGGTCAGCCGGCTTCACCTGGGGCACCCTGCTGACGACGCTGGTCTCGTTCGCGATGTTCGGCATCTTCTTCGCGATGCCGCAGTACTTCCAGGAGGTCCGCGGCGTGAACGCGATGGGCAGCGGGCTGCGGCTGCTGCCGATGATCGGCGGCATGGTGATCGGCATGATCGCCAGCACTCGCCTCGCCTCGCCGCGCGGCGCGGGCGACACCGTGCGCGCCCCGCTGGCCAGCGTGAAAGGCCTGGTCACGGTGGGGTTCGGGGTCATGGCGGTCGCGCTGGGAGTCGGCGCCACCACCACGGTGGGCAGCGGCACCGGGTTCGCCGCGGCCTGGTTCGCGGTGTTCGGCCTGGGCCTGGGGCTGGCCATGCCGCAGGCGATGAACGCGGCGCTGTCCGCCC
>Ga0213881_10001584_pt1 | contig 10629 bp, 8 predicted proteins | sample BarmaccoBMER_R08_FD_160104 | JGI IMG/M metagenome (GOLD analysis project Ga0213881, IMG submission 160104) | Barbacenia macrantha exposed rock microbial communities from rupestrian grasslands, the National Park of Serra do Cipo, Brazil - ER_R08 ... | reverse complement strand
ACGCCATGGCGAATTCGCGAAGCGGGGATCTACGCCCTGGAACACGGCGCCACCACCTACACCTCCAACGCCGGCCTGCCCAGGCTGCGCGAGTTGATCTGCGCGGAATTGGCGGACCGATATCGGGTGCGGTATGACCCCGCCAGCGAGTGCGTGATCACCGCCGGGGTATCCGAAGGGCTGGACCTGACGCTGCGGGTGCTGCTCGGGCCGGGCGAAGAGGTGATCGTCCCGGAACCCTGCTACGTGGCGTACCGGCCGTGCGTCTCGTTCGCCGGCGGGCGGCCAGTATCGGTCCCGACCAGGGCCGATGACGGCTTCCGGCTGCACCCGGACGTGATCGAGGCAGCGGTCACCGAGCGAACCAAAGCCATTCTGATTGGCTCGCCGGCTAACCCGACCGGGGCTGTGCAGACCCGGGCCGATCTGGCCGCGCTCGTCGAGCTCGCCGAGCGGCACGACCTGTACCTGGTCTCCGATGAGATCTACGATCGGCTCACCTACACCGAGGCGCATACCTGCTTGCCCGCGCTGCCCGGGGCGTGGGAACGCACCGTGCTGCTCGGCGGGTTTTCCAAGGCATACGCGATGACGGGCTGGCGGGTCGGGTATCTCTGCGCGCCTCGTCCGATCGCGGAGCTGGCGCTGCGGATGCACCAATACACGATGCTGTGCGCCCCGCACGTGTCTCAGTTAGCGGCCGTGGAGGCGCTGTCCGCCGCCGGGGCCGAGGTTGCCGAGATGGTGTCCGACTACGACCGTCGCCGCAGGATATTCGTCAAGGGGTTGCGCGAGATCGGGCTGGACTGCCCGGAGCCCGGCGGTGCCTTTTACGCGTTCCCCTCGATCAGGACCAGCGGCCTGGACTCAGAGACTTTCGCCGAGCGGCTGTTGCATACCCAGCGGGTGGCCGTCGTCCCTGGCAACGTATTCGGCGCCCCGGGTGAAGGACATATCCGTTGTTCGTACGCGACGGCCCTGCCATTGCTTGAGGAAGCGCTGGAACGGATCTCCCGTTTCCTGGACGGGTGCGCCACCGGTCGAGCCGGTGACGGCCGCGGGGGCGCCAGCCGAGGACGCGGCGGCTGAGGGGGCGCCAGTACGAGATCCGCGTCGAGCGCGGATGTCCCGCAGCGCGATCGACAGCGCGTAAGGCAGCAGGTCGCGACCACGCCGCCACAGCCACGGCAACCCCTTGAACACCAGCCAGAGCAGGTGGTGTGCCACGGTGATCTGACGGCCGCCTCCGGGGGTCAGGCTCACCGGGTGCGGCACCGCGAACCCTTCCAGCCGGATCAATTCACCGAAGTTGGTGGCCAACAATCGATGCCCAAGCTCGGAAGGATGCAGCCGGTCCACGCTCCAGGACGCCCGGTCGTATCCGCCGGCCATAGTATGCAGATCGAGACAGCTGATTCCATGTCGAGCAACGATCGCATCAATGACCACGTTCAGCTCGGCTATCCGCTCCCGCAGCGCACGGCGCAGCGAGCCAGGCAACCAGAACACCCGGCTGTGGTCGTGGAAACGAACGGTTAACACGGTGCTACCCGCCGCTCGCAGCGCACCGACGATAGCGTCGTAGTCGTTCTCGATCTGGACCGGGTCGAAGTCCGAGCGCAGCGTGTCGTTCATTCCGACGACGAGCACCGCCACATCCGGGCGCATCTTCAACGCGGCGGCCAGCTGCCGGTGTCGCACACACGCCACCCTGGCGCCGGGGAACGCGAAGTTGGCGTATCGCACCGTTCCCCGTTCACCAAGCGAATCCAGCAATAGCGGCCCGAAGCCGCGCCAGCGCCCACCCGGGAGTGGGTCGCCGATGCCGACCGGTGTGGAGTCGCCGAGCGCGACCAGCGTGCGTACCACTCTGGCAGCCATCCCGGCGATGTACGGCAGCGGAATAAAAGACTCGGCGCTCACGCTTGCACACGATCACGAACGTGGGCTCATGCTTGGTGAGAACGGGATGACGCCTTGGGGACCGGTCGTGAAACCCTCGGTGCCGCACGCTGAGAGGCCCGCTGTTGGGCCCGCTGGCGAAACGCCGGGAACAGTGGAAGTTCGGTTGGCCCGTCCCCCAGCTTGATGTGGAGTGCGCGCACCACATCGTGGGCCAGTTCAACGGTGGCCGGCCGGTCGCTGCGCTCGGCATCGCTGGCCAGTCGTTGCCAGTAGTGGGCGAGCGCGAGCAGCGCCCTCGGTGAACGAGTGAGATCGCGACCGATCGGACCGTCCTGCGCCAGGCCGGGCGGGAGCAGCATCATGGTGCACAGCCAGACCCAAAGCACCTGCGCGTCCAGCAGCCGCGCCGACAGCCGAGCGGTGTTGTCCAGATCGGGCCACACCACGCACACCTCAGGGCGCCAGGCGGCCAGCATAGCCTCAGACATCCCCGCTGGGAGCGCGAAACTGTTCTCGCAAGCCGGGAACGGCACCCTGGCGTAAGCCGCGTCCAGCACCACGTCGCGGAAGCAGCCGCCCTCGAAATCGACGAATCGAACTCCCTTGCTGGTCACCAGGTTATTGTCCGGGCAGCTGTCGGAGGGGCTGAACGCTCGATAGCGGGTGCCGCCGAGTAAGCGCGCGCCGGCTTGCGCCTCTTGAGCGGCAGCCGTGCTGACCATCACCCCCAGCCCACCCGCGATCAGCTCGGGCACCACCGCAAGCGCGGTACGTGCCTCATCCGCGACCGGATCGCGCCAGGAACGTACTCCCAGCCGTCGGAGTAACGCTCCGAAGTCACCTTCCCGCCATGCGGTCACCGCGTGTATCCGGCCGAGCGCGCGAGCCCAGCTAAGCAGACCCCGTTCGGCTACCGAGGAATCGTTGCCGAACAGCTTGTCCGCCAGCGTCGCCGACCGTCCAAGATCTTCGAGGACGAGCAGGCGGTTCTGCGGATCGTGCGCGAACAGCGCGGGGCTCGGCCGGCACTCACCAGGAAGCGCGGTGAACAATTGGCAACTAGCGGCCTCGATTCGAAACTGATCGGCCCGGCCCGGCGCGACATCGTGCTGGTAGTGCTTGATCACCAAACTGCGCGGCAAGCCGAACGGGTTCTCCGTGACTCGAGCTCTCAACACCAGCGAGCGGCCGCTACCGCCCAGATCCTCGGGATCGGCAAGCCTTACGGTAGCGCCGTAACGGCGGGTGAGCAGGTGCTCGGCAATACTCAGCGCACGCACCACCGCGACCGAGGATGGCGCCGAATCCGCCGGATGCTTGCCGGTAGTCGGGCGAATCATCACGCCAGACTTTACCCCTTAGAGGGGTTACCGCCGCACCGCTTTGCTGGAACAGGTCTGAAAACGGAATGCGGCGGTTTGATAGGAGGCCGCTGCCGCTCCCTTCGCCCTCCCCCGCTAGCCGGCCGGCTTAGTTGGCCGCGGTATCGCGTCGACGCCGGCCTCTTTTCGTTGCTCCGCGCTGATCGGGGCGGGCGCGGCGGTGAGCGGATCGTAGCCGCCACCGCTCTTCGGGAACGCGATCACCTCTCGCAGCGAGTCGGCGTGGGCTAGCAACATGCAGGTCCGGTCCCAGCCGAAGGCGATCCCGCCGTGCGGGGGCGGCCCGTAAGCGAACGCGTCGAGCAGGAAGCCGAATTTCTCCCTCTGCTCGGCCTCGTCCATGCCGAGCAACGCGAACACCCGCTGCTGCACATCGCCGCGATGGATACGAATCGACCCGCCACCGATTTCGTTGCCGTTACAAACGATGTCGTAGGCGTAGGCCAACGCCTGGTCGGGTGCTTCTTCGAAACGGTCAGCCCAGTCCGCGTTCGGCGAGGTAAAGGGGTGATGAACCGCCGTCCAGCCCAGCTGGGCATGCTCGGCCGAGCCACGTTCGTCGCGGACCCGCTCGAACATCGGCGCGTCCACCACCCACAGGAACGACCAGGCGTTCTCGTCGATCAGTCCGCACCGGCTGGCGATCTCACCCCGGGCCGCGCCGAGCAGCGCGCGCGCGTCGGCCGGATGACCGGCGGCGAAGAAGACACAGTCCCCCGGCTCAGCGCCCACCGCCTTCGCCAACCCGTCTCGCTCGACTTCGGAGAGGTTTTTGACCACCGGGCCACGTTCCTCGAGCGCGCCGTCCGCCCCGACCAGGACGTAGGCCAGGCCGCGCGCCCCGCGCTGCTTGGCCCACTCCTGCCAGGCGTCGAGCTGCCGGCGGGTCTGCGCGGCCCCGCCGGGCATCACCACCGCCCCCACATACGGATTCTGGAAGACCCGGAAGCTGGTGTCCGCGAAGTAGCCGGTGAGGTCGGTGAGTTCGACCTCAAAACGCAGGTCGGGTTTGTCGCTGCCGTAGCGGGCCATCGACTCGGCATAGGTCAACCGGGGGATGGGACGCGGGATCTCGTAACCGGCCAGTTCGCGCCACAGCGCCGCGACGATCTCTTCGCCGAGCTCGATGATGTCGTCCTCGGTGACGAAACTGGCCTCGATGTCGAGCTGGGTGAACTCCGGCTGCCGGTCGGCTCGGAAGTCTTCGTCCCGGTAGCACCGGGCGATCTGGTAGTAGCGCTCCAGCCCAGCCACCATAAGCAGCTGCTTGAACAGCTGCGGGCTCTGCGGCAGCGCGTACCACGAGCCAGGCCGCAGCCTGGCCGGCACCAGGAAATCACGTGCTCCCTCAGGAGTCGAGCGGGTCAGCGTGGGCGTCTCGATCTCGAGGAAACCACGCTGACGCAGCACCTCGCGGGCGATCCGGTTGGCCTCGCTGCGCAGCTTGAGAGCGGCCGCCGGGCCGACGCGGCGCAGATCGAGGTAGCGGTGCTTGAGCCGGATCTCCTCGCCGACCTCGGTGTGCTCATCCAGCGGAAACGGCAGCGGGGCCGACTCGGACAGCACGGTCAGCGCGGTGGCGGTCACTTCGATCGCGCCGGTGGGCAGCTCGGGGTTCTCGTTGCCTTCCGGGCGGATGGACACCTCACCGGTGACCAGCACGCAGAACTCCGCCCGCAGCCGGTGCGCGCGCTGCGCCATCTCCCCCTCGCGGAACACCACCTGGGCCACCCCGGAGGAGTCGCGGAGATCGATGAAGATCACCCCTCCATGATCACGACGGCGGGCGACCCATCCGGCCAGGGTCACGGTGTTGCCAGCGTGCTCGGTGCGCAGGGCACCGGCGGAATGAGTGCGCATCACCTAGATGAGGTTAGCCGGCCACCCCGACAAGACGGCTACCAGGTTTCTCCGGGCCTGGTCAGCCACCCGGTCAGCCGGAGCGATCCGGCCCAGCGCGCAGCAACTCAATGCGCAACAGGACCCGCCGCTCGCGTTTCATCGCGGCGCGGTAATCGTCCCAGTTCGGATGCTCGCCAGCCACTTCCCGGTAATACTCCTCCAGGCCCGGCATCGCCTCGGGCAGCGAAACGATCTCCGCTCGGCCCTCCAGCTGCACCCAGCGCCCGTAAAACTTATCCGGGAAGACGCACAGCCATACCCGAGGGTCACGACGCAGGTTGCGTACCTTATACGCCGTCTCGCGGCTGCTCACCAGAACCCGGCCGTCCGCGTGCACGCCCACGCTCACCGGTGACATCTGCGGGCTGCCGTCTTTTCGCAGCGTTGCCAGCACGGCGTGATGCTGGGTACGGACCACCGCGCGCGCCTCATCGAGATCCATGCTCACCACCGTACTGAGCTAGAGCAAACTGAACCGCTAGAGCAAACTGAGCTGCTCGCTTCGCTCCAGCTTCTCACCCGCGGCACCAGCCCCTCTGGCCGGGCCGCCTCCCGGCCAGGGACCCGCCCGGTCGCCTGGCAGGCCCCGCCGCGCCGCGCCGCCGGCGAGCCCGTGCCGGCGCAGCAGCGGAGCCACTTGCTGAGCCAATGCCTCCTGGTAGCGGCGGTCGACGTAGGCGCCACGGGAGTACAGCTGTTGGTAACGCTCGACCAGGCCGGGATACTCCCGGGCCAGCCAGGCCATGAACCACTCCCGAGTCCCCGGGCGCAGGTGCAACGCCAGCACCGTCGCCCCGCTCGCGCCGGCCCTGGCGATGGCGGCCAGCAACGCATCCAGCGCTTCTTCGGAGTCGGTCAGCAAGGGCAGCACCGGCGCCACCATCACCCCGCAACGCAGACCGGCATCGCTGATGCGCCGGACCAGCTCCAGCCGGGCGGCCGGGCTCGGCGTGCCCGGCTCCAGGCTGGCCTGGAGGTTTCGGTCGGCGAGCGCGAGGGACACCCCGAGCCCGACGGGCACATCAGCCGAGGCCGCCACCAGCTCCGGGAGGTCCCTGCCGAGCAACGTGCCCTTGGTGAGCACGGAGAACGGCGTACCGGAGCGGGCCAGCGCGGCTATCACACCCGGCATCAGCCGGTATCGACCCTCGGCCCGCTGATAGGGGTCGGTGTTGGTGCCCATGGAGACCGGCTCACTTCGCCACCCCGCCGAGCGGAGCTCACGGTCCAGCACCCGAGCGACGTTGACCTTCACCACCACCTGGCGATTGAAGTCCTCACCGACGTCAAGATCAAGGTAGGTATGGGTGTGACGGGCGAAGCAGTAGGTACAAGCATGACCGCAGCCTCGGTACGGATTGATCGTCCAGGTAAATGGCATCGACGAACTACTCGGTACTTTGTTCAGCGCGGAGCGGGCCTCAACCTCATGGAAGATCATGCCGGCGAACTCCGGCGGACGCACGGAACGCAACAGACCGCGCATCCCCGGCAGCGCTACATCAGTGCCCACACCGTCCTTGACGACCTTTTGCCCTCCCCAACGCATGGGCTTATTCGAACACATGTTCGCGTGAAACGCAAGCGGGAATCTGCTGATTAGGAGGGACGGCCCACGCCGTGGACGCTTCCGCCGGGAGCGCGCCGGCCGGATTTCGGCGAGCCGGGCGAGGTGACGGCGACCCGATGGCCGATACTGGTCCCACGACCGCAGCGACGAGGGGAGTGGGTGCGGCTGTAACGGGTGTGGCTCCACGCACCGTCTCCGCGCAGGTCGGTGGTCCGAGCGCAGTCGAGATTGCGGAAGGCAGGACTGACCACCTGACCAACCTGACGGCGGCGTGCTACCTACCCTGACGTCGGCGGCCGGAACTCGCCTTCGATAGCGGCTCGCAGAAAGGCGGTCCATTCCCCTTGAGTGAAGGCCAGGATGGGGCTGTCGGGTCCGAGTTTGCTGTCGCGCACACCGATCCAGCCGGGCAGGTCGCGGGTGATCTCGACGCACTCGTTGTCTGCTTGGGAGTAGCTGGCCTTCTGCCAGTTGGTGGCCCGGTCGAGTGCGCGGAGGGCGTTCTGGTGGTTCATGAGAGCTCCTCGAGTCGGTGTCGCATTGTAGCCTGTGATTCTTCCGGGTGACAGGCGGCATTGTGTAGCCGAGTGAGGGTGTTGCGGTAGCGCAGCACATCGGCCGGGTTCTCGTAGTAGCTGCCTCGGATGCGGCCGTCGGTGTAGGCGACGGCGGGAGTGCCGATGAGATCAGGAAAGGACAGGATTTTGAACGCTCCGTCCGTTCCGGCGTGGGGTCGGGTGGCGAGGGGCAGCACCAGGATCGTGATGTTCGGCCGGGCGGCTAGGGCGAGCAGGTGCTCCAGCTGCTCGCGCATGATGGCGGGATCTGTGGCGGTGCCGTGGAGGACGGCCTCGTCGAGAATGGACCAGACCATCGGCGGCTCGGGGCTGTCGCGGGTGAGGATCTCTTGGCGGGCCAGCCGTAGCTCGATTCGTCGGTCGAGTTCGGCCTTGGGCAGGTCGGTCTCGACGGCGCGTATCACCGCGTTCGTGTAGCCCGGTGTCTGGAAGAGACCGGGGACGATCATGGCGTCATAGGTTTCGATCTGGCTGGCGGCGGACTCCAGGCCGAGGTACAGGTCGAACCAGCTGGGGGCGGTGCCGGCGAACGGGGTCCACCAGTCCTTGCCGGTGCGGGCCGCGGTGAGCAGCGCGACGAAAGGTTGAATGCGTTCCGCGACGCCGTAGAAGTCCAGCAGGACCTCCAGCTCGGCTTGCTTGGGCAGCGTGCGGCCAGACTCCAGGTGCGAGATGTGACCGTGGGAGCAGCCCAACCGGGCGGCGGCCTGACCGCCGGTGAGCTTCGCCTCGTTGCGCAGCCGGCCGAGCTCGAGCGCGATGTACCACCGCAAGACCGTGGGCGAGGCGGCCATCTTGGAACTCCCTCCAGACATTAAAACCACACGGCATCACACCTAGTATTTGTAAAGCGTTACGTGATAACGTTCTACAATCGATGAGGTTAGGCCGTGTCAGTCTAATGAGGGGTTCGAGCGGATTGAGGCTCGTGCGCACCGACCGACTGTTACACGTGCTGCGGAGGGGGGTAGGTGCGCGATATGAACGGATCATCGGTCTCCCGTGTTGATTCACCCGCATCCCACAGCACGGCTCGGCGGCCGATCCTGACCGCCACGGTCGGGCAGGGCGCCCGGCCTCGCGCCACCGTGATCGCCGGGATCATGGCTGGGCTCGGCTCCTGGGCTGTTCAACTCGTGTCGGCTGTCCGCATCACCGGCGATCACGCGGACCCGATCCAGCGAGAGCCGGGTGATCACCTCGCGTGCGGCCGCTCGGTCCTGGCGCACCTCGCCGACCGAGCCACCGGCGCCCGGCAAGTAGCGCTCGACGTCGCCACCCGGCACCTGGTGCGCACCATCGCACTGGTCCGATCCAGCAAGAACCCGGCCGACGCCGACTTCGTCAGCGAGCTAGCTGGGGAAGGCCTGGAACGCGGTGGTGGTCCTACGATGAGCGGCCGGCCTGAAATCTGGATCACCTGCAGCCGGGATGGCCAAGAGCACGCGATCAGCGAGAAGGCCCACGCCGACGGCCTCCGCGAGGGCGTGTACGTGGCGGTGTGCGAGCACGAAGTTATCGCCACTTCCATGACCTCACCCGCCGGCCAGCCCTGCCAGAAATGCGTGAGAGCGGCATCACAGCGGGTCATATCAGTAGGACGGAGATCTGCCGACCGAGCATGGCGCTGGTCTCGGAACGGGAGGTGAGCAATGAGTTCGGCGTTAGCGACCGTAGGGAGCTTGGGTGAGCGATCAGGTGGGGCATCGCGGGTTTCGCCGAACGTGGTGGATTACTCAAGACCCCTTAACCATTCAAGTACGACCTGTCCTATAGGGGTGAGCAGCTGCTTGCGTTCTAACGGTTCGAGAACAGCCAAGGCAGACGATCGGTGCGGTTCGGTGTCGCCGGTCATGATGATGTGCTGGCAGTATGTTGCGGCCAGCTCCTCAGCCAGGTCGACTCGCGAGGCTCACGGTGGTGCAGGCGAGTTCGGATAGAGATCGCCACTGCGAGTCGTTGTCGGGCTTCGTCCGGCCGACCGGCATCATGCGCCAATCCACCCAGCCGCTCATGGGAAACTGCCAGGTCCCGCTGGAAGTCGGTGTTGTTGGGGTCAAGCTGGGCCAACCGCTCGTCGATGTCGAGGCTGGCTTGGTAGCGGCGGGTGGCCTCACCGACCTCACCCGCCGCCCAGGCGAGGTCCCCCAACCTGTCGTAGGAGACCGACAGGTTGCGCTGGAAGTCGGTGTTGTTGGGGTCAAGCTGGGCCAACCGCTCCGCGACGTCGAGGCTGTCGTGATACATCCGGTAGGCGTCAGGCATCTCGCCACGCCCGGCGGCGACATCGCCGAGCCGCATCAGCCAGACGGCCCGGCGGGCATGGTCTGGTGCCAGGCCGCTGAGCGTATTCTGGGCCAGGGCTTTAGCGCGGTCCCACGCGCCCCAGCTATACAGACGATTGAACACGACTTCCGCGAGTTCGGCCGCCTCATCAGATCGTTCTGCTTCGAGCAAGTGGTGGCGTGCTTCCAGAAGGTCATCCAGGTCGGCCGCGCGGTCTTGGGGCCACACCCGCACGCGCCACCGCCAGTATTCGGCGGCGCGCTCGTGGGCGACGCTGAGCTGCGCGGCGCGCGAGACGGACCAGCGGCGGTGGAGTTCGGTGGCGGTCCAGCGGTGCACGAAGATCCCGGCGGGATCGACGGCGAGCAGGCTGGACGCGGCGCAGACCTCGACAAGCCGGGCGAGGCCGTCTGGGGCACGCCGGGGCGGCACTGGCACGGCCTCGGCGGAGCCGGGCCGAGCGGCGGACTCGTCGGATGAGCCGACCTGGAAGAGCAGAGCGGCACTATCGACCGGCATACGATAGACCGACATCCCGAGTAGCAGCTCGGTCGCGCCCGGTGTCGAGGCGAGTCCGTTGAGCAGCCGGGGCAACAGCACATCGTCGGCGGCCAGTGTGATGACCTCGGCGATCGCGGGCGTCAGCTCCCGATGCACGGCGAACCAGTCGATGAGGCTGCCCGTGCCCAGCCGGGCGCGCAGAACCGCGGCCAGCCGAGCGGTCACGTCCGGGTAGATGCCGCGCCCGCCGGACAGCAGCGCGTCCAGGTACTCCAGGCTGCGCGGATGCCCGCCGACCAGCCGACACACCAAAGCAAGCTCGGGCTCGGTGAGCCGATCCAGACGCGGCAGGTGCCAGGCCAGCTTCATGGTCTCCGCCGGGGACAGCGCACCCAGATGCCGCCAGCTCAAGACTTGCTCGGTTCCGCCCGGCAGGGCGAACGGGTGTCGGCTGGTGATCAGCAGCCGACAGGTACCCGGGGTATGGGCCAGATCAGCGAGCAGC
>Ga0213881_10001583_pt1 | contig 10631 bp, 11 predicted proteins | sample BarmaccoBMER_R08_FD_160104 | JGI IMG/M metagenome (GOLD analysis project Ga0213881, IMG submission 160104) | Barbacenia macrantha exposed rock microbial communities from rupestrian grasslands, the National Park of Serra do Cipo, Brazil - ER_R08 ... | reverse complement strand
GGCCGCTCGGGTGATCCCTGATGCTGTGTCAGGCTGCTGTGGTGGCCGTGCTGGTGATCTGGTTTCAGGTGGTGAATCGGGTGTCCATCTCGCGGCGGTAGTTCTCGGCGGAGAGCCGGTGACGGCCCTGTCCTCCCGAACGTGTCCCCAGCCGCCAGGTAGCGATGAGGTAGGTCGTGGGTTGCGTCGGTCTTGAGGTGACCGGTGGTCGGCGGCCAGGTCGAGATGTTGGCTGGTGGCCCGGGTGTGCAGGAAAGGATGCGCCGGTGCGGGAGATGGTCACGATCGAGCAGGCACTTGAGGCGTTCGTGGAGGATCAGCGCCAGCGCCTTTCGGCCCGCACGATGCGCAGCTACGACGACGTGGTGGAGCTGCTTCGCCACTCACTGAATGGCTATGGGCCCAGCGCTCTGGACCGGGGCGAGCGCCGCCGCTGGGAGCAGGCTTTTGATTCAGGGGATGAGGATGCGTTCTGTCACCTGTTTGGCCCGGAGCGCATCCTTGAGCATCTTCCGGAGTTCCTGGGCTACTTCATGATCCGCAAGGTCAGTGCTGGTCAGGAGCTGCTGCGTTCGGCTGGGACGGTCACCAAGCGCCTGGCCGAGTGGCTTTATCAGCAGGGTTATGTGTCCGATGAGGAGCGGGGGGAGGCGGTCGAGCGGGGAGCTCGCTCGGCTCGTGAGCTTCCCCGGGCCCAGCGTTTGGCCACGTTGCTCTCCGAGCAGAGCCGTGCCGCCCCGCCGTGTGATCCGGACATGCTCGGCCCCGATGACCTGATCGAGGATTACCTGGTCATCGAGCGGGTGGAGCCCGGCAAGCTGTACTTCGGTGGCGGTGTCGGTCCGCTCACGGTGTCTGCGCAGGCCTGCGAACTCGCCGAGGTCGGCTGGGGAGTGGCCGCCACGCTGGCACGACGGGCAGGGACCTGGTGGGTTGTTGAGGTCGGCAACGTCTATCCGCGGTAGTTTCCTCCTGTGCGCTCGGCCAGTCGGTCAGTGGTGTGTCGACGGTTGGACCAGCCGGAATCCCCTCTCTAAAGTTCCGATACCTTCGTTATCTGTACTGCCTCCGCCTTTGTGAGGGACGTGGGGTCGGCGGCGTGACACGCCGGTGCCTTACGAATATTCGGTACTTGCTGTGGCACGTCAGTTACGTTTTGTCACGTGACCGAGTTGATCAGCGCGGTGTTCCGGGCGGAGCGGGCGGTGTCGCCCCTGGATGGATCCGAGTTGTGGGTTGTCCTGGATCCTGAGCTCGTCCCGCACCGGGAGGCCAGTGACTTTTTGCGAGCGCTGCATGGGGCCGGCCGTTCACCCAACACGATCCGTGTCTATGCCGGGCGGGTGGCGAGCTTTCTGGGGTGGTGTGAGCCAGGGTGTCGAGTGGTCCTCGATCAGCCTGGCGAGCCTGGCCCGTTTCAAGCACTTCGTGGAAGCCACCCCTCACCGGGGCGATCGGCTGCGTTCGGGCACGACGGTCAACGCCACGCTCACCGCGGTGTGCGAGTTCCTGCGGTTCTGCGCCAGGACCGGGGTGATCGAGCAGGCCATCGCGGGCCAGTTGTCCGAGCCCCGATGGCTGCGGTTCACCCCGCCCGGTTTCGATGCCGGGGAGTCCGGCCAGTTCCGGAGGGTGCGGGTTCGGATGCTCAAGGCGAGGGCGGAGACGGCGTTCCCGGAGGCGTTCACCCCTGAACAGGCCGAACGGGTCGTGGCGTGTTGCCAGCGGCCGCGGGAACGCTTCATGGTGAGGCTGCTGCGTGATAGCGGACTGCGGATCGGGGAGGCTCTCGGGCTGCGCAGGTCTGACCTGCACCTGCTTCCCGACTCCCGCTGCGTGGGATGCGCCGTGCTGGGCGCCCACGTTCACGTGCGGCACCGGGCCAACCCCAACGGCGCGCTGGCCAAGTCCCGGTTCCCGCGCACCGTGCCCGCCAGCGACGCGGTGCTGTCCAGCTACACCGACTACCAGCATGAGCGGGCGGAGATCCTCGGCGAGGACGACTGCGACATGGTGTTCGTCAACCTCTACCGCGAACCCCTGGGCGCGCCGATGACCTACCGCGCCGCGAAACGGCTGTTCGAACGGCTGGCCAGGGACTGTGGTTTCGCGGCGCGGCCCCACATGCTCCGGCACACGGCGGCCACCGGCTGGGTCCGGGCCGGAACCGATCTTGACGTGGTGCGGGCCTTGCTCGGTCACGTATCCCTCGCCTCGACGACCGTTTACCTGCATGCCCGCGACGAGGACAAACGTCGGGCGGTCGAGGCCGTCGCCGCGGGGAGGCGCTACCAGTGAGCCATCGCCCGCTGCGGGCAGCCGTGTCGGTTGGCACCCACGAGGAACGGCATGCCGGGCATGGGTGGCTGGAGTGGTTGGGAGAGCACCTGGACCTGGGCTGGCGCCCTGGCGAGTGGGACCACAAGCGCTGGCTGTTCACCGGTGACCTGGGCAGCGACCGGACCGCGGCGTGGCCGTGTGCCATGCCCGACTGCTCGGTCGCCACCCGCTACCATCACCGCCGCTGTGAGGGCTGTCGGCGGGCCAGGCTGGCGGCGGATCTGAGCTGGGAGGAGTTCGACGCCGCGCCGTTGCGCCGCCTGATCCGCCCGCTGGTCCGCGGTATCTGCCTGGTGCCCGGCTGCGAGAGCGAGCTGCTCAGCCGCGGCCTGTGCTTGCGGCATGAGCGTTCCTGGCGCAAGGACAATGCCGAGCCGGTCGAGGCGTTCATCGCCCGGGCCCGGCCGCTGGCCCGTCGCGGGGACTGCGCCGTCGCCGGCTGCGAACGCGAGCAGGTCAGCCGCCGCGGGCTGTGCCGGTTCCACGACAACCGGCTGCTCCGCCAGCACGAGGTGACATCGCTGCGGGCGGACGAGCTGGACGCATGGATCGCCGCCGAGCGGCCGCTGCTGGGGGCGCACCAGTTCTCCCTGGCCGCTCTGCCCGAGTTGCTGCGCACGGAGTTCCTGTTCGCGCTGCAACGGCGCGACCAGGCCCCGCCGCCGCTGGACCCGGCCCAGGTGCGGATCCTGCTCGCCCGGCTCGCCGGGGCGCCCTCGGTGCGCCACGCCGACCCGGCGGTCGTGTGCGAGACCGGGGGCGTGCAGTACAACTCGGCGACCCGTGGTCTGTTCCGCGACTTGCGACGGCACCTGGACCAGACGTGGGCGGCCTGCACCGGCGGACCCGTTCGCTGGCGAGGTGTGGCAGGTGGCGCTGCTGGGCCTGCAGCCCAACTCCTCGCGGCGCTGGCCCGCGACCCAGGGGATCATCGACTTCCGCCCTGGAAAATTCCTGTGAGCGTCGACAGGCGGTTAACGATCGCAACGCGGCTGGCGACCAGTTACAAAGGAGAAAAGGTGGGGACGGCAAGCGTGTGCTGGAGCGTATGCCACCTCCGGGGAGGGGTAAACGGAATGCCAGGAACGCCGCAAGAACCGGGCTGGTGGCAAGCAACAGCCGGACGCTCGTATCCGCCGCACACCAACCCCGCCACCCCCCCAGGCCGGAGGGTCAGCACAGCGGCATAACGGTGGTACGGGAACGCCATCGCGCCCTCGTTTATCTCGTCGATCCTTGATAGGAGCATTATTCGGCGCCCTTGTCGCTGTCACTGTCAGCCTCACTGTGATTATCATCTTTCCAGACCACCACGGCCCACCTCCTCCTCCGCCTCTATCAGGGGGCGGTGCGGTGGCGCCTTCCTCGGACTTGAGTAAAGCCCTGCTGACCGCTTCCGACATGGAACAAGTCGTGCCAGATGGTACCTGGAACCCAACGGTGTTGACGCCTAACGGAGCGACAAGCCCATGCTTCGAACCGCCAGCTAATCCACCGGAGTCAGCGGGGGTGCAGCTCTCCGAAGACCTCGGTCCTGTAGTAGGAGAAGTTGTCGAGTCCTTCCCGACGGTCGAGCAAGCCTCCCAAGCATATGAGAGCTTCGTTACTTCAGAGGATGGCTGCTCGTGGATGCCTTCAGGTGCATCAATGCGATTCACCGCCGTTCGGGACAGCAACGCACGAAATCTTGGCACGGCATCGGCGGCGGTCTGGGAGGTCCAAGGAACGTTTTCCGGTATTCTCTCGGGCGGCGGGCCCATGCACGAGGGAGCCTTCATCGCCGTGAGGTCGGGCAATGTAGATGCCTTCGCACTTATTGCTGGCGGGAAGGGTTTCGTTGGTCCGCCAGACATGCCGACAATCGAGCAAAAGATCGCGCCCGCGCTGGCGAGCAAATTAGAGTCAAGTCACTGATTTTTCCGAGGGCGTCGGTAACGCTGCGCGTGAGGTTGTGCGGATGTTGCGATAGATCGTCATGGGGGTGACGCCGCAGGAGACGGCGATTTCGGCCATGGTGAATTGGCGGGCGTCGTACATCCGCTGAGCTTTGTCGATCTGGGCGGGGGTCATCTTGGGTTTGCGTCCACCGCGCCGGCCCCGTGCTCGGGCGGCAGCGAGTCCGGCCTGGGTGCGTTCGCGGATTAGGGCGGCTTCGTACTCGGCCATCAGGGCGAACACCCCGAAGACCAGGGCGCCGTGCGCGGTGGTGGTGTCCACGATGCCGTTGGTCAGCGACCGGACCCCGACACCGCGGGCTTGCAGGGTGGTGACGATCTCGATCAGGTCGCGTAAGTTGCGGCCGAGCCGGTCGATCTTCCAGACGATCAGGGTGTCACCGGGTCGCAGGTCTTTGAGGCACTCGTTCCACTGTGGCCGGTCAGCCTTGGTGCCGCTCGCGGTGTCGGTGTAGACCTTCAGGCAGCCCTCGGCGGCCAGCGCGTCGAGCTGGAGCTGTGGATTCTGGTCTGCTGTGCTCACGCGGGCATAGGCGATCTTGTGTGCCACGGCCCCGGACCCTATCGAAACTAGGCTGGCCCTGGGTTGTGTGGGGCGCCGCGACACTGCTAAGGGCATCCGGTGGGTAGCGGGGGGCCCTCTACCCCGGTAGAGGGCCCCGGTAATGGGCCCTGACCAGCAGGGTAGTGGGGGTAGACCATCTCCGAGGCCGGCGAGCTGCCGGCGGCCTCCTCCCGGCGTCGGGCACCCAGGACGGTGCCGCCACGGTGGTCACCACCAGCGGCTACTGTCTGCGCCTGTGACGGTGGACCCGGACATCCCGCGGCGAGTGGCTCAAGTACGCCATGACATCGAAGACCTCTATGCGTTACAGACTGCGGCGAACGACTCACTGAACACCGTCAACGGGCAACAGCGCCGTTTGGCCAGCCGCGTCGAGGAAGTGCAGCAGACTCTTGACCTGCACGGCGGGCGGCTCGACCGAATCGAAGATAACCAACGCCAGCAGTCCGGGCGGCTCGACCGAATCGAAGACCACCTTGCTGGCCTGTCTGGCCAGCTGGCCGAAGTGCTGACCGTGCTGCGGGGTCTGGGTCCGAGCGACTAGACACCCTCCCTATCGGTACTCGGGTTGGTGCTGGGGTTGTGTGGTGTTGTTTTTGTGGCGGGTTTTGTGGGGTGGCGACGGGGTGCAGAGGGTTTTGGAACGAAATCCGGCGTTAGCGAGGGTTCGCGCTGGTCGGAGGCCCCCGTTTGGGGTATGGGGTGTAGCCGGTTAGCGCCGGATTCCGTTCGATCGCGCAGTTCCAGTTGATCTTTGGTGTCTGGGCTTGCGCGGAGGATGTTCGGGCTGCTGGGTGGTGCCTGGGCGGCGGGCTGGGTCCTACGTTTGGTGAGTGCCGGTTGAGTTCCTCAGCGACGCGGTCGTGGCGAGGTACGGCCGTTTCGATGGTCCACCGTCGCGGGTGGAGCTGGAGAAGGTCTTCTTTCTGGATTTTACCGACCGCGCCTACGCCTGTTGTTGATGTCCGCCTGGGCCTGTGACCGATACGTCGCGGGCTCGTTTACCGACCGGATCCGGGACGTCGATCATGTCCTGGTGGTCGGTGTGGAGGGCGAGTGGCACGGCATGTGGTGGTCGGGGACCTGCGGGTCCAGCAGATCGAGTACAAGGACGGACGGCGGTCCTGGACGATCGTGCGGCCCGAAGGGACAGAACACCGGGAGGCGGATCGGTTCCTGTGCCAGCACGAGGGTTCTGGTACCCAGCGGACCTACGCCTATCTGCTGGTGGATCACCTGCGCTGGCTGCAGCGCGAGTGTCTGGCCCTTGATGAGGTCACGCTGCGGGATCTTGAGCGCTACATGGGTCTGGTCGGCGCCGAGGTCCGTATGCCCCTCGGTGAGGTGTGGCGGGCTGGCAAGCGCCCCTATGGCCCCGCCGCGCTGTCGGCGGCCGCGGCTTGTCTGAAGGGGTTCTATCTGCACCAGGCATCCTTGGGGGTCAACGCCGCGTTGGGCGCTAAGCTCGATCAGTCCCGGATGACCTCGGGGGTGGACCGGCGCCGCTCGTTCCTCGGGCACGTGAGTTCGGCGCTGCCGGCCAACCCGCTGGCTCCGCCGGCTCGTTATCGTCGGCACCCGAGGATGCTTCCCGAAGGGGCACGGGAGACGCTGCTAGCGGCGGTGAATTCCGCGCGGGACCGGCTGGTTGTGACCTGGCTTGGTGACGGAGGGCTGCGGGTCGGGGAGTTGTGTGGGTTGCATCTGACCGACCTGCATCTGCGGGATGGCGCTGGATGTGGACAGTGTCGCTCGCCGCACCTGCACGTCTGCCACCGCCCGGGCAACCCGAACCGCGCGCAGGCCAAGACCAAGCACCCCTGGCGCGTCGAGCACGGCATGGTGGCCTCCCGGTAGCAAGCGCCGAATTTTCAACGAATATCTACATTCACGCAGGTCACAGCCTTGCTGACGATCTTCACGTGCCCACCCTCAATGATCATGGTTGAGGCGTCTGACCAGCGCAAACGGCGCAGATCGATGATTTTTCGTTGGAAACTACCGGTGGGCCACGCCGTAGCTGGCGAGCTTGTCGGTGACCAGCACCCGGGGCACGTACTCCAGACCCGTGAGCAGCTTAGGGAAGAACCTGGTCGCGGTCCTGGTGTCGCGCCGGGCGGTGACCAGGATGTCCAAGACGTTCCCGTGTTGGTCCACCGCCCGCCACAGGTAGTGGGTCTTGCCGTTGATCTTTATGTACATCTCGTCGAGGTGCCATTTGTCTCCCGAGCGTGCCCGGCGGCAGCTTGGGCAGGGCTGACCCTGCGGGACGTCGGACACGGTGGTCTGGCGCAGCACGCGGTGCCCGCACCGCGCCAGATACACCAGCGCCGGATGCTCGGCGTTTGGATCGATGGCGTGGGCGCACTCATCCACCCGGCTTCACCCCCACAGCGGCAGAACGGGGCCGGACTCCCACACCGGAGGCTTCGCTGATCGCCCGCGCTCCGCGGGACTCGCGACGTGAGCGGCAGGCTCCCCCCAGCGCCCGAGGACTCACGACGCGCACCCCGCGGCCACGCAGTCCTCGCACAAGCCCAGCGACTCGCTACTCAGGGTGTGAGGCGCGGGCGAGATCACGCGACCACACCACGCGCGCTCCCCACCCTCCACCGCCGCACCACTAGCATCCAGACGATGCACCCACTGATCCCTCACACACCGCACCCAATGAGGAACAGCGATGCAGGGATCGGGGATCACCGCAGCTCGGCAGACCCACCGACAGGCTGCCCCGGGCGGGATCTGGTCTGTCGTGGATGACTTCTGAGCTGTGTCCACCTGAGAGAGACTGCGGCCTAGATCACGCTAATTGTCTCCACTGTGGAGACTCCGGACATCGAGGCTGAAGCGGTTACGCAAGCTCTCCAGCTCCCACACCCGACGTCGCGCCCGGCGATCCAGAGTGCGCACCAGATCCCGGGCAATCGGGTCGTTACGGATCTTGGTGGGCGCGATCCGATCGGCGGTATCGAGATGCCGGATCGCCTCATGGTCCCTGCTCCCCTCGGCTTGGGCATAGCCGCGGGCAAGATCGAGGTGCCATCGGCTACGTCGCCCGCCCGACATCGGCGTCACGGGGTCGGCATCAAGCCGCTCAGCATGGCTGGGGCCATCACCTCGTTCCACGGCGATCGCCAGCGACCACGCCGCGACGTTGGCCGGGCCGAAGTGCCATGCCAACGTATTACGCTCGCCGGTGGCTCGCGCGAGATCCGCCGCCTCGGCGAGGTGGGTGTCGGCATCACCTTGGCGCTTGTCGCGGCCAGCGAGCTGGGCCGCGAGCAGGTGAGTCATCCCGAGAGCTTCCGCCGCGCGGACGTCCGAGCCGGTGGGATCCGATTCCCCCTCGACTGCGGCTCGGGCTTCGGCTAGCACAGCGGCGGCGTTGCGGCGGGCACCAAGTCGGCTGAATGCCCCAGCACGTGCCAGCCCGGCGAAACCCGCAAGGGCTGGATCCCCGAGGCGCACCGCAGCAGCCCGACCCCGATCCATCGCCACCACCGCCAGCTCCGGATGCCCCAACTGGCGGGCGATACCGAAGACGACCACGCACGCCTCCACCAGCGCCGCCAAGGCCGTCCGGCGGGCTGCTGGCGTTCCGATGGCGGCATGCACATGCAGCTCGGTCAGCAGCACTGCGAGATCTCTTCCGGCCAGCGCATAGCGAGCCTCATCGCAGTGCACGTTGGCCTGCGCCGCCCAGGCCGCAAGTTGGTCAACAGGACGCACCGGGATATCCGGCACATGATCCAAGGTGACGTCATACACCACAGGCGTGATCTCAGCCACCACCGCCAACGCGTCCGCCGTCGCACGGTCTGGCGGCAGATACGGCTGCCCCGTCAGATCCGCCACCGAACAGCCCAAGGCGTTGGCCAGGTCCTCGATCAGGCCACGCCGGTTGAAGCCACGCTTACCCCGTTCCAACGCCGACAGGTACTGCTTGCTGATCCCGGCCAGCCCGGCCACTACCTCCAGGCTCAGCCCCCGACGACGCCGAATCATCCGGATGCGCGCACCGATCGCCGACGCTTCCTCCACGTCCAAACCTGCACCACCTTCACCGGGAAGAGCCCTCACCGAGACCCCGGGGAGCGACCCCGGGGCGCATACAATCCCGGTGAGGGTTGTCCTCGCAGGCTACGCGGCATGCTCCTCACCATCTACGACAGACCGTCGCGACCAACTGGGCCTGTCGTTAACCAAGCTGCTCTCAGCCGCAAACGACGGCGTTTCCGCAGGTGGAGGGGGCTGACCGACCCTCGGTTCTACACGGGGAAGGTGTCGATGACGGTGTCGTAGGCGTCTTGGGCGTGGCTGAGGGCGATTTTGGAGTAGATCTCCAGGCTGGTGCGGGTGGTGTGGCCGGAGTAGGGAACGTGTTGGTAAGGCTGCTACCAGGAAGTACAAACGGCATACCGTGCTGGAGCCGCACCCCGTAGACCAGCTGTTATAGATTCCCTGGTTCCGGGTCCCCGTTGCCCGGCGCGTCCGAGGTCGGAATCCTCAGAGGCTGAACCTGTGATGAGCAGGCTTGGATGTGCCGAGTTGGTTTCTGGTATTGGTGATCTTGGCTGGGTGACGTCCGGTCGAGTGACGTTCCGCGTAACCTGCCAATGTTCGGTGGCGAGGGGCCCTGCGGTAAGGCCTGGCGTGCCGAGGCGGACCCACGGCTGGTGGGGTCTGATGGAGGACAACGCGTGGCGAAGAAGAAGCGTGGTCGGGTTCTACCCGCGACCGCCGACCGGCTTGTCACGGGGTGGGCCGGGCCAGGTGGGACTCGTGTCCGGCTTGCTCGGCCTGGTGATACTGACCACGTGACCAGGCTTCTCGCGCTGGCTGGCATATCTTTGGACCCCGCGGTCGGCGCAGTGATCAAGGCGGGAACCGTGGCATCGACCTTGTTACGGGGTCTGGATCACGGCACCCATGACATGCTGCGTCCGCTGGTTGAGGCCGCAGCCGCCGGCAACCCTGACGACGCTATGCCCGGGCTGGTCTTGGTGCTGGTTGCCGAGGGTCGCGAGGGCTCCCTGGGTGGCGTGGTGCAGGCTGTTCCGCCCACCAACGTCTTGGCTGATGGCGTCGAAGGCGGTGTACCTGTGCTGAACGCGGTGCTGGGCGCGGCGAAGGTCGCTAAGATCCGGGCTCTCGCCGTCGCCGAGGACGCCCGCGGCATGGGGATCGGTGAGACGCTGATCCGGCGCGCTGTCGGAATCTATCGACAACTGGGGTACTGCCTGGTCTACGGCCAGTTCCCCGCCGGGTCGGGCCTGGAGAACTACTACTCCCGCCAGGGCTTCACCGTGTTAGACGAGGGCCAGCACATCGACCTGAGTCGGCTAGGCCTGCCCATCCACATCCGCACGGATCCTTCGGAGCCGGAGCGACTGTTCCTCCGCTGGCAGTGAAGCACACGAAGATCCTTCTTACAGGAACTGGGGTCCGGATACGCCCGATGCTGGCCAGCAGTTCCAGCTCGGCAGGGAGGGTGCGCCTCGAGGCACCGTCACCCATAAACTACTGCACGAAGGAAGTGCCGTTTATGTGATTGGCTTCGGCACTTCATGGTTCTTCGCGTCGGTGACAGACCTCCAGCGCAGGATATGTCCCGTTGGGGATCGGTGAAGTGCCGCCTCTGGGCCTCCCGGTAGCAAGCGCCGAATTTTCAACGAATATCTACATTCACGCAGGTCACAGCCTTGCTGACGATCTTCACGTGCCCACCCTCAATGATCATGGTTGAGGCGTCTGACCAGCGCAAACGG
>Ga0213881_10001582_pt1 | contig 10636 bp, 14 predicted proteins | sample BarmaccoBMER_R08_FD_160104 | JGI IMG/M metagenome (GOLD analysis project Ga0213881, IMG submission 160104) | Barbacenia macrantha exposed rock microbial communities from rupestrian grasslands, the National Park of Serra do Cipo, Brazil - ER_R08 ... | reverse complement strand
GGTTTCCGAACGCGGCGCACCGACGCTGGAGCACTACCGTCGGGTCTACCGCAGCATCGGCGTGGTGTGGCCTGGTGACGAGGAAATTCGACGTCTGTACCCTGTGGCTGATTCCGCGTTCGCCGGGTGATCGGCGGGAAAGTTGTTGATTCCAGCGCCTTAGCTGCCTACGTCCGGGGCAGTGTGGCGATGGACTCGTGGCTGGCCGTGGCCAAAGAACTCGGCATTGTGCTGTACGTCCCCGCGCTGGCAGTGATCGAGTTCGCACGGTATGTACGGTGTACCCCAACACCGAGACGCTGCTGGCGCGGCTACTTGATCACCCCTCGGTGATCCACTCTGTGCTTTCATCTGACGACGCGCTCAAAGTGATCCGGCTGTTGGACGAGTCCCGTGCGTGGGACGGCGTCGCCGGACATGTGATCCTGGTGGCCCGCCAGCGTGGTTGGCCTATGCTGACTACTGATCCAGACCGACTGCGACGCATTGCCCCAGACCTGGATGTCGACCTGCTGTAAGGTGGGTCTCTGCCCCCGCATCGAGGGCGTGAAATCTGTTGAACGCGGATTTTCCGGTGTCACAAAATCGGCAGCGCCGTGGCCGGGAGTTGGAGGCGCTCACGGCGGGATCACGGCCCTGCTGCGCGCGCTCGGCGGGCCTCGGCGAGTCGTACGGTGCGGCGCTCGGCCAGGTGGTGGGCGGCGGGGAGCATGTGCCGCAACTCTCCACAACTGCCCGGTATGGGCACGGTGCCTGCTGAACGGGTTCCGGGTCGCGCCGCCCGCGGACGTGCCGAGTCCTCAGCGTCGCTCGGCGCGGTACCGCCGGAAGGCTTATTCGAGTAGAAAGGCTTATTCGAGTAAATGGGGGCGAGAGGTAACCTCGCGCCCATGGCCTCTCAACCGTCACTCCCTCGGCTTCAAACGGTGTTTGCTGGTCTCGTATCCGCCCGACTCGTTAGGGCGCCTGGGCATAGCGATCACCTCTCCGCCGTGCCTCACGAAATCTCGGATTTCTTCATCGATTTGCGGGACGCCATCTGGGCCGCAGTCCACGATGAGATTCGCCGCTTTGAGCGCACCCCAAATGGGCAAGTTCGGATCGAATCTGGCCGCCCTGTTACGGCACGCTCGCACAAAAAGCTCAAAGCCGTCGTCGCCGCCGTAGTATTTCTCGACGTGCCGCAGCTTATCCAGAAGAGCTTCCCTTTCCTTAGCGCGCATCACATACCACCCTTCAGCGCCGGATCGCACCCATGTCGGGCCAACATTATGGCAGGACGATGAGATTATTAGTATAGCATCGGGACCATCCGCCGGAGTGTCGCGCGGTCGGGCCTGTGGCTCCCCGTTGTCGATCGTTCCTCAAGCATCCGGAGGATCAGCCTCCGACGCCGGGAAGTCTGGTCGGTATCAGAGGCGGGGTCGGCGTCACCTCGCTAGGCGCTGGCCTGCCGGAGGTCTTGGTTGGGCTCTGTTCAACGTCGGCACCACCATTTGGAGTGCTGATGCTGGTGGGAGCCTCGGTGGAGGTTTCGGTAGAGGTCTCGGTGGGGGTCTCGGACGTCGGCGCGCCCGGACTCTGCGGCGTGGGCAGGGGTGCTGGTTTCCGCGGGCCGGACTGGTCGTTGATCACCTGTCCGATGGTGGTTCCCTTGCCGTTACCCCCTACGGTCTCGCCGCTGGCCCACTCGAAGCCGGTGATGACCATCATGGCCAGCAGGAAGGCCCCGAGTGCTCCCACGACCACCACCCCCCAGCGCAGCGGGGCCAACCGCCGGGAGCGGTTCCGCGGCTGCGGTCTGCGGTCGATACTGCCGGTGAGCCGATTGTCGCCGGGCGAGGCGTTCATCGCCGCGGGCTGGGAGGACTCCGCCTTGGATCCCTCCCGGGAAGTCGGCAACGGTCGAGTGCGCTGGGCGAGAGAGCGGACCCGCTCCCGGCTGCGCTCCAGTGAGGACTGGTACAGGGCAGTGCCCACGGTGGTGATCACGCTGGCCCCGGCGGCCCCGATGAGGGTACCGGCAGCGCCGAGCATGGAGCCGAGCATGGCGGTGGTCACCGCGGCGAGAGCGGCCGCGGCGACGCGGGTCAGGTTGAGGTCGGTCTTGCGCGGAGTGTCGTCTGGTCTAGTAGGCGAGTGCGGCGCAGTCATGATCTCCGTATGTAGTCGGGGACTACTCGTCAGTGGCCGACGTCCGGGACGTCGGTTCTGATGCCGGCTACGTTAACCGCGGGGCCCAGCACAGTGTTTCCGGCCCTTGGGGGATGTCCGCGTCTGATCGGGATCAGTGTCGGGTCGGTGTGGCGATGGCTGTCGGTGTGGGGATGGCTTTAGCCGAGGAAGGGGGCCGGCCCGGGTCGTCGATGACCTCCAGCAGCGGTGCGACGGTCCGCGTGGCGGATGCCAAGGGGCCCGGCGTTCCACGATGGTCGTTCCACGATGGTCACAGTGCGGCCATGGATCTGGTGTGCCAGGCGGACCTGATACCGAGCGCGCTTGTCTTCAGCCAACGCGACAGTGCCAGTGCCGTTAGCTGGTCAGGGCTTTCGCCCCACGCCGCCGAACGCGTCCACCTCAGCAGGGACGCCGAAGGGGTTCACTTCGGGCCGCCACCGCGGACACGAGACCACGCCGGGTTCCACAAGTTCCAGGCCGTCGAAGAAACGGGCGATCCGCTCGATGCTGCGCAGGCAGTACGGGGCCGAGCTGGCCTGGTTCCAGACTTGCATGGCCTCCTCGAACTCTTTCCCCCGAATGACGTTGGTACCGTCGTTGAGCGCGAGGTAGCTCCCGGAAGGCAGAGCAGCCAGGAGTCGGTTCACGATCGCGTACGCCTGGGTGTCGTCGGTGAGGTGACCCAGGATCCCGTTCAGCATGAGGGCGACCGGGTGGCCGAAGTCCAGTGTCCGGGCGGCAGTGTGCAGAATCGTGTCGGGTTCGCCCAGGTCTGCGTCGATGTACTGGCACGCGCCCTCGGGACTGCTGTTAAGCAGGGCTCTGGCGTGCGTCAGCACCAGGGGGTCGTTGTCGACGTAGACGATGCGGCACTCCGGCGCGACCGCTTGGGCGACCTCGTGGGTGTTGTTCGCGGTGGGCAGCCCGGTGCCGATGTCCAGAAACTGGCGAATACCTGTCTCACCAGCCAGATACTGCACCGAGCGGGCGATGAATGCTCGGGAGGCGCGGGCTACCGCGATGATGTCCGGGAAGATCTCATAAAACTGGTCGCCGACCTCGCGGTCCACGGGATAGTTGTCCTTGCCGCCCAGCCAATAGTTCCAGATCCGGGCCGAGTGCGGCACGGTGACATCGATCTTGGGTGATCCCTGTCGAGGGGTGGACGAGCTGTCTGTCACGGTCACACCTTCGCTTTGCTCCGCGTCGCGATCACTATGGTGTCTGCGTGCTCGTAGAACGTGTTGGGAAAGGTCACGGCGCGCCTGCGTGACTGGTGGGGCGATTGTGCCGCATGCGATCTTCTCCGGCTGGGCGGTATCCCTCGGATCTGACCGATGAGCAGTGGACGTTGATCGAGCCGATGGTGCCGGCGGCAGCCTGGCTGAACGCGATGCCTTCACCGCGCTCGCTCGGCAATCCCTGCCGGAGGTGCGCGCCAGCGCTGAAACCTGGTGCAACGGACTGACCGCGTTCCTCACCCTGGTCACGACTACAATGATCATCAAAGGCCGGGACACCACCGCGGAGCGGCGGCCGTCTGGACAGTGATCGTCTATAAGAGGTGCTGCGGGTGTGCGCGGTGCCCGACGGCGAGTGACGGGCCGCGCTGGTCGCCCCGGTATGCGTCGGTGCGTGGGTTCGTGCCACTGTTGTGCCAGGCGTCGAGTGCGACACCACCACCGATGCTGGGCCGATCCGGGCCGCGGTGCGCGGCGACCTGCCGGACCTGATGGCGACCCGCCCCACGACCCGGGTGCCCGCCGGGCATCTGGATGCCCGGCGGGTTGCCATCGATCACGTGCCGGGCGGCCGGTGGCAACGGCTGGTGTTCGCCCCCGGCCGCCCGGCGGGCACCGGAGAAAGGCGGTGTACGTGTTCTGCATCCTCGAACAGTTCCACCCCTGGAGAACCTCTTGGTCATGTCACTGGACTGGAAGCATGAATGGATTGCGAGTCTCGCCTGGTCGGGGACGGCCTTCGTCATCACTGTTGCCGCCTTTACCGTGGTTATCTGGCTACTCACCCGTTCTACACACTGGGGGAGGCAGTTCTGTCGGATCACAATTCCTTATTTCCAACCGGACCGCAGCTGGGTCAGCTGGCGACCACTGCTTACACTATTGGTGATGCTGTGGATGACGGTCCTCGCGGTGCGCCTCGACGTGTTGCTGTCGTATTGGACGAATGGACTTTTCACGGCACTACAGGAGATGAAGGCGGCGTCATTCGGGTATATCCTCGCGGTGTTCGGCGTGCTGACGACGATCTACTTCATTCACACGATGGTGGGGAACCTCATCAGCCAGACGTTCATCATCCAGTGGCGAAGCTGGCTGAACGATCACATGGTTGGGGACTGGCTGGATGGACGCGCCTACCACCGCGGACAGTTCGTGACCGCACCGGTCGACAACCCTGACCAACGCATCCAGGAGGACATCACCGCATTCGTCACCGAATCCCAAGCATTATCGATGGGCGCGGTCAGGGCCGTCGTGTCGCTGATGTCGTTCACTCCCATCCTGTGGACGCTGTCAGGCCCACTGCCGCTATTCGGCCACACGATCCCGCGCGCTATGGTTTTCCTGTCCTATCTCTACGTGATCGTGGCGTCGGTGGCCGCCTTCCGGATCGGTCGTCCGCTGATCCGGCTGAACTTTCTGAACGAGGGACTTGGCGCCTCATTCCGCTACGCGCTGATCCGCCTGCGTGATCACTCCGAAAACATCGCGTTCTATCACGGTGAGGAGGTGGAGCAGACGACCTTGGCCACCAGGTTTGCCGCTATCATCACGAATAGATGGCGAATCGTCTTCCGCGGCCTGAAGTTCGACGGGTTCAACATCGCGGTCAGCCAGATCGCGTTGGTGATTCCCTACATCATTCAGGCACCGCGCTTCTTCCGCCACGTCATCACCCTCGGCGACGTCCAACAGACCACCATTGCTTTCGGCCAGGTGCACGGCGCGTTGTCCTTCTTTCGGAACTCCTACGGCGGCTTCGCCGCCTACCGGGCGACAATTACCCGCTTGACGGGCCTACTGGACGCGAACAGCCAGACGCGCGCCCTGCCATCGGTGGCCGTCGCGGATTGTCCCGACGGGCTGGACATCAACAATCTGACGGTATGCCGTCCCGACGGCCAGCTACTAATCGACGGTCTGAACCTGCATCTGAGTCCAGGCCAAGCGTTGTTGATCACCGGTGCTTCGGGCAGCGGTAAGACTACCCTGCTGCGCAGCCTGGCGGATTTATGGCCGTACGCCCAGGGCACGGTACGCCGACCCACCGCAGGCCGCGCTCTGTTCTTGTCTCAGCAACCCTATGTGCCCCTGGGGGCTCTGCGCACCGCACTGACCTATCCGCAGTCCCGGCACCCGGGGGACGATGAGCAGCTGCGCAACGTGTTGCGCATGGTCCAACTGGGCCATCTAGAGGGCCGAATCGAGGAGGAGGCCGATTGGTCACGCATCCTGTCTGCGGGTGAGCAACAGCGCCTAGGGTTTGCCCGCATCCTGGTGAACCGTCCACGTCTGGTCTTTCTCGATCAGGCGACGTCCGCGGTCGACGAAGGCATCGAACACGCACTCTACACCCTGGTCCGCGAGGACCTGCCCGAATGCACGCTGGTCATCGTCGGCCATCGCAGCACGTTGAACCCGGTATACACCCACTACCTGGAACTGCTCGGTGAGGGACGCTGGGATGTGACGGTGCCCATCGGGCAGCCAGAATCTCAGCTGGACTTCGAGAGATTCTCCAGCCTCACAAGAGATCATGTGCTGCAATAATCGAGAGGGCCCCTGGGCTCGCGCGCCTACGCCACGTCACGTTCCGTTCTGTGAGAGCCCGGGAGTGAAATTGCCCTGGGCGATCCGGTGGCCATCACCAGAGGCTACGATTGGTCGACCGTCGAGCACGTCTATCGACGTGGGTGAGGGATACAGGTCGTATGCTGGCAACCATCCTGGGCGCCACCCACACCTGCGCGGGACCCTGGTCCACTTCCCGGCCCCGAGTCGATTGGCGAACTACTGCTGTGGTGGTAAGGAGGGGGTCATGGCGGTTGTTGTGCTTAATGGGATTCGACTCAGCTACCAGGTGAAGGGTTCTGGTGCGCTGGTGGTGTTGGTGATGGGCACGGGTAGTGCCGGCCGGGTGTGGCACCTGCATCAGGTTCCGGCGTTGGTCGCGGCGGGCTATCGGGTGGCCACCGTGGACAACCGTGGCATCCCGCCTTCGGACGAGTGCGCCAGCGGGATGACCATCGATGATCTTGTGGCCGACACCGCGGCGTTGATTGAGCATCTGGGCCAGGGGCCAGCGCGGGTAGTTGGTACGTCATTGGGCGCCCGGGTTGTGCAGGAGTTGGCGTTGGCGCGTCCGGATCTGGTGTCGCATGCGGTGATGATGGCTGCGCATGGACGGACTACCCCGGTGATGGACAAGCTGTCAGTGGGAGAGCGCGCCCTGCATGACGCAGGGATCGAGCTGCCGTCGATGTACTACGCGGCGATCACTGCATTGCTGAATTTGTCGCCACAGACGCTTAGCGATCGCTCTGCGGTGCAGGAATGGCTCGATTTATTCGAGCTCTCCGGATCTTGCATCAGTGTCGGCGTGCGGGCTCAGCTGGAGATGGAGCATTTCTCTGACCGGCTAGCCGCCTACCGCAGGATCAGAGTGCCGAGCTTGGTGATCGGTTTCGCTGACGACCTGATGATTCCGTCGTATCTGTCTCGTGAGGTGGCCGAGGCGATCCCGGGGGCCCACTATGAGGAGATCCAGGGTTGCGGCCATTTCGGCTACCTCGAGCGCCCAGCCGAGGTCAACGAGCTGCTCGTGAAATTCTTCACCTCGACATGACCCGTGCCACATCTCGCCGAGCACGTCCGGGCGCCTGGGCGGTCACCCGCATCACCACCACCGACACCCACCTCGATGGGCACCCTATCCGGGCCGGAAGCACCATCGTCTGCAGCGCCTACCTCCTGCATCACCGGCCCGATCTGTACCCCGACTCTGACCGTTTCGACCCCGACCGCCGGATCGGTGGACACTCCGCACATTCGCCGCAATCCGCACCGGGCAGATTCTCCTCGCCGACAAGGGCTTCGCCAGCAATTACTCATTGTGGGAGCCGGTCCATCGCGGCACGCGCCTCGTAGCAGTGCCGGCAGGCTTCACGGCCGTCACGCCAGGCGACACCGTCAAACCACCTGGTAGGCCGCGTCGGCAGCGGGTGACCTTCCGGGCAGGCCGACACCGGGCGCCAAGGCTTGACCGCGGACCTGTCAACCCATCCGTACATATCAGATTGAGACAGCTGCCATGCGACGTGATACATGTAGGCTCGAAGCATTTCCTCCGGATTCTGCGTGCCGGTGCACATCGCCGCCTCAACGGACAGCCGACCGATGTGCAGCTCGAGAGTGGCGTTGGCCTGATGGAGTGCGGGTTCACCGAACCAGGATCATTCCGGCGCCAGTGTCACCCGTATTGTGGGACCGTCGGGTTGAGTAGCACGGCACCGAGCGGAGGACGCAGTTGCCCTGCTGCGGACACGGCGCCGGCGAGGCTGGGGTTTAATGCGGCTGGGGGTTTATCCCGGCGACGTCTGCTCAGGTTGTCGCCACCGGAGCACGGTGTCCAGGGCGAACGGGCCTGGACCCAGTGTTGCGATCAACAGGAAGATCCAGGAGTACAGTGCGGCCGGTTCACCATCATTCTGCAGGGGAAGCAACCCCAGCGGCTGGTGCACAGTGAAGTAAGCGAAGGCCATCGCACCCGAGCACAGCAACGCCGCCGGCCTCGTGAACAGACCAAGGAGGACGAGGCCGCCACCGACCAGATGGATCACACCTGCCCACCAGAGTGGCCACGATCCGACCGGTGCCGTTGCCCCGTGCCTGTCAACACCGCCAAACGCGCCGAAGAGGATGAGGGCTCCGTGGCAGATGAACAGAAATGATACGACAACCCGGACCGCGGACAACGCCGCTCCACTGATCCGATCCGTAGAATTCTGAACCCGATTGATCATGAACCTTCCCAGGGGACGGCGCAGCGCCGGTGCCGAAGAGCACATGCATGATCGCCTGGTCCGCGCGCCGGGTGTGGTGCCAGCAGGGTGTGACCGCCTTGGTGAGGTTGGTCCTTGAGCCGGTGAAACCCGTGGCCTGACCACCGTCGACGCATGCTGCGACAGCCACACGACCACTGCGTGGCCACACCCGAGTGTCGCGCCGCCTGCGCTGACGCCGTCACTGCTTCACGATTGCCCATCGCCCCGGTCTGCGGTAGATCGCTGGTTATCACCAGCCTCCCCACCGGTCCAATTTCTCCCGGCAAGCTTGGTGCTATCCGACACCGGGGTCAAGAGAGCCCTGGAAACGCACCGCTCAGGAATTTTCGACATGACAAGCCGCCGTTAAGGTGAGTTCATGGATCCTCTCACTCCCTCCCGCGCCGGACCCGATCGCTTACCCGCCGCAGCCACGCTGATGGCCGTGGCGGCACTCAGTGATGAGCTACGACGGCGGATGTATGGGTTCATCCGCCGAGTCCGCCGCCCGGTCAGCCGGGAGGAGGCCGCCGAAAGCGTGGGGATCTCCCGCCGGCTCGCTGCATTCCACCTCGACAAGCTGGTCGAGGTGGGACTGCTGCGAGCTCGCTACGAACCGGTCGGCGGAATCCGCAAAGTGGGCCGCACCCCCAAAGTCTACGAACCCGCCGACACCCAGGTACGGATCAGCATCCCGGCCCGAGAACACGATCTCCTAGCCGACATCCTCATCGACGCCGTACTCGCCGAAAATCACGACAAGACCGGCCGCGAGGCGGCTCTCGACGCCCTGCGGGCCTGCACCATCACCGCCGTACTGGCCCCTCGCGCCGGCGCGTGCTGCGTCGAACTCACCGCCGGCTGATCCACACCATCGACGCCGACGACCACGAGCTCGCCCCTCTCAACCTCCTGGGCACCGAACCTTCCTCTAACTAGATAACGTGCTAACGTTAGAATCAATGGAGTTGTTTCGGCAACAGGAGTTAGTTATAGAATGGAGTCCCGAGAGGCTCAGATCTCCGCGGTCGCCGCGCTCAACGAGCCGACCCGTCGCCGTCTCTACGACTATGTGGTGCGCCAGCCCTCACCGGTCAGTCGCGACGACGCCGCCGCGGCTCTTGACCTGCCGCGCGCAACCACAGCGTTTCACCTTGACCGACTGGTGGAGGAGGACCTGCTGGACGTGGGCTATCAGCGGCGCACTGGCCGCACCGGCCCTGGCGCGGGACGGCCGGCCAAGCTGTACCAGCGGTCGCATCATTCCGTGGCCGTGTCGCTACCTCAGCGCCGCTACGAGCTGGCCGGCCGGCTGCTATCCAGCGCCCTCGAACACGCCGAACGCTCCGGGGGCTCACCGCGGGCGACCCTCGACCAGCGGGCCTACCAGATGGGTAAGGAACTCGGCGAAACGGCACGCAGCGCCCACGGCAACCACGACACCCGCCAGAGGGCGCTACAGGTACTCGAGGAATATGGCTTCGAACCACGCATCGAAGGCGAGGACGTCACACTCGCCAACTGCCCCTTCCACACTCTGGCCCAGCACTACGCCGAACTCGTCTGCGGAATGAACTTGCGTCTGCTCGACGGACTCCTCCACGGCCTCGCTCCCACCGGGCTGACCGCGTCCCTACAACCCAGCCCACCCCATTGCTGCGTCCGCCTCTCCCCGGCCACGCGGGTCGACTAGCAACGCCAACGAACTCGCCGGTGCCGCCCGCCGCCGAGCGATGTCCGTCCGGGGCCTGCTGGCCGCGTTCGCCCAGCCGAACTGAGCGCGGCCAACTGATCCACAACACCGGCTACCCGCGAGAGTCAGCGTGGTTGCGCTTCCCGCTCTAACCGCTGCTGGTCGGGTGTCAGTTGGACGCCGACATGGTGATTCTGGATCAGGATCCAGCCTTGGAACCCTGCCGCGACAGTCAACGCCACACCGATCGCGGTCAGCACAATGCCCAGCATTGGCCCGGCATTAGCGGGACCGTTCCAGTACCGGTAGTAGGCGAAGAAGCTGATAATGAACCCAGTCGATGAAGCCTGGGACGGCGGCAACGATCGCCATCACCACGGCGGCGACATTGACGGCGATGGTCAGCTTCAGCCAGAACAGGTCCGGGTTTACCCCATAGATGATGAAGCCGACCAGCGTTGCAGCGTTGAACGCGATGGGGTAGGCGACCAGCATGGGATGTACCGGGTGGTTTGGTCTTGTTCCAGGGAGAGGGCAACAGTCCGGTGGGAGAACAGTTTTCGGGCATCGAGGTGGTCATTATCCGTTGGGGCCAGGGACCGCACATACCAGCTCATCCCCACCTCAGCAGGATCTTGATCAGCTCGTCTTCCTCCACCGCGAACACACAGGCCCCGCTGAGGTGGGGATCGAACTCA
>Ga0213881_10001581_pt1 | contig 10638 bp, 12 predicted proteins | sample BarmaccoBMER_R08_FD_160104 | JGI IMG/M metagenome (GOLD analysis project Ga0213881, IMG submission 160104) | Barbacenia macrantha exposed rock microbial communities from rupestrian grasslands, the National Park of Serra do Cipo, Brazil - ER_R08 ... | reverse complement strand
GAGTTGCACGCTGCCCCAGCCTTTTCCTGCGATGGTCTGGGAGACGCGGATCCAACAGGAGCTCTTGTCATCGTATTGACCATAACGATCCCAGTGGAAATGGACTTTTACGCGGCCATATTGATCGACGTACAACTCCTCGCCTGAGGGGCCGGTGACAAAAGCGGTTTGCGGCCCGCGTATGTAGGGCTTGGGGGTGACGCGGGGAGGACGCAACGGCGTGGCCCGGGGGATGGCGGTAAATCTGTTTTGATATCGCTCTTCGGCGCCAAGATCTCCGGCGTAGAGGCTGCCTTGTTCGGCCTCATATTCGAGAGCGGTGAGCAGATATGCTCCATTTTGATCGCGCCGGAAATGGTCCTTGACCTTAAAGGTGAAGCCAGGAATGAAACCGCGGCATGCGCTCCGGCCGTGGATGACATCGATGACGGATTCTTCCTCTTCCATGCGCATGCGAGTGAGATCTTCGCCGCGATCCTGAGCGTCGAATCGTCCGGGGTAATCGTAGAGCTCGAAGGGTGGGACGGGGAGGCGGGAGAGTCCGGGGACGGTGGACATCAGGTGAAAGCGGGGCTTTTCGAAGTTGAAATCGGCCTGGGCCCATTGCGTGGAACGAACCCCGAGGACGCGAACCCAATCCTGGATGTAGTTTTCGGAGCGCGAGAAACCGGAACCGCTGCCGGGCTGCCATTGCACTTCCGGCTCCAAAGAGGATGGCTGGTGCGCGGAGGAATTATCCGCCAAGATCAAGGTGTGTTTGGTCTGAGTGTGCTCAAAGAAATAGCAGATCCCTTCTTCTTCGAGGAGCCTGGACACAAACTGAAATGCGGTCTCCCGATACTGAACGCAATATTCGCGCTCCGAGTAGGTGGCTTGGAGCTTGAAGGAGAAATCGGAGAAGCCATATTTCTTGAAGACAGCTTCGACGATCTCGGGAACGGTTTTGTTCTGATAAATGGCGCAATCGGTGGTACGCGTGAGAAACCAAAGCCAGGGCACAACGCTCGCGCGATAACGGGCGTAGCGATCGGTTGTTGCCTCGAGTGAGAAGCGATTGATGTAGCCACTGATGTATCTTTCGTGGTCTTCATCGAGCAGGATGGTTACCGAGACCGGTTTTGCGATGAGGCTTGTGGAATCGATTTGGAAATTGTCGGAGGCGAGTTCGAGCTCGACCTGGTAAATCTCGGAGATGGCTTCGCGGCCGCGGATCGCGCGCAAAACGACTGCATTGGGTCCCAAGGGAGTATCCACTTGGAGCAGTCGCCGTTCTTGAACGAGTGACGCAGGCATTTCTCTACTCGGCTTGTCGAAAGCTCCTTCGGTTCGGTCAATCTCGCCGGTCGTGAATTATCCGACCTCGAGTAGTGACGCGCCGGTCAAATTCGTTGCACGTCAAACGCCAAATCTCCCGGGCAAAATGCGCGGCGGGAGTTGAACAAGGATTATGTTATCCCAGAACGAGCCGCGGATGGACGCGGATTAGCGGATATTTCAGGCGATGGATGGATCGAGGAACAGGATGGGGCCAACGTGGCCGGTTCCTTTGGCTTGTTCGCGTTTGATGAGTTCGAGCCACCAATCGTAGGTCATTTTCTGGACGCCGATGGTTTCGCTGAGCTTCTGGATCTCATTGGGATTGGCCCACGAGTATTCGGGCGGAACGCCGTTGGGGAAAAGAACGAAACGCTCGAGGTAGATGGGAGGCTTTGGCCGCTGGGCGGCTTCTTTGATGATCTGCTGGTCGGTCGGATAGCAGGATGTGACGGTTTTGCCATCGAGTACCTGGACTTCGACGACCTGGGTGGTTTTGAGCTCTTCGGCTGCGGCTTTGTAATCGCGGTGACACCATTCCATCTGGAGTTTGGAGACGGCGGCGCGAGCGCGTTCCTGCAACTGTTCGGCGCGATCCAGCCTTCCGTAATAGGCCTCGAGTTCCTTGAAGCATTTGAAGAAGGCGCGCTCGGTCGTCGTTTTGTAACGGGTGAAGTTGTTGAACTGCTTGTGATTCTCTTCGGTCCAAGAGGAAGGGTCGGTGGGCAGCTCCCATTCGAATCCTTCGAGGCGGCGGGTGTTGCGCTTGAAAAACCATTGAGCGCGGGCAGTTTCCTGGACGAGGGTGACCGCGACATTATCTTGCGGATGATAATGTTCGAACCACCAATCGACGGTGAATTCGAATTCGCCTGGATCTTCGTCGGGCAGAATGGTTTTCTCGGAGCGGCAGCCGTGTTTGAGGCTGTTCAGGCTCGAGATCGCCTTGCCTTCGGGGGATCGTGGACCGGTGGGCCCGGAGTGGACTCGGTCGGTAGGTTGGTCTTCGATGTATTCCGGAACGAGCGGGAAATTTTCGTCGGTAATGAAATGTCGCATGGGCGTGCTTCCGTGCATGAGTGTGCGGGGCGGCGACGCGGAGTAGGGCGTTTTGTGGCGGGAAGCTGTTGATTATGAGTGGAATGGAACATTTTGAAGTTTTGTCAACGGGCGGGGGCTGAGGCGGGAAGGGTCGTTTTACCGAACGAACTCGGACGTCTAGTGGCAATATCGCGGCCAGTAGGGTCTGGTTATGCTTAATCATTGTGGCAGTACCCAATCCCGTCCTGATCGATGTTCCGATGCCTATTCGCACGCCGCGTTTGACCATTCGGCCGAAAGAAATTGGTGACGGCGCGATGACGGCGGCGGCGGTTGCAGAAACCTGGGATGAACTGAACCGATGGATGCGCTGGGCGGAAAATCGCGATGCGTTCACGGCCGAGTTGATGGAGGTTCGCAACCGCCATGTAATGGCTGGATTCTTATTGCGACAGACTATCGAGTTAATCGGAATCGAGACCCAAACCAGTAGACCGGTGGTCTGGTGCGGATTCCACAACATCGACTGGGAAGCTCGACAGTGCGCTACCGGATATTGGGTACGTAAGAGCGCTCAAGGGCAAGGAATTGCGAGGGAGGCAGCTAATGCGATGGTCCGGTATGCTTTCGGTGCGCTCCGAATGCAGCGGGTCGGTTTAACCCACTCGGGCGGCAATGAGGCAAGTCGGCGAATTGCGGAAAGACTTGGGTTCACTTTCGAAGGAATACAACGGAAGGCGAACCTGCTTCCTGGTGGTAATTGTGCGGACAGGTATTGTTACGCCCGTTTCGGGACTGATGGTTTACCTCGCCTAGAAGTGAGTTGGGAGTGAGTTGAGTCAAGGCGAGTCTGCGGATCCCCAAAGAGGATCGGTGCATTGTCGGGTATTGCGGCACACCAATCGCTTCGCTCATGGCTCAGAGTCGAGATGATACGTTCAGATTCAGTTATATACCTTTCGCGGGACAGTCTTTCACTTGTCAAAGGTTAGTTTGCAATAAGGCTTCTGACCTGATTTGGAGTTTGGCCTAGGAACGATGCAACGGCAGTTAAGTGCTCGTTGCTTTGCGACAGCTTTACTGACTTAGGCGGTTGCATTGTGACGTCAAACTCTGCGGGATTCGACGCGTTCTGAAGAACTGAATATCCCCATACTATTCCTCCATCGAAAACTTTGCTGTTAGGTCCCTTTAGTTCAACAACGTAATCTGCGAACTTCGTGCTGGTAATTCCTGTAAATGTTCCGGAACCTGGAGGAGAGAAGCGGCTGTTAATTTCGCGTGGTGTGTCGATCAGATAGCACTCTGTAGCTGAGTGCTTCCTCATGGGATCGCCTTTGTAGTATTCCGAATGATTGCCAATCTGCGTGCCATCATTCCCATATAGGGAGTCCAAGAGGCTCGTTGCGCGGGCCTGTCTATCAACGTTCCACGCTCCCACGGTCGTATGTGGAAAAAGTTGTGTCCGGGGAAAGATAAGCTGCAATAAACCAATCTTAGTTCCCTGCGTGGTCGCCCCCCGAGTGAATGTGACTTTGAAGTCAGATCCATACTGAATCGCCACGTTCTGATCAAATCTGTTCTCCGGGGGCGCCACATAGGGGTACACATCCAGCTGAAACTTCCCAACGGAGTATGAACATTTCGGTTTGTAATTACTCATTGCATTTCACCTCAGATATATTAGATCTACACTCGATATTTAAACAGAAGTAAGTCAACTGAAAACGAGGCGAGAGCGACTAGATTCGACTAACCAGTCATACTCAGCTTCTGGTAAGTAATCAAGGTTACGCCAAAGGTCCGTTCTGACAGACTGTTGGCGTGCCAACAAAACCTCCGTACTTAGACAGGATGTACAACGTTCCACCATTGTAAGTGTAAATAAACTGAGACATCGATTTATTCCCGGGTACGGCGGGGGCGGCGATCACTTCCGAGATCATGCGGCCCGTCGGCTGGGACGGAAATTTGGGACTTCCGATCAGGCGGAGGCGGGGTTTTAAGTGGTATTTTCCTGGTGTGGACGAAGCGCAGCGGCTGTGGGGAGTTGTGCTTGCTTCGCTCGATCACGAGCAGGATGGCGGCGGGCTGGCCCGGGAGGCTTATCGAAGCCGGACGCAGTTTTATCGTCTGTTCCGGGCAATGGTCGAGGAGACGCCGGTCGCTATGCGGCGGAGGCTGCTTTTGGAGAGAGCGGCGTGGCAAGTGTCGCGCACACAGCTCTCGGTGACAGAGATCGGTTTCAACGCGGGTTACGGATCGCTTGAAGCGTTCACTCGCGCGTTCCGAAGGGCGTTCGGCGTTTCGCCGAGCCTGTATCGGCGCATGGGGGTGACGTACACTCACCTGCACGCGAGCAACGGCATTCATCATCATTCCGGCAAGGATCACACGAAAGGAGTTGGTCAATCTATGGATCTCTTTGATATCTTCTCGGGCCAGGAGTCGTGGCACATGCGACGTCTTCTTCATCTGGCGAAGACGCTGAACGATGAACAGTTGGACCGGCCTTTGAAAAACCAGGTGAAGGTCTTTCCGTGGGATGACCCGGATCGGAGTCTGCGCCAGGTTTTGGATCGGATGGTGCAAACGAAGGAAGTCTGGGCTGCGGCGCTTACGGGCGGCAGCATGCCTGCAACGCAGGATGCGCCTCCAGAGCATCGGACTCCTTCGAGCATGCTGTCGCGCATTGAAAAAGCCGATGCAGCGTTCAACAGTGTACTTACAGATGTTCGCAATCGAAGCGCCTGGGAGGACACATTTGTCGATGCGCTGTGCGAACCGCCGGAGACGTTTACGTTTGGCGGGATTTTCGCCCACGTGATTACGTTCAATTTTTACCGTCGGATGCTCGCCATCGATGCGTTGAAACGCCTGGGGGTAAAGGTGGAAGGTGTTGGCTGTCCTGAGGAGTATCTCGCTAGTTTCGCGAATGCGTGAGAGACGAGGGCGGTCGAATCCTCAGCTCAGCGCTTTTTTCAGGAGTGCCTTGATCTTCGCCTCCTCGGCCGCGGTCATTTCTTTTAAAGCGAAAGCAGTGGGCCACATGTGACCTTCGTCTAGTTTCGCTTTGTCGCTGAAGCCGAGCGTTGCGTACCTCGTTTTGAACTTCTGCGCACTTTGGAAAAAGCAGACGACATTGCCGTCCCTGGCATAGGCGGGCATCCCGTACCAGGTTTTCGGTGAGAGGGAGGGCGCGTTGGCTTTGACTATTGCGTGGAGCCGCTCGGCCAAAGCGCGATCCGGCTGGGGTAGCGCGGCGATCTTCTCGAGCACTTGTGTTTCGCCGTCGACCTGACCCTCGCGCTGCCTGTCCGCCTTCAACTCCTGGATGTGTTCCTTCATCGCGGCTCGTTCTTCGTCCGTGAATCCCCCGGGCTTCTTTGCGGTGGCGGGAGTGGGAGTTCTGTTGCCGGATTTCCGGGTCTCTTTCTTGGCAGGTTTCATCGTGGTTTCCTTTACAACGAAGGTATCTGATGGGATAACAGCGGCGCGCTGGTTTGCGTGCTCAGCGTGCTATCAATCGCGCATGAGTTGGTGCAGTTCGGCGGTGCTGGGGCAGCGGTCGAGGAAAGTGAAGCTGCCCGTATCTTTCACCTCACGCGCGGCGTCGAGGAAACCGGCCATTGCGGCGCGGTATAGGGATGTCGCCAGGCTGATGCGCCGAACTCCGGCTGCTGCGAGTTCCGGGATTGAAAACGATTTACCTGTGATGCCCACCATGAAATTGAGGGGCTTGGACAGGGCTGCGCAGACCGCGCGGACGGCAGGCAGGTCGGGCAGGGCGGGGGCAAAGAGCACGTCGGCGCCTGCTTTTTCAAATGCGCGGAGGCGAGCGATGGTGTCGTCGAGGGTTGCGTTGGGAAAGAGGAAATTGTGAGCGCGGGCGGTGAGGATGAACGGGAATGGGAGGGCGCGCGCTGCCTGCGCGGCTGCGGCGATGCGTTCGACGGCCAGATCCATTTCATAAAGAGGATGGTGCTGGTTGCCGGTGGCGTCCTCAATGGTGCATCCGACGAGTCCCACATGGGCCGCGAGCCGGATGTTTTCCGCCACGAGTTCGGGCTGATCCCCAAAACCATTTTCCAGATCTGCGGAGACCGGCAGATCTGTCGCGTCGACGATCAAGCGAGCGTGCGCAAGCGCCTCTTCTCGCGTGAGCGCGCCGTCCTTTTTCCCGACGGCACAGGCCGATGCAGCGCTCGAGGTGGCTAGCGCTTCGAAGCCGAGACCGGCGAGGATGCGCGCGGATGCGACATCCCACGGATTCGGGATGACGAATGTAGCGGAAGCGTCGTGGAGGGCTCGGAAGCGGGCTGCCTTTTCGTTTTGGGTAAGGGTCATACAAATGGCGGCGAGGTGTGGTCAGAAGTTCAGCTTAAATGGTATTGCTAGTGTCCTGTATCTGAAATTTGTCTGCGTTCGGAGCAGCCGGGCGAGGACGCCGGTATGTGCCGGGCACATTGTTACGTGAAGGCTGGTCATGGATAGATCATGAGAGGAATGAAGCGGACGGGGACGAGAAGGGCGCGCGGCGGTTGTTCGGGGTTGGGTGCATTCCTTGGTCTGCTCCTGGTGATCGGCGCAATTGTCGGTTGGCCGATGTACCTGGTGAGCCACGGGGCGCGGGCGTCCGGCGTGATTACTGAGAAACTCGAGACCGTGCGTATCGAGTACGACCAGTGGTTCCGGAGCTTTGAAGTAGTCGCAACATATTCGATTCCGGGCCAACCTGTTCAGCATCGCGCGGGCTGCGACGTGGATGAGAAAACATACGATTCCCTTCACCCGGGTAATCCGGTGGTGGTTTACTATTTCGCGAGTCTCCTGCAACAGCCGTTTCTTCCAGCGACTCGTCTGTCGCCTTGTTCGACGATGGCATCGATCAGCGTGAATGCAGCGAGTGTGCGCCTGGTTTGGGTGGTGATCAGTCTGCTCGCGATTCTATTTATTTGGCGGGTTTTGCGAATTCGGATTGCTGCGTGGCTTCTGCTGCCGTGGCTCTGTTTGTCTTTTGCTTACCTGATGCTGCCACGGGTCGAACCGGAGCCCCAGAAGCCGGTTTCGGCCGTCGCTACCGTCGACAGCTTCCGGACCATTACGACAATAGGAGGCGGCGCGAACACGACGAAAAGTATCGATCTCTCACACCCTTATCAGATTGTGCGACTCAAGTTCGTTCCGCCGGGAATGGATACGCCTGTGATCGCGATCGACAAAGTGGACGCGGGGAGCGTTCCGAACCTGAAAGAGGGACAGAGCGTAAATATTATTTACGACGCCTCATATCCGCGGATCGCAAGGATGCAAGAAGGGACGCGCTCCTTTCCCGGGCATGCCCGGACGACTCTCATCTTGTGTGGGATTGCGGTTGCTGTTGTCATTGGGATCGCGGCTGTGATTAGCGGGTTCTTCCGGTTGATGCGGCGGACTCGAATGGTTTAGACAGAAGTGAAGAACGCGTGAACGGTCGCACGGATTGGGTCAATCCCGTCGATAAGGTCGGGACGGGCTATGGAAAAGGATTTTCCACGATGACCCCGAAATACTTCTGACCAGAGTTGAAATCTTCCGACCAAATTCGCTTACAGCCTGCCTTCTCGGCGGCTGCGACGATCATGCCGTCGTAGAAGTGAATGCCGTAAGTCGCTCGGGCCTCTACCGCTCGCCGAATCACTCCGGCATCAGGAGCGAGAACCTTGACGGGTTCAAGGGCATTCAGTATGGAAACAAGATCGCTTGGAGCGATTGCTGGCGAAACCTTGTGAAGAAGAGTCGCTGCAAACTCGGCCAGGACCTGAGCCGAAATTACCGAGTGACCAGCCAAGGCTGCGCGAAGTGAGCGCTGCGCGACCGGCTGCTTCCTCCGGCTACTTGAATCGTATGCATAAACGAGAACGTTGGTGTCGAGGAATTCAGGAGCGGGCATGAAGATCTGCACGGGTCCACGTTTTCTTGCCAATTTTCAGCTGAAAGCGCTTGAACGTGCGATCTAGGGCATCCCGCTCTCGGCGTTTACCGCCGGACGTCACGTTCTCAGCGGCCAATTCCTGCAGATAACTCTGCACAAGGGCCTTCATAGTCGTGTCCCACTCAACAGCAATTTTGCGCAGTTGTTTAACCAAGTCGTCTTCGAGCGAGAGCGTGATCTCCATATATCCATCATATGGGCTGGGTCGTCCCTTAGAGCGTCAGCCGCGTTGGCGGAGAATGCCAAGTTCGTTCAGCAGCATATCGATTGTCTCCTGGCGATACCGGAAATTCGTTTGTTTCAATCTATCGAATGCCTGTGAGGGATTCAGAAGATTGCGCTTTGCGGCGCGCGCGATGACACCCAAAGTTCCAATTACTTCAAAGCCCTCCCTCCGTGCCGCAAGAACGCCTTCACGATCATCCATTAACAGTAAGTCGGCGTGAAGCGCAACGGCCAAAGCGACAGCATCCCTTTCGCCTTCATCCAGGTGCTCCATCGCGGGGTGATACGCATGGAGGCTTTCGCGAATATCGATCCACTCCGGCGGCTTGGCAATCCAATTTTTCACCGGGAGTGGGGCTGCCGCCAGCTCGTCCCGGACGGTCGATGGAAGAATGATTTTTCGGAAGAGAACGGGAAGTACCTCGATATGGCCGATCAGGACCAAATAGTTAATTGGTCCAGTATCCGCAATGACGAGCTGCACTCTTCAGACGCCTAGACGATCAAGCGCTTCCTGCTCGCGCTGAAAATCCTCGATGCTGTATTCGTTCCAGATTCCATGAGCCTTCAGAAACCCATCGAGTTCATAGCGGCTCTGGATTCCCAGCAAGCGACGTAACTCTCCCTTGGATACGCGTTCATTCTTATATTCCTCAAGCGCGAACGCTTCCAGCGCCCGGCGTGACAGGTCGACGCCCGATGCGCTTAGACGGCCAGCAAGATCGTCGGGTATCACAACAGTGAGGTCCATGGCCCCTAGTGATTAGGTTAAACCTTGCAGAGATGAAAGGGCCGCTGCGTGCCGTTGTTCAATCCTAGGCGGCAGCGGCATTGGCGGAGGATGGATTGGACATCGAAGACCGCGTTCTGATAATTCCTTTTTCGGCCTGTAACCTCGAATCCAGGGCGTACCCAGCTCATCGAGGACCGCAGAAAGATCGGCCCTCCGGCTCTGCCGTAAGCATTTGATAAGCAGTGAGCGACGATGGGGTCGAGCTCGTGCTTCCTGCCAGGAGTGCCGAGTTTCTTTTCATCAGCCATTCAGATAATCATTTTCCCGTTCTGCCGCATTTCAGCTTCAGTAGGGCCTACGCAAAAACTTCAAAGATCGAACGATAAAGCGTCTTTAAAACCGGACTTCACGCCAAACATCTAGAATCTGTATTGTTTTTGGGCTTTCTGCCGGAGCCTTTTTATGCACTCACTTTCCGGGCTAGCGACGACTCACCCGATTGAGTCCGGCGCGTTTGTTGGCCGCCTATGATACAGCGCGGACCACAGCGGATATGAGACGCCGATTAAAAAGGCGGCCGCTGCGGCCCATAGCGAGATTCGACCCACGCGGATCCAGCCCCAGTATTCGAACAATGGCAAGGGCAGATACAGCAACGTACCGGTGATTGTGCCGGGCGAATATGCGCGGCTGTTGTAGCTGGCCCACAAATGCCAGCAGCCATTGGAAAACAGGATTCCGGAGAGCGTGAGCAACAAAACCACACCGAATGGATTGTTTCCAGCCATAGCACCTTCCAATAAGGTGACCAAAAGGCCCGTGTTTATGATCACGAGAAAGCGTCCAGTCACGCTCTTGGCGTTGCCCCGATACACCCGATACCAGCGGGGAAAACCACCCGGCCATACGAACTCCTCAAAGACATGAAGGTAGGCCGTAGCCAGCGGAGCCCACAGGAGCCATTGCGGACTTGCTAAAGTCCCGTAAGCAATCAGGGCGAAAGCGTGATGTCCATTCGTCATCATATGTGCCCGGTCGATCCCTAGAGCGTCAGCCGCGTTGCCGGAGGATGGATTGGGGGAGGTCGCCTGGTTTTACGGTTCGGATGAAGTGATCGGTGAATTTTAGGGCGGGGTGGAGTTGTACGTAGGGCATGTGGCAGCCGATGCAGTCTCCCGTCTTTCGCTGATCGGTGTGGAGGGTTTGGGCGTCGTGGCAGGCGTGACATTTTTCATTGTAGAAGTCCGGATCGTTGCGGCGGGCGTCAGAATGAGCGGGGTGGCAGGTGGTGCAGGCGAGCTTTCCAGACTCGAAACAGCGGCTCTTCATTAGGCGGAGGGGTTGAAAGCGA
>Ga0213881_10001580_pt1 | contig 10641 bp, 8 predicted proteins | sample BarmaccoBMER_R08_FD_160104 | JGI IMG/M metagenome (GOLD analysis project Ga0213881, IMG submission 160104) | Barbacenia macrantha exposed rock microbial communities from rupestrian grasslands, the National Park of Serra do Cipo, Brazil - ER_R08 ... | reverse complement strand
TGCGCGACGACCTCGATCGGGCCAGAACGGAGCTATCGCAACGCGGCCGGCGCGGGTTCGTCGCGTTGATTCTTCTCGGCTGGGCAGCCGTGAGAGTGACTCTCCGACGCGGCATTGGGGCGTGCCACTCACGGTGGTGGTCATCGGGATGTTTATGTCAGTGCTGGACACCAGCATCGTAAGCGTGGCTGTTCCGACGATCCAGAAGGAATACGGCGTCACCACGAGCGACATTCAATGGATCACCACTGCTTACACGCTGTGTCTGGGTGTGGTCGTGCCGACCAGCGCCTGGCTGGGCGAGCGGCTCGGACTACGACGGATGTACCTGCTGTCGTTGGTCTCGTTCTCGGCTTTCTCCGCGTTGTGTGGCACGGCCGGTGACCTGACCAGCATGGTCTTTTTTCGGATCCTGCAGGCTATACCGGGCGGGATGCTGCCGGTGACCTGCCTGACGATCCTCTACCGCATGGTGCCCAAAGAAAAGATAGGCACGGCGATGGGCTTGTACGGGCTGGGCATCGTGTTCGCGCCCGGGGTTGGCCCAACCCTGGGCGGTTACCTGGTCGAGTACGTGAACTGGCGGCTGATCTTCTACATCAACGTCCCGATCGGCGTGCTCGGCGCACTGGCCGCGATCGCTGTGCTACCCAGTTTTCCTGGGGCTCGCGGCCGCCGGTTCGACCTGCCGGGATTCGTGTGCATCGCCGCTGGGTTGTTCGCCTTGTTGCTTTCCCTGTCCGAAGGACAGAGCTGGGGCTGGACCAGCTACTCGGTGCTGATTCTGACCGCCGTCGGGATAAACCTGCTGGTGTTGTTCGTCGGAGTGGAGTTGCAAGTCAAGGAGCCGCTGTTAGACGTGCGAGTGTTTACCAACTGGCCGTTCGTCAATTCGTTGATACTCATCAGCATCATGTCGATCGGGCTGTTCGCGGTGTTGTTCTACATTCCGTTGTTTCTGCAGGAAGGGCAGGGGCTCACGCCATGGCAGACCGGTCTGGCGGTGTTGCCACAGGCGCTGGTGATGGCTGTGGTCATGCCGTGGGGCGGACGGATCTACGACCGGTTCGGGCCTCGCTGGCCGGCAACCATCGGGCTGTTGCTGGCAGGCGGCGGTACTTTGCTGTTGACCAAGATCAATATTGATATGACGCTGCCCGAGATGAAAGTGTGGATGATGATCCGCGCGGCTGGACTGGGTCTGGGCATGATGCCGATCATGACCGGCGGGATCTCGGCTCTGCCGACGGAGATTGTCGGCTCCGGTAGTGCGTTCAATACGCTGATTCAGCGGGTCACCGCCGCGCTCGGGCTGGCCGTGCTCACCGGACTGGCGACTTCCAAGCAAGCCCAGTTCATGGCTGACCGCTCCGCTTTGCTGGGGTCAGAGGGAGCCGATCCGCAGATCCTGCGAATGCGGGAACAGGGTTCCTCCGCTCTGCTGCCACTGTGGCAGCGACTTCAGGTCGAAGTCGAAGCGCAGGCATTTAGCGATGTCTTTTTAGTGGCGGGTGTATGCACCCTTGCTGGGGTATTGTTGGCGTTCTTCCTGCGCAGCGGCAAGGCGTCGGGCGGCGGTGCGGACACCGAGCCGGTCGAAATAGGCTGAACGTCGTGAAGATCGTGGTGAAATCTTCTGGACCGGCTAGCCATTGATTCACGAGAGTGCGTTTTCAGGAGATTCGAGGCGGGCGCTCAGAAAATCTTTAGATTCTCCGGCACGGATGGTTTCATCTATAGTGGAGCCGGTGAAGAAGAATCTAAGAAATCTGATGAATTGTCAGAATTCTACTCTTTTCGTGTGAATGTCCCCGGTTTTGTTAACTGCTGGGCTCCTTCTTCGTTGGACATTGTGAGGCCTCGCGACGAAGCCTCAACTCAGAAGACGGAGGAGCATTCATGAGTGACCACAGGTGGGGCTGGAGGCCAGCGGATGTCGATTGGCGTCGCCATGGCCGTGACGATCACGACTGGCGACGCCGCGACGACGACCGTTGGCGCTGCGACGACCGCCGCTGGCGTTGCCGTTAATGCTGGCGCGGCCGTTAGTCAGGTGATCGGGGTGATGGTTCAGCGGGATAGTCGCGGGACCATCACCCCGCTGTTTATCGGATGCGGAGATTCCGGTGTTGAAGCGGTTGCCTGTGAGTGGCGGAGTGGCTGATGGGCTAGTGGCCCAAGCACCAGCGGCCACTTTGCGGATGATCTTCGTGCGTTTCTGGCCGGACACCCGGCCATTGCGCGGACGGTGGCTGCTGAGTCTGGTGTTGGTCGCCTTGGCGCCGGTGCTGAGCACCGCCGCGATCTGGCTGTTCAAGCTGCTGGTTGACATGGTGGTGGTACCGCGCAACTTCCGGGAATTCCCGCTGTTGGGTGGCGCCTATCTTGGTTTGGCGGTCATCCAAGGCGCGGTTTCGTTCACGGATCAATACTTGTCGACCTGGGTCGGAGAGCAGTTCATCCTGACCTTGCGCGCCCGGCTGTTCGACCACATCCACCAGCTTTCGACGAGCTTCCTTGAGCGTCAGCAGCTAGGTGACGTCCTGACACGGGTCACCGGGGACATAGAGGCGATCGAGGAAGTGCTGCTCTCCGGGGTCGCACAGGCGCTCAGCTACCTGTGTCAGGTGGTGTGGTTCACCATCGCGCTGTTCTTGCTCGACTGGCGGCTGGCTGCCGCGTCATTGATTGCGGCACCGGCCTTTCTGATTGCGACTCGGTCATTCTCCCTGCGCATCAAGGCCGCTTCGCGGGAGAAGCGGCGGCGGGCCGCGTTGATCACGACGGTCGCCGAGGAGAGCTTCGCCAACGCGGCGCTCGTGCGAACGTACGCCCAACGCGAGGCGGAGAACGCACGGTTTCGAGAGCAGAACCTCGCTAACTTGGCCGCTACGCTAGCTGCCACCCGGCTGCAAGCGCTGTTCGGCCCGCTGACTGACCTCCTCGAAGTGGTCGGGGTGCTGGCGGTGATCGGGCTCGCGGTGTGGGAGCTGTCCGGCGGGCACATCAGCATCGGAGGGATGCTGGCTTTCGTCGCCTACCTGACCCAGCTGTATGGGCCGATTCAGGGTGCCGGTCAACTGATCAACTCGTTGCACGCGGCGGCCGCCGGGGCTGAGCGGGTGATCGAGTTCTTGGACCAGACTCCCTCGGTCAGCGATCCACCCCGACCTGGGGCGTTGAAGCGGGCTCGTGGCGCGTTGGGATTGACGAGGGTCACGTTCAGCTATCCAGACGTGGCCGAGCCCGCGCTGTCCGACATCAACCTCCAGATCGCCCCAGGGCAGAAGGTCGCGGTGGTGGGCGCCAGCGGCGCTGGGAAGTCCACCCTGATGAAGCTGCTGCTGCGGTTTCACGACCCGAGTGATGGTTCAGTCACCATCGACGGCGTCGACTTGCGTGACCTTGCGCTGGACGACCTCTACCGAAACGTCGCCAGCGTGCTGCAGGAGACCTTGGTGTTCGACGCCACCGTACGGGAGAACATACGGTGGGGCCGGCCTGAAGCATCCGACGCCGAAGTGATCGCGGCGGCGACCTCGGCGGATGCGCATGACTTCATCATGAAGTTGCCTCAGGGCTACGACACCCGAGTCGGACAGCGCGGTCGGTTGCTTTCCGGCGGGCAACGCCAGCGGCTGGCTATTGCGCGGGCGATGATCAGGGATGCGCCGATCCTGCTGTTGGACGAGCCGACCACCGGACTGGACGCTGAGTCGAGCGAACGGATCATGGCGCCGTTACGTCTGCTGATGCGCGGGCGCACCACGGTCGTCATCTCGCACAACTTGCAGACCGTTGCCGACGCGGAGCGCATTATCTATCTGGAGCGGGGGAGGGTGGTTGGCATCGGTTCACATGCCCAGCTGATGGCGGACCTCCCGGCGTACGCTCGCCTCGTCCGGTTGCACCAACCTCGCGCTGGGTTCGGTGCGGTCACGCTGCCCCAGCGGCGCCCGGTGCAACCGCGGCTCGAATACCCCGGTGGAGGCGGGGCTTCTTTCGCCGTGGCTCGATCGAGAACCGGCCGTTTTCGCGCCTAGTACGCCGAGGCCTAAGCTCGCCCAGTGGCCAGTTATTTCGACGTGCACCCGGACAATCCGCAGCCGCGAGCCATTAGTCAAGTGGTCGACGTGGTTCGGTCCGGCGGCGTGATTGCCTATCCGACTGACTCGTGCTTCGCACTGGGTTGCCAGCTGGACAACCGGGACGGGATCGACCGAATCCGGGCGATCCGGCACCTCGACGAGCGGCACCACTTCACCTTGGTGTGCCGCGATTTTGCTCAGCTCGGCCAGTTCGCTCTGGTCAGCAACACGGTTTTCCGGACGGTGAAGGCGGCGACGCCCGGCCCATACACCTTTATCTTGCCGGCTACGAAGGACGTACCGCGCCGCATGATGCACCCGAAGAAGCGGACTATCGGGGTGCGGATTCCCGCGCACGTCGTCGCGCAAGCACTGTTGTCCGAACTGGGCGAGCCGATGCTGTCCAGTACCCTGCTGTTACCAGAGAGCGAAGAGCCGCTCACCCAGGGCTGGGAGATCAAGCAACGACTCGACCATGTGCTCGACGCGGTGCTGGACTCCGCTGACTGTGGCAGTGAACCGACAACGGTGATAGACCTTTCCGGTGATGAGCCGGAGATCCTCCGCCGGGGCGCGGGTGACCCGACTAGGTTCGAGTAGCCACATGGCTGGGTCAACCCGGGCTCTTCGGATCGGTGACGGTTAGGCTGCCCGAGCGGCAAGCGCGAGACGGCATCTACAGCGGCGAAGGGCGGCAATGGCCAGCACGAAAGATTGGTTCGAGTCCGTTGCCGAGGCCCAGCGCAGGGCGAAGAAACGGTTGCCGAAATCGGTGTATCTGGCGTTGCTTGCCGGCGCGGAGCAGGGCATCACGCTGAACGATAACGTCAACGCGTTCAGCGAGCTCGGTTTCCGCCCGCATATCGCGGACCTGCCCCAGCGGCGCGAGCAATCGACTACAGTGCTCGGCCAGGAGATCGCCTTCCCAGTGCTGATCTCGCCGACTGGGGTGCAGGCGGTCGATCCCGATGGCGAGGTTGCGGCGGCGCGTGCGGCCGCGGCCGCCGGCACCGCGATCGGGCTCAGCTCGTTCGCCAGTAAGCCGATTGAGGACGTCGCGGCGGCTAATCCGCTGGTGTTCTTCCAGATGTACTGGCTCGGTAGCCGAGATCGCATTGTGGCGCGCATGGAGCGAGCGCGCAAAGCCGACGCGAAAGCACTGATCATCACGCTGGACTGGACGTTCGCGCACCGCCGTGACTGGGGCAGCCCCTATATCCCGCGGAAGCTCGGCTTCAAGGAGATCCTGAAATTTGCTCCCGAGGGCCTGTTGCGACCGCGCTATCTCCTGGATTGGGCTCGTCGAGGTGAACTGCCCGACCTGACCACACCGAACCTGGCCAATCTCGACGAGCCGGCCCCCACTTTCTTTGGCGCATACGGCGAATGGATGGGTACGCCCCCGCCCACCTGGGACGACATCAAGTGGCTCCGGGAAGAGTGGGGCGGGCCGTTCATGCTCAAAGGGATCATTCATCCCGACGACGCCCGTCGGGCGGTGGATATCGGCGCCGCCGCGATCTCAGTGTCCAACCACGGAGGCAACAATCTCGACGGAACGCTCGCGTCGCTGCGTGCGCTCCCCGGTGTTGTGGACGCAGTGGGCGACCAGATCGAAATCTTGCTTGACGGCGGTATCCGGCGCGGGAGCGACGTGGTCAAAGCGCTTGCCCTCGGCGCACGGGCCGTTATGATCGGTCGGGCCTACCTGTGGGGGATGGCCGCGAACGGCGAGGCCGGCGTGGCGAACGTCCTGTCGATCCTGCGCAGTGGTATCGACGAAGCGTTGTTGGGGCTTGGCCGAGCCTCCATTCATGATTTAGTGCGCGATGACCTGATCATTCCGGCCACTTTCACCCGTGAGCCGCCGGATTGATCATCTGGGTCGGCGTGCTCGTTAGCCGCGGAAGCGGCGCGCCATCGAAGAGCCGATCCAGGCCGCCGCGACGATGCCGACCAGTGCCCCGATACCCACTGTGATCAGTGTGTTCGGGAATACCGGGTCCGGCAGTGAGTAGGCAGGCGCGGCAATGCTAGCCAGGTTTGTCCTGGTGGCGAGATTGTCCAGCTCGTTCTGCAGCGCCGTGATCCGCACTCGTAACTCAGGCAGCGAAGCCGCCGGGGTAGTGGCGCTGTTGAGCTGATGCTGCAGTCCGTCGAGCTCAGTCTGGACAGCGGCACGAGGACTGTGGGCCGCGGCAATCTCGATGTATTGCTTGGCCACCGCGTCGGCCAGTCGGATGCCGGCAGCTCGGTCCGAATGTTTGACCTGCACCTGGATGATCTCGGAGTTTGGTACCACTACAGCGGTGGTGTTGCGAACCAGATAGTCGACCGGGATGCCGGTGCTCTTGGCGACCGGATCGAGTACTTCCCTACTTGTGATGATCACGGTTTGGGTGGTCAGCGCCCGGTCGGCGGCATCTGAGCCGCCTTCGCCCACGGAGTATCTGATTGTGGTCTGCGCCGCGTACACATGCGGTAATACGACGGTGGCCAACAAGCCGAGGAGGGCCCCGGCGACCACGGCCAGCACACAGACCAGCGCAATCTTGGATTGCTGCGCGCTGCTCAGCGGAGGTGACGAGGGCGGGGGTGGCAGGTACCCTGGGCCGAGGACGGGCGGCAGCTGGCCTGGTGGCGGACCCGGTTGTCTGACCGGGGGGTGGCCGGCCCCTCCGGGCGGAGCCGAGCTGGTGGGACCCATCGGGATGTCACCTCACTGGACAAGCGCAGGCGGCCCAAGGAACCTGACGAACCGTCCCGGACCAGGACGTCGCGCTGCGGGCCTTGCGTACCCACCCGAGTTTACCGCCCCTGGGCCCGGCGGCCGCTGAGATCCCGTTAGGAGGACTTATCTACCCCACATGAGCGATGCCGTAGCGTCCGTGGCACCACCAAGATGTGCACAACCTATCGACCGGTGCCGTGCGAGTCCTTCGTGGCACCCGACTGAGGAGCGACCACATGGCCTTTTTCGCCGACGAAAACGAGGTCGACAAATACATCGGCGGCGTGTTTCGCGCCGCGGCTGAGCACCCCGAGATCGGGCCCAAGTTCCGTGACGCGAATGTCAATCTGCGGGTCGTTTACTTCGACCCGGAGGCCAACATGACGGTGCAGATGGCCGATCCGATAGTGGTCACGTCCGGGCCGTCGGATGTGAAGCCGGACGTGACATTGCGGATGGCCGGTGACACCGCCGACAAGTTCTGGCGGGGTAAGTACAATCTGGCGGTCGGTCTTGCCAAGGGCGAGGTCAAGGCGGAGGGGCCGGTTACCAAGATTCTCAAGTTGGTGCCATTGACCAAACCGCTGTTTCCGATCTACCGGGATCTTGTGGGAGAGAAGGACAGCGCGACTGGTTAGCCGTTGTGTGGCCCTGAGCCGCTCATCAACCGGAGAGAAACGAAGCGAATGACAATTCAGTACGACAAGCTGTTCATCGGCGGCAGTTGGGTCTCGCCGAGCTCGAGCCGCACGATCACCGTCGTGTCCGCGAGCACCGAGGAGATCATTGGCTCAGTCGCCGAAGCGCAGGAGGCCGACGTTGACGCCGCCGTCGACGCCGCCCGGACGGCCTTCGATGACTCGAACGGTTGGGCGCACTGGGAGCCGGCGCAGCGGGCTGAAGCGATGGAGCGCTTCGCTAGCGCCCTGGAGAGCAGGGGCCAGGAGATCGCCCAACGGGTGAGCTCGCAGAACGGCATGCCGATCGCCATCTCCTCGGCGTTCGAGGCCACCTTCCCGGCCTACCTGCTGCGCTACTACGCCGGTGTGGCCCGCGCGACCAACCTGGAGGAAGATCGCACCGGCTTGCTCGGTGGCACCATCAAGGTCCGTCACCAGCCGATCGGTGTGGTTGGAGCCATCGTGCCGTGGAATTTCCCGCAGTCACTGGCCGCGTTCAAGTACGCCCCGGCGCTGGCCGCCGGCTGCACGCTGGTAATCAAGCCGTCGCCGGAGACCGTGCTGGACATGAGATTGGTAGCCGACGCCGCGGCTGAAGCCGGCATTCCGAACGGTGTGATCAACTTCGTGCCTGGCGGCCGGGAAATCGGCGCCTACCTGGTCGCGCACCCCCGGATCGACAAGGTTTCCTTCACCGGTTCCACCGCCGCCGGGCGCTCAATCGCCGAGACCTGCGGGCGGCTGCTGCGCCCAGTGACCCTGGAGCTGGGCGGCAAGTCGGCGGCCATCGTGTTGGACGACGCTGAGCTCGACCTGGCTACCATCGGCCAGAAGCTGTTCCAGGCCACCTTGCTCAACCAGGGGCAAACCTGCTTCCTCGGCACCCGAGTGCTCGCTCCCCGCAGCCGTTACGACGAGGTCGTTCAGACCTTCGCCGCGATGGCCGGGTCGCTCAAGATCGGCGACGCGCTGGACCCGACAACCCAGATCGGCCCAATGGTCAGCGACCGCCAGCGTAACCGGGTCGAAGGCTACATCGCCAAAGGAAAGGCCGAGGGCGCCAAGCTCGTGCTCGGCGGTGGTCGTCCCGCCGGGCAGGACAAGGGCTGGTTCGTCGAGCCTACGATCTTTGCGAACGTGGACAACAACCACACCATCGCGCAGGAAGAGATCTTCGGCCCAGTGCTGTCGCTGATCGCCTACGACGACGATGACGACGCGGTGCGCATCGCCAACGATTCCGACTACGGCCTGGGCGGTACGGTCTGGACCGCAGACTCCGACCGGGGGCTCGGCGTGGCCCGTCGGGTGCAAACCGGCACCATCGGCGTGAACACCTACCTGCTCGACCCCACCTCGCCGTTCGGCGGCGTCAAGGCCAGCGGCATCGGGCGGGAACTGGGGCCCGAGGCGCTCGGTTCCTACCAGCAGATCAAGTCGATTTGCATCTGATCCCGGGGCGCCGAACTGATCCCGAGTGAACGGACTTTCGCGCGCGTAGAGCGTGCGAAAGTGCCGTTCGCCCGCGTGAGGAGTTCACCGGGCGTGCGGAGGTGATCGCCGGAAGCTACTAATCTGCTGCGCGTGCCCCAGCAGCCATCCTCTACGCCAGCGCGCCGGTTAGGTCCGCGTGACCCAACCGTTACGAGCCGGATGATGGCCAAGGTTCGGCACAAGGACTCTCGGGCCGAACTCGCTCTGCGCCGTGCGCTGCACGCCGCTGGGATGCGTTACCGCCTGCACGCCCCGGACGTTATCGGTCGGCCGGATCTGGTCATCAGGTCCCGGCGGCTGGCGGTGTTCGTCGACGGTGATCTGTGGCACGGTAACCCTGAGGAGGTGCGTCGGCGTGGTCGCACGTCACTGGCCGACCTGTTTCCTAGCCGGACCGAGTGGTGGGTGGCCAAGATTGAGCGGACGATGCAACGGGACCGGGAAGTGACCTCGGCGCTGCAAGCGCAAGGATGGACCGTGCTGCGTCTGTGGGAGCATGACGTACTACGCGATCCTGAGGGATGCGCGCGCACCGTCATGCAAGCTGTCCCGCGTCGCTAAGCACGTCGTTGAGCCGCTCGGGACGTTGGCGCGGTAGGGGCCACACACTGAACGGTGTGGCCAGGGCGGTTGGCCTACTCGTTGGCACCACTGCGGACGCGGCCTTCGGCGACCCGGCGCGCTGGCATCCGGTAGCCGGGTTCGGCTGGCTCGCCTCGGCCCTCGAGCGGCGCTGCTACGCCAACTCTCGGGCGGCCGGTCTGGTTCACCTCCTGGCTACGGCGGGGGCGGTTGTCGGAGCGGGAGCGGTGGTGAGTCGAGCCGTGCGGGGCCGTCCGGTCGCTGAATCGGCGGTTGTCGCGCTAGCTACGTGGTTGGTACTTGGTGGCGCATCGCTCGCTGGCGAGGCTACGGCGTTGGCTGATTCCTTGGATGCCGATGATCTGGCCGGGGCTCAAGCCCGGATTCCTCATTTGTGTGGGCGGGACCCAGCAGCGCTGGACATGCTGGGAGCGGTGCGTGCCGGCTGCGAATCGGTGGCCGAGAACACGTCCGACGCCGTGGTGGGCCCGCTGTTGTGGGGCGCGCTGGCCGGCGTGCCGGGGCTGCTAGGCTACCGGGCGGTCAACACACTCGACGCCATGGTCGGCTACCGGTCACCGCGCTATCGTCGATTCGGCTGGTCCGCCGCCCGAGCAGACGATCTGCTCAACCTGTTGCCGGCTCGGCTTACCGCTGTGCTAATGGTGTTGCTCTGCCCGTTGCTCGCCGGTTACCTGGGTGAGGCGGTCCGGGCGTGGCGACGCGACGCCGCCAAGCATCCGAGTCCCAACGCTGGCCCGGTGGAGGCGGCGGCCGCCGGCGCTCTCGGCATCCAGCTGGGCGGGCGCACGGTGTACTCGCATGGGATTGAGCTGCGCCCAACCCTCGGCCATGGCCGGCCAGCCACGGTCAACGACTTACGTCGCATGGTGCTGTTGTCCCGGCTGGTTACTTTCGCGGCTTTAGTGACGGCGGCACTGCTGTGCGTAGCGTCACAATCGGGACTTGCCGTATCGCTGCACCAGCGGATCGGTCGGTTCAGGCTGCCTCGCTGGACTATCGCCCCTGCGTTGCAACAGCTCCAGGCGGATGAAGTAGCCGAGGC
>Ga0213881_10001579_pt1 | contig 10668 bp, 7 predicted proteins | sample BarmaccoBMER_R08_FD_160104 | JGI IMG/M metagenome (GOLD analysis project Ga0213881, IMG submission 160104) | Barbacenia macrantha exposed rock microbial communities from rupestrian grasslands, the National Park of Serra do Cipo, Brazil - ER_R08 ... | reverse complement strand
GTCGATGTCGTGGTCGATGGCTCGCGCGCCCAGATCACCTGCGGAAACACCCGCTTCAGCCTGCCGACGATGCCGGTCGAGGACTACCCCCAGCTACCGGAAATGCCCCAGCTCGCCGGTTCGATCCACCCCGAGATCTTTGCCGAAGCGGTAAGCCAGGTCGCGGTAGCGGCGGGTCGGGACGACACGCTGCCGATGCTGACCGGTATTCGTTTGGAGATCAACGGCCCCTCCCTGACGATGGCCGCGACCGATCGGTTCCGATTGGCGGTGCGCGAGCTGGAATGGGAACCAGCTGACTCCTCCATCGAGACCTCGGTACTGGTGCCCGCCCGTACGCTCGCTGAGGCGGCCAAAACGCTGACCGGCAAAGACCCGGTGCGGTTGGCACTGGCCGACCGGGACGGCATGCTCGGGCTGGCCGGCAACCGCCGCAGGTCCACCACCCGGTTGTTGGACGCCGAGTTCCCCAAGTACCGTCAGCTGCTGCCGACCGAACACACCTCGGCGGCGGTGCTCGAGGTCGGTCCGTTGGTCGAGGCGCTCAAACGGGTATCCCTGGTGGCGAATCGAGCCGCCCAGGTCCGGCTGGAGTTCACCGAGGATTCGTTGCGGCTGTCCGGAGGCGGAGACGACGAGGGCAGCGCCGAAGAGCAGGTGGGCTGTGAGTTCGAGGGCGAGCCACTGACCATTGCGTTCAATCCCGCCTACCTGCTCGACGGGTTGGCCGCGCTGCGCACCGACCGTGCGCACATGTCGTTCACTACGCCGAGCCGGCCCGCCCTGGTCCGCCCAGCCTTGGCGCGAGACGCATCATCGGGTGGTTCTGGAAATGATGCTCGCCCGGTGAACGACTACCTGCACCTTCTCATGCCGGTACGGTTGCCAGGGTAGGCACGGCAAGCCAGTAGCCGGCGCGGATGACGCAGCTGACACGGCGTACATGACAAGGGGAGATCAGGATGCAGCTCGGGCTCGTTGGTCTTGGTCGAATGGGCGGCAATATGGCTGAGCGGCTGCGCGCAGCTGGTCACGAAGTCGTGGGCTACGACCCTCATTCAGAAGCCTCCGCGGCGTCCTCGCTAGCCGAAGCCGCGCCAACAGTTCGGTGGACACGCGGTGCGGCACACGCCTGGAGCAACCCTGACCGCCGGCGACGCGCGGTAGCCAGGTAGTTACCGCGTGTATGTGCGCCGGCTGACGGTGACCGACTTCCGATCGTGGCCGAGTGCCGAGCTCTCGCTCCAGCGTGGGGTAACTGTTCTTGTCGGTCCGAATGGGGTAGGCAAGACCAACCTGGTGGAGGCGCTCGGGTACCTAGCCACGTTCAGCTCGCACCGAGTGGCTACCGACGCTCCGTTGGTGCGCCGGAACGCGCCATGCGCGGTTGTCCGGGCGATTGCGGTCCGGGCCGACCGGGAGCTCGCGGTTGAGGTCCAGATCACTCCGGGCAAGGCCAACCAGGCCAGGGTTAACCGCGCACCGGTTGCCAAGGCTCGAGACGCGCTCGGCATCGTGCGCAGCGTGCTGTTCGCCCCGGAAGACCTCGCCTTGGTGCGCGGCGACCCCAGCGAACGGCGCCGGTTCCTCGATCAGTTGCTAGTCAACCGATGGCCCAGGTTCGCCGGTGTCCGCGCCGACTACGAGCGGGTGCTGCGCCAACGTTCCGCGTTGCTCAAGACCGCTCGCACAGTGGGTGCTCATGCGCGCTCCGCTGGCTCGTCACCCTCGGGTGGTTGCTCCCATTCCGCTGACCTGTCGACCCTTGAGGTGTGGGACGGGCATCTAGCCACGCACGGCGCGCAGCTGCTGGCTGGGCGGATGCGTCTAGTCGCCGAGCTGGCCGGCCGGGTAAGTGAAGCATATGCACAGGTCGCGCCACACGCGGCCGCGGTGAGCATGGGTTACCGGGCAAGTGTTCCGGGCGTGAGCGAGGCCGACGAGCCGGCTCAACTGGCGGACGCGCTGGCCGCCGAGCTGGTCCGGGTCCGCCGCCAGGAGCTCGAGCGAGGGATCTGCCTAGTCGGTCCGCACCGGGACGACCTCGAGCTTCGCCTGGGGGACGATCCCGCGAAGGGGTATGCCAGCCACGGCGAATCCTGGTCGTTTGCGCTCGCGCTTCGGCTGGGCTCGTTCGAACTGCTGCGTGCCGAGCCAGGGGATGGTTGCGATCCAATCCTGGTACTCGACGACGTGTTCGCCGAGTTGGACGCTCGGCGAAGGCACGCGCTGGCTGAACATGCCGCTCGTGCCGAACAGGTCTTGGTCACCGTCGCGGTGGCTGATGATGTGCCACGGGCCCTTCGGGGCTCGTGGTATGAGGTTGCTCCCGGTACGGTCCGGGAGCGCGCACCGCAGGCATAGCGCGTTGTGGACAAAACTGTGGATATTGTGGATAACTCGGGATTAGCTGGGGAGCTCCCCTTGCCGCGCCCGCTCAGCAACGAAGATAGACCGCTTACCGCGCGTTGTACCGACCAGACCATCCCCAGCCCTGGGGATGGAACCACGTCCGTTGCGACATCCGGAGTACCTGAAGATCACACTGATGGTGCAACCGTTACGTCCGGACGTGACCTCGCTCGAGACGCCTTGCGGTCCGCGCGGGAAGCGGCCGCCGCGCGAGGCCACCAGCCCGGCGAGGTGAAGGGACGACGGCGGCAGGATCGTGGCCGCGGCGGCCAGCGGCGAGGTTGGTCCGGCGCTCGGCCAGATGATCGTGACCCGCAACCGTTCGGCCGCTTGGCCTCCCGTCTGGTGGCAGAGCGCGGTTGGCGCGAGCCGTTGGCGTCCGCGTCGGTACTGGGCCGGTGGGCGGAGTTGGTCGGCGCCGACATCGCCGAGCACGCTAAGCCGATCAGCCTGCGCGACGGCGAGCTGACGGTGGTCGCCAGCTCCACCGCGTGGGCCACTCAACTGCGTACCCTACAGCGTCAACTGTTGGTCAAGATCGCCGCCGGGGTTGGTCCCGGCGTGGTTCGTCGGCTGCGGGTTTCCGGTCCCGCCGCGCCGAGCTGGCGTAAAGGTCCGCGCACGGTGCCCGGCCGAGGACCGCGCGATACCTACGGCTGACTCACCCCCAGGGTACTCGGGAGCGCGCTGTGACGCCGAAAGCTGCCCAGAGACGCTTTTTCCGGCGTCGGCACCCATTTTTGTTGCGAAAGGGCGTTCTGGGGCCTTCTAGAGGTGTCCTAGGCGGGGTCCTGGTCGGACCGACCAGTAAGATGAAGTAGGCACGCCACGATGCCCCGAGATCGCGCGCGGCGGCCCGGTCCGGCAGGACAGCTTGCCGGGCGGCTCCACTCAAGCTGAGGAGACGTACAACACCCGTGGCCGCGCTCAAGAGCACTCAGCGAAGCACCCCGCGCAGCACTCAGAAGGACACGCACAACAATGGCTCGCATAGCAACGGCTACAGTGCCTCCTCGATTACGGTGCTGGAGGGGCTGGAAGCGGTCCGCAAACGCCCCGGCATGTACATTGGTTCGACCGGTGAGCGTGGTCTGCACCACCTGATCTGGGAGGTTGTGGACAACGCCGTCGATGAGGCGATGGCGGGCTATGCGTCCCGAGTGACCGTCACCTTGCTGGTCGACGGCGGAGTGCGGGTGGTCGATGACGGCCGGGGGATCCCGGTCGATATGCATCCCGTGGAGAAGGTGCCCGCCGTGGAGCTGGTGCTGACCCGGCTACATGCGGGCGGAAAGTTCGACAACAAGTCCTACGCGGTCTCCGGCGGGCTACACGGGGTGGGCGTGAGCGTGGTTAACGCGCTGTCCAGCAAGCTGGACGTGGAGATCCACCGCGACGGCGCCGTGTGGCGTCAACACTACGAGCGCTCGGTGCCCGGCCGGCTCGAGAAGGGCGAGCCGACCCGAGGCACCGGGTCCACCATCACATTCTGGGCTGACCCCTCGATTTTCGAGACCACCGTCTACAACATCGAGACGATATCCCGGCGGCTGCAGGAGATGGCATTTCTGAACAAGGGACTGACCATCGTGTTGCGTGACGAACGCAACGGTGACAACGGCCAAGCCGAGGAGCCGGACGCCGAGGGATACGTGGCCAAGGTCAAGGAGCAGACCTTTCACTACCCCGGCGGGCTGGAGGACTTCGTTGCCCATATCAACAAGAGCAAGGACCCCATTCACAAGAAGATCGTGTCGTTCCAGGCCGCCGGAGGGGAGCACCAGCTCGAGGTAGCCATGCAGTGGAATGCCGGCTACTCGGAGTCGGTCTACACCTTCGCCAACACGATCAACACGCACGAGGGCGGCACCCATGAGGAAGGCTTCCGGGCCGCGCTGACCTCCACGGTCAATCGCTATGCCAGGGACAAGAAGCTGCTCAAAGAGAAGGACAGCGCGCTGACCGGCGATGATATCCGGGAGGGCCTGGCCGCCATCGTCAGCGTCAAGGTCAAGGAACCGCAGTTCGAGGGGCAGACCAAGACCAAGCTGGGCAACACCGAGGTCAAGTCGTTCGTGCAGCGGGTGTGCAATGAGTGGTTGGCCGATTGGTTCGAACGCAACCCGACCGAGGCCAAAACCATTGTGAACAAGGCGGTCTCCTCGGCACAGGCGCGCCTTGCCGCCCGCAAGGCCCGCGAGCTGGTGCGTCGCAAGAGCGCTGGTGATCTCGGCGGCCTGCCCGGCAAGCTGGCGGACTGCCGCTCGACCGATCCGAGCCGCTCGGAGGTCTACATCGTCGAGGGCGACTCGGCGGGCGGCTCGGCCAAGTCCGGCCGCGACTCGATGTTCCAAGCCATCTTGCCGATTCGAGGAAAGATCATCAATGTGGAGAAGGCCCGGATCGATCGGGTGCTGAAGAACACCGAGGTGCAGGCGATTATCACCGCTCTGGGCACCGGCATCCACGATGAGTTCGACCTGACCAAGTTGCGCTACCACAAGGTGGTGCTGATGGCCGACGCGGACGTCGACGGCCAGCACATCCGGACGTTGCTGCTGACTCTGCTCTTTCGGTTCATGCGCCCGTTGGTGGAGCACGGCCACGTCTTCCTCGCCCAGCCGCCTCTGTACAAGATTAAATGGAGTAGCCGGGGAGTCGAGCCGGAGTTCGCCTACTCCGACCGCGAGCGCGACGGGCTGATCCAAGCGGGCACGGCGGCCGGCCGGAAATTGCCCAAGGAAGAAGGCGTGCAGCGGTACAAGGGTCTGGGTGAGATGAACGCCAAGGAGCTGTGGGAAACCACCATGGACCCAGCCAACCGGGTGTTGCTGCAGGTCACACTCGATGACGCGGCGACAGCCGACGAGCTGTTCTCGATTCTGATGGGTGAGGACGTGGCGTCCCGCCGCAGCTTCATCACCCGCAACGCCAAGGGAGTGCGGTTCCTCGATGTCTGATCGGCGTCTGAAGCTGACGCCTAAGGTTGGCCGCGTCTACCCGTGTGAGGGGACTTTCCACTCGTGACTGACACGATCCTGCCGCCTGCCGGTGGCGACCGCACCGAGCCGGTCGACATCCAGCAGGAGATGCAGAACTCCTACATCAACTACGCGATGAGCGTGATTGTCGGCCGGGCGTTGCCGCTGGTCGAGGACGGGCTCAAACCCGTGCACCGCCGGGTGCTGTACTCGATGTTCGACTCCGGATTCCGGCCGGACCGCAGCTTCGTCAAGTGCGCCCGGGTGGTCGGCGACGTGATGGGTAACTACCACCCGCACGGCGACTCGGCGATTTACGACGCGCTGGTGCGGCTGGCCCAGCCGTGGTCGATGCGCTACCCGTTGATCGAAGGCCAGGGCAACTTCGGCTCGCCGGGCAACGACCCGGCCGCCGCGATGCGCTATTGCGTGACGGGAGCAACGCGCGTCCGGATGGCTGATGGCTCGACTGTTCGTATTGACACCATTATTCCTGACGCCAAACCGAACAGCGACAACCCAGTTGAGCTAAAGGTGCTCGACCGGAGTGGCGACCCGGTGCGTGCCGAGATGCTGTTCCACTCCGGCGAGCACGAGACGCTCCGGGTCCGTACCCGGGAAGGGTACGAGCTCACCGGCACCCACAACCACCCGGTGCTCTGTCTGGTCAACGTGCTGGGTATCCCGACCCTGCTGTGGAAACTGCTAGAAGAGATTCGCCCAGGTGACCGGGTGGCTTTGCAGCGCACGCCGTGCACTGAGCTCGGTTACCCGTCATGGTCGGAAGCAGCGGGCGTGCTCAGCGAGATCGTTGATAAGTCAGCCCAGCGGGTGCCGGAGTTCATCTGGTCCGGCTGCGCAGCCCGCAAGCGGATGTTCCTGAACGCGCTGTTCACCGGCGATGGCTCTTGTTCGGCGCTGCCGCGCAACACCGTGCAGGTGTCGTACTTCACCCGTAGCGAGCAGCTAGGCAAGGACGTTCAGCAGCTGTTGCTGGAGTTCGGCGTCGTCTCTAAGCGTTACCTGCATGCCTCAGGCGAGCACAAGGTCGTCATCACCAATGGCAGGGACGCTCGGCTGTTCGCCACTCGGATCGGGTTTATCGGCGCCAAACAGAACACGCTCACCAAAATCCTTGCGGGCGCTTCCGAGCGCAGCACGTCACTGAGCCACGACTACGTGCCCGGGCTTCGGTTCTACTACGCCGAGGTCGAGGCCGTCGAGGACGCCGGCGTCCAGCCCGTTTACAGCCTGCGGGTGGACACTGACGACCACTCGTTCATCACCGACGGATTCGTCAGCCACAACACGGAGTGCCGGCTGTCCCCGCTGGCCATGTCGATGCTGGCCGACATCGATGAGGACACCGTCGACTTCATCGACAATTACGACGGCAAGACCTCCGAGCCGGTCGTGCTGCCGTCCCGGATCCCGAACCTGCTGATTAACGGCAGTGCTGGGATCGCCGTCGGCATGGCAACCAACATCCCGCCCCACAACCTGCGTGAGGTCGGCGCGGGCGTGGTGTGGGCGCTGGAGCATCCGGACGCTACTGACGATGAGCTGCTCACCGCGCTGATGCAGCGCATCCCCGGGCCGGATTTTCCCACCGCCGGGCTGATCGTCGGCCGCGAAGGCATCGAAGCGGCCTACCGCACCGGGCGTGGTTCGGTGCGGATGCGCGCCGTGGTCGAGGTTGAGGACGACGCCAAGGGCCGGGCGATTCTGGTGGTGACCGAGCTGCCCTACCAGGTCAACCCGGACAACCTCATAGAGTCGATGGCCGGCCTGGTGCGTGAGGGCAAGATCGCCGGAATCGCCGAGATCAACGACGAGTCGTCCGACCGGATCGGCATGCGTATTGTGATCACGCTCAAGCGTGACGCGGTAGCCAAGGTGGTGCTCAACAACCTCTACAAGCACACCCAGCTGCAGTACAGCTTCGGGGTCAACATGCTGGCCATCGTCGATGGGGTGCCGCGCACCCTGCGACTGGACCAGGTGATGCGCCATTACGTCCGGCATCAAATCGAAGTCATCGTCCGGCGTACCCGATACCGGCTGCGTAAGGCCGAGGAGCGGGCCCACATTCTGCGCGGCTACGTCAAGGCATTGGACGCGCTGGATGAGGTCATCGCACTGATCAGGGCGTCCGAAACCGTCGATGTCGCCAGGGTCGGCCTGATGCGGCTGCTCGATGTGGACGAGATCCAGGCCCAAGCCATCCTGGACATGCAGCTACGTCGGCTCGCCGCGCTGGAGCGCCAGAAGATTATCGATGAACTGGCCGAGATCGAGCGGCAGATCGCTGATCTTCAGGACATTCTGGCCCGCCCGGAGCGGCAGCGCCAGATCGTGTGGGACGAGCTGTCTGAGATCGTCGAGAAGCATGGCGATGATCGACGCACCCGCCTAGTAGCGAATGACGGTGACGTCACCAACGAAGATTTGATCGTGGTCGAGGACGTGGTGGTTACCATCACTCAGACCGGGTACGCCAAGCGGACGAAAACGGACCTCTACCGGGCGCAGAAACGCGGCGGCAAAGGCGTGCAAGGTGCGGCGCTCAAGCAGGACGACATCGTCGCGCACTTCTTCGTGTGCTCGACGCATGACTGGATGCTGTTCTTCACCAACAAGGGCCGGGTATACCGGCTGAAAGCATATGAGCTGCCCGAAGCCAATCGCAGCGCCCGGGGCCAGCACGTGGCAAACCTACTGGCTCTGCAGCCCGATGAGCACATCGCTCAGGTCATGCAGATCAAGGACTACACCGCTGCCCCCTACCTAGTGCTCGCGACCAAGTCCGGACTGGTCAAGAAGACGAAGCTGACAGACTTCGACTCGAACCGGGCCGGTGGGTTGATCGGGGTCAACCTGCGCGAAGGTGACGAGCTGGTGGGCGCGGTGCTGTGCGGACCGCAGGACGACCTGCTGCTGGTGTCGGCCGAGGGCCAGTCGATCCGATTCCACGCCAACGATGAGGCGCTGCGACCGATGGGGCGGGCGACGTCTGGGGTGTTCGGTATGCGGTTCAACGAAGGCGACCAGCTGCTGTCACTGGGTGTGGTTCGGGAAGGCACGTTCGTCCTGGTCGCCACGGCCGGTGGTTACGCGAAGCGAACCCCCATTGAGGACTATCCGCTGCAGGGCAGGGGCGGTAAAGGGGTGCTCACCGTGCAGTACGATTCTCGGCGAGGCACTCTGGTGGGTGCGCTCATCGTTGATGAGGCCGACGAGATTTACGCCATCACCTCAAGTGGTGGGGTGATTCGGACATCGGCCCGCGAGGTGCGTAAGGCCGGTCGGCAAACCAAGGGCGTACGGCTGATGAACCTTGGGGAGAGTGCTACTTTGCTAGCGATTGCGCGCAATGCCGAAGAGCTTACCGAGTCAGGGAGCAACTACGACACGGACGGTTCCGCGTAGGCTCCGGGCAGACCGTCCTGAGACAGCGAGTCCGAGGAGGCACGATCAGCTTGTGACCCAGCCGACCGAGTTCCACCGCGCCCCGGACTCCGCTCGCACCGGGCCGGCTCAGGATGACATCCTCATCGAAGCCGGTTCGTACGAGGACGCCGGCTCGCATGAGCTTGTGGAGTTCCTCGAGGAAGAGCCCGAGGAAGCCATTGCGGAGGAGCCGCATCAGCCCGACAACACCATGGTGTCCGCCTCGGACTCCACGCCGCCGGCTGGGCGCGCGGAGTCGACTGAGCACAGCGAGCAGAGCGCGCAGACGGAGTCCGACAGCGGCCGCACCAATAGCCAGCTTGGGGATCGGCCGGTGCGGATGCCACCGCCGTGGCAACGGGTGCCGTCGAGCATGGTGAGGGATGATCCGGCCGCTGAATCCGCTGTTTCGGAGACCAGCCCGGCCGACTCTCCTTCCGATTCCTCCGATGCCGAGAGCACGATGGATGCAGCGCGAACGATCCGAGCCGACCTCGGTAACGCGCGCACGGTAATAGTTGAGCCGATCTCTCCGGAGTCAGATGGTCAAGCGCGGGCGACCACGCCGGCCAGCGGCATCCCGGTGAGCTGGCCGCGCAATCGGCCGCCGAGGCAAGCTAACCTGCAGGTCAAGCGACTCGACCCGTGGTCGGTGCTCAAGGTCGCGCTGGTTCTCGCCGTCGTGGCGTACCTGACCTGGATGATCGCGGTCGGAGTGCTCTACGGGGTGCTTGGCGGTCTCGGAGTATGGGCGCGGCTGAACGGCCAGTATGCCGACCTGGTAGCCGACCAGACCGGCGATCGGTTGATCAGCGCTGGCCGCGTGTTCGGGGTCGCGGCGGTGCTTGGCGCGGTAAACAGCCTGCTCTTTGCTGTGTCGCTGTCGGTGGGGGCGTTCGTCTACAACGTCTCGGCCGATCTGGTGGGGGGTATTGAAGTGACGCTTTCCGAGCGTGATTAGACTGTCCGCATCGTCGGCGGGCCACTGAGGTAGCCTGGCCGAGCACCCTCCTCCAGGAGGGCCCATAGCTCAGACGGTTAGAGCGCGTCGCTGATAACGACGAGGTCGGTGGTTCAAGTCCACCTGGGCCCACTCCTGCCAAGCAGATCAAGGAATGTGATGGAAATGGTGAAAAAGCTTCTTGCCCTCGCCGCCGTCCTCGGCGCCGCCTTTTTTGTCGTCCAGAAGACTCGTTCGCGCTCCAATGAGGACCCCTGGCAGGAGGCAACTAGCTGACGCTGCCGCCCTGCCGCCTCCCGCTGGACGAGCGGGTCCCGGTCCCGCTCGTCACCGGGGACGTAGCTCAATTGGCAGAGCACTGCCTTTGCAAGGCAGGGGTTAGGGGTTCGATTCCCCTCGTCTCCACCAGCACGGACCAGGCGAAACTGTCTATGTGTTGATCATTAGTTGATCGACGGCGGCTATTGCGGCTGTGGACACGCTAGATCAGTAGCTGCTGGGGGACTGAGAAGCGCAAACGAGCATAGGGTCACCAGACGAGTCAGATCAGCCAGCCGATCAGTACTCCAGGAGCGGTGATGGTTGAAATCCATGCCCGGCACCCCGGCACTCAAAAATCGCGGCTATCACCCTCAGACAGAGCGGCCCTCACAACTGATGATCTCGTGCTGCCTCAGCCACGACCACGAAAGTGGCTTTCAGATCCGGCGCGCCTTCCCCTGCCGCTCCGCTCACGGCGGGCCGGGCCAGCTATCAGTCTCTTGCTCCCAGCGAGCGTCGTGAGACCGTCAATGTCTGGATAGCATTACTACGGGTCAAGGCCTAGACGCAGCCGACGCTGGCCTTCGTTGTCAGCAATATCTG